>Ga0156329_1106_pt1 | contig 11271 bp, 7 predicted proteins | sample RifCSPlowO2_12_FD_107977 | JGI IMG/M metagenome (GOLD analysis project Ga0156329, IMG submission 107977) | Acidobacteria bacterium RIFCSPLOWO2_12_FULL_60_22 | reverse complement strand
CGTCAGGGCACGGCTTCAGCCGTGCCGTAAACGCCCAGAAATCAACCTGGGCTTTAGCCCCTGAGGTGTGTTGGTAAGCCAGCGTTGCGTAAGAACAGACCTCAGCGGCTAAAGCCGAAATACAAACGCCCTCGCTCGGCATGGCTGAAGCCATGCCCTGACGACATCCCGTCGCTCTATAGTAACTGTGAAAACGCTTTCCCCTCTGCTACGGCGAGGAGTGCTGGTACCCTCGGCCGTAGACGACCTTCCCCGGGCGTGCCTGGGTATGGCGCCCTCCGTCAATGACGAGCACGCCATTGACGAGCACAAAGGGTATCCCCTCGGAATAGGATTTCGGTCGGTCGAACGAGTTCGTCGGGCGCACCTTGGCTGGGGCGAACACCACCACGTCGGCGGCAAAGCCTTCGCGCAGCAGTCCGCGATCCGGCAATCCCAGAATCTGCGCCGGCAACGAGCTCATCTTGCGCACCGCTTCCTCCAGCGGGAGCACTTTTTCCTCCCGCACGTAGTAGCCCAGCACCCGAGTGTTGGTGCTGTAGTTGCGCGGATGGGGAACCCCGGGGGCCTCCAGGTTGATGGCGGAACCGTCGCTGGCATGGGCGACCCACGGCTGCCGCATCACCAGGCGAACATCTTCTTCCGACATGGTATGAAAGATGCCGCTGATGCGCCCGCCTTCCTCGGCCATCAGGCTGATGCAGGTGTCGGCGGGGTCGGCGTCGCCGCGCAGTTTGGCGATCTCCGCCAGACGCATCCCTTCGTACTTCTTGTTCTCCGGGGTGAAGGCGCGGGCCATCACGATCCCGTCCCACCCGCCGTGTTCCTTGGCCCAGGCGATGAACTCCGGGTCCTTTTTGATCTTCTCCCGCAAGGAGCGGTCCCGCAGCCGCTCGGCGAACTTTTCCGGACCTCCTTCCCGCGTCCACAGGGGAAAGAACGCGTTCCAGCCGTGGAACATGGCTGTATAGGGGTACTGATTGGCAGTGATATCGAGACCGCGGGTGCGCGCGGCTTCAATCTGGGCGATGAACAGGCTCATCGTCCCCCAGTTTTCCCGGGCGCGTATCTTCAGGTGAAACAGATGCGCGGGAATGTGGGCCTCTTCGGCGACTCGGATGGCGAAGGCAATCTCCTTTTCCTGCTCGAATCCTTCACTGCCGATATGCGAGGTGTAGACGCCGCCGTAGGAAGCCGCCACCTGGGCCATCGCAATGACCTCTTCGGGATACTCCGGGCCGCCGCTCTCGAAGCGGCCGACCAGCCCCAAGGCTCCCTCCTCCATGGACCGCGCCGTGAGCGCTTTCATCCGCTCCAGTTCTGCCGGGGAAGCCGCGCGGGATTCGTATCCCATCACCACCAGCCGGACCTGGGTGTAGGAGACGTAGGAAGCCACGTTCATGGAGATCTTCTGGCGGAGGAGTCTCTCGAAGTAGCCGGTGAAGGTCGTCCAGTCGGGGGTTATGCCGCTGTCTTCTGTCGGCGGCAAACCATCGCGCGGCGCAACGGAGGGACCTTCGCCCAGAACATCGAGGGTCACGCCTTGCCGGACCTTGCTTTGCGCATCGCCGTCGGCCAGCAGCGGCATATCGGAGTGGGTGTGGAGATCAATAAAGCCGGGAGCTACCACCAGTCCCTTCGCGTCAATCACTCGTGTGGCCCGCGCGTTCGGCAGGCGGCCGACTGCCGCGATCCGGTCTGCGGTGATCGCCACGTCGGCAGCAAACCAGGGGTTGCCCGTCCCATCCACAACTTGCCCGCCGCGAATCAGAACATCGTAGGTCGCGCTCTGACCCGACTGCGCGCGCGCCGCCACCGTCGCCCCCAAAGCGGCCATTGCCAGGAGCGTCAGCCATAATGCTCGTCGTAGGCTCATCCGAGATGCTCGCATTTTCCCAGAAAACTGCGCCCAGGAGCTAGAGCGCTTTCACTTTTAGTGTAGACCGTAAGGGCATGGCTTCAGCCATGCCGCAAGTCGTCCACTGCAATGCGGCTTTAGCCGCTGAGGTTTGTCTGGTAAAGCTCCCGCAAAGACTTCCCTCAGGCGCTAAAGCGCTCCCCCACCGACCTTGCTTTGGCACGACTAAAGTCGTGCCCTTACGATTCCACAATTCGGTCTACACCATTTGTAAAACCGCTATAGTGTTGTGTCCCCGAAGTAAGTGAAACAAGTTGAGCCTGTCATTCTGAGCGTGAGCGAAGAATCTGCTTGTCGCCAATATGCTCAAACAAAAGCAGATGCTTCGCTTCGCTCAGCATGACAAGCGGGAAGGACGTTTTGTATACGGATTTGTGAGACACTACACTTAGGGTAGCTCGAACTGCGAGGTTCCCAATCCCCCGATTTCCAGGCTTCACTCGCCCGACTTTCCGAACTGGGAGCTTAAATAGGAAACAATGACTTGCATCTCCGCCGGGCTCATTGCCCCCCCACGCTCGGCCATGTTTTTCGTGACCAGCTCCCAATCGGCTTTGCTTCTTTTCGCCGTGATGACGCGCCCGAGGTCGTGGCAAACCGTGCAGCGGCTCTCGATCAGTTCCTTGCCGGCTCCCGGCGGCAGCGCGACCTTCGCCGCGCCGCCCGTCCCGGAAGAAGCGTTCCCGCTCCCCATGGGATTCTGGCCGGGACCGAGGTTTCCGGCCAGATATTGAATGACCGTCTCCGCCTCTTCGGGCGACAGTTGCGCGCCGCGCAGGACCATCTCGTCCACAAAGTTTCTCCAGCCCTGCGCGCCATCCCGCATCTGCAAGATCGGTCGCAGACCGTGACATTGCGTACAGGCGGCGGCCACCAAATCCTTGCCTTTGCCCGGCGGCAGCGCGGAGGGACTGGCTTCCTGCGCGCGGAGCAAACCCTGGCCGCCCAGGACAAAGCCCGCCAGCAAACTGACCCCAACCAGCTTTCCTTGAAGCTGTTTGAAAACGTGCCTTGGAGCGTCGTCAGGGCATGGCTTTAGCCATGCCGAGAAGACGCGTCCTTTCCAGCGGGCTTTAGCCCCTGAGGTATGTCCCTCAGCGGCTGAAGCCGCAAAGAAGTGAATTGATTTCACAGGTCTTACGGCACGGCTGAAGCCGTGCCCTGACATTATCTTCATTGCTACACCTTCCTCTTGCGCAGCGCTTCCACGGAAAACGGTGGGTGCCAGGTGGACATCGCGCCGATGCCGCCGCGCTCGGTATGGACATCGAGCAAGTAGGGACTGCCGGTGGCCGTCGCGCGTTTGGCCCGTTCCAGGGCGGGCCGCAGCGCGGACGCCTCCTTCACGGCCTCCCCTTCGACGCCGAAGGCGGAAGCCGCCTTGGCGTAATCAATGTCCGGGTCGCCCAGGTAACAGACCATGTCCCGGCCCTCCTGGAATTGCCGTCCTCCGTCGGCCCAGATGCGGTTGCGCTCGTTGTTGTAGCTGCGGTTGTTCAGGACGATGATGGTCACCGGCACGTGATAACGCGCAAAGCTCCACAGCGGCTGCGGGCCGCCGAACAGGAACGCGCCATCGCCCACCACCGCGACCACGGGACGGTCCGGCTGCGCCAGCTTGACGCCGAAGGAGGCCGCTACGCCCCATCCGAGCGCTTGGCCGCCGTTGGCGATATAACCCTTGCCGTCACCTCCGAAGGACATCAAACTCTCGATCTTGCGGCCCGAATCCAGTTCCGGCACAAAGATGGCATCCTTGTCCAGCACGCTTTCCAGTTCCAACCCCAATCGCTCCAGGCTCACGGGAGAACGGTCCCAGCGGTTTTTGGCGATGGACTGGCGGAATTCGCGCATCTGGGCCGTGTATTCGCGCGTCTTGGCCGTGCGCCCCTCGCTGATCTTTTCCAGCCTCGACTTGGTGGCCATACTCCGCAGCGCCGCCAGCAAATCCGCCGTCGCCATCTTCCCGTCGGCGACCAGGGCTACTTCCGTCGGATAGACACGGGCCATGTTGTCCGGGTCCACAAGCACCTGGATCAACTTCGTGGTGGGACGAATCTTCAGCCGGGAGCCGGCATATGGCAGGAGCCCCCCCAGGTTCAGCATCACGTCCACGGCTCCGGGATAGCGCATTTCCGGGAGGAATTCGCCCAGGTACAGCGGGTGCTGCGTGGGGAACGGCTTGGACCAACCGATGACCCCCGGGGTCCGGGTCACCGGCAGCCCTAACAGTTCCGCGAGTTCCTGGACTTCTTTCTGCGCGCCGGACCAGGTTACTTCATCCCCGACGTAGAGAAGAGGATTTTGGGCTTCGAGCAGCAGCCGGGCGGCTTGCTCGACCAGCGCCGGGTCCGGACGGATTCTCGTCGAGACTCGAAACTTGGCCTGGTCCATGACGGTGGCCTTGGCTTGCTCGTCGAGGGTATCCTCTGGAAACGCCAGAAAGACGGGCCCGCAAGGGGCGGTGGAGGCAAACTTCAAAGCCCGGCGAGTGATCTCCGGAATCCGCTCGGTGGTCTCCGCCAGCCAGTGCCATTTCGTAATGGGCTGCGTCATGGCCTCCATGTGGTCCGCGTCCTCGAAGGCATCCTGGCCCGTGCTGTCGCGGCCCACATAGTCGGTGGCGAGCACCATCGGGATGCGATCCTTCCAGGAATTAAACATCTGCGTCATGAAGTTGGGGACGCCGGGCCGGGCAACCAGAATGAACGGGGTCTTCCCGGAGGCTTTCGCGTAGCCGTCCGCCATAGCAGCCAACGCTCCTTCTTGCAGCGCCTTGATCAGATGGAGTTCCGAATCGTTCACCAGAGCGTCAAAGATGGGCGCCGCCCCCGAGGAAGGATTCACGAACAGGTATTCGATCCCGGCGGCCTTCAGTTGGGCCACCAGAAGTTCGCCGCCCGTGCCCTGCATCACGCGCATCCAGGAGGGCAGGCCGTCGGCGCCTGGTTCCTCCGCCTGGGCCAGAAACGGCGAGAGCGAACTCGCCATCGAGCGCGCCGCCACCGAGGTGAGGCCCAAGGCCGTCAAACCCGACAAAAAATTCCTCCGGGAAATTCCTCGATCCAGGTATTGCTTAATTAGTCCTTTCATCGTCCTCCCTCCTTCCGACCGGCCAGGCTGCGGACCCCCTGCGTCATTTACACTACGGGAAAAGATGTGCCTTCCGTAACTCCTTTTGCCAAAAAAAATACTCCATTTGCCGCAAAAGATCAATGCCGCGAGCGACGGGGGGAAGGACTACAGATTTTTTTCACCGTTGGTGTATTGCTCGTCGTATGCGTCAGGGCACGGCTTCAGCCGTGCCGTAAACGCCCAATATCAATCCGGGCTTTAGCCCCTGAGGTGTGTTTGTGTCAGCCAGTGTTCCAGTGTTGCGGAAGAACAAACCTCAGCGGCTAAAGCCGAAATACAAACGAGCGCTCTCGGCATGGCTAAAGCCATGCCCTGACGAGATCGCGTCGCTCTACGGAAACTCTGAAAACGGGCTTGTGGCACTCCACCCTGTTGAGGCGGGCCGGTTCTTGCGGTATAGTGAACGTCGCCGGCTCCGGGAGGCGGGCTTAGGGAAAACTGGAGGCGGACACATCCAGCCGCGGAGACCTTGTTCCTCCGCGCAGGGGCTGGCGAGGGATTGCAGGGACGAAGCGGAACTGCAATTCGTTCAACGGAAGGGTTCTCGAGACGCCTTCGGAAGCGGTCGAAAGCGAAGGTTGCGAGTTCAATACTGGTTATTAACAAAAGCGAAAAAGGGAGGCACCTATGGCGCTATCGGACTTGTACAGCAACTTGCATCTATTGATGCGCTGGTTGCATGTGCTTGCGGGGATCATCTGGGTCGGACACCTTTATTTTTTCAACTTCGTCAACGTGCCGTTGCAGGCCGTCTTGGATGATGCCGGGAAAAAATCCGTCGTCCCCAAGCTCATGACGCGGGCGCTGTGGTGGTTCCGCTGGGGAGCCATGATCACGTTCCTGGCCGGCTTGATCTTGTTCATGATGAACTACATGTATGCTCCCGGCGCCGGGTTCGGCTCGACGAGCCTGTTTATGGACGCCGAAGGGATCACCGGACGGGCTTGGTGGATCCTGTTCGGCATGACGCTCGCTACCATCATGTGGTTTAACGTCTGGTTCATCATCTGGCCCATCCAGAAAAAAATCCTGGGCGGAACCGCCAAGGCGGAAGAGCTTCCGACCATTCGCCGGCGCGCCTATCTCGCCTCCCGAACCAACACGTATCTCTCGGGTCCCATGCTGTTCGGGATGCTGGCCCCCAGCCACTACGGCGCAATCAACCTCGTAACAGTGCTGATCGCGGCGGCGCTCGGCTTGGCAGCCATCTGGCACGCGATCAAATTCTCGTCCAAGGTGGGAACGTCGGTCTAGGACAAAACCATCCCCACAAGGCTCTTGGCGCAACCATCCAGAAAGGCTACGCCCAAGGTGGCGGTCCACAGGGGGAAAATGTCCGGGCCATGGCGATTGATCCCTCCACTCCCGCCACGCTCTATGCCGGGACCCTTGCCAGCCCTTTCACTAATGGCGGCGTATTCAAGAGCACCAACGGAGGAGCGAATTGGAACGCCGTCAACTCCGGCCTCGCCAACTAATCAGATCAGTCAATTCAGTGGTAACCACGGCATGTCTTTTATGCCGTGGGCACGTTCCGGAACAAACCCACGGCACTGAAAACGTGCCGTGGCTACTTCTCCAATCGCCCTAGCGCCCAGCGCGCGTGCTCCTGGATAACCGGATCAGGCAATTCAGCGAGTTTCTCCAATACGGGCCGGAATGTGGGCAGGCCAGAATTGCCCATTGCAACGGACCCGTTGCGCAGCAGCCCGGAGTAGCGCGCGCGCTTGACGGGACTTCCGTGGAAGAATTCCCGAAACTCGTCTTCGGTCAAGTTCGCCAGCCATTCGAGCGGGGGGTTGAAGGCGCTGGCGGGAGCATTGTGCGGATACGTATCGTTTTTGACCGCTCCCTTACGGTCGCGGCTCTGATTCAAACCCTCCGCTCGCTTACGGTCGCGGCCCGGATTGTCTTCAGCCATCCCCAGCGAGCGCGGCTGGAACTCGGGCAAGAGCGTCACCAGAGCCTTGCTGTTCCAGGGGCAGACGTCCTGGCAGATGTCGCAGCCGAAGACATGGCGGCCCATGTCGGGGCGGAACTCCTCCGGGATCGCTCCTCTTAACTCGATGGTGAAGTAGGAGATACAGCGCGTAGCATCCAAAACGTAGGGCTGGACGATGGCTCCGGTCGGGCAGGCATCTATACAGCGCGTGCAGGAGCCGCAGCGGTCGGGGACGGGCTGGTCCGGCTCCAGCTCCAGGCTGGTCAGGATTTCCCCGACTACAAACCACGACCCGACCTTCTGGTGGATCAGGCAGGTATTCTTGGCGATCCACCCCAGCCCCGCCGCCTGAGCCAGCGCGCGCTCGAGCAGCGGCCCGGTGTCTACATAGACTTTTGCCCCAAAGGGATAGCCGGCTGCGGCCCGCAACTCTTGGAGCAGTTTTTCCAGGCGCTCCTGAAGCACACTGTGGTAGTCCTCGCCCCAGGCGTAGCGGGAAATCCACCCGCGACTCGGGTCGGTGCATTCGATGGAGAGCGGCTGCGGGCTGTTATAGACCATGGCGGCGCAGATGACGGACCTTACGCTCGGCAGCAGCAGCCGGATGTCCTGCCGCTGGTTCCGCTCCATGTACTTCATCTCGCCGTGAAAGCCTTCCTCCAGCCACCAGAGGTACTGCTCACGGTCGCGCGCCGGGAGCGCCGCCGGGGCGATGCCGCACAGGTCAAACCCCAGGCGCTCGGCGGCCTCCCGAATCCAGGTTTTCAGGTTGACCGTGACTTGGGCCATGGTGCCTCAGCTTACGATTGCGACACGCCTCTCCGATTTGTCATTCCGTCCCGATGAAAGAAATGCTACGCGGAAGGCAAGGTGATAGGTGTCAGGTTTCAGGTGATAGGGAAAACAAGAAGTGTTCCCCTGAAACCTAACACCTGGCACCTGAAACCTTGCTTCGCGCGCGGCGCGTTCTATTTCATGTAACCCCTTTCCCGGTAATAGCGTGCGGCGCCCGGATGCAGTGGGATGTCGAAAGCCTTCCACACCATGCGCCAATTATAGGAGAAGTTCATATGGGTCCACTGCAACAGGTCCTGCTGCTCGTCCATTGCCTTGGCCAGGGTATAGGCGAAATCGTCCGGCATATCCGTCCGGCCGTAGATCACGACTCCCGAACGGGCCACGGTGGGAATCGGGCGATTGATACCGCGGAACAGGCCCAGCGGGATGTTCTTACGATCCAGATAAAAGTCTTTTGCCAATTTTGCCTTCAGGTCGTCTGGCAACTCCAGATACTTGAGATCGTGTTTCTGACTCAGCTCGTACCACATGTTGTACTCCGGGGCATTCACCAGCGATCCGAAGCCGATGATGACGTCCAAATTCTGCCGGTGCTCCGGATCGGTTTCGGTGCGGAGTTCGCCGCCCAACGATTTCATCTTTTCTTCCGTCAGGCCGTAAAATGACAGAATGGTCGGAGTGATTGGTCCGCCGATGCCCGTCGAGGCCATGATCTTGACGCGCAAGCGCTTCTCCACGATCTGGCTCAAGTCCGTTATCCCCGAATCGGCCTTCACCGCGATGATGTAGTAAGTAGGCTCCTGGATGTGGGCGACCACGCGCAGATGCTTCCGAGGCCCTTCCGGGTCTTTAGCGAAATCATGGATCCCCAGATAGGCCCACTGCAGGAATTGGGAGCCTGTGGCCCCAAAATCCACGGGGCCCTTCGGCAGCGGGAGTGGGGGACTCGCGGAACCGCGGGGTACCGGCATCATGGCCCCGGCGACCATCCGTGCCTCCCGGGGTCCGCCTGCGCAAACGTAGCAGACCTGGACATCCCAGCCGTAGGGCTTCAGAGCCGCTTTTACGACCTCAGCCATTGCTCCCCAGGGACAGGTGGGGCAGGCGCCACCGAAAACAGGTTTCTTGATGGCATAGCCTGTTTCTCTTTGTGGGCCCGTGTTTTGGGCGCTCGCCAGCCGGAAGTCCCCCGCCAGCGCGGCCAGAAGAACCAGCATCACAGATACGATCCGCAAACGGATTGACCCATCGTGTCACCTCGTTTCTTTCCTAAACTAAGAAGTCTCCGTGAGGTACATTCAGGCATTTCCAGGCTGGTCCGGCCAACGAGGTCGCGCACCCTCCCATCCTCATCCTGCGTCATCATGACCAGAACCCTCAAAGCGCACCCAGATTATACGCGGATTGGCCTCAAACCGGGATAGGTGGAGCATCGCTCCGGGTGATCCCAACTGTCCAAAAACGACCCATCCGGGGGCCTCGTAACCTCTCCATTCAGGCACCTTTTGCACCCATACGACTATGAAAAACCACATTTTAATAAGAATTTGTTACGCTCATAGCTGCGGGCTGGTTTAGAATAACCTGTTTCGAGAATCAGGAACTACGCCCTGCGCCGTGCCCCAATACAGCGGCAGGTGAAGGGGTGGGAATTGTTTTCCTGGAGAGCGAGTTCCTGGATGCGGGAAGCCCGCAGGCAACTTTTAGTTTATCAGGAGAAAAACTAAGGACATGCATAAGCCAACCAAGTATTTGGACAAGGGCATTACACTGGCGGCCGGCGCCGCATGGAACGTAGTGCAGTTTTTCAACCAGTTCAAGCCCAACGATTCTTTTACCCCGAAATGGTCTGACAAGCCCCTGCTCAAATCCTATCAAAAGAGCAAGCCCACCCTGGGGTGGCCTCGAACGACCGATTCCCTCTGCCCGACCTGCGTGCGGGACGCCCGCAAGAGCATTCTCAGCGGAGAGCAGGACTGGCGCACCCTGACGACCGAACCCGTCGGGGAGATCAAGGCCACCATTCTCGAGCGCGACGGCAAGATCTGGATGGTCAAGGACTGTCCTAAGCACGGCCACTTTGAAGATATGCTGGCGATGGATGCGGACTTCCTGCGCCACATTGAGGCGATGTTTCCGGGCCGGGACATCCCGGCGCACAACGACGAGGGCCTGCACAACCACGGCTCCAGCTCGATCCGCCACGGCCGCGGCTCCGTGCTGACCGTGGACCTCACCAACCGCTGCAACATGATGTGCGACCCCTGCTTCATGGACGCCAACCAGGTGGGCTTCGTGCACGAGCTGACCTGGGAAGACGTGAAGACGCTGCTCGATAACGCGAGCAAGATCAAGCCCCGGCGGCAGATGTCGGTGCAGTTCTCCGGCGGCGAGCCTACGCTTTCGCCCTACTTCTTTGACGCCATTGCCTACGCCCGCAAGGTCGGGTACAACAGCGTACAGGCGGCCACCAACGGGATCGAGTTCGCCAAGAGCCTCGACTTCGCCAAACGGGCCTACGAGGCCGGGCTGCGCTATGTCTACCTGCAATTTGACGGTATCGGCAACGCCGCCAACGATCACCGCCGCGTCGGCAACCTCTTTGACGTCAAGCTCAAAGCCATTGAGAATTGCCACACCGCCGGGATTGATATCATTCTGGTAACCACCCTGGTGAACGGGGTCAACAACGAGCAGGTCGGTCCGATCATCGAGTTTGCCCGCACCAACCCCAAGAGGATTGCCTTCATTTCTTTCCAGCCGGTCTCTTTCACGGGCCGGGACGAGGAGATCACCGACGAGCGGCGGATGCGGCAGCGCTACACGCTCTCCCACATGGCGCACGACGTGAAACGCCAGACCGGTGTCACCGAGCCGACGCGCGACTGGTTCCCGCTCTCGATGTTTGGACCCTTCGCGGATCTCGCGGACTTGATCCACGGCCCGGAAGCGGCGTGGGGCCAGGTCAGTTGCAGTTGCCATCCTAACTGCGGCGTGGGGACAGCCATGATGATCAACAAGAACAACAACGAATGGGCGCCCGTTCCGCAGTTCCTAAATGTTCCCCGGTTTATCAAAGACATGCAGCGCATCACCGATGCCGCGCGCGGCAAGTGGTTGTCCAACCTCCAGATGGCCCTGACTCTGCTCCGCAACTACGACCCCTTCCAGGCTCCGCCCAGCTTGACCTTGCTCGACATCCTGAAGAAATTCGACAAGTCGTTTGCGCTAACGGGGAAGAGTTACGGGGTCGGGATAGAACGGCGGAAAGACCCCTGGAACTTCCTGTTCATCGCCGGGATGTGGTTCCAGGACCTGTGGACCTACGACTTCCGCCGGACGGAGATGTGCATCATCCCCTACGCCACGCAGCAAGGCGAGATTTCCTTCTGCGCTTACAACACCGGCGTCGGCTGGCGCAACATTATCGAGAAGATGCACATGACGGCCAGCCTCACCAAGTGGTACGAAGAGCACG
>Ga0156329_1264_pt1 | contig 11359 bp, 8 predicted proteins | sample RifCSPlowO2_12_FD_107977 | JGI IMG/M metagenome (GOLD analysis project Ga0156329, IMG submission 107977) | Acidobacteria bacterium RIFCSPLOWO2_12_FULL_60_22 | reverse complement strand
TCACAGGCTGCTACCGGTCCCCAGCCGCCCCCGAAGCAGAAGCCGTTGACCATCGCGATCGTAGGCGCCGGGAAAAAGCGCAACAATTGGAGGCGCCAGCGGTTCGAAGCATAGTTTGCCCGGGATCTTCCCACCGGGTCATCGGCCAGGTCCAAAAAGAATTCCTTCAGGTCTTGCCCGCCACAAAAGCTTTCGCCCGCTCCCGTCATAACCAAAACGCGCGTCTCCGGATCATGGGCCAGCTCTTCCAAGGCATCGCACATATCAAAGTGCATCTGGGGATTCATGGCGTTCCGTTTCTCCGTGCGGTTCAGGATGACGGTGGTAACCTGGTTTTCCTTTTCGATGCGAAGTGTCTGAAATTCCTTCATGGTGTCTCCTTGTTGATTTCTCTTTTGCTGCTGAGATGATAAGACCGGACGATGGGTTCCGCAGGCTCGAACTCTCTGTTCGTTGCCCTCCGAAGCGCAGCCTCTACGATCCATCGTACTTTTGGATCAGATGGCGAGCGATCTGCAACCGTTGAATCTCCGAGGCCCCCTCCGTTATCCGGCGACTGCGCACGTCCCGGTACCACCGCTCGAAGGGCAATTCCGTAGTCAAACCCATCGCGCCGTGAATTTGAATCGCCCGGTCCACGACCTGGCCGACCATTTCCGAGCAGGCCAACTTTACCATCGCGGTCTCGTGCCGAACATCCCTCCCGCGGTCATACTTCCAGGCGGCGTGGTATACCATCAGTCTTGCCGCGTGCAATCCCACTTCCGAGTCGGCCAGCATCCACTGAATGGCTTGGCGATGGCTCAGAGGCTCTCCAAAAGTTACCCTCTGTTTGGCGTAGCGAACCGACATTTCCAGGCACCGGGCAGCGACGCCCAGCGCCTTGGCGCCATGGTTCACAATCCGGTTAAAGGTAAGCCATTTCTGTCCCGTCTGAAATCCCCGTCCGATTCCTCCCAGGATGTTGCTGGCAGGGACGCGGCAGTCCGAGAAGGTAATTTCACAAGGACTGTCCGCAATCATCATCTTAAACTTGTTGGTTACCCGGCAACCCGGCGAATCCATATCCACCAGAAAGCAGGTAATTCCCCCCCGGCCCCTTTTCTCCGGATCGGTCAGGGCAAAGACTTGAGCGAAATCGCATTTGTCGGCTGCCGTGATGAAAGTCTTGATGCCATCCAGAATATAGTCGTCACCATCCCGGACAGCCGTCGTTCGCATGGAAGCCGGGTCGGAGCCGGCATGTGGCTCGGTCATTGCAAAGCAGGCCCTCTTTTCGCCCCGTATTACGGGGAGAAGGTATCTCTCCTTCTGCTCGTCATTGCAGTGCAGGAGGATCGGCCCGATCTTGGGGCCAAAAATACCGGGGGAACGGAATGGAATCAGCGAGGACTTAGAAACTTCTTCGTAAATCAGGCAGATCGCCAGACAGCTTAACCCAGCGCCTCCATACTCCGGGGGCACTTCTAAGGCCCACAAGCCCAGTTCCTTGGTCTTGCTCTCCAGTCCTGCCCGGATGTCTTCCGGCAGGTCCTCCGCTTCCGGAACTTGCTTCTCCAGAGGGATCAACTCTTCCTGCACGAATCGGCGCACGGTCTTTTGCAACAGTGCGATTTCTTCGGATAATTCGAAGTCCATCTTCAACCTGCTCCTGCTTCGTTTTCGTTCGCGCGAGGCGGCGCTCCCCGGAGCTGCCGTTTTGAAAAAAGACTTGCCGGAGAGACGCGCTACCCCCGTTCAGAGACCTTCCTGACGGATAAGATTACCAGCGGAAGATCCGGGAATGTCAGTTGGTTGGGCCTCACTTCTGGTTATGCTGACCGGGGAAATCCCCCGTCCCATGAAGCGCATCGTTAGCTTCCGATAATTTCGTTGAGGCCTTCCACCACCTGAGCCATTTCTTCGGGGGTCGCTCTTCCCAGGCGTGAACCGATCCGCTCAATGGCAAGCGTCCGGATCTGGCTGATCTTGACCCAGGATCTCTTCGGAAGGTTTTTGGACTGGAGTTCCAGTGTGAGAGGGAATCCTGCGTGCTGCGCGTGACTGGTCAGCGCCACGGCGATTACCGTTCCGGATCGCTCGTTGAAGACGTCGTGACTCAGAACAAGCACGGGACGGTTGCCCGCTTGCTCTTTGCCGCGCACAGGGTTCAGATCGGCCCAGCGGATTTCACCCCTCAGTATTCGGGCCATTCCGACAAGTCCTCTGCCAGTCCTTCCTCTGCCAGCGCCTTTTCAAAAGCCGGGTCGAGCTTGGCGCATTCCCGTGCTAACCGGGTCCGGTCCAACCGCGCAAGCTTTTCGTCAACGGCTTCTTGGACCGCCTCGCTGCGGCTGGGAAAGATGGATTGCTGGACAAGCTTGTCCAGGCGGTTTAGAGTTCGTTGGTCAAGGGTGATCGCAACCTTGGGTCTAGCCATGAACTTTCTCCTGGTATGACTTTACGTAGTACCGGACTGCCCGTCAACCCGTCCGAAGAATCAGGACCTTAACCGGTGAAGCAAGTCCCCGCGAAGCGCGCGGAATAGAATTTCGGACGGCGTGAGACGGGCAACTCTGGACCCCGGCCGCTGGGAGTCCAGACTCGCATTCAGAATAAGGCGATCGGATTAATGGGCGAGCCGGTTCCCGTGCGCAGCGGCAAGGGCGCCGCGGTCAATAGGAATTCCCACCGCTTCCGGGCGGCAGCCGCTTCACTCAAGGCATCCAGGGCGCAGTTATCGAACAGGGGCATGCCCAAGGCGTACAAGACGAAATTGTGCACGGGTTGACTGTCGTCCGGGTTTGTGACCTGGGTGGTTGACGGTAACGGCCTGACGCTCAGCGACGCTTCACTCCCGAGTAAGGCTACATCCCGCTTTTTCAACCACGGAATCACGGACGCATCCAGTCCTGCCTGCTGGCTGGTGTCCCAGGGGCCCAGCTTCGCCCGACGGGCCCAGCGCCCGGTGCGAATGAAGACCGCATCACCGGCCGATACTTTCACTCCGGCCTGCTTTTCCCAAGCCTCCAAGTCCTCCACGTAGATCGGCGTTCCCGGTTCCAGATACGGCAACCCTTTGAGCCGCGGGATATCCATGAGAATCCCTCGGGTGAACACACCATCCTTGACGTTGATGATCGAATCTTTCGTCGCGCCCCCCTGCATCGTCACGTAATCTTTCCGCGGGTAGCCGTTGTACATCTTGTCGTCCACGAAGTGATGTGCGAGCGAATCGAGGTGTGTATGGGCCAACCCGTGGAACTGGACGGCAATGCGGTCCGACGCCGAGGTTCGCATGGATCCGTCGCGGATCATTACGTCCTCGTACGGCGCAGGATTGTCGCTGTCCTTTTCGGTGGCCGCATCCCTGGCGAGCGAGACCGCGAATCCCTCTTTCACCAAGCCTGCCGCTTGTTTCCGCTTCGCCGGGGTAATCAGGTTGAGGGTCCCTTTCTGATCCTCCTTTCCCCAACGGCCCCAGTTCGACAGCTCCACCTTCCACCGATCCATGTCTGCCTGGGTGACGGTGTGGTTGGGTCCGCCTCCCTGGGAAAAAAGCGTGCCCGCCGTCACCGCTGCCGCCACCAAACCTGCCAAGCAACTAACCGCAATCATTCTCATGGGGTATCACTCCTTCCGTCTTGCTTTCTCCTCCCATCCGGACGCCTTTGTTATCCAGTAAGTCTACCAGGTTGTTGAAAAACCCTGTACTGCTCGTTGCGGGTAGGACAGGCATTCCTGCCTGTCGCAGTACAGGCGTGGACGCCTCTGTACCCACCTAATCCGAGCGGCGAATCCGAGCCGCGACCGTGAGGGAGCGGTCCCGAAAGGTGTTAGGTGTCAGGTTCCAGGTGCTAGGGCCTAACACCTAACACCTAACACCTGCATTGACCGCTTGCTGACGCGCGCGGCTCGGATTCAAGCCCCCCGCTCCCTTCCGGTCGCGGCTCGGATGGGGCAACCAACCCCTGAGGTTTTCGCTTGACGGGGTTGGCGCATCTCAATACAATAGCTGAAGTGGGAAGCGTAGGCGGAACGGAGCTAGCTATGCGCGGATTTTTCCGCAAAAACGGCTGGGTGATCGTTCTGGGGATGGTCTTGTTCTTTTCCCCCAATGTTTCTGCCCAGCAGACACAGAACCCCTCCTCGAAAGCGGCCAAGCAAAGCGAGGCGCCCGGCGTCTCCGAGGGGGAACAGAAGCGCCGCGAGGAATCGCTCAAGAAGGAGCTCGCGGGAGCTTTCAAGAAGTGGCTGCAAGAGGACGTCGGCTACATCATCACGGACGAAGAGCGCGCCGCCTTCCGGAGACTCCAGAACGACGAGGAACGCGAGCAGTTCATCGAGCAGTTCTGGTTCCGGCGCAGCCCGGACCCGGAAGCTCTCAACAACGACTATAAAGAAGAACACTACCGGCGGATCGCCTACGCCAACGCGCATTTTGCCAGCGGGATTCCGGGATGGAAGGCGGACCGCGGCCGGCTCTACATCATGTATGGCCCGCCCGATGAGATTGAAGCGCATCCGAGCGGCGGCCACTATCAACGTCCCATCGAAGAAGGGGGCGGCTCGACTTCGACGTTTCCATTTGAGACCTGGCGCTACCGCTATATCGAAGGGGTGGGACAGAACATCGTGCTCGAATTTGTGGACCCCACCATGACGGGCGAGTACCGCATGACAATGGACCCGTCGGAAAAGGACGCTCTGCTCCACGTGCCGGGCGCGGGGCTGTCGCTCATGGAGGAGATGGGGCTGGCCAGCAAAGTGGACCGCTTCACCCGGACCGACGGCACGCGCCTTCCCAAGCGCATGATTGACTCGAGCCCCGGCGCCGGTTACGAAAGCAACCACAGCACCGAGTTTGGCCGGCTGGAACTCTTTGCCAACATTCAGAAGCCTCCGGCCATTAAGTTCAAAGACCTGGAAGAGATCGTCTCCACCAACATCCGCTTCAACCTGCTGCCGTTCCTGGTGCGCACGGATTACGTCAAGATCACCGAGGATACGGTGCTGGCGGGCATAACGCTTTCGCTCAAGAACAAGGACCTGGCCTTTCAAAACAACACGGGCGTGCAACATGGAGTCGTGAATATCTTTGGCCGGATCACCACCCTGACGCGGCGCGTGGTGCAAACCTTCGAGGACACCCTCGCGTTGGACATCCCCGCTTCCCTGCTCGAGCAAATGCTGGAGAAACCCTCCGTGTATTGGAAGTCCATTCCGTTGCGGCCGGGGTTATATCGCCTGAGCCTGGCGCTCAAGGACGTCAACAGCGGCAATACGGGCACCATGGAATTGCGCATGGAAGTCCCCCGCTTTGAAGATGAGAAATTGGCGACCAGTTCGCTGATCCTGGCCGACCTGATTGAAAAAGTCCCCACCAAGAGGATCGGGCTGGGACAGTTCGTCCTGGGGGACACCAAGGTTCGGCCCTCGGTGGGAGAGACTTTCACCCGCGATCAGAAACTGGGCGTCTACCTCCAGGTGTACAACGTAAAGCCGGACGAGACCGGGCATCGGCCGTCGGCCACCATTCGGTACAGCCTCTCCCGGAACAGCCAGCCGGTTTTGGAGTTGGAAGAGAAAGCGGCCGAGTTGCCGGAAGCTTCTCCGAGCCAGGTCATTGTGGAGAAGCTGCTGCCGCTGAACGGGCTGGAACCGGGTAAGTACAAGCTGCAAATTACTGTCACGGACAACGTGACCAAGAAATCGGTCGCGCCTTCTGCGGATTTCGTTCTGCAATAGCGCGGCCTTCCAGTGGAACAGGCATTCTTGCCTGTCATTTGAGCGGTACCTATGGCGAAGTGGAACTGGAGTTTGGGCTTCGCGATCGCGTGGAGTTGGGCCGCGGCCGCAGGAGCCGAGACCGCGAAACCCGTTGGCGGGGCGAATACTCCCTACGGGACAATCGCCGGCCGGGTGGCCGACGCGCGGGGGATGGCGCAGGCCGGCGTTCCGGTCACCATCGCGAGCCGCGACGGCCGCTTTGAGCAAAAGGTCTATACGCAAAGCAACGGCCGGTTCAGCTTGACCCGGCTGGTCCCCGGCATCTACGCGGCCGAGGTTCTTCTGCCCACCTTCCTTCCTTTTTGGAAAGCCCCCATCATTGTTCGATCCGGAGCGGAAGTCCTGCTCGAAATTGATTTGCGAACTCTGGTGGAAACGATGGAACTGCGCCTGCCGGAGAACCCGGAGGCGGCCCGCGAGGAGTGGAAATGGGTTCTCCGCACGGGCGCGCCGCCCCGGCCGATCTTGCGCTTCCGCGAGGAAACTCTTTCCGCGTCCGCCGGAACGGTGGACGATCCGCGCGAGCGGGCGTTGCGGGGAACCGTGCAATTCTGGGCCGGAAATGATTCGCGCGGGTTCGCCAGCGACCCGGGGTTGCGGACTTCCTTCGATATGGAATACGAGTGGACGGGAACGAGCGTGCTCGGCATAGCCGGATCCGCAGGCCTGGAGCGGGGCACCCCGGCGGCCAGTCTCCGTACCGCCTGGAATCGCCGTTTCGGCGACCAGGCCAGTTCCACGTATTCCGCCACGGCGCGACAGTTATTCCTTCCCGGCCAGTATTGGAAGAACCTCGCGGCGCCGGGAAGCGCTTTCGGAGGGAGAGTCCAGTCGCTTACCTTCGGCTACGAGCATGAGAGCGAGCCCTCCGCGCGCGTTCGCTTGCATTACGGGAGCCTGGTAGACACGGTCACGTCCGGGGAGCGCATGACCCGCTGGAGTCCCTTCGGGCGGTTGACCTACCTGTACTCCGATGGAACCCGGCTGAATTTTGAATTCACGGCTGCCACGCCTCGCGTGATGCCTTCGGAAGGTCGCCTCCCGCGGCAAAAGGCGGAGCAGTCGCTGGCGTTCCCGCAACTGAGCAGCGGCGATGGCTTGCGTCCGGCGCTGGAAGGCGGTAAACATCTGGAGGCAGCCTGGGAACACCAGGAGGGTCCCCGCATCCGGGTCCAGGCCGCCGCGTTCTATGATTCCCTTTCTGATCAGGCGCTCTCGTTGGTGGCGGTGAACTCGAACGGCTTGCTGGCCGGCGCGCTGCGCGACCCCTTCTCGAATCAGTATTTTCTGAATGGCGGCCACTACTCCGGGGCCGGGGCGCGGGCATCCTTGGGAGCCAAGCTGTCGGAAAGTCATGAGGTTGCGTTCGGCTATACCTACGCGGGTGGGTTGCGCGCTCACTCCGAGCAGATGGTCGCGGGGAATTCCCAGGCCTTGCGCGAGTTGGTCCGTGCTCAACGGGGACATTCTTTCGTGGTGAAAGTAACCTCCACGGTTCCCTGGATGCATACGCAGTTGATTACCTCCTATCGCTGGCTTCCGCGCTATTCTGTCCTCGCACCCGATCCCTACGACCACGGGATCAGCCATTCCGATCCCTATCTGAATGTGGTTGTTTTGCAGCCCCTCCCCTCTCCTACCATCCTTCCGGGCCAGTTCCAGGCCATCGCCGATTTCAGTAATTTGCTGGCGCAGGGTTACTTAGCCGTCCAAAGTGCCGACGGCGGTAGAACCCTTCTGTTCCCGTCTGCGCGCTCCTTCCGGGGCGGCTTCAATTTCATTTTTTGAAGAAGAACTGCGTTTCATATTCCCCAAACCCCGGACGCTGTCATCTTGAGCGAATGCGAGGGACCTGCACACAATTAGGCACCAGCCATATTGACAAATATACTTCGATACATATACTAGGATAATGGATTGTGGGCGGAAGCCCGTCCGGTGGGTCGGGTCATCGAGGAGGGACCTGAAAACCTTCCCAAGGCCCGTGCAGCGCCACATCGGCCAAGCCCTGTACGCTGCACAGTGCGGCGAGGAGTACCCCTCCGTCAAAGCTCTGCAAGGCTTCGGCGGCCGTTCCGTCCTGGAGATCGTCGCACCACGCGACAGCAACACTTACAGGGCTGTCTATACGGTGCGCTTCCAGGACGCGGTTTATGTGCTGCACGCCTTCCAGAAGAAATCAAGGAAGGGTGCGGCCACGCCCAAGAAGGAAATCGACCTCATTCAACAGCGGCTGGCAGCCGCCGAACGGGACAACAGAGAAAGGCAGAACGGACCATGAAAAAGAAACCCGCCATCCGCGTTACCGCAGGCAGCGGCAATGTTTTTGCCGACCTGGGCTTTCCCAATCCGGAGCAGGAGCAGCTCAAGGCGCACCTGACGCTGCAAATCTACCGGCTCATCAAGGCGCGATGCCTTACGCAAACGCAAGCCGGTGAGATCCTCGGCATCCGGCAGCCCCACGTATCGGCCTTGATGCGCGGCCAGTCCGGAGCCTATTCCGTCGAGCGCCTGTTGCGGTTTCTAACGGCACTCGGCCAGGACGTTGAAATTACCGTGAAGCCTACCCGCAAGGATCAAGGGGAAGTTTCGGTTGTCCTCGGCTGACTCCCTGTGTCAGCCTTTCTCCCATTTTCTGTAACGCAAATATTATTTTCAGAATTGAGATTTTGGTAAAGGGCGTAATACTGTAGTAATTGAATTGATTTCAATACGTTAGAAATTTTCTGTAAAATAGATTCCTTGGCAACTCACGTGCTCCAATCGGGCAGGAACAAGTTCGATCTATTCCCAGGGTTGAGTCGGTCATGCGTAGGTTTCAAGGCCAGATTCGAGTCTTTGCACTAGCCCTGCTGACTGTTGCGGCGGTCGCTGTGGGCATTTTGAACCTGCGCGAGCAGCAGCGCTATCGCCTGCCCGATGACGGCGTCCTTTGGCTGGACTCGGAGGGTGGCGCAGTGGCTGCGGCTCTCACAGCCGACACCCCAGCCGGCCGGGCCGGATTGAGGCCGGGAGATATTCTGGTCAGCATCAATGGCCATCCGATACAGAATGCTCCAGAAGCCGGCCGGCGGTTGTTCCAGTTGGGAGCAGGGAGCGAGGCTCGGTACGAGGTACTGCGCCGCGGCTCTCCGGTGGAACTCGATGTCCTGCTGGAAGCGCAGGAGCGGCCCGGAGTGCGCCCCTTCCTCCAAATCGCCGGGGTGTTTTACCTGCTGTTGGGATTGTTTGTCCTGTGGCGTCGCTCCGGCGCCCCTGCGACTTTCCGTTTTTATTTGTTCTGCCTGGCTTCCTTTGTCCTCTTCGTCTTTTCGTACACCGGCCAGCTTGACACCTTGGATTGGACCGTTTACTGGTCCAGCGTGGCGGCTCTATTGCTTCAGCCGGCGTTCTTTGCGCAGTTCTGTTGCGAGTACTCCCAAGCAGCCCCCGGCTTGCTCGGCGCAAAGAAGAGGAATTGGGCCGGTCTGCTCTGGGGAGTCTATGGAGCAGCGGCCGCGTTGGGCTTGCTCCACTTGGCTGTGGCCAGGGGCGTGTTGCGCGTTTCGGCTCCGCTGGCGGAGGTGCGCTGGTGGCTCGACCGCCTGGAGATGGGCTATCTCGCCGGGATGTATTTATTGGGTATGGCTCTGCTCGCAATTGCCTATCGGGAGACGAGTTCCCGGTTGGGGCGCAAGCAGGTGGCGTGGATTTTAGGCGGGTCGGTGCTGGCGGTGGGACCGTTCGCGCTGGGGTACGCGGCGCCCTATTTTCTGGGAGCGGCTCCTACTGCCTGGATGAACCTCTCCGCTCTGTCGCTCGTCCTGCTGCCGATCGTGTTCGCGTATGCGATTGTCCGCTACCGGCTGCTCGATGTGGAGGTCGTTCTGGGACGCGGTCTGGCTTACACGCTGGCGACGGGAACGCTAGTGGGGGTTTATTTGGGCGTGGTGGCGCTGGCCGGCGACTTCTTCCGCGTGAACTTCCCGGCGAGCGGGACGGTGGGCCTGGTGCTGGCGGTGATCGCCACCGGGCTGCTTTTCCAGCCGTTGCAGCGGTGGATTCAGGCGAAGCTGGCGCAGTACTTCCTGCGGAAGCGGTATGAGTACCGCGAGGCGCTGCTCGGCTTCGGGCGCGAGTTAAGCGCGGAGACGAACCTGGATCGGATGATCGCTTCCTTGCTCGACCAACTGGCCGAGCGGCTCCAGGTGCGGCGGGCGGCGGTCTTTGTGGCAAATGAGACCGAGCCACCCTCCTTTGACTTGCGCGGAGCTGTGGGATTGGACGGCTCGGATCAGGCCGGTTCCTTCGGCAAATTCAGTTCCTTCGGTTTTCTCGGTTTATTCGGCGGAATCGGTTCCGCGCGCCGCGACCGGCTCTTCTTTGCGGATTGGGACGCCGGAGTCGAGCGGGAGTTGGGGGCGTCCGGGGAAGATCAGCCTTCCTGGCGGGAGGCGATCGCCCAGTTGCAGCTCCACTACTACTTCGCCTGCCGGACCAAAAACCGCGTCGTGGCGGTGCTCGGCGTGGGAAAGACGCGAGACGGCGAGTTCCTGTCGGACGAGGACACGGCGCTGCTCGAAACGCTCTCCGGTTACCTGGCGATTGCCATCGAGAACACCACCCTGGTCGAGTCGCTGGCGGCCAAGGCGAGCCAGTATGAGCGGCTCCAGCAGTTCAGCGAAAACATCCTGGAGTCCATCAACGTCGGCCTGCTCGCCGTGGACCTCGAGGACCGCGTGGAGGCCGTCAACACGCCGCTCGAACTGATGTACCCGCTCCCGTTCCGGGAAGCTCGCGGAAAGAAGCTCTCCCAGGTCCTGCCGCCGGACCTGATGGAGCACATGGACCGCTTCCGCGAGGACGGGGAAATCCACACTCTGTTTCGCCACCGGGTGCGCAGCGACCGCGGCGAGGAGCGCGTGTTCAACATTGTCGTTGCGCCGCTGCTCTCGAAGAACTGCGACGCCATCGGGCGGCTGCTCATCTTTGACGACGTAACGGACCGCGTGTCGCTCGAAGGGCAGTTGGCCCAGTCCGAGAAGCTCTCTTCGGTCGGGCTGCTGGCCGCCGGAGTGGCGCACGAGGTCAACACGCCGCTGACGGTCATCTCGACCCAGGCGCAGATGCTCGCCAAACAATTGCCGCCGGGAGAGCGGTCATCGAAGATCCTCGAGAAGATCATCAGCCAGACCTTCCGGGCCTCGGAGATCGTCAACAGCCTGCTCAACTTTTCCCGGACCCAGGGGACCACGTTTGCGCCGCTCGAGCTGAACAAGATCATTTCGGAGACCCTGTTGCTGCTCGACCACCAATTCAAGACCACCCGGATCGAAGTCGAAAGCCTGCTCGATCCGTCCCTGCCTCCCGTTTCCGGCAACAGCGGGAAGCTCCAGCAGGTCTTCCTCAACCTGTTCCTGAACGCGAAAGACGCGATGCCGAACGGCGGCCGCCTGCGCGTGGTGACCTGGGCGGAAGACTCCGTGGTCCGCATCGAAATCAGCGACACCGGCGCGGGGATTCCCTCCGAGCACATGCACCGCATCTTCGATCCCTTCTTCACGACCAAAGGCCCCGGCCGGGGAACGGGCCTGGGGCTGTCGGTTTCTTA
>Ga0156329_1066_pt2 | contig 11400 bp, 12 predicted proteins | sample RifCSPlowO2_12_FD_107977 | JGI IMG/M metagenome (GOLD analysis project Ga0156329, IMG submission 107977) | Acidobacteria bacterium RIFCSPLOWO2_12_FULL_60_22 | reverse complement strand
GATTTCGATCAGCGGCTACCACATCCGCGAGGCCGGCTCCACGGCGGTGCAGGAAGTGGCCTTTACGCTCGCCAATGCCATCACCTATGTAGAAGCGGCGCTGGCGGCCGGGCTGGAGATTGACTCCCTCGCCCCGCGTCTCTCGTTCTTCTTCAACGCCCACAGCAATTTCTTTGAGGAGATCGCCAAGTTCCGCGCGGCGCGGCGGCTTTGGGCGCGTATCATGAAAGAGAAGTTCGGAGCGAAAAACCCGCGCTCCTGGATGCTCCGCTTCCATACGCAGACGGCCGGCTCGACGCTCACCGCCCAGCAGCCCGACGTCAATATCGTTCGCACCACCCTGGAAGCCCTGGCCGCCGTCCTGGGAGGAACGCAGTCGCTCCACACCAACGCCAAAGACGAGGCGCTCGGCCTCCCGACCGAACAGGCCGCGCTGCTCGCCTTGCGCACCCAGCAGATCGTCGCCCACGAAAGCGGCGTGGTGAACACAGTGGACCCGGTCGCGGGCTCCTACTTTATCGAATCGCTCACCACCGAGATCGAGAGCCGAGTCCAGCAATACCTCGACCGCATTGCAGCGCTCGGCGGGATGCTGCGGGCCGTTGAAACCGGCTTCGTTCAGAAAGAGATCCAGGAAGCCGCCTTCCGATATCAAAAGGCAGTCGAGAGTGGCCAGCAGGTGATTGTCGGGGTGAACCGCTTTCCGTTGCCGGAGGAAGCCCCTCCCGCGCTTCGCGTGGACCCGGCCCTGGAAGCAGAGCAGGTGGCGCGCCTGCGGCAACTGCGCGCTGAGCGCGATGCGGCCCGGGTCGAGCAAGCTCTCCAGCGTGTCGAAGAGGCCGCCCGCGGGACCGCGAACTTGCTGCCTCCCATCCTCGCCGCCGTGGAAGCCTATGCCACCGTGGGCGAAATCTCCGACGCGCTGCGCAGGGTCTTTGGGGAGTACAAGGAAGCGGTGGTGTTGTGACTTTTGGTTTTCAGTCTGACGTATGCTAAAGACAGGAGTCGCGATGCCAGCGCGTAAAGAATTGCTCGCGGAAAAACTATATGGATGTGGCGAACTTGGCGGTGGCCGCACTGATCTTCGGTCAATTCATTTCCGGCCAGCCCTTCCATATCGGCCTGGCCGTAATCGGCGTTGCCCTCTGGGCGTTCTTTTACGGCGCGGCGTATTTCTATCTCCTCAAGGAAAGGAAATAACTCCATGCTCGGTCTTTACATTTTGTTGGGCGGGCTTGCCCTGGCAACAGCTATCATCAGCTACTTCGCGGTCCGCGCAGATCGCAAAGCTCACAAAGCGAAGTGAAGGGTCATCAACAAGTCTGCCAATGACAGCGCGTGGAGGAAGCCGCCCGCGGGGCCAAGAATCGGGTGCTGCCCTCCTCGCCGCTATCGAAGCCTACGCCACGGCCGGCGAAATTCCCGACGCGCTGCGCAGGGTCTTTGGGGAGTACAAGGAAGCCGTGGTCGTTTGAGATCCGCGTCGTTGTCGCGTCACGGCCTTGGATCGCCCCCCGGCGCCATTCAGAACTGAACGCGCATCCCCAGTTGCCAGCGGCGTGGTGGCTGAGTCGCGACGGCCCTTCCCAAGAACGGTGAACTGAGGGCACCGACGAAGTACCGGTAATTAACGCGGTTGAAGAGGTTGAAGGCGTCGACGGAAATGGTTGCGGCCGGGCTTTTATCATTCTGTGACGGTCGGAGGCGAAACTCGCGGTACCAGCGCAGGTCCAAAGCGGCAAAGCCGGGGCCTTCCCCCGTGTTTCGGGTAACGCCGGCAGGGCGGTCAATGGCGAGGCCGTCGCGGTTGTCATCGCGGCCCGTGGTGAGGTTGAACGGGATGCCGGAAAGCAACGAGACAGAGAGGCCGAAGTTCGCCCAGCGATGGAGTGTCGCCGTGCTGAGAAAGTTGAACTGGTGGCGGCGGTCGTTGTCGGCACGGCCCCACTCGCCCGATGGCGCAAAGCTGTCTGCCGGATACCATTCCCCGGGCGCTCCCGCGCCGCTGGACGGGTACCAGTTCACGCTGCCTGTGTCGCTCATCGTCTGGCTGAGGACGTACTGCGCGGTTCCCGTCACCTGGGGAGCCAGACGGCCGCGCACGGTGATTTCCAGGGAGTTGCCTTCCAAACGCCCGGCAGACTCGATCCAACGAAGAACATTCCGATTCGGGTCCGGGCGCGCGGCGAAGTCAGGCGGCAGCGGAGCATTGCCGTCCCGCGAGCGGAGCTGTTTCACCGCGCGCACGCCGACGTAGTGGACCGCCAACGTCGTTCCCCTCGCGAGCTGGTACTCAGCGCCAGCGCCGAACTGCATGGCGTTCGGCAATTCTGCCCCAGGTTCCAGCCGGTGCACGCTGGTCGGAAACGACTCGGGGAGCGGCTGGGACAGGTCCGCGAACTGGTCTCCGCTCAACAGGTAACGCCGCAGCCGAACGCCATCGAACCGCAAGGTGTCCCCAATGGGCCCCGGCCCCGATCGCTCGAAGAAGAAACCCGCGCCGCCACGCAGAACCAAGTTCTTGGCCTGCCCGGGAGACCAGGCGACAGCGAGCCGGGGGGCCAGGTTGTTCCCATCGCCGAAGTAGTTTTGCCAGTCATAGCGCAACCCTGCGGCGATGGAGAGGTTCTTGCGCAATTGCCACTCGTCCTGGAAAAAGCCTCCGACATTCTTCTCGACAAAGATCACTTTGGGGTTCCCGCGCTGCAGGAGGGCTGCGTAGGGACGGTTGGAGGTGTAGTCGGCGAGCGAGGCGAAGAACAGGCTCCCGATTTCGTTGGCGCGGTCCACCAGCCCTCGGCGGCTCCAGTCCGGGATGTTGATGCCGTATTTCAAGGTGTGTTTCCCGGCGGTCTGGGTCAGCAGCCAAGTGATGGAGGTGTGAAGCTCCGTGGCTAAACGGTCTGCCTGAGCGCCTCCGCCCGTGAACGCGTCCGTTACAACGGCGCGCGGGGCCTGAAGATTCGAGCGCGTCGGCGCCCAGTAGCGCCCGACCAGGACCCGGAACTGCGAGAGCATCTTCGGCGAGAAGACAAAGCGGTGGTTGAAGGTGAATTCGTCCTCGCGGAACCGCGACTGCGCCCCGGCCTCTTCCAGCGTCGTTCCGCCCACGCCGATGTTCTCCTGCCAGCGGTCCTGGAAGTTCTGTTGGAAGAACAAGGACTGGCTATCGCTCGGTTGCCAACTGATGCGCGCGGAGAGGTACGTGTTTACCTGCGGGGTCGGCACGTTTTCGTGGATGGGTCCTCGGGGACCTTGGGCAAAGACTACGGCCTGGAAGTCTTCTTCTTCTCGAGCCCCCGACAAGAGGAACGAGGTTTTCTTGCTGTTCCCGACGGGCCCAAACAGGCTGCCCTCGTAGATGCGGCGCTGTTCTTTCGGCCTTTCTACAGCGAGGGCCTCCCGCGCGTTGAGGTGATGGTCCCGGAACAGGAAATTGAACGTGCCGTGGTAGCGGTCGGCCGAGGACTTCGTGATGACCTCGATTCGCCGGCGGCTCCAGCGCGGATATTCGACCGTGTAGGGGTTATTGTTGATGCGGATTTCCTGGATGGCCGACGCCGTTACCCCGATGTTCCGCATCTCCATGCCATCCACGATGAGAGACGTGCCGCCACCGCCCGGCGCTCCCGCCTCCAGGAATCGCGATAGCGCGGACAGGTAGTTCAGATCGAGGACCGGCAGGTTGTCCAGGGCGCTTCCCTCGACCGAAATGGTGTCGGCGTTCCTTGTCGTGTCGGTGTTGACTTGATACGCGGGCTCGGCTACGGTGAGCTCCTGCCTCATCCTGGCCAGGGTCAGGCGCAGGTTGAGGTTCTGAACGGACCGTGTGCCGAGCCGCACTCTCCGACGAAGCGGCTCGAACCCTTGCAGGACGACCTGAATCTCGTAATCGCCCGGCGCCAGGTTGTCGAATCGAAACTCCCCCCGTCCACCAGATAAGGCCTCCGCCTCACCGGCGCTGGAAACCAGTCGAACCGGAGCAGAGGACACGGGTGTGTCGGAAGGGTCAGTTAGCCTTCCGGCGAGAGTGCCCCTGGGAGCAGCCTCTTGCGCCCAGGCACCAGCGCAAAGAACCCAGAAGAACCCGGACACCAGGGCTTGTCTTGGCCAACGGGCGATACACATCAAGTCAGCACCCCAGTCAACTTTGCTCCAACCGGGCGGAAGGGTCAAGTCCCTTGCGCCTCCGAGGAACTCACAATTGCTTTTCCCGCCCGAACGCCCTAGAATTGCTTCCATGAGCGACGAAAAGCTGAAGATTGCCGGCCGCGAGTTCAGTTCGCGGCTCATCATCGGCACGGGGAAGTACCGTTCGTTTCCGGAAATGGCGCGGTGCCTGGAAGCCTCCGGCGCCGATATGGTGACGGTGGCGGTGCGCCGCGTCAACATCACCGACCGCTCCAAGGAATCCCTGCTCGACTTCATTGACACGAAGAAATTTTTTATTCTGCCGAACACGGCCGGCTGCTACTCGGCGGACGAAGCGGTTCGCACGGCGCGGCTGGCGCGCGAGGTGGGGCTTTCCAACTGGGTGAAACTCGAAGTCATCGGCGACGAGCAGACCTTGTTCCCGGACAATTTCCAGTTGCTCGAAGCGACCAAGACGCTGGTCCACGAAGGATTCGTCGTCCTGCCCTATACGAATGATGACCTGGTTACCTGCTTGCGGCTGATGGATGCAGGGGCCGCGGCGGTGATGCCGCTCGGGGCGCCGATCGGCTCCGGCATGGGCATCCAGAACGTCTCGAACATCCGCATCCTGCGCGAGCGGATCACGCAGGTGCCGCTGATCGTGGACGCCGGCGTCGGGACCGCTTCCGACGCCACGCTGGCGATGGAGCTTGGCGCGGACGGCGTGCTGATGAACACGGCCATCGCGCAGGCTCAAGACCCTCTGGCAATGGCCCAGGCGATGCGGCAAGGGGTCGAAGCCGGGCGGCTGGCCTATCTCGCCGGGAGAATCCCGAAGAAGCTCTACGCCGCTGCCTCCAGCCCGCTGGAAGGCGTGGTGCGCTAACTTTTCTTGGAACGAAAGGACTAATGATGAATTCAAAACTGCGGCTGTGGTCTGTCTATCGGGCCGGGAACACGGTTAGCCGGCTCACTGTGCCAACGCCGCCGAGCGTGCCATGGGTTCTTGTTTCTCTACTTCTGGGCAGCGTCCTCGGGACCGCTCAGGATCAAGTCCAGCACAGCATGGAGGAGATGCATCGCCTGCATCAGGACCCGAAGGCGTACATCGCCATGCTGGAGGACCCGGGGCGCGATGCATATCAGAAGCCGCACGAGGTGCTGATGGCCTTGAACCTGAAGGAGGGAGATATCGTAGCCGATATTGGCGCCGGATCGGGATATTTCTCCTTCCGACTGGCGCATCATGTGGGCGACAAGGGGCGAGTCTACGCAGCAGATATCAACCCCGATATGATTCTGCACATGAACCGGCGCATCCGGGATCTCGGCGTGAAGAACATGATCACCGTTCTCTCCGACCCGGACGATCCGCTGCTTGGCAAGGCTTCCGTGGACTTAGTTTTTATCTGCGAGGTCTGGCACCACATCGAGGACCAGCCCAAATACCTTGCCCAGATTCGCCATATCCTCAAGCCGGGCGGCCGGGTTGTGATGATTGACTTCCAGAAAAAGGAGTTGCCGGTCGGTCCGCCTGTGGAGATGAAGATCGCGCGAGAAGACCTCCTGCGCCAGATGGAATCCAGCGGCTTTCGGCTGGCCAAGGAACACACGTTTCTCCCCTACCAATACTTTCTGGTGTTCGCCTTGCAGTAGCCTTGGTTTTCCAGGAAGCAATCTGCTATCGAAACTTTCTCTACCCCATAGGTGTTTCAACGATCCCGGTTCCTACGTCATCATCTGTGTTGCAACCTGTCTCGTAGAGATGTAGACTTTCATTCACGAGGAAAGAACCATCGCGAGGACAAACCGAAGCAGGAGAAACGGCCATGATTTCGCTCACCGTTAACGGGAAGCAGCAGAAGGTGGAAGTCCGTCCGGACACCCCCTTGCTCTGGGTGTTGCGGGAGACGCTCGGTCTGACCGGGACCAAATTTGGGTGCGGGATGAACCAGTGCGGCGCCTGCACCGTTCACGTGGATGGGAAGCCCATGCGCTCCTGCCAGACGCCCATTTCCTCCGTGGCTGGGAAAAAGGTGACGACGATTGAAGGTCTTTCGGCGGATTCCAGCCATCCGTTGCAACAAGCCTGGATCGCCGAGCAGGTGCCCCAGTGCGGCTACTGCCAGTCGGGCCAGATCATGGCGGCCGCCGCCTTGCTGGCCGCCAAGCGCCGCCCGAGCGATCAGGACATTGACGCAGCTTTGGATGGCAACATCTGCCGCTGCGGGACCTATCAACGCATCCGTCGCGCCATCCATCGCGCGGCGAAAATGATGGGAGCGGAGGCGTAACATGGGCAATCCGACAACTCTTAGCAGACGAAGCTTCCTCCAGGTAAGCGCCGTGGCGGGCGGCGGCCTGATGATCGGTTTCTACCTCCCGGGGTTGGTCAAGCAAGCCAAGGGGCAAACTGGCGTCTTCGCGCCGAACATCTGGCTCCGCATCGCGCCGGACGACAGCGTAACGGTCCTGCTGACGGCGTTAGAATTGGGTCAGGGGGCGATGACCGCGATGCCCATGCTGGTGGCAGAGGAACTCGACGCCGACTGGAACAAGGTGAAACTGGAATGGGTGGGGGCCGATCCGGCTTATGGCAACCCCAACATGCGGGGAACCCAGACGACCGCCGCCAGCCAAAGCACGCGCGGGTACTGGAAGATGTTGCGCGAGGCCGGCGCTGCGGCGCGCGCCATGCTGGTGACGGCTGCGGCGCAGACCTGGGGCGTCCCCGAAGACAGTTGCTCAACCGAGAACGGCGAGGTCCTCCACAGCCCCAGTGGACGCCGGCTCCGCTATGGGGCGCTGGTCGAGAAGGCTTCCGCGCTGCCGGTTCCCAAACCGGTCACGCTCAAAGACCAGAGAAACTTCCGCCTGCTGGGGCAACCGATCCCGCGCCGGGACATCCCGGAAAAGGTCAACGGGAGCGCGATCTACGGCATGGACGTGAAGGTCCCCAACAAGCTCGTCGCGCGGGTTTTGCGCTGCCCGGTCTTCGGCGGAAAGGTGGCCAGCTTCAACGCCGACAAGGCCAAAGCGGTTCCCGGCGTGCGCCACGTTGTGCAGATTGCTTCCGGGCCCGCCGCCGCCGGTGGCAGCTTTACGGCTTCCATACAGGGTTGGCCGGGGATCGCGGTAGTTGCCGACAACTTTTGGGCAGCCACCCAGGGACTAAAAGCCTTACAGGTGAAGTGGGACGAGGGCCCCAATGCCAACTTGAGTTCCGAGGAGATTCGGAAACGGTTTGCCGAAGCGGCCGAAAAACCGGGAGCGGTGGCGCGCAATGACGGCGATTTCGACCAAGCGATCGCCGGCGCCGCCAAACAACTGAAAGCCGTCTACGAGCTGCCGTATCTGGCCCACGCCACCATGGAACCGATGAACTGCACTGCGGATGTGCGCCCGGACGGCTGTGACGTCTGGGTGTCCACGCAGTCCCATACGAGCGCGCATCAAGCCGCCGTCAGAATCACGGGGCTGCCGGCGTCGAAGGTGAAGATCCACACGACGTATGTCGGTGGCGGCTTCGGACGGCGCGGCGAGGCCGACTACGCTGCCGAAGCGGTCGAAATTTCCAAAGCGGTCGGCCGCCCCGTCCAAGTCATTTGGACGCGGGAGGACGACATGCAGCACGACTTCTACCGCCCGGTGACGTACGTTCACTTTTGGGCTGCGTTGGACGGATCCGGAATGCCCATCGGCTGGAAGACGCGCCTGGTGCAGCCGTCCCTGCGCGCGCGGTTCAACCCGCGTGCCCTGGAAGCTTCGCGGGGTGTGGACGGCATATCCATCGGCGGGATCGCCGAGTTGCGGTACAGCATTCCCCACCTGCGCGCCGAATACATCTTGAATGATCCGGGTGTTCCGGTTGGATTTTGGCGCGCCCCGGGCGGTTCGGTCAGCGGCTACGTGACGGAATCCTTTTTCGACGAGATCGCAGCCGCCGCCGGAAAGGACCCCTATGAATTGCGGCGCCGGTTGCTGGACAAAGCGCCTCGCCTCCGGGGCGTTTTAGATCTCGCCGCCGAGAAAGCCGGCTGGGGCAAGCCGCTCCCCCCAGGCCGGTTTCGGGGTATTTCTGTTTTGGAAACGATTGGGAGTTTTGTCTCCCAGGTCGCGGAGGTTTCGGTGGCCCCGGACGGCAAGGTGCGGGTGCACCGCGTCGTCTGCGCCGTGGACTGCGGCTGGATCATCAACCCGGACACGATCCAGGCCCAGATCGAGGGTGGGATCATCTATGGCTTAACCGCCGCGCTCCAAGGCGAGATCACGATCAAGAACGGCCGCGTCGTGCAAAGCAATTTCCACGACTACCCGATGCTGCGAATGAACGAGACGCCGGAGATCGAGGTCTATATTGTGCCGTCGAGCGAGGCTCCGGGTGGCATCGGCGAGCTCAGCACACCGCCGATCGCTTCCGCCGTGGTCAACGCGATCTTTGCCGCTACCGGCAAGCGTATCCGACGCCTGCCGATCCGCGCCCAGGAACTGCGCCCCGCCTGACCCGGCGGGGTCCCAAGCCCATTAGCGATGACCCGGGTGAGGAGGCCAGGCGGGAAAGGCCGTGCGGCGGGCGATCTCTCCGGCTGAATTCCCAAGAGGCCCTACGCCTCTGCCTCCAGCCCTTTGGAACGAGCGGTCCGGCACTCCGAGCTGTCATCTCCAGGCTCGCCGCCTCGGGCGGCTTGCCCAAGCAGCGGCATTCCTACTCGTAATGCAAGTCCTCAGTCGTGTACTCGCAGACCTCCCGGCACTCTCGGCAGTAATAGCAACCGTCCTGGCAGAGCCGTACATTGGAATCGGAGCGGCAGAGGATGCAAAACCGTTCACACTGGCACTTGGTTTCCGGAAGCCCGCAAGCGGTGCAGAGATACGCCATATCGCTCCTTGGCTCATCTGATTTCTTGTACTATAGCGCAGCCTCGACTTTGCGGCAAGATGATCCTTCGCCGGCTCGGGAGGGTAACCCGGGACCGCTCGAAGCTTTCCGCCGCGATATGGATTTATACAGATTGATATGGTATCGTCTGGGACGTGGAATTTGAGTGGGATCTGTCCAAAGAAATAGAGAACATTCAAAAACACGGCGTCTCTTTTACCGAAGCTGTAGAGACATTTTTCGATCCGGATGGCTTCCAGTTGAGGGACACGAAGCACTCGGAGGCCGAGCCGAGATTCTTCTGGTTAGGCAAATCCGCATCCGGAAAAATACTCACCACGCGGTTCACGCGCCGCGGAAGCGTGATCCGGATTTTTGGATCGGCGTCATGGAGAAAATTCGCGAGGCTTTACCATGAAAGAACCCAAACGGAACGACCTTGAATTCGATGAGAAGGGTACCCGCCGCATTCGCCGTGAGATGGGGATGGCAAGGTCGGTCAAGATCACCATCAATATCGACGCAGACAGTCTTGAAATTCTGCGGGCCAAATCGGCCAAGACCGGGGTGCCATACCAGAGGCTCCTGAACCGCTTCTTGAGCCAGGCGCTGCACAGCCAGGCGGAAACTGAACCGCGACTCGACCGGCTCGAAAAGGAGATCGCGAAGCTGAAGAGGAAGATTGTAGCCTAATCTCGGGCACAGTTGCGGGACGGAAGAACGCTGGTTCTCCATTGCTTCTGCCAGCAACGGCGCAATGCTTTCGGTCGTTTACCTTTGGGCGGAGTCTGATCCAGCAACAATAAAAATACGCCTGATCTCGGCCCGAAAAGCGACCCAGATGGAAATTCGACACTACCAGGAGAATGCATGAGCAATCCACCAACCGAAAATGACGACATGCCGGACGAGATCGACTTCAGCAGAGGTGTTCGCGGCCTCCATCATATCCCGCCTGGCGCAAAGGTGTTTTTGCCCGCCTCCATCGAGCGGAGCGTGTGGGAATACTTCTCGGGCAAGGCCGAAGAGAAAGGCGTGGAGCTTTCCGAGCTTCTCACCGAGGTCCTCAAGCGCGATATCGAGATCAACGAGGCGCTGAAGTAATTCCGATCCCGGCCAGGACTTCTTGGGTGCCGGGGGAAAAACGGGGACAGCCTGCGCTGCGTATTTTTCAGAGAGCCGGACCCCCGTCTTCAGGGCCTTTAGTAGTGGTACCGTGCCTGAAGAAAATCAATTCGCCTTTCGCTGACCCGGTAGACCAGCCGGTGTTCCTGGGTGATCCGCCTCGACCAGCAGCCTGCCAGAACGAACTTCAGTGGCTCCGGCTTGCCGATACCCGTGAACGGATCTTTCATCGCCGCATCCACAAGCTCCAGAGTCCGAAGCGCTGCCTTCCGATCCGTTTTCACCCAGTACAGCAGGTCCTCCCGAAACTCCCGGTGAAACACAGCCTCGCGCTCAACTCGCCGCGCCAAGTCCCATCTCCCGCCGCAGCTTGTCGACCGATTCCGGTTTTCCCTTCCCCCGTGCAGCCCGCCCTAACGCCGCCAGCAACCGCCGAGCATTTCTGGGCGATCGCAGCAAATGAGCGGTCTCCAGCAGGCTGGTCAGCTCCCCCGCAGGAACCAGGGCCACGTCTTTGGCGCCACGGCGCCGAACGATCACCACCTCTTGATCATTGACAACCTGGTCTAGCACCGAAGCAAGCCGCTCCCGCAACCTTGTGTAGGTAGTCTCTACAGCCATGGCATTCGCCTCCCCAACTGTAGCGTACAGGATTCCCGTACGTTATGTCCAGGGGAAAAAAGGAGTCAGCCCGAACTGCGCGATTTTTCTACCCGTTGCACGCCCTGCTGTCTGCGCGCCGCCGACCTCGGTTCACCGCCGCTCTCTCCCCATTTGTTCGCGGAGGATCGCATTAATCCGGCTGAGGTGTCCCTCGCCTTTCGATTTGAGCCAGTCGAGAACATCCCTATCGATCCGAAATGATATCTGCGACTTGAGCGGCCGATAGTACTTTCCCACGGCGCCCTTCGCCCATTGTGCGGGTGGTAATTGAGGGACTTCGGAGTGATCGAGACGGCGATCACGCTCCCTGTAGCGTTGCCGTGTTCGCTCGCTGATCTTAACCGATTTGATCCTCGTAGATACTTTCCTCATAAGCCACTGCCTTTCTCGCTGAAATGATGTGAATGACCTCGACCGAGGGCTCGCTTCGATCCACGAAGACGACCACCACCAACACCAGTTTGCGAGCCATTCCGATGGCCAGGTAACGCCGCTCCCCCTCATCCTCGAAATGGTAATTCTCGGTGACGATGTGATTCGGGTCTGCGAATACATCCCGCGCCATCTCGAACGAGATCCCGTGGTTCCGTTTGTTGCGA
>Ga0156329_1218_pt1 | contig 11406 bp, 12 predicted proteins | sample RifCSPlowO2_12_FD_107977 | JGI IMG/M metagenome (GOLD analysis project Ga0156329, IMG submission 107977) | Acidobacteria bacterium RIFCSPLOWO2_12_FULL_60_22 | reverse complement strand
ACGGCACATGGTTGTCCTTCAAAAGCGATTCGTACTTATTCCCCCAGGCATTGAATATCCATTTGGTCATTGCCAATTGCCGGTTGGGGCGGTTTACTACAAACAGGGGTCCGTAATCGCGAAACCAAATATCGGCGTAGTCCGTCACGTGGATGTTGACCGCCGAAAGATTTACACCTGTGCTTTCCAGCATGGCAGCAGCTCTTTCTTTCATCGGTTCATTCACAACCTGCAATTCGACGGTTTCGCTCTCGTGAATCTCCTTTACAAACTCGACAAAGGCGCTTTCGGCCTTTTCCAAAAACGGAAACGACGTCGTGTCATACGGCCAGGAAAGCCAAACGGCAGAGTGCGGTTCCCACTCCGCCGGCATCCGAAAACCCAAGTCTCTGGGTGTTCTCATCATTTGGCTTTTTGGATTACTCATTCCATTGTCCGGCTGACTATAGCAAACGGACACCTGGAATATGGAAGGTACTCCCGGGTGTCTTAGCTTCGGTCATGGTGAACGCGGTGCGCTCTTGTAGGTCGGAATATGAAACTGGTAAGTATCCGGACGGCGGTTGCGCAAGAAGCCCCAACCTTCGCGAATGCGCCTGTTATGCGACAAATCCAATTCAGCCGCCAGGACTTCCTCCTCGTCAGCGGTTGCTCGGTTTAGGACTCTTCCGAAGCTGTCGCAGGCAAACGACTGCCCCCAAAAGCGCAGTTTATCCTCGCGCCCGACACGGTTGACCGCCACCACGTGAACGCCGTTGGCTATGGCATGGCCGCGCATGATCGTTTCCCAGGCGTCGTGCCAATCACCGTCGGGCGACTTGTAGCCCGCGATATTGCCTATGGCGGTGGGGTAGAAAATGATCTCTGCGCCGGCAAGAGTTGCCATTCGGGCAGCTTCCGGAAACCACTGGTCGTAACAGATGAGTACGCCGAAGGCAGCAAACTTGGTCTTGTATACCCGGTAGCCTTGATCGCCAGATTCAAAGTAATGTTTTTCGTAGAACAGGGGGTCGTGGGGGATATGGATTTTCCGGTACGTTGGCAGAAGTTTGCCGTTTTGATCCATTACGGCGGCTGAATTGTAGCACTTTCCATTTGTTGCTTTTTCAAAAAGCGGGACAATGATAACTACGCCCAGTTCTTTGGCCAGTTTGCCGAATGTGTTGGTGGATTCGCCCGGAATGGTTTCGGCAAAGCCGGCCAGATCCATTTTCTTGTACTGGGGGAAATAAACGGTGCGGTACAATTCCGGCAGGCAGAGGATTTGAGCTCCTTTCCTGGCCGCCAGTCTTACCATTTTCTCTGCCTTTTTCAGGTTGGCTTCTCGATCGTTCAACACTTTGGTTTGGATCGCGGCGATCGTGACGAATTTACTCATAAGCTGTCTCAACTAACCCGAATCTGTACTTTCTGAGGATCACATCATATCGGGAACGTGATTTCGACTCAATCCCCAACCCCTGGAACAACCAAGGCTCTGGAATTTTCGCGGCTCGCCTGCTATTGTATCTTCATGAGGTTTTTTCGAATGCGTACTCTGTTTCCTGTACTTTCCTGCGCGACGCTTCTATTGCTTACAGCACTCGCCTATTCCGCCGAGGTCAGCGCGGTCGGAAAGGTGACGCGGTTGATCCCGCGGGCCGACCTAACCCGAGAGAGGAAAACCCTGCGGCTCCATCCGGCGGACCCGGTGGCGGAAAACGACCGCGTTCGCACCTCGGCGGGCGGCCGCACCCGGCTCGAACTCGATGGCGGCTCCATCATCAACGTAGGCTCCGCTTCGGAGCTGGTGGTGCGCTCCCCCTCCGGCGCCACCCAGACCTCCGGCCTGGAGTTGCGTTACGGGAGCGTCCGCGCCTGGGTGGCCCAGCGAAGGGGGGCCGGTTTGTTCGAAGTCCGCACCAACACCGCTGTAGCCGGTGTGCTCGGAACAACGCTCTTCGTGGAGGCCTCGCGGGACTTGACCCGTGTCGCCAATCTGAGCACTGATCCCGCGGCGCAAGTCCGGGTCGGCAGCACCGACCCCTCCGTGACGGAAGAGGTGATCCTGCTGCCGGGCGAAGGGACCGCGGTGCCCGCCAGCCGCCCGCCCCAGCCGCCCCGCCGCTGGACCCAGGAGGAAATGCAAGCCGGGTACGAGGATACGGACATCCGTTAACAATTGTTCAGGGTCCAAAGTCCCAGGAACCGGTCGCCTTCTTGTTTGGAACGAAAGAAGAACGGGGCATTATTCAGCCAATTGTCGGAGGAGAGTTTCGATCTTCTCTTTCAAGGCAGGCAGATCGCGAACGATGACCTCCCAAACGACTTGAGTATCGATTTCGAAGTAGTCGTGAACCAGAATGTGACGCATACCGATTATCTTGAGCCACGGTATGTCCGGCATTCGATTCCGGACGTCTTCAGGCAAGGCGCGAGCCGCTTCCCCGATGATCTGAAGATGGCGAACGAACCAGTTCTGGAGAAGCTCGTCGGCTTCGAACACCTGCCGCCCTCGCGGGGCGTACTGCTCGATGCGGTTGATAGCCTCCAGGATGTCCTGTAACCGTTCGCGGGGATTCCTCACAGAGCAACAGCCTCTTTCAGCACGCGTTCCCGAATCCGCGGTTTGAGCCCGCGTTCAGTCACGACGTCTACCTTCCGCCCTAAGGCTTGGCGCAAGTCCATGAGCAGCCCGCCCATGTCGAGCAGACTTCGTCCCGGTTCCATCTCGACGAGAAAGTCCACGTCGCTATCGGGACCGGCCTCACCTCGGACGACGGAGCCAAAAACTCGCACCCGGCGGGCGCCATGCTTCCGCGCAAGCTTCATAATTTCTTCGCGTTTCTTCCCCAAGAGCTGTTCGAGGTCCATAGACAAATACCCTTTCCGAGTGCCCCCTCTTCCCTTCCATTGTAAGCCAGGCAAGCTCTGCTAGAACGTAAACGTGGTGCCCATCTCGAAGCGCAGGTTCTTGCCCACCCGTCCCCGGTGGCCCAGCAAAACGCCACGCGAGGGGTCGAACAGGCCACCCTGGTCATTGGTGTAAAAGGTCTGGATAAAATCGGTTTCCAACCCGAACTGGACATAGCGGTTGTACTGGTAGAGCAGATTGCCCATCAGGGCGACCTGGGCCCGGCGCTGGCCGGAGCGGCGCGCATCGTTGGCAAACGCGCTGTCGTACCCGAACATCAGGTTGCTGGAGAAGCCGTGGAGCCGCGGGTTGCGAGGATTGAACCAGACCGAGAGCGGCAACTGCAACTGGGCGAAGCCGCCTTGGGCGCGCACCGGGCGCATGCGCGGCGTTTCTCTTGTCGCCGTAAAGGGATCTCCGCCCTCGAAGAACACGTCCTGAGCCAGCCCGCCAAAGTAGAACCGCAGGTCGGCGCCGCGGTAGTACTTCCCGAGCAAAATCCACCAGGGGGTAGCCAAACGGAACTCGCCCGTATAGCCGTTGGAGCGGGAGCGCAACCGGAAGCTTCGGCCCTCCTGCTGAAAGGGCGGGGCGAAATACCGCACCCGCTCGGCGAACTGAAAGCTGGCGATGATCTGGGAGGGAGGAATCTTGCGGGCGCGCCAAGGCTCAAATTCCAGCACCAGTCGCCCCTCATAGCGGGGACGGGCACTATTGGGACCTTCGCGCTGGCCAAACCCGGTCGTGCCCTGGCCGGGCGCCGGATTGTTGATGGCGAAAGCGGAACCCAGGCCGCTGCCCCAGCGGGGCGAAGCTGTGATCTCGGAGACGTATTCGCCGCCGGAGGGGAGGAACAGCCCGGCTTCCGGTTCCAACCGCAAATCCCAGGCTCCTCCCAGGTCGAACCGTATGCCCCCCACCATTCCGGGCGCGCGTTCGTTGGCATTGCCCTGCCACATGTAGTTGCCCGTGGTTTCCAGGCCGGTGGGTTGGGTCGAAGAAGCAAACAGGCTGTGGTCCTGCCCGAACTTCAGGAAAACCGGAGTGGCGCCCAGCCGTGTATCCAGGCGCACCCAGGCGAGCCGAATGGAAGCTTCCGAGGCGCGCAGGGCGCCGATATTGCGGTTGGTGGCGGTGGGGAATGAACCCTCGAAGTCGAATTCCAGCCTGCCGCTGACGTTGAAGCGCTGGTGCGGGTCTGGCGCCAGCACATCCACTCCCAACCGCGCCGAGCGCGCCTTGACGCGGAAGTCCGGAGCCTGGCTCAGAGTGCCCGTGGTGTTGGCGGTTTCCGGCCCGGCAGCCACCACGCGCCCGAAAAACGGGAAGTCGTCGCCGCTCGAGAGGTTCGTATCGTAGACCGCTGAAGTCTTCAGGCTACCGTAGGGGTTGACGGTTGCGGCTGACCCGATCCTTAGGGTAAGCAAGTTGGGCGGAAACGGCCGCGCCAGGGGAAGGGGTTCGACCGGTCTGGGCAGGAGCGCCCGAGCCGACAAGCCTATTACGCCCGTGCCAAACTCCGGCGGACCTGCCAGCGGGTCTTGCGGGGGCGGCGAGGGCCGCTGCGTATCTCTGGAAGGTTCCGCTGGTTGCCGTACGGAAGCCAACTCCACGTCGCCGGACCAGGGAGCCGGCAAACCGCCCTGCAACTCCGAAGCTTCGGCAGCCGTCAGCACGCCTTTTTGCTGCAACAAAGCGATCAGGCGCGACTCCGAGTCTCCATTGGAAGTCCGCAGCTCCGCGACTTCATCTTCGGTTAGAACTCCCTTGGCTTGGAGTAATTGCAGCAGTCGCTCGCTGGGGCGGGTACTTTCCGCCGGGGCCGTTACGGATGTCGTTGCCAAGACTAGCGTCAATATCACAAGCAGGCGTTTCATCGCACCTCCTCAAAAAAAGAAAACTCAGCGGGCGTGTCCGGCCCGATGGGCAGGATCAAGCCCTTAGGGTTTCGCTGGCCTTGTCGAGTCGGAGAAATCAGAAACCAGGCAGCCCAGCCAGACGGCGACTTCGGAAGAAAGGGGTTCACTGGGCTGCCGGAGGAAGAACAGGCTAGAAAATCTCCGGGAAGTAGAAGGTCAGCAATGCGTTCATGCGCATGTCGGCCACGACCACTTCCTTGTTCTTGGGGTCCAAAGCAATCCCGTGCGGCTTCTTCATCCCGTTGCTGGGTTTTCCTTCGATCTTCCACCGTGGCGGAACATCCCCCACATCGTTGATGCTGTAAACACCGATGTAAGTTCCTTCCGGCTCCGGGAGTTCCCCGGAAGTCATTTGCGAGATGACGATCCAGCCGCCCTTGGGTTGAACCTCCATTTGGCGGATGGCGTGCATCCCCGTTTTCGCCCCGCGGATGACGCGGAGCGGTTGGACTTCGCCGGTGGCCAAGCGGTCGAAAATCAGGAGAGCCTCCCGGTTGTCCCCGTAGGGACTGCTGTACCCACCCTTGTTCTTATCCCCCAGGACGGTTCCGGCTAATACCAGGACGTTGTGGATCGGATCGACGGCAATTCCTCCCGCCGCTTTCCAGCCGTCTTTAGCCGGGCTCCGGAAAACCCGAAGCGGGGCCACGTCTCCGTTCGCGCCCGCGGAAAAGAAAAGGACTTTGTCGTCCTCGGGCACAATGAGCTCGTCGTGCACTGGGTCCACTTCCAACGTGTCCGGAGTATCCAGCATGGTTTTCGGACCCTGGATCATCCGAAGGGGTGATTCTTGACCGTTGGCTCCGCCGCGGAACGTGAGGACCGCCTGCGCGAACGGATTTCCGACGTAAAACTCATCCCGAATTGCGTTGTAGCGGATGGCATGCATGGTTCGACTGAGTTTGCTGGCTTGTCCAAAGATGAGTCGTTGAGGGGCGTCGCCTCCCTTCGCCAACCTGGCGAAGATCGCAATCTGCGGGTGGGCCACTCAGTTCGGCACGATAATCGCGTCCCGCTTCGTGTCATAGGCGACCGAACCCGGATTGCCGATCATGAGGGCCGGCTTGCCCACAGGTCCGTTGCGAATCGTGCGCGCCGGGGGCGTATCCCCTTGGGCTGTGCGCGGATAAACCGTGGCCGAGTGGTTGCCCATGTTGGCCACCACCAACTCATTGTGGACGGCATCCACGAAGAGGCCGGTGGGGTTTTTGATCTGGGTCTTCGGCCCTTTGAGCACGCGGGTCGGGGCTGCGTTGCCGCTGTCGGTTACGCGGAACACGACGATCGAGTTGTCTCCGTCGTTGGCCACGAAGACTTCTCCCTGCTCTTGATCCACGTAAATGTGGGCCGGCCAATTCAGCGTGGTGTTTGGCCCTGCGATGGTCCGCAGGGGCGGTGTGTTGCCGCTGGCCTGGAGGGGGTATACCGTGATGGAAGGCGGAACGAACGTGCCGGAGCCGGGAATTTTCCTGTTCTTGGCGTTGCCATAATTGGCAACAAACATCCACTTGTTCTTGGTATCAATCGCGATTCCGTGGGGATCGGCGAGTTGGACCTGGGGGCCTTCCAGGGTGCGGACCGGTTTCTCCTCCCCCTGCGCCATCTTGCGGTAGACGACCACCGCATTCTCGTGCTGGACTGTGAGATAAAGTTCCTGGGCCCCTTCATCCACTGCGATGCCATAGGTCCCGTGCGGGGTGTGCAATTGCCGGTCGGGCCGGACGTTCCCTCTGGCGTTGCGCGAGAAGACCGCCATAGTGTCCAGCGTGTCATTGCTGACTGTATAAATGTCGCCGGTCTGGGGGTCTACGTACAGGCCACAGTTGAACTCTATCTTGGCCTCGGTGCCGCCGATAACCCGCTTGGGTTCTGTCATGCTGGCTGTGGGCGGCGTATTGGCCGTCCGGTCATAGACCATGATCTGGAAGAGATTCTCATCCTGGAGGACGATTTCGTTGTTTTTGACATCCACGGCCACGGCACTGTACGTCGGAAACGAATCGCGGATGACCCGCAGCGGAGGCCGCTCCAGCGCAACCGAGGTTCGGGTATCAGCGGCGGAGGCGGAAACCGCGCGGGCCGCCAGCCTTTCTTGCTGCAGCAGAGCCACCAGCCGGGTCTGGCTGCTGGCGGGAACCCACTGGCACATCTCCCCATCCGTCTCCATTTCCGGCAACGGCTCGATAGAAACCAATTGGGGATACCCGGTGGGGCGCAACGGGGCAATCGGAGAGGAAGTCTTGAGATTATCCTCCCTTCCGCTCCGGAGGGCCTGCCTGGCCTCCCCTGTCCATAGCACCCACGCTCCCACGCCAACCCCTAGGGAGAGGAAAACAACTACGCTAGTTCCTGGTCGCAACCCAAATGCCCTGAGCATGAGAGCCTCCTTATCCTTAGTCCGGAATTCCCGATCTGCTCTCTCCATTCGTTCGAAAGCATACGCCAGTCGCCGCATGGGTTCAAGCTCAAATCGCCAGGCAGGGTGCGGCTGTATCATTGACTCGAAGGTTGACTGGACGTTGCAGGTGAAGTATTCTTCGTTTGCAGCGCCACGGTTGTAGGACAGGCTGATGCGTCTTGAGTGGGATGCCCGAAAGGCCCGTGAGAACCTCCGAAAACACGGTGTCTCGTTCGAGGAAGCTTCCAGCGTGTTCTTCGACCCTCTCTCGGTGACTGGTGACGACCCGGATCATTCGGCCGGTGAAAGGCGTTTGGTTACCTTTGGTGTGTCTTCGTCTGGGAGACTTCTGGTGGTGGCCCATGCCGAAACAGGGGATGCCATCCGCATCATCAGCGCACGCCGGATTACCCGGGCAGAAAGGAAACTCTATGAAGAAGGCTAGAAGACGGGCTGGGGACGAACTGCGCTCTGAATACAAAAGGTCCGATTTCGGTGTGTTGGTCCGCGGAAAGTACGTCGAGAGGCTGCGAGAGAAGTCGAACGTGGTTGTGCTTGACCCACGAGTCGCGGAACTCTTTCCAAACGCTGCGTCCGTGAACTCCGCTCTTTTGTCGCTGGCAGAGGTTGCCAGGCGATCGGCGCGCCTGCACCGGGCGCGTGCTCGCCGGTCGGCCTAAAACTGGGAGAGAAGTTTATTGGACACGCTGGAAGTCGTTACAAAGAAAGTCGTTGCCTCCCGCCCAGCGGGATCGCCGCTAACGGTATTGTGATAGGCCGACCAGGACCGGTTTTATCCAGGTCAGCCTAAACATGAGTTAGTCCACGTATGTTTACGCTTCTCGCATCGGCTCTGTTCATCGCAACTGTCGTGTTGTTTTTTCTGCCGGACTTGTTGAGAGGGCCGTTTCACCACTTCCTGGTGATTGGTGCGATTTTGTGGTTCGTAATCTCAAGGTGGATGAAGAGGGAATGGAAACGCCGTGTTGAGCACATCGCCGACAGATTTGGCGATCCATACAAGCGTATTCGAGAGATTGGCGAGTTACGAGATTTCTGGCAGGACTACCCGCGCAACCTTCAGCGGATGGATTTCTTTTCGCAAGGGGACTTAGGAACTGCGGGGATGGCTTTTACTGCGTGCTCGTTTATGTGGATTTGTCTCTGGCTCATTTCATTTTGAGACCGACATTGACATGGCCTAACAAACCGGATGCAGCGAACCCCGCGATAGCGTCGTGGTTCCAAGCCGGGCGTCATTGGCGCGGGGTCGCTGATCCGGGACGTTAGGACGACAAGGGACCCATGCCAGAGTTTCGTGACAGGGCCAGGCAGTTGGTCCGGACAGTCCAGCAAATCGCGGGCCTTCGTGGAGCCGTTCAAGAGGCGTCTGTGCTGGCCCAATCGTCTGCGACGTTGATCGAGACGGGCTATGACAATTGGAATAACGGAGTTACGTTCTACACGTTAACACTCGAGGTTCCCATTCCCGTCTACGTTCAGTTGGACAAGGGGCGAACCGCAATCGAGAAGTCGATTCACCGACGCGTTTCGGAGCTGACCCGCACGGAGGCGGGTGTTTCAATCACGGAAGTCGTAATTAGCCCAGAGTTGGCCGAGGATGTGCCTTCAAGTGATGAAATACCAGGAGAGCAATCGGAACCGACACCGATCTTCTGGTCGCCCGGTCACTTTCGACTTTTTGTCACCCACGTATCGGCCATGAAAAAGGCGGCTCATTCAATCAAGGCCGCTCTGGCGTCGTACCAAATCGCTGGCTTCGTCGCGCACGACGACATCGAGCCAGCGAAGGAATGGCAGGCGGAGATTGAGAGCGCGTTGAGAACTATGGATGCCCTCACGGCCATCATATCGCCCGAATTCGTGGCGAGCGTGTGGTGTGATCAAGAGGTTGGAATTGCCGTTGGCCGGGGAAAGCTCGTTGTGCCCCTTCGAGTCGGAGCAGACCCTCACGGCTTTTTGGGGAAGTACCAAGCGATCACCATCGAAAAGGGCGCGACAGCCAGTGACATTGCACGACGGATTTTCGACGTACTGGTGAAGCACGATCAAGCCTATGCCCGAATGGCAGATGCCTTGATCGAGCGTTTGGCACGGTCATCGAGCTGGGAGATGGCCAAGAAGTCGATGACCCTGCTCGAGCAAGTGCCCAAGCTGAATCGCGACCAAGTTGCGCGTTTAGTTCGCACGATCGACGAGAACCTACAGGTGAAGGATGCGTTCGGTGTTCCCGAACGGATCAAGTCAATTGTTGGGCGCTTGGGTCAACCGGATGCGTCCTAACCAGGCGCTGCACCCGACGGCCGCGACGCTTCGGTTGAGCAGCCGCGGGTGAGCCGCATTGCGTTAGCACCCGGTTCCATCCGTCACGACAGCCCGGCTGGTTCCCGTTTCCGGGCTGGTGCCCGTGACCATGACGCCGGGCGCAAGGTACCCAATGAAATATGTGACGTTTTCGCTGCGGAACGAAGAGTTCCAGCAGATCGGTGTAGTTCAGGGAACGCGCGTCGTCAACCTTGGCAGGCTGGTCGGGAAGCGATGGGCGGGTTCGTTTCCGGGAAGCTTGCTGGAGCTTCTCCAGGGCGGTCCGGAAGCTTGTCACCGAATGGCGGCGCTGATCGAAGAGGAGCGGAAGCGGGGTGCTCCAGACGACGCCGGCCATCTCCTGGAGGAAGTGCGGTTGCACGCTCCCATCCCTCGTCCCACGAAGAACATCGTCTGCCTCGGCTCGAACTACGTGAGCCATATGGAGGAGTCGGCGCGGGCTCGGGGACGAGAGATCAAGATCCCGGAAGTCCCGGTGTTTTTTACCAAGGCGCCGACCGCGGTCAACGGGCCGTATGATCCGATCCCTTGGGACCCGGCTGTCACGCAGCAGGTGGATTATGAGGCGGAGTTGGGCGTCGTCATCGGCGTGCGCGGCAGGAACATCTCCAGAGCCAGGGCGCTCGAACACGTCTGCGGCTATACGATCATCAATGACGTTTCCGCGCGGGATTTGCAGCAGCGGCACATGCAGTTTTTCAAGGGGAAGAGCCTGGATGGTTTCTGCCCCATGGGGCCGTGGCTGGTGACGGCGGATGAGTTCGGCGATCCGCAACAAAAGAAGATTTCTTTGCGGGTCAACGGGGTCACCAAGCAAAGCTCCACAACCGCCAACATGATCTTTCCGGTAGCCGTCATTCTGGAGTACCTTTCCACGGGAATGACGCTCGAACCCGGTGACATTATCTCGACGGGCACCCCGGAAGGCGTGGGCCTGGGCCGGACGCCGCCCGAGTATTTGAAGGACGGCGACTTGGTCGAAACGGAAGTCGAAGGCATCGGAATGCTGCGGAATCGGGTGGTCGCGTCCCCGCGTTCTTCTATCCCCGATGCCGATGAGCCGAGTGTTTCCCACTAAGTGCTTGCCGCTGCTCTCCTTGACCCTCCTGCCGCCGCCCGATACAATCAGAGGGAGGGGTAATTCGTTGGTTGTGGACTGGGCAAACAGGCGCTTGGGAAGGGTTTGAGCGGTTCGATAGGGTTTGTCTCGATGATTTCTCCAACTCCATCTCGCGTGGGATTGCTGACCGATCTGTATGAATTGACCATGTCTGCCGCTTATTGGCAGTCCGGCATGGATCAAAATCTGGCAACCTTAGAGCTGAGCGTCCGCTCGTTGCCGCCGCAACGCTCGTTCTTGCTGGCCGCCGGGCTGGAACAGGCCGTCGAATATTTCCGGCAGCTTTCCTTTCACGAGGAAGAAATCGCTTTCCTGCGCAAACACCCGGCGTTGCAGTCAGTCCAGCCGGGGTTTTTCGACTTCCTGGCGCAGTTTCGGTTTACGGGGACGGTATGGGCCGTGCCGGAAGGGACCGTGGTGTTTGCCGAGGAGCCTTTGCTCCGCGTGACGGCGCCCATCATCGAAGCGCAGGTGGCCGAGACCTACTTGCTGGCTATGCTGACCTACCAGACCACGGTGGCGACCAAGGCCGCGCGGATGGCGCAGGTGGCCGGCGGCCGGGGCATTGTGGAGTTCGGAACGCGCCGCGCTCACGGCCCCTCCGCGGGTCTGCTGGCCGCTCGCGCGAGTTACATCGGCGGTTGCCGGGGGACCTCGAATGTGCTGGCCGGCTTCGAGTTCGGCATCCCCACCTACGGCACCCTGGCCCATTCCTGGACCATGGCGTTTG
>Ga0156329_1191_pt1 | contig 11419 bp, 11 predicted proteins | sample RifCSPlowO2_12_FD_107977 | JGI IMG/M metagenome (GOLD analysis project Ga0156329, IMG submission 107977) | Acidobacteria bacterium RIFCSPLOWO2_12_FULL_60_22 | reverse complement strand
ACGGCCTTTCGCCTTTTGTCTAGCCCTGACCTTCACCTAGTGTCGTGTCCCGGAAGTAAGTGAAATATGCTCAGCTTGTCATTCTGAGCGTCAGCGAAGAATCTGCTTGTCGCCAACATATTCAAACAGAAGCAGATGCTTCGCTTCGCTCAGCATGACAAGCAGGGGACCTTTTGTGTACGTATTTATGGGACACTACATTAGCAGGTTGTTGAAAAACCCTGTACTGCTCGTTGCGGGTAGGACAGGCATTCCTGCCTGTCTCTGGTTTGCAGCAACCTGCCGACGGGCGACAGGCAAGAAGGCCTGTCCCACGCGGGTTTTTCAACAACCTCCAAGGCGTCAAAGAGAAGGGGGAAATCGCATGAGCGGCGCACCGATGGAAGAGCCTATCTATATTCTGGGACACTCGGAAGGGGAACGGCAGCGGCTGATCGCGCAGTCTTCCCTCTATGGGTCCTTTACGGAACGGCTCCTGATTCAGGCTGGAATCGGCAAGGGGATGCGCGTGCTGGACCTGGGCTGCGGAGTGGGCGAGGTCTCCCTGCTGGCGGCGCGACTGGTCGGCCCCGGAGGCGCCGTGGTGGGAGTGGACCGGGAAGAAGTCGCCGTGCAGGCCGCGCGGGAACGGGCCGCCGCGCGCGGATGGCGGAATCTGACCTTTGTGGCCGGCGATCACAAAGACCTTCCCGTGACCAGGCGGTTTGATGCGCTGATCGGCCGGTTCGTCCTGATGTATCAGGCCGACCCGCAGGCCACTCTCTCCAGCTTGCGGGACAAGGTAGTGACCAGCGGAATCGTGGCCTTCCAGGAACTGGACTTTACGGACCCGCCGGGCTTGGGGGAGAACCCGGCCTGGCATCGCTGCTTCACTTGGTGGAAGGAAACCGCTCTGCGGGCGGGGATTGAAGTCCACATGGGCAGGAAGTTGTACTCCACTTTCCGGGGAGCAGGAGTGGCTGCGCCGTCCGTGGAGATGTTCACGCCGCTCGGCAGCGGGCCGGATTTTGTCGGCTACCCGTATGTCGCCGAGAGCATCCGCAGCATCCTCCCCTTGATGGAAAAACTGGGGGTTGCCACCGCCGCCGAAGTGGATGTGAGTACGCTGGCGGAGCGTCTGCGCGCGGATACTCTGGCCTCCGGGGGTGTGCTGGTTTTACCTCATACGGTGGGCGGTTGGGGACGAGTGGCCTGAGCCGCCGCTGCACGCCGCCGCACGCGAGGCCGTTTATCAGCAGTCTTGCAGTGCGTATGCAGTGCGTATAATGACAATATGCGTTGTCCCAAGTGCGGCCGGGAGAACTCTGCGACAGTCCAATTCTGCGTGGGATGTCATGCGCCGTTGCGATACGCTTGTCCCGCCTGCCATCACCTTCAGGACCACGGCGGCCAGTGCGACCAGTGCGGAGTAGACTTCGGGAAATATGCCGCGATGCTGCTGTTGCAGGCGCAGACGCAAGCGCAACAGGAGCGCAAAGACCTCCAGAAACGGAACTCCATCATCAAGCACATTGTCCTGGTGCCGATCACAGGAGGGCTGTCGCTGCTGGGTTTCCTTCGCTTCCTGAAGCGGCGAGACTAGCGGGTGCGTCCCCCCAGCGGTTAGGCCGTTTTCAGAGTTTCTATAGAGCGATGCGTTCTCGAGAGCGACGCGATCTCGTCAGGGCATGGCTTTAGCCATGCCGATAAGGTGCCCTTGAACTTCGGCTTTAGCCGCTGAGGTCTGTTCGTCCGCAATGCTGGCTGACACAAACTCACCTCAGGGGCTAAAGCCCGGATTGATTTGGGGGCGTTTACGGCACGGCTGAAGCCGTGCCCTGACGCATACGACGAGCAATACACCAACGCTGAAAATGCTGTAGTCAATGGGGGAAGGTCTCGCGGCGATGTAAGCAATCCGAGCGCCGTCTTATTGGGCGGCGAAGCAGTATAACAAGCCGGCGCCGCCCGAGGCCACCAAATTTTCCTGGCTGCACCCTCGGCTGGTGTGCGCCGAGTTCCAGGAGGTGTTGGAGCCCCCGTTGCGGTCATGATGGCCGAGCAAGGCCGTGCCGTCGCTGCTGCTGGTCCAGTTCTTGCAGGTGTGGTCGGCGTTATCCGTAAAAGCCTTGCCGTCGGACTGCGAGCCGGTCAAGATGTCGTGCTGGTTGGGCTGGTTCCCTACGCCGTTGACCTCCTCGCCCTTTTCGTTCAGCGCGGTGCTCTTCTTAATATTGTTACGGTCGCGTTGGACGTCTCCGTGCAGGTCAGCGACGTTGGGAGCGATGATGACCCCCTTGGCGTTGTGCCAGGGGCCCTGGCCGATGCGGTCGCGGGCATTGACGGCTCCCTGCCCTTGGGTGCTGAGATAGGCGCGCCAGGTGCGGTTGCCGGCCCCCACCGCCGCGGCCAGCTTCTGGCACTGCGCGTCGGCTCCGGCCAAGCCGCCCAGATCGGCCCCCTTGCCGAGCCCTACGCTCGTGACAAAGAAGCTCATGGGCGGCGGCGGGGCTTGCGGCGCGCCTTGCGGCGGGGCTTGCGCCAGCGCCAGGCACGAGCCCAGCAGAGAAAACAGGATCGCGGGAACCATAGATTGCAGCTTGCTCATTGCAGTTCTCCTTCTTGGTGTTGTTTGGAGGATGACCGTCACCCTGAATTATGCATGAGACTTCCGAGTGGGAACATTCGGAAGCATTGTATTTCCCTAGCCCAGGCGTTTACGCCTGGGTGGAATGATTGCACCCGAAGTTTAGCCCCCTTCCAGGGGGCTTGCCCGTTCGACGGAGCGGAAGCCCCCTAAAGGGGGCTGCGAACAACTGTTGCATTCCCCTTCCCCAGGCGTGAACGCCTGGGCTAGAGAAAAGAAATTGTCGCGGTGATTCCTGAGTTTCATGAATCATCCAAGCTAAGGGTCGTTCCCCTGTTGCCGGGGTAGAGCGTAGGCTCACCACACCTGCACTTTCACCATCTTGGATGGCGGGCGGTAAGCGGGAATCCACACCGTGGGCCGGTCGGCGGTCTCGTCCACCGTCAAGTCGCGGACTTCATACGGCAACGGCATAAAATATTCCGTGGACTGCTCGGTCTTCAAATCCACACGGTAGATGCGGCCGCTGTTAAAGTCGTTGGCCCAGACGAACTGGTTCTTATCGTCCACCGCGACCGAGTACGGGGAAACAAACGGCGGGCCGAACGGCTTGTGGCCGGGCAGCATCGCATATTCCTTCACCTCGCGTTTGCCGGGATCGAACAGCCCGATCCGGCCGGCCCAGTAGAGGCCCATCCAGGACCGCCCCTTGGCGTCCATCTCGCCGCGCCGCGGACCCGACCCCGGAGACGGCGTGGGAAAGGCCGCAAACGTATCCGTCTTGGGATCGTACATGCCCACTTTGCCCTGCCGGTACATGTTCATAAACGACCGGCCTTGCGCGTCCGTCTCCATGTCGTAGGTGTCCCCTTCGATCTCGTCCGGAATCTTGATTGTCGTGACCTCGCCCGTCTTGGTGTCGAGCTTGTGGAACCCCTTTTCGAGGAACCAGACATTGTCGCTCCCGTCCAGCCCAAACATGTTGCTGCCGGCGGCCCAAGGCGCGAACTCTTCCGTCTTGGGATTAAACCGGATGGTGCCACCGCCCAGGCCAAAGAGGACATTGCCCTGGCGATCCCACGCCATGTCATGCGCCCCGCCGCCGGGATTGCCGGCGCGCTCTTGGGCCTGGTTCACAATCCCCATTTCTGCTCTTCCCATCCCCGGCAGGATGGAATAGGGAAATTCCTTGACTTCGCCGGTGCGGCGATCGAGCCTGCCCAAGTTGAAACTGAAGTGGTCGGTGTAGTAGACGTACGGGCCGTTCGGATCGGGCAGCACATCGTGCGGCCAGGCCGCCCGCCGGTCGCCGCGAATGACATTCTCCTGCCGGTTGCCGCCGCGAGGAATATCGTACTCGGTCACAACCAGGCGCGTGGACGCATCGCTGGTGGGCCGCGGCCGCAGTTGGAACGGGATCACGTCGGAAGAGCCTGGTCCGCGAACCGATGCCAGATACTCCGCCAGTGGTTCCACATACTGCTTCTGGCCATACGCCCGGGTGCCGGGGGATTCCCGCGTAATCGCTCGTTCGCCCGCCATCCGCTTGATGATTTCAATCCATCCTGCTTTATCCCGCGGGGTCCGGAAGGCAAACTGCAACGAATGGCAGTTGTCGCACTGGATCAGCAAGTGTTTCTGCTCCTCGGTGCCGGGCAAAGCGGCCACGATGTCGCTCGCTGTGACATCGTTGACGGACGGCGTCCGGGATTGCAGGGTGAAATCCGCGCGCGCCGTTTTCCCGGCGGTAAGCGCGACGGCTTCCCGCTTGGCAGGCGCGAAATCCGCCAGCTCGATGGCAACGGAATAGGAACCGGGCGACAAGTCCGACCATCCCGGATAGGAGTACTCGCCTTTGCTGTTGGTGTAAGCGCTCACCGTCATGTTGCCGTTGTCACGGTGCGCCCGCACCGGAATACCCGCCAAAGCCTGCCCTGTCGCAGACGCCACCTTGCCTCCTAAAAGCGATGGCTCGTTGGCGGCGATCCCTGCCGGCCATTCATAGGCGCAGGCAGCCGCCCCTACGACCATCAGGACTACGGCCCAGGTGAACCTCTTCTTCCGATTGGGTCTTGCCGATACCGTGGCTTTCATTTTTGTTGACCTTTCCCCCGGTTCTTTTTGCATTTCGCCGGAATTGTCGATTTCCACTTTCGCTCGTGTCAAGATTGTATGCCCAGCCGTCCCGCAGGGTCAAGCGCGGTTTCTTATCCGAGCCGCGCCTGCCCTGAGCGCAGTCGAAGGGACCGTGAGGGAGCGGTGGGTCCTCTCCATGTCAAGGGCAAACCCCCGCTGGCTGGCGTCGGCTCGCTCGGATTGGCCCCGGACTACACGCAATTGGTTTTGCCGGCTTCGATGGTTGAAAAACCCTGTGCTGCTCGTTGCGGGTAGGACAGGCATTCCTGCCTGTCTCTTGTTTGCAGCAACCTGCCGACGGGCGACAGGCAAGAATGCCTGTCCCACCTGGGTTTTTCCACAACCTCTTCGATGGTTCGGCTATACTTTTAGACATGAAGAACTTTCGATGGTTTCTCCTGTTCCTGCTGGTGTTCACGGCCGCTCCCGTCCATGCGGGTGACCTGACCCTCTTCGGCGGCGTTCAACGTCCGGGAAAACTGACTCTGCGATCCGCTGCGAGCGGCACATCCACTCTACTGGATTCCCGATCCTACGGCACATACGGCATTCGCGTCAGTCATGGCCGTGTCGTCGGAAGCGAACATACGCTCGCCTACAGCCCGAATTTTATTTCGAGCCAGAACAGCGCCTTCATCTATAACAGCAACTTCATCGTCCACGCTCCGCTGGGGATTGTTCGCCCCTACGCCACCGCGGGACTGGGAACCATGTACATTCGTGGCGACAGTGGCGGCGCGTTCGATGTCCTCAGGGGCGGCAAATTCGCCGTCAACTACGGCGGCGGCGTGAAGTTCAAGCTGGCCGGTCCGGTAGGAGGCCAGATTGATGCGCGCGGCTATACCCTTCCCAGCGTGCTCAACGAGACGTTGAACGTGCTCGAAGTGAGCGTCGGCGTCGCCTTTACCTTCTAAGTTTCTCCGGCAGAACGCGGCGGGGAAGTTTTCGCGGCGGGCTACGGCGAGGACCGTGGTTAGAGGCTGTTGCATAACCTGTTTTAAGGTATTGAAAGGGCACGGTTTCAACCGTGCCGAAAGCTTGGCTTGAAGGAGGCGGCTTCAGCCGCTGAGGGCCAACGACGTACCTCAGGGGCTGAAGCCCCGCTAGTTTCGCCTTCGCATCGGCACGACTGAAGTCGTGCCCTTCCGCAGTCCCGATGAGGTTATGCAACAGCCTCTAGTCAGAGCCGCGACCGGAAGGAGGTGTCCACCCAAACCTCGGTGCGTCACCCAGGCATCGTGGCCGCTTGCTGACGCGCGCGGCTCGGATACTGACTCCCTTCGACTCCGCTCCGGGCAGGCTCCTGGAAGCACCTGGATTGGTGTGAGTTCTCTTATCGCACGCGGGTGGCCCCCGTCTTGGGAGCGGGTGTAGCCGGCTTCGCCGCTGCGGGCTGGGGAGCAGCCGGTTTGGCAGGCGCGGGTTGTTCCAGCTTGGCTTCAATGCTCTGCGGCGTACCGGGCGTGGCGGTGATCTTGCTCTTCCAGGCGGCGAATCCTTCTTTCTCAATCTGCAATTCGTGCTCGCCGGGTTTCAGGCGAAACGACGTGGGGGTATCGCCGACGTCCATGCCGTCTACCACAATCCTGGCGCCGTCCGGAGTGGAGTTGACCGAGACATCCACCAGTTCCACGGGGGGTTCCACCGCCGCGGGGCTGGATTCCTCCGCCTTCGCCACCTCGGCCTTGGCCGCCGCCGGGAGCGCATGGCTCTGGTTGGTGAAGACCTCCAGGACAATGCCCTTCTCCATGGTAATGTCCTTAGCCCGCATCATGCGCAGCAGCGGCGCAGCGGGCCCCAACACCATGGTCGCCCCGGCGCTGATGATGCCGGCTTTCAGATCGGGCATTCCTGGCACTTCTTCTTGGCGGTAGCGAATAGGAATGGTCTCCCCGTCGGCGGCCGTCACGCCGTCCACCGAAAAATCGAGCTTGCCGCCAGTCATCAACCGCTTGGGGGTAGCCACCACAACCGTGCCCGTTGCTTTCGCGCCTGGAGCGATGACTACCGTGCCGCCGATCTTCACTTCCTCCACAACGGAAAGCCGCACCGACTGGCCTTTTTCGGCGGTGGCGGAAGTCAAATCCTCCTCTAGCCGCACCTTCACGCGCGTGCCCTCCGGGATTTCAATCTGTGCCGCCGCCAGCCCGCAAAGACAGAACCAAATACTAATTCGAATGAATGACCGCATCTTTTTGTCCTCCAAAGTTGCACCGTCATAATACTACAGATACTACAGCTTTCTTGCACGACGGAAGTCGGTAGTGTCTCAGTTTGCGCTGACGCATGTTCGCCGATCTTTTCTCTAGCCCAGGCGTTTACGCCTGGGTTCGTGTACCACCGAAACCAGCAGCCCCCTTTAGGGGGCTTTGACTGGAAGCGAGCAGCCCCACCCCAGGACGGAAGCCCCGTGAACGGGGCTGCCAGAGAATCGGTTGTTATCGCCAACCCAGGCCTGAAGGCCTGGGCTACGCAAAATTAGCCCCTGCTCAAATTGAGACACTACCCGGAAGCCGGGCCCTGACGGGGGCCAGGACGTTTGTGCGCTTGCTCCTCGGGACTTCCAACTTGCACAGCCGGACTCGCTTGGCAGCGCCTTCCAGCGTTGTGTCCCACAAATACGTACACGAAACCACCATACCGCTGTCATGCTGAGCGAAGCATCTGCTTTTGTTTGAAAATGTTGGCGACGAGCAGATTCTTCGCGGAGCCTGCCCTGCCTGCCCTGAGCGAAGTCGAAGGGAGCGGCAAAAAGCAGATCCTTCGCTTCGCTCAGGATGACAGCGAAGGGCTCAGGATGACAAGCTGAGCATATTTCACTTATTTCCGGGACACGACGCCAGGAAGGATTTTCACCCCACCGAATCGCCAGATGGGAAGAGATTTGGTGTATATTCAATCCAGCGGGGCGGAAGGGCGAGGCGATGAAACTCCGGATTTCTGCGAAGCGAGTTGCGATGGCGGGGGTAGCCGCTTTATTGCTGGTAAGCTCCTGGGCCACTCTCAACGCGCAGCGGGGACGGCGGGGGTTGCGGCAGCAGGATCCGGAAGCCCAGCGGCGCATCGTGGAAGCCAGCGAGTTCGTGTTTGCCCGGGTGCAGTTTGGCAGCGGCAGAGGCGGATACCGGGGCGGGTATGGCGGCTGGGCGCACGATTATCCCGATGCCGAGGAGCACATTCTCCAGATCGCCAATGAGGCCACCACCGTCAACCTCAGCAAACTGTCGTATGTGATCGTGCCCTTGGATAGCGAAGAGCTGTTTCGTTACCCCTTTGCCTACTTCAGTGAAGTCGGCCAAATGAACATGAGCGAGAAAGAAGTCGCCAATTTCCGCGAATATCTGAATCGCGGCGGCTTTGCCATGATTGACGACTTTGACAGCCAGTACTCTCTCGACTGGTTTCTATCGCAGATGCGGATGGCTTTCCCCGACCGTAACTTCGTGGAGCTTACGCTCGATCACCCGATCTTCCACACCTTCTATGACATCCCCACTCTGGATTTGGAACCTCCCTATGATGTGGGGTCCCCTCCCAAATTCTACGGCTACTTCGACGACAAGGGCCGCCTCTGCATGATTATCAATCACAACAATGATATCGGCGATTTCTGGGAGTGGATTGATCAGCCCATGTATCCGCTCCAACCCTCTACGGAAGCCTTGCGGTTAGGAATCAATTACCTCATTTTCACCCTGACTCACTAACAGGTTGTTGAAAAACCCACGTGGGACAGGCATTCTTGCCTGTCGCCCGTCGGTAGGTTGCTGAAAACAAGAGACAGGCAGGAATGCCTGTCCTACCCGCAAGGATATTGCAGCAGGGAGGGCGCAGGAGTGTATACTGCGACTCGCCGGTATCTGAATCCGAGCCGCGCGCGTCAGCAAGCGGCCACGATGCCTCCACTCACCCCGATCCGGGTGGCCGCTCCCTCACGGTCGCGGCTCGGATTCAGGTGCCGGCCAACATCCTTGTCGTAAAGAGGAGGAACGAAATGTCCCTGAGAAAAATCATCCCGGTTGTCGCAATGCTCGGCATTGCCGCAGGTCTTTGGGCTGCGGACAACCCATTCATCGGAACCTGGAAGCTCAACCTCGCCAAATCCAAAATCACTCGCGGCCAGCCGCCCAAGAGCCGCACCATCCGGTACGAACCCTTTGGCGCCGACGGCTTGAAATCCACCATGATTACCGTGGACGCAAAGGGGAAGTCGGGGGAGGAAGACTACTCGGCCAAGTTCGATGGAAAAGAATACGAGATTACGGGAGTTGATCCTCGCCAGATTCTGTTGAAGCGCACCGACGATCACACGGTCCAGGTATCGTACAAAAGGAAGGGTAAGATCACCGCAACCTCTCGCTTTGTGGTCTCCCAGGATGGGAAGACGCTGACCATTACGTCGGAAGGAACCAGCCCGGAAGGCAACCAGACCTACACCGGCGACATCCGGGTCTACGACAAGCAGTAGGACGGCGCGAAAAGGAACCACGGCGAAGGCACGGCAATCCGGGTTCGCGCGCCTTGTGACGATCGTGGCGAGAAACGCGGGCTAGAGAGCTGATTCCGAGCCGCGACCGTCAGGGAGCGGGCCCACTCGCTTACGCTCGTGGCTCGGAATCGGTTTGCCTTGCGATGAACCTCGCTCTACACCTTTCGGAGAAATGCTCTAGCCCGCTCGGCGTGCCTTCCGCGCCAGGTGGTGCTGATCCAGGGCTTGACGAACAAACGCCTTGATGACCGCCTGACGGCTTACGTTCAGTTCCGAGGCAGCCTGATCCAGTTCCTGCAACATGGGCGCGGTGAAATCCACGTTGACCCGCTGGATCGGGGGCATCATTCTTCCCCGATTCGTGAAATAGCGCGACACGTCTTTGCCCCGGTCCGCCATCCGGGCGATGGACTCGGCCGAGGAAACCTTCTTGGTTTCACGAGTTCTCTTCATACAATCGCCTTTCTTGCTGCGTTGCCTGCCACAATGTCACCAGGTGGTAATACTCGCCGATAGGATCCTCCCGGATTTCGAAGATCACGGTAAACAGGCGTCCTTTCACCCATCCGATAGCGCGATACTGCTCCGGGGCATCCGCGCGCTGGTCTTGATAGTAAGGATGCTCGAAGATCTCCTGGGCCCCTTCGAAACCAATCCCTCGCCTTGGGTTCCTCCGCAAGGACTCGCTCTTCGCTTTGCTGAACCGAAAGCGCATCGCTGTCTGGTATAACAGTTATACCACAAATAGCCTCGTGATTTTATAAGGATATTGATGCGGATGGGTGGCCTTCGACCAGGACTTTCGGTCGCCGGCTTCCCCGGGGAAGGAGAGTCGGTCTCCACTCGAAGGGGAACGAACCTAATCCCAGTCCGTAAACGGCAGCACCACGGCGAGGTTCCGCTTCGGAATCTGGCCGACCTTGATGCGGGCCACTTCTTTGCGGGAGGCTGCGTGGATGGCGGATACGGTGTTCTCGCCCGAGTTGGCAACATAAATCATTGTGCCGTCCGGCGTGAAGGTGAGCCAGTGAGGATGTCTTCCGGTAGTGAGGTCTCCCACCGGCTTGAGATCCGGGAGCGAGTAGGCATAGAGATGGCTGTTCACGTCGCTGAGGACCCATAAGGTCTTTTGATCGGGGGAAACTACGATTCCATGCGTAGGACTTCCATAATTCGCTATGGTCGGCTTGTCGGGAAGCTCGACCCTTCCGACCTCCCGGCGCTTCTCGAAATCCACGATCGCAAAGCCGTGCAGGCCGGTAAGCTGCACGAACAGCCGCTTGGTGGACCCATCCGGGTTCGTATCAAACGTCAGGGGGCGGGAGGCGGCCTCGAAGTAAAGCGTCCATACCGGCTCATCGGTCGCCGTATCAATGACCGTGATGTTCTTGCCTCGGGTGGAGCTGGCCACCACATACTTGCTGTCCGGCGAGATAAAAGTGTTGTGCTCGCCTCCGATGGTTGGGATGAACTTGATCTTCTTTTCGGCGGCCGTGTCCACGATGTCCACCCCGCCGTGCTCTCCCACGATGGCGAGATAGATTCGCCGGCCGTCTTTATGGATCGCAAGATTGTTGGGGCGGCCGGTGAGGGGTATCTTCTTGGTCAGTCCCAGGGTCTTGGTGTCGATCACGTCGAGCGTGGCGTCCGCCTCATTGCTGATATAGAGCCGGCTGGCGTCGGGGGAGACTACGACCCCATGGTTGACTTCTTCGTTGGTAATCTCGCCCACCACTTTGTTGGTGGCAACGTCAATGAGGTGCACGTTGTCCCCGGCCGAGTTGGTCTGAATGAGCACCAGCTTGCCGTTGGCGGCGGTCGCAGGCGATGCGAGCAGAAACAAGGTCCCCAGAGCGATTCCCAGGAAGATTCGGCCATCCACAGTGCTGATCGTCTTAGGCATTGTTCAGGGCCCTCCTGCGGGCATTGTAGGTGCGTGTGACACGGGGGTCAAGAAGAATTCGGGTAGGCGCATGGCCGGGTTCGGGGAGCGCTTCTGGCTTCCCGGTCCCCGGGTAGCGAACACCCCACAGGCATTGACGGGACAAAACCGGCCATGCTATAAGCGTGGCGATCCAACAAAACGGAGACGGAAGAAACTCGTGCGCCGGGACTTTCTACGGGAGGCCGGCGCCATGCCGCCAAGCGAGTTGCTGGCACGAGCGGAACCACCCGGAAAGGACGAACGTTGATGACACATTTGGCCTTGCTGCTGGCAGCGCTGCTCA
>Ga0156329_1196_pt3 | contig 11422 bp, 10 predicted proteins | sample RifCSPlowO2_12_FD_107977 | JGI IMG/M metagenome (GOLD analysis project Ga0156329, IMG submission 107977) | Acidobacteria bacterium RIFCSPLOWO2_12_FULL_60_22 | reverse complement strand
GTTTCGAAGGCCGCCGCGGCCGTGGAGAAAGCCACCGAAAGCGCCAAACCGGCCGAAGAACCCCAATCCGCAGCCGCTGATTAGACCGCACCGGAGGAGAAGCGAAACCCTTGAGCCTGGTCCGCTCGGAACGTCCGAATTCCATCCTCCGGCGGATGCTGAACCCCCGTTCCCCCCACGCCCTCTGGGAAAAATATGGCTTGGTTTCCCGTCCCTTTCGGAAGTCCGGGACGGGAGAGGCGCGGTACGCGTCGCTGCCGCGCCCGAATCGGTTTCGCCTGGCTTTGGAAGAGGCGGGAGGACTGTTCGTTCGGTTTGGTCAGTTTCTGGCTGGCCGGGCCGACTTGCTGCCCAGTCCTTACCTGAGTCAGCTTCGGACCATCCAGGCGGATCAGAAGGCGGTCACGCCTCCTTCCTCGGTCCCGGAACTGCGGGACCGGATTCGCGACTTCGAGTTGATTCGCATCGCTCCCGGCTTGGAAGTCTACGCGGCCACCTCCCAGGGGCAGCCCGTCGTCCTGGAAATCTATGGGCGTGACACAAACGGCGTCCAGGAAAAGGCCTGGGGCAGTCTCCACCGGCAAATTCGGTTGTTGGAAGACGAGGCGGAGGCTCCCGTGACCCAACCGCTCGTACTGGAGCATTTTCGGGAGTGGCTCCAGTTGCAGGCGGATGTGGAGCGGAAGCGGGGCATCCTTCGCAACCTGCAGGATGTTCCGATCCGCTGCGTATCGCAATTCCCCCGGCTGGTTCCCGACCTCCAATCGGCCCAGTGCATTGCTTACGCCCGAATGGAAGGCTCCCCGCTCCTGAGCGGGTCCGGTGGCAGCGCCTCTTCCTCGAGCGGGCACCTTTGGGCCGAAAGTCTTTTGGAGCAGTCTTTGCTGCTCTCTTTGATTGATGGAGACGCCCAGCCGGAAAATTACCTCGTGCTGCCGGACGGGAACCTGGGGTTCCGGGCGCTGCCCGCTTGGGTTCCGGTGCCGGTCGAGTGGCATTATGAATTGCTCCAGTATGTCACTTCCGCGGTGGCCGGAAACGCGCCCCGGGCCCTTCAGATGTTGGCCCGAATGTCGTCCAGCCCGAGTCCTTATGCGACCGAGCAACTGCTGCTGGAGAAACTCTCTGCCTTGCAGCCCGAGTTGAAAATCAACGTCGTGACACCGGAGTCCATCGCCGCCTTGGAAAACTACTGGCGCGCGCTGGCGCGCACGAACCTGAAACCGCCCTTGTTCCTCGAACTCTTTCACCGCAACTTGACGGCGCTCGGTCAATCCAGTGAATCATGGGCTCCCTCCTCGGACGTTGTGGCGGAAACCCTGTGGCCTGTCCTGGGCCGCGTTCTGCAATTTCGCATGGGGGAAATGCTCTCCACGGCAAGCGCCCAGGAGTGGCTGATCAGTTCGGGACTGCTTCTGATGACGGCCGGACGCCAGGTGGCGATCACGCTAGAGCAAGTCCGCGATAACGATCTGGCGTTGGTGCTGGAACGCCAGCAAGTGGAAGGCCGGGACGGACGCCGCGATCGCCGGGTTGTATCGGCGATTGGTTCGGCCCTGGCCCTGTTTTTGTTTCTGTTTTTCGTCCAGTTCGCTCATCGCTCGGGGGGCGCACTGGGGCTGGCGGCAGGCGCGCTGGCCATCCTCTCGGCGGCCGCTCTTTGTATTCTCGTCGGCAGAATCGAGTAAGCCATGTCTCTACTAACAACCACGAAACAATCCGCCACTGTGTTTGACTGCGATCCCAGTCTCCTCTACGATATCCTGACCGATTACGACACTTACGCCGAGTGGCTTCCGCTGATCGCGCAATCCAAGTCCCTGGCCAAAGAGGGGGACCTGGCCATCGCAGAATTCGAGCTCCCGCCGCCCCAGAAGGAGAAGTTTGTCATCGAATGCATTCATACCAGAAACAAAATGGTGCTCTGGCGAACCATCGGGGGAACGATCCCCATTTCGCAGGTGGAGTGGACCATCGCCCCCTCCGGAGAGGGACACTCGCAAGTGACTCTGGCGGTCCTGGGGCGAGTCAACTGGACCAGTTTCGTGCCGCGATACCGGCAATTCCTGAATCCGTCCCGATGCCTGAAAGCCTTGCAGTCTCAGATTTCCACATTTTTGCCCGAGATTGCGCTGAGCAGTGAAGAAGGCGAAAAAATTTTGGAACTCTCTGAAACCGACCAGGGCGTCGTATGCTGGATTCGAGGCAAGAAATACATTTTGAAGCCGGATTCCGAGGAGAATCATGATTAAAGCGGTCATTCACATCGACGCTCCGCGTCAGCAGGTTTACGCCCTCTTGACGGATTACCCCAGCTATCGGGAGTGGGTTCCCGGTTGCGAGCAGTGCAACGTCGTTTCGAGCGCCGGCAACTCCTCCGATACCCAGATCGTCATCAGCAGCATGAAGCGGATCGAACTGGGGGTGCGGTTTGAGGGCCAGCCCGGCCAGTCCCTCAATTTTCGGATGGTGAAGGGCAGGGACCTCAAAGCCTATGCCGGGACGTATCGGCTGATGGATGCCACCGACGGAAAAGGCACCGTCGTGATTGCCGAGTTGGAAATTGATGTGGGCATGATGGTCCCGAAGTTCATGGTGGACCGTATGACGCGGAAAATGATGGACGACACCGGAATCGCGATGAGGAAATACATGCAAAGCGCGCGGTTTCCCACCGCCGCGGCGCTGCCGGAAGGCACGCGGGTTCCCCACAAAGAGGCGAAACCCCGCCGGGCCCGAAGAATCCTGCGCGTAACGAAAACGGACGCCGGCTACAAAGTCTGGCTCCTGGGCGAAACTTTTACGGTCAAGAACCCGGCCGCCTGAATCCGCCGCATCCGCTCTGGTCCCCGATGGAGAGAGAGCCTGTTTCGGCTGGTTCCAGCGGGCGCCCGGCAGCTTGGTCGAAATCGGCTGTTGCGCTCCCTCCCGAGATCCGGGTATGACCACTCCTTCTCGCCGACTCCCGTTGACGATTTTCTGCGGCAAGGGCGGCGTCGGGAAGACCACCTTGTCCCTGGCTTACGCCCTCCGGCATGCCAACCAAGGCCGTACCTCTCTTGTGGTTACATCGCATCCGCTCCCGGAACTGGCGGTTTCTGTCTCCCTGGCCGGGCTGAAGGAAAAGCTCCCCGTGGCGGCGGCCAATCTGTTTGTCATCCACGTGGATCCCCGGGAGATTTTGAACAGCGAGGTCGAGCAACAGATCCCCTCGAAGCTTCTGGCTGAGGCTGTGCTCTCCAGCCGGATCTACCAAAGTCTGGTGGAGGTGGCTCCGGGGCTGAAGGAGATTGCTTTCCTGGGCCGCCTGCAACAACTCGCGGAAGAGCGGTCCCCGGACGAAACGGCGCGAAAATTTGACCTGCTGGTGTGGGATGCTCCCGCGACCGGGCACTTTCTCCAGACCTTGAACGTCTCCAAAAACTTCGACTTATATTTGTCGGGTCCGTTCGCCCTTCTCGGAAAGCAGTTGACCGAGTTTTTTTCCGATCCTTCCAACTTCGCTTTGATTCCCGTCACGACTCTGGAAGAAATGGCTGTCGAGGAGACCATCGAACTGTGTGAGAAACTGGTCGGGGAGCTGACCATGCGGCCGCGTTGTGTGATCTGCAACCTGACTTCCCCCTTGCTCGCTTCGCCCGATCCGGAGTTTGAGAATCTCTACCGCCAGATGATTCCGGAGGGGACGGATTCAAACAATCTGAAATTCATTTTGGACCGCCATGCCATCGAGCGGTCTTTATTCCAGCGTCTCCGTTCTGCGATTGGGGTGGAATTGCAGACGGTGGAGCGGCGGCCGTATTGCGAAACGGACCTGGATTTGTTGCTCGACTTGTCCTGCCGGTTGGAAACGCTTTCCGGTGTCTAAGCAGATGCAGATTCGAATCTTCGTGGGAACGGGGGGCGTAGGCAAAACGTCCGTGGCGGCTGCCAGCGCGTTGAAGACCGCCGTCAGCGGAAGCAAATGCCTGGTGTTGACGATCGATCCCGCCCGGCGGCTCCGAACCGCCTTAGGGATTACTTCCGGCGAGCTGGAGCAAAACATCCCGCTGACACCCTTCGACGGCAAAGGAGAACTCTGGGTGGCGCTCCTGGACGTTGCAGCCAGCCTGAACCGTGCCGTGCTCCGATACGCCGAACCCAAGCAGGCCAAGGTGGTGCTCGAGCATCCGATCTACCATATCCTACTTCAGTCCCTCGCCGGGATGCAGGAATTGATGGCAATCGAGCGCATCGACCAAGCTATCGGGGACGGCTTCGAAGCCATCTTCATCGATACGGCGCCCTCCCGCCACGCCTTCGAATTCGTGGACAAGCCCGAGTATTTTGCGCAACTGGTATCGTTCCCCCTGGTCCGGTTGGTGGGAAGGACTTATCACTGGTGGGAGCGGTCCGGGCTGGGGCGGCTGAGCCGGAAGTCATTCGAACTCTACACTCGCGTGGAAGAGATGCTGGGCGCGACTCTCGTCCGCCAGATCCTGGACTTTTTTTCGGTGTTTCGCAGCATTGCGGAAGGCTACGCGCGGCGCGCCAAACGAACCATAGCCTTATTGCGCGATCCCCAAATCGCTGCTTTTACTGTTGTCACCACGCCCTTCAAAGCGAAACGCGACGGGGAATATTTCTGGGAGGAGATGACCAAACGCAAGTTCCGGGTCGGGGCCTTGGTGATGAATCGTTGCTGGCCGCACCGGCAGGTACAACTCCGGCCGGACACCCCGGCGCCCGTACGGGACGTTGTGGCCTGGTACGAGAATGTGAGCCAAGCCCACCAGCGGATCTGGGATCAAGTTTCGGCTGATTTCGCGGGGAGGATTCCGAACCGGATGCAGGTGCCGGAGTTGTCCCAGGATATTGACGGACTGCCGGCGCTCTACCAGATGGCTCAGGCAGTTGATCTATAGCCGGTAAAAGCTGGCGTGAAAACCGGGATGCAGCCGGTGCCGCAGCGGCAGGCGAGCCATCGGCCCCCGCTGCACATCGGACGCGTCAAAAAGTAGAAAAGCGGCCTCCTCCGCGCCTGCGCTGAGGTGCTCCACAATCACCACACCTTCCCCCCGCGCATCCGGATGGCCCGCGTAAACCGGCTCTCCACCCAGGTATTCGCCACGCGGCGTCTGGTAAAGGTCCGCGACGCCGCCCTGCTGCCACGAGCCATGAGCGAGTTGATCGAAGAATTTTCTTCCCCGGACCCCGCTGGCCGAAATGCCGAGCATCCAAAAATCGTTGTAATTCCGGGACACCAGACCGGGATCAATGGCAGGGAAGTCCGGCGTCCGGTCGTACTCCATCGGAAGCCGCTCGACGAGCTTCCTCGATTCCAGATCAATCCGGTAGCGGACCGGGCGGCCGGAGCTGACCGTAGAGAACAGGTCCGGGATCGGCTGATACTCCGGATAGACGGGCGCCTCCAGCTCCAGGATGTCCACGGTGAGCAGCCGTCCTTCTTCGTAGCAATTGATCAAATGCAAGCAATAGCCTGACCCGGCGGGAAGGGCAAAGGCTGCCTCCGTTTTCGGGAGACGCGGCGCGACAAAGATTCGGCTGCCTCTTTCCGGTTCCCAGCGCAGCGCTTCCATGACGGAGACTCCCTCGCCCAAAAAGCGGTTGAAGTCCATGAGCAACGGGCTCAGGAAAACGACGACGTGCCCGGAAGTCAGCCCGAAGTCATGATTGGAATGCGGCAACTCGAGCGGATGCCGGGATCGCCGGAGCTGGTTCCCTGCCCTGTCAAATTCATAGATATTTAGCACCGGCTGTTTGGCCGAATACGATATGCCGAAGTTGAACATATGCCCGCTGGCGGGGTCAAACTTCGCGTGGGCGGCAAAGGGACTGACCTCGTTGAGCTTTCCGTGAAAGTCGAACTCGCCGCGGGTTTCGAGCGTCACCGGGTCCAACTCGATCGGGAGGGTCTGCTCGCCGAACGCCAGCAGGGTTTCGCCGCAGCGGTACACGCTGACATTGACCGGAGGCTCCAGCATCAGGTTGCGCCGCAGCCGGTCGCCGGGGAATGCCGTGCCGAAGGTGCGGAAGAGAAAGACGCCGGCCGCTTCTTCTTCCTTGAGTTTCTGAGTCTGGACGAAGCGGCTCGTGAACCGGACTCCCTTCTCGGTGAAGTGGAGCGAGCAGACCATTCCATCGCCGTCGAGCCAATGCTTGTAGCGACGGCCACCGCGCTCGAACCGCGCCGGGCCATTGACATAGTAGAAACCGCGGAGCCACTCCGGGACCCGGCCGGTGATCCCGGTGATTTCATAGGAATCCTCCACGGCCTCGAACAGGAAACAGCGTTCGAGTCCTGGCGCGAGATCGAGCGTGGAAACGGGGCTGGTCATCACGAAGCTCCTACGGGATAGCTGGCGGGCTGGAAGGGCGAAGCGGCCGGCGCTGTCCCGTCCAGCACCCGGCCCCAGAAAATGCTTTTCCTTCGCGCCAGCATATGGTCAATGTTTTGTTGGATGATGTCCTGAACGTAGCGGCTCAGATCGCGCACGAGTTTTTCGTTCCGCGCGTCCTCGGAGGTGAGTCCTGCCAGGGACACAGGCTTCAGCACTCGCACGTGCCACTTGGTCGGCAGGGGGACCACCGGCAAGAAAGGGAACGGCGGCGCAATCGGGAAGTAGGGCCACCCCGTAATTCTCTTGAGGTAAGCGGAATCAATCCTCCCGACGATCGGAAAGATCTCCGCGTGCCCGATCACGGCTACCGGTACGATGGCGGCCTGGTTCTCAATGGCAAGCTGGGCAAAGGCGCTCTTGGAGAAGTCCCGCAGCTTGTAGGTCTGCCGATACGGCGTGAACGTGCCTCGAATGCCTTCCGGGAAAACCCCCACCAAGCTCTCTTCGGCAAACAATCGCGTGGCATTTTCCTGGCTGGCGATGACGCCGCCCAACTTGGTCAGGAAGTTCGAAAGAAACGGGAAGTAGAGCAGGCATGGGATGATGAGGAACCGGATGATCCGCCCCCGCTCCCTCAGAACCAGCGACAGATGCATCACCGCATCGAGGGGCATAAACCCCCGGTGATTGCTCACGAACATCGCCCGGCCCGCCGAAGGGATGTTCTCCATCCCTTCAAATTCAATGCGCCAGTACACCTTGCGCAGAAAGGCAAACCACGCACCCCACGCCCGGATGTATTCCGGGTCGAGGCCCCAGTCGTCGTACGATTGCCGGAGCAGCTCGGGCCGGCCATGCGGCTTGCCTTTCACAAAATCTGCGAGGGCCTCCGCGCTGGACTGTTCGGGCCGAAATCCCAATTCTCGCTCGGCACGCTCGCCGGAAACCGTCCAGTTAAACTCCAGTTGATCCACACTCGCATGGCGCCGGAAGAGCCGCTGGAGCGTCATCGGCATCGGGACGCGCCTGCTTCCCGCCGCCCGAAACGCTTTCTTGAGCGGAAGAGACCCTTCTCCCGCGGCGTTGAAGATCCCCGTGGCCTCCGACTCCGCCGCAGCCGCGAGGGCACGGGCTGCGTCCCGCAAGCTGATGAACTGGACATTCGGATCGCGCCCGGGGAGCGGCATACCCGCGCGCCCCGCCAGTTGTCGGACCAGCAAGTCTCCTTCTTGGGACGCCAGCACATTCGTCAGCCGCACGGCCGCCCAGTTGGGAAAGCGGGCGGCGATTTGCTCACCGTCCAACCAACGGCGCTCGGGTGCATCGGCGGGCAGCAGCGACACCCGCTCTTCCGTCATCCTGCCGGGATTCTTGGGATGCGCTCCGTAGACGTAGGCATGGCTGCGCACGACCAGCCGCCGGAATCCCCGCTTCTCCACCAGTCTGCGAAGTGGTTCGAGCGGTCCCGGAAGATAGACGATTGCCTCCGCATCCGTCTCCGACAGCGCATGTCCGCGACGGCGAAACTCAGCCCGCGTTTCGCGCGCCAACGGGCCATCGGGACCGAGAACCGCCACTCTCATCGTTCCAATACCCCGTGTAAGAAAAGGCTGGTCAGCTCGCGCACCAGGCGCTCCTCATCGAGCGGCTCGACTTGCTGGCCGCCGAAGAGTTCCACCACGAGCAGAATGCCGGATAAGGCGGAAATAAACATGGCTGCGGCCGCTTCCACGTCCACTTCCTGGCGAAGTTCCCCCCGCTGCTTTCGAATGTTCAAAAACTCCGCAAATAGTAATCGCCCCTGCTGGATGAACTTGCGGTAGAAGAGCGAACCCACTTCGGGATTCCGGATGGCCTCGGTCAACAGCTTCCCCAGGAAGGGCAGCCGCGCGCGGTACTCCTGGAGCATGATTTTCGCGAGCACTTGGAGCTCGTCCCGCAGCGTTTCGTTGGGGAACCGGAGCTCCGGGGCCGGCACGGCGCCGGCCATGAGTTCCAGCTCCCGCTCCAGCACAGCCGCCAGAATGTTTTCCTTGTTTTGGTAATGGCGGATGATTTCAAAGGCAGGGACGCCGGAGGAGCGCGTCAACTGTTCCAGAGTGATCTCCTCCAGACTTTGCGCCGCCATCAGCCGCAAGGCGGAGTCCATCACCATTCGCTGCTGCTCGGACGTGAGAACCCCGGAACTCATAGGCAACCTCTCACTGTCGGACTTTTTCTGCCCTGGCCCACACGGCGGAGCGGAAAGCAAAGTACTGTGCCGCCAAATCCGGACTGGTATTCCTGCCCTTCAGGATTATCCGCGCGACCCGCTGGGCGGATACGATGACGGGCGTAATCCCTCCGCCGGGCTGGGTCCAGTGCCCTACCAGAAAGAAATTTTCAATCGGAGTCGAGTTGGGCAGCCGCGCCGAGCCAAGCTGTGCCGGCGACATCTCCCAGCCCAGCATGGCCCCTTGCCAGTTGTTGGTGTAATAGTAGGAGGTCCACGCCGAAGCACTCAACTGGACCACGATATGGTCGTCAATGCCCGGCAGGATTTTCCGGAGGCGCTCCAGGATATCGCTTTCGATCGCGGCCTTGTGCGCCGCCCAGTCCGTGATTTCTTCCAGCCGCACCGGGGTCAGTTTCTGAATAATGACGATTTGGCAACCCGGGGGGGCCAGCTTCGGATCGTAGCGCGTCGGAACAAAGATTTTGAACACGTTGCGAATCGCGTCGCCGAGGTCGTAGGAACTCCAGTGATACCCGTCGGCCGCTTCGAGCGCGGCCGGATCAGCTCCTCGCAAGCCAATGTGCATGAGGAAGCAGGGATAGGTGGGTTGGAGCGATTCCAGGTGGTCAATCATCCAACGGCCGCAGTGTTCCTCGCCCAGGAGGTCCCGATAGCTATGCACGGCATCGGCGTTGGAAATGACCACCGGCGCGCGAAAGACATACTCCTGGGAGTGGCGCTTCGATACCGTTCGGATCCGCACACCCTGGGCTTTCCCGTTTTCGACCAGGACTCGCTCCACCGCGGCACACTTCAGAATCTTGCCGCCACGGGCTTTTAGACCGTCCCCGAGGTCGTCGGCGAATTTCTGTGAGCCTCCGCGCGGGTAGTAGTTGCCCAGGAAGTAGGAAAGCCGGAGCATGGCGTCAAACAGGTACGACGTGCGGTTTGCGAGCGAGCCCCAGTGGTTGGCATCCGCAATCAGAATCGCCTTGAGCCGGGGATCACGAAAGTGCTCGTCGAGCTTCTCCGTGATGGTGTAACGTTCCAACCGCCGCGCCTGCTCGTTGTCCACTCCTTTGAAGTAATAGAGCAAACCGTAGAGATAGGCCTGGCGCATTTCCGCGAAATAGCGGTCAATGGCAGCGGCTTCTTCGGGAAACCACGCCTTCAGTTTGTCCAGGTATTGCCCGAAGTCGGCGGGCACGGCAAAAGTGGGCAGGCCGGGCAGATGAAACCGGTCCACCGGGTCCATCTTCACCCACTCCGTAGGGATTTCCAGGTCCCGGAGAATCTTTCCGGTGAGGGTCGTCGGATTCCCCAGCAAGGGATAGAAGTGAGTGGCCGCGTCGAAGATGAAGCCTTTCCGCCGGAAGGTGGAGCAAAAGCCGCCCAGCATGAAGTGCCGTTCGAGCAACAGCACCTTCATCCCTCCCTGCGCCAGCAGATTGGCGCAGACCAATCCTCCAATGCCGCTGCCGATCACGACGGCGTCCACTTGCTCCGGATATTCCCGCCCAAAAATTACATGCGCCATACTTGTTTCTTTTCCACCATCCGAGCCGCGACCGTAAGGGAGCGGTCACCCGAATGCGATCCAAAGGGTGGCCTTCAACCGTTTACTCGTTGCGCTCTATTGGATGTCTTTGAATGTCATCCTGAGCGCAGCGAAGGGTCTGCTTTTTCTTCTGGCTTCTGGCTCCTGACTTCTGTCTTCTGACTCCTGGCTTCTGGCTCCCGCTAACTCAGTCCTCCGTCAATGGTGAACACCTGCCCGGTAATGTACGATGCGTCATCGCTCGCCAGATATAACGCCAGGCGCGCGACCTGTTCGGGCGTCCCCGGGTTCCCCAGAGGGATTTGCCCGAGGAGTTTCTTTCGCGCATTCTCATCGAGCGTGGCGGTCATCTCCGTTTCAATGACGCCTGGGGCGATGGCGTTCACCCGCACTTGCAGGCGCGCGACCTCTCGGGAAAGCGCCTTGGTAAACCCGATCATGCCGGCTTTCGAGGCGCTGTAGTTGGTTTGTCCCGCAATGCCGATCAAGCCGCTCACGCTCGCCACATTGAGGATCACCCCGCCCCGGCGGACCATTCCACCAATCGCCGCCCGCGCGTAGTTGAACGTGCCGGTCAGGTTGGTGTCAATCACTTCCTGCCAGAGGGCCGGGTCCATGTTGTGGAGCGCCCGGTCGCGGCGGATGCCGGCGTTGTTGACCAGCACGTCAATAGGACCGAGCGCCTGCTGCGCTTCTTTGACCACCTCCTGGGCGCGAGCAAAATCTCGTACATCGGCCTGATAAGCGAGCACTTCCCTTCCCTGCTCCGCCAAACTCGCGACCAGCGTTTCCGCCGCCTCGCGGTTCGCGGCATAGGTAAACGCCACGGCATAGCCGGCGATTGCAAATTCCTTGACCATGGCCTGCCCGATGCCACGGCTGCCTCCGGTCACGAGGGCCACCTTCATTTCGGCCGGTTCCTTCCATAGTGCTCATGGGCCGCCACAAACTCTCCGGAGGCTATCGCGGCGCCCATGGAGATTTCCCCGCCGAGCACGGCAGCCGCCACCACCTCGGCAAACTTCTTCGCTTTGCCCGTTCCATGGCAGCCCATGATTTCCAGCGCCTCCCGCTGCGTGGGCAAGTTCGTGCCTCCGCCGACGGTCGCTACGGTGAGCGCCGGCAAGGTGGCGCTGACGAACAGGCCGTCCGGGTGCAGCTCAAAGTTCGTCACGCCGCACGCCGCGTTCACGACGTTTGCCACATCCTGCCCGGTGGCGATGAAGATGGCGGTCAAGCCATTGGCGTAGTGGGCGTTGTATCCGATGGCGCCCGCCTGGAGGTGCCCGATCACGGTGGAGTGCCAGA
>Ga0156329_1427_pt1 | contig 11460 bp, 12 predicted proteins | sample RifCSPlowO2_12_FD_107977 | JGI IMG/M metagenome (GOLD analysis project Ga0156329, IMG submission 107977) | Acidobacteria bacterium RIFCSPLOWO2_12_FULL_60_22 | reverse complement strand
GTGTTGCGGAACGTGCAGGTTCCTCGCGGAGTTTACCCTGAGCAACGCCGAAGGGCTCGGAATGAAAACCGTGCCACCTTCCCCACATCTTGCTAAACGCTCATGTAGTTCTTCATCCAGTGTTCCGCTATATCCACATACCGCGCGAACCACACATCTTGGAATTTTTTCATGTACTCCAACACTCGTTCATGAACCCCGATGCGGTCGGGGATACAGGAACGCATGGGATGGATTCCGTAAGTCAACGCTCCCGGATATTCCTCCTGGCCCAGCTTGTAGTAGGAGTCAAAGAGGTCCTTGATGAATTCAAAGGCATCTTGCCCGCTGCGAAAGCCTTTGAGGCTGCCAATCTCCGGGTAAATTGCGAAATCGTTGCTGGTCATCGTGCGGTGGGGGATCACCACGATCTTCTTTCCGTTCTTGGTTTTGATCCCATAGGGCAAGTCATCGCCCTTTAAGTCTCCAAACCAGAGGTATCCCGCATCGGCCAGGTAATCCGGTGTTTTGTCGCTGCACTTGGCGCCCGGGCTGATCCACCCCACAGGGCGTTTGCCGACGACCTTTTCCACCAGCCGCGTGGCCCTCTCGACGTCCTGCCGCTCCAACTCGGAAGTAAGATCGGGTGGCGGCACGCCCTGATCGTAACTTCGCGCTACGATCTCATGTCCTTTGCCTTGCAGTTCCCGAAACAGATCGCCATACGCTTCCAGCATTCCGGAGCTGGGAAAGATGGAAGCCTTGATGTCAAACTTGTCGAGCAGCTTGACGGCCCTCCAGACGCCCACCGTAAACGTATATTGGTCTTGCTCGGATTCCAGCGAGAGATCCCGCTTGTATTTCGCATTGGGATCGGCTAACGGCCGGTTGGTGTTCCACTCGGCCGTGACATAGACGTGAACGCACAACGGACCATTATTCGGCCACTTGATCTTTCCGGCCCGTTCTCGATAGGGAATGCGAATTTCTTCAAACGGCCAATTGGGCCACCGCCCCGAGGCTCCACCCTCCATCCGGGCCTGGCTCCTCCCACTCCGTGAGGCGCTGACTACGGCTCCCGCCACTACCAAAGCATTGAAAAAGTCTCTCCGATCCATAGTTTTCCTCCCATCGAAATTACAAGATAAGAAACTGAGCTACCCACAAGCGAGTTCCATTTTACCAGACCTCTTCCGCAGCGGAGGGATTCCCCAGGACGCATGGTATAATTCCTGACGGAAGCGAAACTGGTCTGGTGACTGGCCCGGCCTTCAAAGCCGCTGGTCCTTCTCTTCGGAGGGGGACGATGGGTTCGATTCCCATACGCTTCCGCCAGTTCATTATCCCGCCATGCCCCGCAAACGCCCCAAGAAGTTCAGCGCCGCCAAAGAAGTCCGCCGCCAGGCCCGGACGCTTGTGGGCGCGCCGCCACCCACGCGCGTCCTTAAAGACAAGCGCCGCAAGCCGCCCAAGCACAAGAAGAGATTGACAGAAGACGACACCGCGTAGCCAATTTCGGATTGTATAATAAACGAGGGAAGATCTTGTCAGCATTTAGGCCATGCAGAAGTCATCAATTGAACAAGTGAGAGTCCTCCCACCCATCAATCTTGGAAAGACACACGGGCCCATCCGAATTGTTGCGTTTTCTGACTGGCGTGTGCAGGAAATTGAATGGGTTCATCAGTTTCTCAAGAACCTCGACCCGAGGCCGGACCTGATTCTATACGCAGGCGACGACATTGGACGATTTCGATACGAGGAGTTTCCTGTCCAGGTCGAGGAATCCGGCGAGGTTAAGCTGGGCCCCTTGGAAGATGTCAATTGGTTTGCGCGACTTGCCGAGCTTACACGATTTGGACTGTGTGGCGTTATCGGGAACGATGAGCCTCCCGAAATCCGAAAACTGTTGAGCGGTCCAAAAGTTTACAACGTACATCGCAGACCTGTGTGTGTAGGGTCTTTTGCGATGGTCGGACAGGAAGGTGCTCCACTTCTTCCTGATGATCCTCACAACCCCGGTTACGTGCTTTATCGAGAGGCTGTAATCCAACGACATTTGGTAACCGCTAACAAATCAGTCCCAAAAAAGAGGCTCATTATCGTTTCTCATTGCCCCCCTCATGGAATTTTGGATTCAGCGCAAAGGTTCGGCTTCCGAAATATCGGTTCTGCCGTTCTGAGGAAGTTTGTTGAAACTAGTTCAAGTGTGGCCCTAGTGGTCTGCGGACACGTACATCGTTGTGGAGGACAAAGCGAGAAGCTGGGGAACGCGACAGTCATAAACGTAGCATCGCACGATTCACCAGGGTCGCTGGGGAGAATTGCCGTCATTGACATCCAAAATAACGGTCAACTCAATATCCGCTGGCACTGGCTTCCGGGACTGCAGGGGATATGGGATATTGGACCGGGTTACAAGATTGCTCTCGAAAACAAGGGAATAACTACGGTTGAGGAGTTAGCCAGCGCAGACCCCGAAGCGGTAAGTAAAATTCTCAACTCCGGCCTTCCCCGCGCCCGTCAACTCTGTGCCCGTGCGAAGGCAGGGATCCAAAATACGCACATCGTTTTGTCAGAACCAAAACTCCCCCGAGGAGAGTGGATTTTCCTCGATATTGAAACGGACCCAGGACAGTCCTGGGCCTGGCTGATTGGTGTCTTTTCTGAGCATGACCATTGTTTTCGCCAGTTTTTTGCAAAACATCCACGTGAGGAAAAGGGGATGCTGGAGGATTTTGTCAAATACGCTCAAAGTCAGCCGAATGCGATCTTTCTGTCAAAATCTGGCAATAATGTCGATTCGAGGGTGCCCCTCGCTCGGATCAAGCATTACGGCTTAGAAGAGCACTTTCGGTCACGCATCGAAGACATCCATAAGGCCCTCGCAGAAAGCGTTGTGCTCCCTGTACGTGGTTTTGACCTGAAGACAGTTGCAAGTTACTTCGGCTACCAATTCAGACACCCTGACCTCGATGGCCGTATGGTGCCCTTCGAATACGACGAATACGTCCGGAGCCAAAATCCTGCAGTCGCAAAGAGGCTCCTCGAATACAACGAAGACGACGTGATGTCGCTGCGTTATATAGTGAGAAAACTCATGGGGACAGAGTAGGCGTCGAGATTGCAACGCAGGGAAGCAACCGGCGCGCTCAGTGGATCGTCCGGGTCTTGCGATTCACGTAATCCATCAGCAGGTACTGGCCGAGCGTATAGGGAGTAGTAAAGTAGGCTTTGCCCTGGCAGAGTTCCGTCACCTTCTGGACGAAGTTCACCAAGCCGTAGTCGCTCGCCAGCATAAAGGTATTAATCAAGATGCCGGCGCGCTTGCACTTGGCGACCTCTTCGAGCGTCTGGCTGACGACCAGCGGGTCCAGGCCAAAGGCATTCTTGTAAATGCGTCCATCTTCGAGCGTCAGCGCGGAGGGCTTGCCGTCGGTGATCATGATGATCTGGCGCATGTCCTTGCGTTGCCGCTCCAGGACGCGCCGCGCCAGGCGCAGACCTTCGCGGGTATTGGTGTAATACGGACCCACCATCACCCGCGCCAACTGGCTCAGCGGAACCTCTTCGGCGGAATCGTGAAACAGGATCAGGCTCAGCGAATCCCCCGGATACTGCGCGCGGATCAAGTGCGACAGGGCCAGCGCCACCCGCTTCGCCGGCGTAAAGCGGTCCTCACCGTAGAGGATCATGCTGTGGCTGCAATCGAGCATCAGGACGGTGGCGCAGGAGCTTTGATATTCGGATTGGTGCACCTGCAAATCTTCGTACTCGATCTGGATGGGCACTTTCAGCCCTTCCCGCCGGACGGCCCGAAACAGCGTCTCGCTGATATCGAGGTTCATGGTGTCGCCGAATTCGTATCGTTTCGAAGCGCCGCAGGATTCGATGCCCGTGGCCATGTCCCGGGTGTCGTGGCGCCCGAAGCTGCTTTTGCCTAACGGAGCGAGCAGGTCCTTCAACGTCTTGAAGCCCAAGAAGTCCAGGCTCTTGTCGGTCAGCTCAAATTTCGCACGGGTCTCGGGGCCCCACGCGCCCTGTCCGCCCTGGCGCTGCTCCGGCTGCGAAGGCTCGGGCGGGTCCGTAATGCTGACGTACCCTTCCTGGTCGAGGCGCTCAATAATCCGGTCGGCCAACCGTTCCCTCTCTTCGGGAGACATGCTATGCAACTTCTCCAGCATCTCCTGGAGCCGCTCATCCGCGAACAGGCTCCCTTCCATGAGCGCGTCGAGAACTGCCTGCCGCAATTGCTCCAACGTCCGTTCCCCGTCCATCTCGGCAAAGCGGTAGTACTCGGACTGAAATCCGCTTTGCAGCAGGAAATCCGCCAGCCGGTCGAGCAAATCGTCCATGTCCAGGGAATCCCAATCGTCGCCCTGGTATTTTTTGTAGGTAACGAACTTCATCAAGGCTCCGCGCGGCGCCACCCGTCAGGGCACGTCTTTAGCCACCGAGACACAGAGGCACAGAGAAATACAGAAACGATGACAAGAACAATCCGACTTTGTGCCCCCGTACTGCAGACGCCCAAATTCTTTGTAACACGCGACGATTTTCATACCGCTGTTTATTCTAAGAAATTCTCCGTGTCTCTGTGCCTCTGCGGCCTATGTCATTCCGGTTCGCGAAACTCACTAATTATACGGACGCTTGTACGGGGGACGGAATTCTTCCTTGAGAGGAGCGGACTGCTTTCTTTCCTCCGCCACGAAGCCCCGCTCCTCGGAACGGCTGATCCGGCGGTGGGCATAGAGCCCTTCCAGAATAAACTCTCCGGCCGAAGCCGTTAACGCGGAGTTGTCTTTCGGGCGGACGCCTAAGACCGCAGCTTTTTCGAGCAACCCCTGTATTTTCCGCAGCCCGGCGACCGCTTCGGTTGCGGGGGCGGATTCGGAAATCTTCAAGGAACCGCCCAGCTCGAACCATTGCACAACGGGCTGGAGGTCCATGCCGTCAAAATGTTTTTGAAAGATTTTTCCGATGGCCCCGCGAATCAGTTCCTTCGCCACATGGTCCGCTCCCTTGAGCTCTCCTTCATACTCCAACTCAAACTTGCCGGTCAGGGCCGGCAACGCCGCATAGATGTCCGAGATCCGGGGCACGACTTCTTGTTCCTTGTTGCCAATGGCCCGCCGTTCGGCGCTGGAGACCACATTCTCCATACAGCTAATCGGCATCCGCTGGCTGACCCCGGACCGCTTGTCCACTTTCTTGTCCGCGCGGGCCAGGAAAGCAATCTCCTCCACGATTTCATGAATAAAATACGGCACGGACAGGGCGCGCTGCCCGCTGCGAGCCAGCCAGGCTTCCTGCTGCGTGATCGAAATCGCTTCCTCCGCGGTGGCGGGGTAATGGGTGCGGATTTCCGAGCCGACGCGGTCTTTGAGCGGCGTGATGATCTTTCCCCGCGCCGTGTAGTCCTCCGGATTGGCGGTGAAAACCAACGCGACGTCCAGAGGCAAGCGGATCGGGTATCCCTTAATCTGGACGTCCCCCTCCTGCATAATGTTGAACAAGCCCACCTGAATTTTTCCCGCCAGGTCGGGAAGCTCATTGATCGCAAAGATGCCCCGGTTGGCGCGGGGAAGCAGGCCGAAGTGAATCGTCAGTTCATCGGAGAGCTGATGCCCGCCGCGCGCCGCCTTAATGGGATCAATGTCTCCGATCATGTCGGCGATGGTGACGTCCGGCGTGGCCAGCTTCTCGACGTAGCGGAACTCGCGCGGAAGAAAGCCGACAGGGGCGCCATCCCCCTTCTCCTCGAGCAGCAGCTTGCAGCCGCGACAGATCGGAGCGTAGGGGTTGTCGTTGATTTCACAGCCCGCGATCACCGGAAGCTCTTCATCCAGGAAAGACACCAGCGAACGAAGGATGCGGGTCTTGGCCTGGCCGCGCAGTCCCAACAAAATGAAATTGTGACGCGAGAGGATGGCGTCCACCACCTGGGGCACCACCGTATCGTCAAATCCGATGATCCCCTCAAAGAGCTGTGCGCCGCGTTCCAAACCGAGGATCAGATTCTCCCGCATCTCATCCTTCACCGAGCGGCCTTTGCACCGTTCTTCCGAATACGGACTGCGACGCAGTTCCCCCAACGTTTTTGGCTTGGCTCTCATTGTTATCATTTCCGCGAAAAGGCGATTCCCGTCACTGCCCTTTTATTATAACAGAATCTTACGCGATCCCCGGCCGGTGAGTTCCCTGCCCGCGTTAGCGCCTCTGTCCGTTGCCGCCCGCCCGGGCCCTTGTTTTTGTCACCAGAGACAGCCGGGCCACGACCTTTTGCAAGAAGGAAACCACCTCGGTCAATCGTTCGCTTTCGGAACGGTTTTCGAGCAAATTCTGTTTGAAGCCCAGGTCCACGGGCAGCCGCGCCATGATCTGAAAGGAGAGCCGGGCGTCGTGCAGGTCCGGCGGTTCCGAGTCCGCCGGCTCGAGCATTTGGATCACCTGCTCATAGAGTTCGCACGCCTGCTTCCGCCGGCCATCGGATTCGGAAACCGCCCCCGTCTCGTCATCGAAAAAGTGCGGCGCGCCCCGCAGGTACGGCTTCTGGCGATCGAGAACCAAAATCTCAAACCGGCGCTGTCCCCGGACCCGGATGTCCATTCGTCCGTCGTCATACTTCCGGACGACCTCGGAAACCAAGGCGGTGCAGCCCGTGTCGTCGAGAGAATCCTCCTGGACCAGCACCACTCCAAACTCCCAGCGGTTCTCCAGACAATCCGCAATCATCTGCTTGTAGCGTTCTTCAAAGATATGCAGCGCAAGGTTCATTCCCGGAAAAAGGACGACGTTCAACGGAAAAAGCGGGAGCAACAGGTCTTGCATGGGGTTATTATACTCGACGGAGACTATGCGGACCGACTTTTGTCCGCGGGCTCCGTCCCAGGCATGGAGGCGGCCGTCGTGAAGAAGTTAGAAAACAAAGTGGTACTCATCACCGGCGCGTCGAGTGGAATCGGAGCCGCCATCGCCCGCCTGTTTGCCCGCGAAGGAGCCAAACTGGCGCTGGCGGCGCGCTCCCTCGACAAGCTCCGTGCCCTCGCCGCTTCTCTGGGACCCGATACGCTCCCGTTGCAAACCGACATGGCCGACCCGGCGCAGGTCTGCCAGATGGTCCGGACAACCATCGAGCGCTTTGGACGCCTCGACATCCTGGTGAACAACGCCGGGGTGGGCATGTACGCCGCCGTCGCCACGATGTTGCCGGAACAGTTCGAGCAGGTGGTGGCCACAAACTGGAGAGGTCCAGTGTATGCCATCCAAAACGCCATTCCCTATATGCGAAAGCAGGGGGGCGGACAGATCATCAATATTTCATCGGTGGCGGGAAAGGTCGCGATCCCGTGGATGGGCGCCTATTGCAGCACCAAGTTCGCGCTGAACGCCCTATCGGACAGCCTGCGCATGGAGCTGGCGCCAGATCATATTCAGGTCCTCAGCGTCTGCCCCGGACGGATTGAAACGCCGTTTGGCCAGAATGCTTTTCGGGACGCGGACTCCCAGTCGTTGCCTTCGGAGGGAATCTCCGCGGAGCGCGTGGCCCGGGCAACCTTGCGCGCTTCGCTCCGTGGAAAACGGGAAATCGTGGTCCCGGCGAGCAACTGGGCTCTGGTTGCGATTCACAATCTGTTTCCCCACCTGATCGATCACATGATGGTCCGGTACCTGCGCGGGAAGATGCGCAAGGATCTCCAGGAAAAGGAAAACCCTGTACCGAACGGCTAGCCCGCATTTCTCACCAGCCACTCATTACGGCTTGCAGGTTGGAACGGCGCTAGAGCTGAGCCAGGGCGGCTTCTAGTTCGCTCTTGGCGTGCAGATTGCCGGAGCGGGTGGTGACTTCGATGCCCTTTTCAAAATACCGGCGAGCATCCTCGATCCGCCCCATCTTGGCTGACAACTGGCCGGCTTGATAGTACGTCGGAGCATAGTCAGGATTGACTTCGGACAACTTGCGGAAGTGCTCTATTGCTTTGTCAAATTCCTTCTGCTGGACGCACTCCATCGCAAGGCCATAGAGCGCAAACGAGTCCTTCGGATTTTTCTCCACCAACTGTGTGAGAATTTCCAACCGGCTATTTCCCAAATTCATCCCTCCGCCCGTTCTTTCATTGACCGCTTGCCCCGCGCCAAAACCTCCAGTATGATAGCGAACGCGTCGTGAAATCTCAAATCCCGGGAAATGCCGGGTCCCGCGCGGGCCGGTATTTCGCCGATGCTCGACTTGGCCTGAATTATGTCCTCCGAACTCATGATTCGCAATTCCGCCGCTCAATTCCAGAAGCTGAAGGAGCTTGCCGAAAACGCGCTTGCCCAGGTGCCCGACACGGCGTTGTTTGAAGTATTGGATGAGGAATCCAACAGCATCGCCATCATTCTAAAGCACCTATCCGGGAACCTGATTTCCCGATGGACAGACTTTCTGACCTCGGACGGAGAAAAACCGAACCGCAATCGCGACAGCGAGTTCAGGATCGAGCCGTCGGACACCAGAGAGAGACTCATGGAACGCTGGGAAGCGGGGTGGCGCGCCCTGTCGGCGGCTTTCGAATCTCTCCGACCGGAGGACCTGGAAAAGACGGTCTGGATTAGCGGCGAACCCTATTCGGTTCTGGGAGCGATCCATCGCCACTTGATCCATTGTGCCTATCACGTCGGACAGCTCGTCCTTCTGGCAAAGCATCACGCCGGGAGCCATTGGCAGACCCTGAGTGTCCCCCGAGGAAAATCGGAGGAGTACACCGCCGCCAGGCGCCAGAGGAGCGGCAGCGTGAGCCCATAAGCCGCGCGGAAGACAACGCCTTCGCAGCGATCCCTAAACCATTTTCGAAGAGGTACGGCATGCCCCGCAGCCCGCTTCCGCCGCTGAAACCAGTACGCGAATCCCAAACCGAAATGTGCCAGGTGGTTTTGCCCAACGACACCAATCCTCTGGGGACCATTCTGGGGGGAACGGTGATGCACTGGGTGGACCTCGTGGCAGCCATGGCCGCCCATCGCCACTCCGGCTCGCACGTGGTCACCGCTTCGGTGGACCACATGGACTTCCTCTGCCCCATCCGCATGGGGGAGATTGCAATATTAAAGGCTTCCGTCAATCGGGTCTTTCGGACTTCGATGGAGGTGGGGGTGAAAGTTTTTCGCGAGGAAAACTTCACGAACCGGCGGGAGCACACCATCTCCGCCTATTTAACGTTTGTAGCGGTTGACGAGTACGGAAACCCGAAGCCGGTGCCGCCGGCGCTCCCCAAGAGTCCGGAAGAAAAAAGGCGTTATCGCGAAGCGGGACAGCGGCGGCGGTGGCGCATCCAACAATTAGGAGCGAGACCTTCCCGCCTCCGGTGAAACATTCTTCTCTGCTCCCTTCAAAAAGGGAACGGATGATTGCACGGAAATGAAACGGCAGGTCGGCGGTACGATCAGTCCGCTTTCCCTGGAAAAGATTCCGCCAGACCAACCCGTCGTGCCGCTCGTCGCTACGCCTTTTCGCCCTGATCGTTCTCTTTATAAAGATATTTGATGCTCGGTTTGTAGACCAGCAAGTTCGGCTCACCCTGGCGGTGCACCTTGATGCAGGTCTTGTCGTACCATTCGATGACGCCGCGAATCTGCTCTCCGTCCTGCAGCACCACGACCATCGGGGTTCTCGCCTGCATCTGTTTGACATAGTAAAAATTCTCTGCGTTGGTTTGCTCCGGCGGCGCCGGCTTCTTGCGCTGCTGCCCGCGGGGGCCGCTCACCTGGTCTTTCAAATCCGTCAGCGACGGACGAATCAATTTCCGGTTCACATTTTTCTCCTTGAAAAACTGGCCACCGAAGGCGGCCCTTCTGTTGCCATCCAGATCATCCCGAGATGGAAGTCCCTGTTGTCCTCTGTTCCTGAAGTCTTCTCTCACGTGGTCTCCGTTCGATCTGCTGCGATGCGGTCCGGTAAGGGTTTCCCGGCGGATGGGTTCGATCCGCCGCACCCTGGTTTCCTTGGTCCCAACCAAAAGCGCCTCCGCTACGATTTCGAGCGTACCGGCGCCAGGCTGACTACAAGAGCCTCCAGGGAAATCTGTGTCGGAACATTGCGACGCAAGTTCCTTTCTACGCTTCCGAGACCGGCGGCGGCTTGTGCTACCCTGTCGGCACCCAACACGCGGGCTATCTGCATTAGCGTTTTCGGCCGATCAGCGTTACGAAGCGGCTCCCCGTTGGCCCTCGTCTCGATATGCAGAATATCTTGTAATAGACTATAAAGGACACCCAGCAAATTTTCAAGCCCTTCTTTTTGGCTCGCCAGCTTTTGTGCTTCGGCAAACAGCGCGGCGAAGTTCTTGGCCTCCAGCCCCGCCTGCAACATGGCCAGCAGGGAGTCGCGAACTTGCAAGTAGTGCTCCAGATCCATCCGCAATGCCCGGCCCGGACAACCCTGGGAAACCGCCGCTCGCAGGAGCCGTTCTTCCTCATCGCGGCCCGCGCCAGCCTTTTCGAGAAACGCCGCTACCTGTTTGCGGGGCAATGGCCCCAGCCAGAGCGGGACGCATCGCGAGCGGATAGTGGGCAACAGCGCCGCCTCACTCGACGCGGTCAATGCCAGCAGGGTGTGCGGAGGAGGCTCCTCCAGCGACTTCAATAAGGAATTGGCGGCCGCCGCATCCATTCGGTCCGCTTCGGGAAGAAGGAAGATTTTCGTTCGGCCGCCTGCCGGGACGAAGGCCAGGGCCTCTTTCAGAGAACGAGCCTGCTCGATCTGGAAGAGACGCAAAGGCCCATTGGGCGGCAGCAATACGACGTCGGGATGGTGCTGGATGAGGAGAGGAATTTCCCGGGGCCGGCGGGTCAGTTTCTCCCGTTCCTGCTCGGCCTCCTCCACGGCGGCCCAGCGGTCGTCCGCCAACCCGATGGAGCGGCAACTCCGGCAGTGCCCGCAGAAATCATTTTTCTGATCGAGACAGTGGATGGCTTTGGCCAGCATCTGCGCCAGCGTATACTTCCCCACGCCCGGCGGGCCGGACAGGAGCAAAGCGTGGGGCAGCCGGTCCCGTGCCATCATGTCCCGGAGCAATTCCACGACCGGGCGGTTGCCGAAAAAATCTTCAAAGCCCACTCGGACTCTCCCTGTTAGACGCCTCTCCTCATTTGACCGCTCCCTTACGGTCGCGGCTCGGATAAGACCATCCCGACCCTCTGCAAAAATTCGTCCACCGCCTGCCGGACCCGTGCGTGGACCTCGGTGATGCTGCCCCTTCCGTCCACGACACGAACCCTGCCGGGTTCCTGGCGAGCAATCTCCCAATACCCTTGTTGGACGCGCCGGAAAAACTCGATTCCTTCCTGCTCGAAGCGGGTTGCCGGTTCGGAAGCGGCACGGTTGCGGCTGCCTGTGCGATGCGCCCCCGTCTCCGGATCTAAGTCCAGGATGAGGGTACGGTTGCGGCTGCCTGTGCGATGCGCCCCCGTCTCCGGATCTAAGTCCAGGATGAGGGT
>Ga0156329_1419_pt1 | contig 11462 bp, 8 predicted proteins | sample RifCSPlowO2_12_FD_107977 | JGI IMG/M metagenome (GOLD analysis project Ga0156329, IMG submission 107977) | Acidobacteria bacterium RIFCSPLOWO2_12_FULL_60_22 | reverse complement strand
GGACTGCGGAAGGGCACGACTTCAGTCGTGCCGATGCGAAGGCGAAACTAGCGGGGCTTCAGCCCCTGAGGTACGTCGTTAGCCCTCAGCGGCTGAAGCCGCCTCCTTCAAGCCACGCTTTCGGCACGGTTGAAACCGTGCCCTTTCAATACCTTAAAACAGGTTATGCAACAGCCTCTAGTATGTTACGCCCTTTCGGAAATCGGCAATCGCACAATGACGAGCGGATGGTCTGTCGCGGGAATCCCCTGCCGTTCGAGTTCCGTAATATGCGCGCGGACCTGGCTGGCATCGCGCCCGGTATAACCCGCTACCAGGACCCGGCGCGCCTGGAAGTCCACGGGAGAGCCGTCGAGCTGCAACGCCAGCTTCTTGCTCATCCGCAAAGGCTACACCCAACCAGCCGGAACCCGCAACGGGAAGCCTGGGACCGGTAAGGGTCATTTTCATTTTTCCAGTGGAGGGCCAATTTCCGATAAGCCAACCTACTCATCCATTGAGAGGATTAGGAAACGAAACGGTGTAACGGAGGATCTTTCGCCGCGAGCCCGGCTTATCCACACTTCTCACAAGGGGACTTGGGGACAACCGGGTCCCTGACGAGCTTGCGGCAGCGATTGGTCAAAACCGGAGGACGCCTGATTAAGCATGCCCGCTATTATTGGGTTGTTGTTGGCGGAGAGTCATCTGACGCGGCGGCTGTTCGGAGCGATGGTGCAACAGATGGCGGCTCTCACGATCCGAGCAGGGTAGAGCCACCGGTTGTGCGACGAAGAAATCCATTCCAGGAAAGACCCCGCAGGAAGCGGTGTCTGAAACATCCGGTTCCGGCAGTGGCGACAGCGGGCTTCGAGGACCTGTGGAAGGGCGGTTCGGAGCCGATCACCCTCTCGGAGAAGGACTTGTGCTCGGTTGGACGCAAATGGGTGTATACTTTCTACCACCGGAAGGGGGAAAGACTAATTCCTGGTAACTTCATCTTCGAAGGAGAGACCCATGGATTCGAAACAACCTAATCGAAGGAAATTTCTAAAAGGTAGCGCCGCGTTGGTGGGTTTGGCCGTGGGAGCAGTACGGTCCGCGAGCGGCCAGACTCCAGCATCTGGAGCGTACATCAAGGGCAATGCGGAACTGATCGCCTATGGCCAGCGCTCCCGTTTCGAGACCGCGGTGCGCATGTCGCACGGCGGAAGGTCTTCGCCCGATGCCTTTGGGCTCGTTATGCACGTGGCGACTCCGCTTCAGGAATCGGTGGGGGTGATCACGCCATCCGCGCTCCACTATGTGGCGACCACCCGTGGCTCCTACATTCCGGACATCGATCCCAAGGAGCATCGGCTCATGGTCCACGGCATGGTGGACCGTCCGTTGACCTTCACCATGCAGGATCTGAAGCGCCTCCCTTCCGTCACCCGCCTTCATTTCGTGGAGTGCGCGGCGAACCGTCCGAGTGCCAAGGCTAAGTCAATTCAGGAATCGCACGGGATGACCAGTTGCGCCGAATGGACCGGAGTGCTCCTGTCTGTGCTGCTCAAGGAGGCCGGCGTGAAAGGCGGGGCGTCCTGGATCGTTGCGGAAGGGGCGGAGGAAGTGAAGGGAACGTCGAGCATTCCATTGGCGAAGGCCATGGAAGACTGTCTGGTGTGCTACGGCATGAACGGCGAGGCGGTGCGTCCCCAGCATGGGTATCCGCTGCGGTTGTTGGTTCCCGGCTTCGAAGGAATCTTTAACGTAAAGTGGCTGCGGCGAATCAAGGCGGTGGACCAGTACTACATGACCTACAACGACTACGGGCATCTTCGCCAGGGGCATGAAGACGCTGCGTTGGGTTACCAGATCGGACCGAAATCGGTCATCACGTATCCTTGCGCGGGGCAGCAACTGCCCGGCAAGGGATTCTACGAGATCAAGGGCTTGGCCTGGTCCGGCGGGGGCGCCATCCGCAGGGTGGAGGTATCCACCGACGGCGGCCGAAGCTGGAAAGACGCCGAGATTCGGGGAACGGCGCATCGCATGGCCCATACCCGGTTTAGCCTCAACTGGAATTGGGACGGAACAGAGACTGCGATCCTTTCGCGCTGCACGGACGAACGGGGCCAGATTCAACCGACGCGGGCCCAGGTCGCCGAGTTCTTTAAGGTGCCCCTGACTCCGGAATACAGGGTCCCGGGCCAGGACAATACCATTCAGACATGGAGGATCGCGAGCAATGGGAGCGTTCACAATGCGTATGCTTAGGCTTCTCTCGTTTGTGTTGCTGCTGGGGGGCTTCGCGCTGGCACAGTCGCGCCCGTACGGTGTGGGAAGCACTCCGAGCGAAGCGGAAATCCGTGCCCTGGATATTTCCATCAGTCCTACGGGTAAGGAACTCCCCCCGGGACGCGGAACCGCCCAGGAAGGCGCGAAGCTCTATGTGCAGAAAGGATGCGCGGCATGCCACGGGGCGGAATTGAAAGGCGGTCCCGCTCCCAATTTGATAAGAGACGAACCGAAACCCGGTGTCGATCCCTGGGCCTTGGGGCGCGTGCTGCCGTTCCGCTCGCCGTACGCGACGACGGTATGGGATTTCATCAATCGCGGCATGCCTCTCGACAGAGAGGGAACCCTCACCGCCGATGAGGTCTACGCGCTGACGGCCTTTCTGCTCAACAAAAACGGTGTCATCCCGGAGGACGCGGTAATGGACGCCCAGAGTCTGCCGAAGGTGAAGATGCCAAACCGCGATGCATGGGCTCCCCTCCCGAATTGGAAGCCCGGAATGCAAAGGCTTGAAGGTTACCCCTACTAGACCTTCGTCAGGCAGCGGAACCGCCAAGGAAGGTGCGCAGCTCTTTGTGCAGAAGGGGTGCGCGGGATGCCACGGGCCAAAAGGTTCCGGGGCCCTAGCTCCTACTTTGATAAAAAGCGATGGCACGTCCAAGTCCACCATGCCCTGTCTCTCGCCTTGTGTGAACGATTCCAACGTCATGGCGCTGCACTCGCCGTACGCGACGACGATGTGGGATTATATCCACCGCGGCATGCCTCTCAATCAAGAGGGGACCCTCAGGCCCGATGAGGTATATTCTCTGGTTGCCTTCCTGCTCTACAAAAACGGCGTCATCCAGGAAAACGAAGTATTGGACGAGCAGAGTCTGCCGAAGGTGAAAATGCCCAATCGGGATGGATTCGCTCCCCTTCCGGAGTGGAAGCATGGGGCGCCAAGGCTTCAGGGTTACCCCTAAGCCCTAGTCAATAGGAACCGCGATTCCCCTTTTGGCCTCACCGGTCCAAGGGGTAGTGGGGTATTTTAAGTTGATGCCGGTAGTTTAGCCCTGTTCACAAAATTTCCAACCCGTATCTAAACATCGTGGCATAATGCAAGCTTGTGCCGAAAACAAGAAAAGTGCGGGAGAAGAAGCCAAAGCCGCCGCAACTGAGGTTCGGGATCGCCGAATGGTACGGGAAGCCGTTTGCCGCCCTCACCGTGGACGAGCGCAACAGGCTCGCTAAAATTCAGGGCCTCCCCAAAGAGCAAAAGCCAGCAGTGGTCTGTCCGTTCCAGTCAACTTTGGAGCGACCAGCAACTTGCAATAAGCCGGGTGGGGCCTGCTCGTTCCGCCTCTACGAGAGGTCTCGGCAGACAGGCGAAGTATCGTTCGTTGCCGGCGACGCGGGCCAACTTCGCACGTTCTGCCCGAACCGCTTCGAGGAAGGCGGGGCGATCTATCGGTGGGTCGCGGAAACGGTTTTGCGGTGTCCGTATCCCGTCGTACTGAAAGAAATCGGAATTTTGGAGCCCCCACCAACTGAGGCCCGGGCTAAGAAATCCGGAGGCAATGTGGGTCGGATCGACAAGGTTCTCGTGGCGCCCGGCGTCGAGCCTCTCTCGTGGTGCGCACTGGAAGTTCAGGCGGTCTACTTCTCAGGCAAGGGGATGAGGGATGAATTTTCCGCCATCCTGAAAAACCCTGACGATATGACCCCATTCCCGGTGTACACGCGCAGACCGGACTACCGGAGCAGCGCACCAAAGCGTCTCATGCCTCAGCTACAGATCAAGGTTCCATCGCTCAGAAGATGGGGCAAAAAAATGGCCGTAGTTGTTGATCGGAGCTTCTTTCAGGCAATGGGGAAAATGCGGACCGTGCCGCACATCGCAAACTGTGATGTGGCTTGGTTCGTCCTCAAGTTCGAGGAGGCAGAGGGGGCCTACCGCCTCGTACCTGACACCGTTCACTACACGACCTTGGAGGATTCCGTGGAGGGGTTAACGGCTGGCGTACCCGTGAGCTTGGAGATCTTCGAAAAGCGCATCATGGCCAAGCTTGAGAGGCTTCCTGGCCCACCCAAGATCGCGACCGATTAACAGTTCACTCATAATTTCGTGATGGGTGTTTTTCATCGGGATTTTATGCGTGTCGAATCCAAACCGAGCTGCCAGTTCCCGAACCGGCTTGGCGTTGTCGTAAGTCATTAGAAAATTGCCATTTATTTTGGAAGTCTCCCGGAACAGCTTCTCATGGTCGATTTGCGAGTGAGTGTATAGCCTCCGTCCGGCTATCGTATAGGGCGGGTCAATGAAGAAGGCCATCTCGCTACGATCTGCGTTATCGGATAAGAACTGAATGCCATCCTCGTGCCGGAATCGAATCCGGTGTCTATTTTCATAAATGGATAAAATGCGCCGCGCCAGGGTTTCTGGATACCAGCGTGATGCCAAGCCGCGCCCATTTTCCCCCTGTTTCATCAGGCTGGCTCCAGGGGCCATGATTCCGCCTCGCTGGACGCGGTTCCGCAAGATAGTTTGAAATGCCCGATCAAATTGGTTCTTCGGGCTGCTCGAAAGACATGCTCGCACGGCCTCGTCCGATAGTGTGTAAGACATGATAGCGGAAGCCAAGCGTTCGCCTTGGATGCTGATAATGGTTTTCCATACTGAGGCAATATCTCGGTCGATTTCGACAAGAGTAAGTTTCTCAGCCAAGCCATCAAACAGCACAGAAAGACCAACTATACCCCCGCCCGCGAACGGTTCCGCAAACTCAAGCGGGCGATGCTGCACGCTTTTCAACCACTGGCGAACGTAGGGGACCAACCAAGTCTTGCCACCGGGATAACGGAACGGGCTGCGGTGGGGAACTGAGGCAACGTTGATGACTCGGGACGTCACGTGTGAATCATATCCGGATGGAGCGAAAGCCGCAAGAGAGTCCTTTAAGTTAAAAAACCACACTACCGTCCAAGGTAGTTCCTTGCGCGGTCACGCTGAGCGCCAGGGGTATATGCTTTTCTTTGAGAGACTTCATTTTTTCCTGTGAAGTAACTCCTGTGGTTTCCCTTGCAATATTTACCTAGAACCGTCCCCCTGTTTCCTCGTGCGTTACGCGGAGTCAGCCAGTAACGAAAGGGACCATGCTGCGAGCGCCGTGGCGACTTCCCTTGGAATCTGCTTGCTGGCTCCAGTAACACTTCCGAAAAAAACTCCCCGCCCTCAAACCTCCTGAGTTCCGGGAAAACCCCATGACGCGCGCACACTTGGTGGCCGCCCCAATTGTCATTGTCGGACGATTCATCGGAAATGAAGGCTTGCAGTGGTTTGCTCCGGGGCAACTTGTTTACGGCGGGAGCATCGGCAGTGGGAACTTTTCGGATAGCGGGCCGGCGGCAGGGCATCCTGGACCAACGTCACACTCGCGGAGGTAGTTACTTTTTTTTGCGGACCTATCCACTTGGACGTAACGTCGACCCGTAGAAGTGCCCACCCAAACTCCCCAGATACGGCATTCCCGGAAATTGACCCACCACTCGGTACCTCGTATTAAGTACCAGAACTACTAGGACAAACGCAACAACCGCAAGAACCGCATTTGCCGAATATGCCGAATATGCCGAATTTGCCGAATTTGCCGAATCAACCGAGACTCTAATCCCATCCATACTCGGGCCAGCGCCGGTTCACCAACTCCTCGTCTTCGGGGGCGGGGTGTACGGTGGGAGGGAAGCGTCCGCCCCACTCCGGTTTGGGGTCGTACATCCAGGTGCGCGTGGCGTCCACCAGCACGCGGTTCCAGATCCCGGACCCCAGCTTGGCGACGTTCCGCTCCTCGAGCGGCGTGGAAGGATCGGCGATGGACCCGAACGAGCCGGGGAAGACCACGATGTCGTCCTTGCCGGCGTTCACGCGGTAGGCGAGGGCCCAGTCGAGCTGTTCATAGTCGCTGATGTCAATGTCGTCATCCACCACGATCACGTGCTTGTAGCGCCACTGCGCGGCGCCCGAGCCCCAGAGCGCCGCGGCCACCTGCTTGGCGTGTCCCTGATAGCGCTTGTTGATGGCCACACAGACGTTGGTGCCGTTGGTCACCGGGTGCACGTGTACATTGACGATGCCCGGCACGCCTTGCTGCTCCAGGATGTTCCAGGCGATGGCCGCCCGCTGGATGGAGGACATCATGCTGTTCTCGTTGTAGGACCCCGGAAGCGTGCCCTCCTGCGTGCCGCGCAGGATCGGGTCGTTGCGGTAGGTGATGCACTCGACCTTGATGACCGGGCGGAGCGTGGGGACATCGCCGGTGTGCCCGGTGTACTCGCCGAAGGCCCCCTCCAGCTCGTACGTCTTCGGATCGGGGTCTACGGTCCCCTCGATGACGATCTCGGCGCCGGCCGGAACCAGCAGGTCGTTCGTCTCGCAGCGGACCACCTGGAGCGGCTCGCCCCGGTAGGCTCCCATCACGTCGTACTCGCACACGCCGGCCGGCACCGGGCTGCCGCCCAGGAAATCCATGATCGGATCGTATCCCATCACGGCGGCCACCGGCATGGGTTTGTTCCGCTGCTTGTACTTGGTGAAGGTCTGCCCTCCGTGCTGGCTGGGGAGGATGACCACGGGGATTGTATTGCGCTGGCCGATCATGCCCCGATACACCCCCATGTTGAGAATGCCGGTGTCCGGGTCCCGGGTCACAATCCCGGCAAACGTGAGGATGTACCGGCCGCCGTCCCGGAAATGCCACTGCGGAGCCGGGAACTGATACAGGTCCACGTCCTTTCCGCGGACGATGTTCTCCTTGACGGGTCCGGTCTTCACCTCGACCGGCGGGATGGCCTCCCGGTTCTTCTGGCGCACGTACTGCACCAGCTCCCGCACCGTGGCGTCCGGCGGAAACCCCAGCACCATGGCGAGGCGCGCGCGCTTGTGCAGCAGGGCGGTGGCCAGCTTTCGGCACGCCGTGTCCTGATGGCCTCGAATGTGCTCGAAGAACAGCGCCGGTCCCTTCGTCGAAAAGGAGCGACGGGCAATGGCCCCGACCTCACGGTCCCAATTCACCTCGGCCTTTACCCGCTTCAACTCGCCAGCGGCATCGAACCGGTCCAGCCACGTTCGCAGATCGGCAAATCCCATGGGGCACACTCCCTGCCGGAGAACTATTCTCAAATCTCTGATTATAGACGAATCCATCGGGCATGATGCTGAGGGCTTGGCAAACACTGCCCGTCCGGGTGGTCCGGCCACCCGAGAAAGTTCTTGACTTGGGGTAGGGAGAGGACTGGTTTTCTGGTAAATTTGGTCAGGCGTCTGTTTCCGTTGAGTGGAACCTTTGGGAGGTGAAAATAAGAATGAAGGCTAAACGGTCTCGATTGTGGCGGGGACGAACGCGCGTGCTGGTTGTGGCGGTTGTTGTGGCGGTTCTGGTTGCTATCGGCGGCGGGGTGATTTCTCTCGGGCTGGTCCCGCGAGGAGAGCGGAGCGCGGTTTCGGCGGGGACAGTACGCCATCCGACCGGGAAGCCCCAGTTGGTTTCCGTACAATCGCTGCCGGCTGCGGAGGAAGGGGAGATGTGCGAGTGGGTGCCGGCCCGTGCGACTGCGAGTTTCACGGCGATCCTCCAGGAACAGCAGGCACAGGCGCGGGCGAAGGCTCCTACTCCGGCCCAGGTGTCCGATGTGAACCGCCGGAAGCCGGTACGGATGATCAAAGATCATTACGGTTCTTACAGTTCGATCGCTGTGGACTTGACCCACGACGAAGTGGTGATGACGGACGAAAGCCTGTTCAACATTCTTACTTACAACCGGACGGAAAACACCCCGCCGACCGCCACCATGAGTGAACCGAAGCGCATGATTGGCGGGATCAATACCTGGATCGAGTTTCAGTGCGGCGTCTATGTCGACCAGGCCACGGGAGATATCTACGCCGTCAATAACGACACGGTGGACCGCCTGGTCATTTTTTCCCGGCAGGCGAAGGGGAACGTGGCTCCCGACCGGATCATCCGAACTCCGCACACCACCTACGGCATTGCGGTGGATGAGCCGCACCAGGAACTGTTCCTGACGGTGCAGGAGGCGGCTGCGGTCTCGGTGTATCGGAAAACGGCCAAAGAGGAGGAAGCGCCGATCCGGTTGCTTCAGGGAAACAAAACCCAGTTAGCGGATCCCCATGGGATCGCGGTGGATTCAACCAAGGATCTGCTTTTTGTATCCAATTTCGGCTCTGTTTCCGAGCACGACCGGACCGCCGCTCCTGCCGGAGGCGAAGCGAGGGAATACACCTCCCTAGCAACGAAATCAAACTGGCCGCTGGCGCGCGAATCGGCCGTTCCCGGCACGGGCCAGTTTTTGCCAGCATCCATTACCGTGTACCCCCGGAACGCGCAGGGGGACGTTGCGCCGATCCGCGTCATCCAGGGGCCGAAGACCCAGTTGAACTGGCCCACGGGGCTTTCCGTTGATCCCAAGCGCGGGGAGCTTTACGTCGCCAACGATACGGGGGATTCGATTCTGGTTTTCAGCATAACAGCCAGCGGGGATGTGCCGCCAGTCCGCGTGATCAAGGGAGCCAAGAGCTTGGTAAAAAGTCCCACGGGAGTTTTCTATGACGGGAAACACGATGAAGTGTGGGTGTCGAACTTTGGCAATCATACCGCCACGGTGTACAAAGCAACCGCGTCAGGGGATGCCGCGCCCTTGCGCGTGATCCGCAGCGCGCCCCTCGATACGCCGACGCCCAACATTGGGAACGCCTATGCGCCGGCCTATGATTCCAAGCGAGATCAGATTCTGGTTCCGAACTGAGTGTCCCATCCGCAGATTGCGATATTCGCCAGGCTGGCGAATGGAAACGCCGCTCCGGTTCGCGCCGTTGCAGGACAGAAAGCGCTGTTGGCCCGCACCACTCATGGCATCGCGTACGATGAGGTCCGCGATGTCTTTATGATTCCGAATTTTTATGCGCATGCGATTCAGGTTTTCCGCGGGGATGCGAATGGAGACGTGCCTCCCCTCCGAATCATCCAGGGGCCCAAGACGCAGATCAAGACCCCGGACAAGTTGATGTTTGACTCGGTCAACAACGAAATCTACGTTCCGCAGGGAAACAAATTGCTGGTGTTCGACGGGAGCGCGCAGGGGGACGTGGCTCCCCGGCGGATCTTGGGTCCAGCGCAGGACCTTGCGGCTACGCTGGTGGGCATCGACCCTGTTCATAACCTCCTCGTCGTGGCCGGGAACACGGGGAGGGCCGGTGGGCGGTTTGCCATATTCGATCGCACGGCTGCGGGAGACGCCAAACCCAAATGGGTGATTCAGGGTCCGCACGCCGACATCCGGCGTTTGATGGGACCGATTGCGCTCGTGCCCCATCGTGGGTTGATCGTGGCCGGCATCCGAACGAATGAGGAACTCGGAGGCGACGATAACTTCGTGGGGGTGTGGGACCTGTTTGCCAAAGGCGACACGCCGCCGCTCTACAGGATCGGAGGACCCAGCGTGCTCTTACAGCAAGTCCGCGGCGTAACTCTCGATCCGAAGCACAAAGAGCTGATCGTAACCGACAAGCGGATCAACGCGGTGCTGACGTATTACTTTCCCGAAATTTTCTAAGGACAAGTTGTTAGGCCGCCCCTGGTCTTGACCAACGTTCGATTGCTTATAGATCCCCGGGCAGGTTCCGTGGTGCAACACAATTATTTTGGATGAGGGACACCTATGGTGAAATGGGCGGCGAGTCTTCTCGCTTTGTTGTGCGGGTCCGGCTGGCTGTTGGGAGGAATGGCAAGAGCCGAGCAAACCCAGGCGGATGTGATTCTTTACAATGGCAAGATCGTTAGCGTGGACGACCATGGCTTTACCTCCCGCCTGGGCACGATCGCGCAAGCCATGCACATCCAGAACGGCAAGATCCTGCACCTGGGCGCCAATTCCGAAATCCGGGGCATGGGAGGGCCCGACACGAAGCAGATTGACCTGAGAGGTCGGACGGTCATTCCAGGATTCATTCTCACGCACGAGCATCCCTGGGACTGGAACCCGGTGGAACCGGGGCCCGTCAAAGCGGCGTTGAACGACGACACCGTTATTGTACGTTTCCTCGAAGATAGTCCGGAGGAAAACATAAAGGCTTTCCCCGGAGTGTTAAGCGAGGCAGTGAAAAAGGCCCGGCCCGGCCAGTGGATTTACATTGTCCTGACCTACGGAAAGCACTACGAGTACGCTCCCTGGGGGACGGGCCGCCTGGGGCGCAAGGGGCTCGACCCGAAGTCGTTTGATCCGGTCGGAGAAGGCCGCATCAACAAGGCCCAATTGGATGCCCTTGCGCCGAACAATCCGGTCGTCGTGAGGGATGTATTTGTCTCCATGCGGGCGAACCAGAAAGCACTGGACGAGTCTCTCAAAGTCTTTTCCGAGCCGGACGTCAACCCGCCCGAAAGCAGCGGAAGCGGGGGGGAAGGCGGGGTCCCCAGGTTCCGGTGGATGTTCCAGAGCGTGGTGATGAAAGACTATTACCCGCAACTGGTGGAGTTGATGCGTTTGGGCATGGAGTGGTGGGCCGGCTATGGAATGACTGCCTTCTCCTCCAATGTCTACGATCCGCTGAACATCAAAGTCTACAGTGAGCTTGACCAGAAAGGGAAGCTGCCCGTCCGGCAGATGTGGAGTTGGAACTGGCGCGTGGAGCACTTTTTTTCCGATCAGTTCTTTCTGAACACCGTGGTGAACCTGACCGGACGCGGCTCGGATTATTTCTGGTTCGGCGGCGGGGCCCTCATTCAAGGCCGCGGCTGCACCCAGGCACAGATTCAGGAATCCTCGTCGCTGGCCAAGTCCAGGGAAGTGGGCCTGGAAGGGTATTATCAGGCCCGCGCCAGGAGTTGCGTTTATACTCCAGACTCGGTTTACTCCAAGCTGTTGTACGACTACGTCAAAGCGGGCGGCCGCTTTGTGAACCACCACATGATCGGCGATGGGGACATTGACAATGTCCTGACGATCATCCAGAAGGCCAGCAAAGAGGCCGGCATGACGGAGGAGGAGATCCGCGCCAAGCGGCATACCTTCGATCACAGCGTCTTGTTCCCCCGGCCGGACCAAGTGGAGTTTTTCCGGCGCATGGGCATCATCACCAGCGGGACTCCCTTTGAGATCTATTTAGGATCGCCTGCGGCGTTTAACCTGTTCGGAGAAAAAGCGGTGAATTG
>Ga0156329_1042_pt1 | contig 11549 bp, 6 predicted proteins | sample RifCSPlowO2_12_FD_107977 | JGI IMG/M metagenome (GOLD analysis project Ga0156329, IMG submission 107977) | Acidobacteria bacterium RIFCSPLOWO2_12_FULL_60_22 | reverse complement strand
TCTTGCTGGATGGCACCGACATCAATGACTATGCCGGCGACACGCCGGGAAGCTCCGCGGGCATCATGGCGGGGGTGGAGACCATCAAGGAATATCAGGTCTTGACCCATAATTTCAGCGCCGAATTTGGCCGCTCCACCGGGGCCGTGGTCAACATGGCCACGCGGACGGGCACCAACGAATTGCACGGCAGCGCCTTCGAGTTTCTCCGAAACGACGTTCTCGACGCCAGGAACTATTTCGACCGGGGGATCCCGCCCTTTCGCAGGAATCAATTCGGCGGTCTGCTGGGCGGTCCCATTCAGCGAGACCGGTTGTTTTTCATGGGCAGCTATGAAGGACTGCGGCAGCGTTTAGGGGTGACGAATACGTCCTTCGTTCCGGACGACAATGCCCGCCAGGGGATCCTCCCTACCCAGACAGTCGCCATCCATCCTGCCGTAAGGCCCTATCTGGACCTTTATCCCCGTCCCAACGGTCCGAGTGTGGGAGGCGGAGTCGCAACGTTCATCTGGCCGTTCAGCAACCGGACGGATGCCGACTACGTCACCGGGCGCGTGGATTACATGATCAATTCCAACCACAATCTGTTTGGGCGCTACACGCTGGACAGCACCAAGGTGGTGGTTCCCCTGTCCTTCCCGTTTTTCCTGGACCAGCTTGACTCCAAAAACCAATACACCACCCTAGCCGAAACGGCAGTGATCTCTCCACGGATGGTCAATGACTTCCGGGTGGCGTTCAATCGCATGGCTCCGGTGGATACGTCCTATCCCACGGTTCCGGTGGACAACTCCCTGGACTTTGTTCCTGGAGAAGGGCCCGGAATCATCAGCTTCAGCGGTTCGACCATCAGCGGCGCCGGGATCGGAGCTCTCACCATGATCGGGCCGTCGTCGAGAGCGCCGGGGCACTATATCCGCAACATCTATCAAGTGAGTGATAACATCAACTATACCCGGGGAAGCCATCAATTGAAGTTCGGCGGCAACTTCGAGCGGATCCAAACCAACAACATGCAACCTACCAACCGGGCTGGAGCCTATACCTTCGGCTCCCTGATCGAGTTTCTCCAAGGCCGGCCAAGCCAGTACACGCAGTCTGCGGGCGACTCCCAGTGGGGTTGGCGGCAGAGCCTGGTCGCTATGTATTTTCAGGATGACTACCGGCCGGTTCCTCGCCTGACGTTGAATTTGGGAGTGCGGTATGAATTTGTCTCCGTTATTAAAGAAGTCAATTCGAAGACCACTCGTCTCGAAGACCGTCTGGGACCGACGATTCTGTACGGCGACACCTACTTTCCGAATAATCCCTCTCTGAAGAATATTGCGCCGCGATTCGGACTCTCCTGGCAGGCAGCATCGAAAACTGTGCTTCGCGTGGGCGTGGGCCTCTACCACCAGCAACTGATGGACCGGCCCATTGTTTTCCTGCCGCAAGGCTCCACCATCAACAGCCAGCGCCCGGTGATCTTGAATCCGCCCTTCCCGCGGGTCACTACCATTCCGGCAGCCTCGCTGACGCAGGTCTTTTTGGATGAGCTGCAAAGTCCCAACGCCATTCATTACAACCTGACCGTGCAGCGGGAACTTTCCGCCGATACCAGCCTGAGCGTTGGATATGTGGGAACGCAGGGGCATCACCTGCTGCACTTTGCGGAAGGCAACACAGCCATACCCACGATCCTGCCCGATGGCACCAAGTTCTTTCCGGCGGGCCTGCCGAGAAGGAATCGAAACTTCGGGTCTATGCGGTTCATCCAGACCGATAGCAATTCGGATTATCATGGGCTGGCTGTGACGTTGCAGAGAAGATTCCAAAACGGCTTCCAGTACCAGCTCGCGTACACGTACGCGAAGTCCATTGACGAGGGTTCCTCCACCGCATCGTCCAGCGCCACCAGCGAACCGCAGTCGAGAATGGACCCCGATAACCGCAAGCTGGACCGGGGGCGCTCGGCGTTCGACATTCGGAACAATCTGGTTTTCAATTTCACTTCCGACTTGCCGTTCGGTCCCGGCCATCGGGTGGGTGGAAATGCAACCGGAGTGGGCGCCGCCATTCTGAGCGGCTGGCAATTGAATGGAATCATAACGGCGCAGAACGGCAGCCCCTTCACTCCCATCAACTCCTCCAACCGGTCGAGAAGCCTGGACCCGAATGCCAACGACCGTCCCAACCGAAACCCCGCGTTCCAGAGCATTCCCGTCCTGGGTACCACCAGTCGGTATTTCGATCCTGCCGGTTATCAATGGCAGCCGGCGGGCTTTTTCGGGGATGCGGGAAGGAACATCGTAGAAGGCCCGGGGCTGGTGAAATTGGATCTGGCGATGGTGAAAAACAACGCACTCTCGGAGCGGATCAATATGCAACTCCGGTTTGAGGCTTTTAATCTGCTGAACCGCGCAAATTTTGATCACCCCAATCCCAGCGTTTTCGATAGCAACGGGAATATTCTGGGCCAGTCCGGCAGGATCATTCAAACAGTGACCACTTCCCGGCAATTTCAGTTTGGGCTGAAGTTCACCTTCTGATTCGTGGCCATTGGCACGCTCGCGGCTTCGTCAATTTACTTATGAGCAACGGCAACTTCGCTGCGATAACGAGAAGGCAGTTCTGTCGGCTTTCTGCGGCTAGCTTGCCAGCGATCGCCTTTGGCGGCGGTTTCTTCGCTCATTCTGCGCCGCCGAAACAGAATGGCAAGCGAGACTTCGATATCCTGATCCAGGGCGGCACGGTCATTGACCCCTCGCAGAATTTCAACGCCCAGCTCGATGTCGCCATCGCCAATGGGAAAATCGCCGCAGTAGCCAAGGATATCCCCGCCAATCAAGCCCGAAAAGTTATCTCCGCGGCAGGGAAAATCGTTTGCCCCGGCCTGATTGACATCCACGCCCACGTATACGAAGGTGTTGGAATCCAAGGGTTGTCTCCCGATCGCGGCTGGCTTGCCAAGGGAGTTACCACCGTGGTGGACGCAGGGTCCGCCGGATACACCACCATTGCGGGGCTGCGGAAATATATTGGCAGTACGTCGCAGACGCGCGTCCATGCGTTAGTGGATATCGGGACTCTGGGCTTGGTGGCAGGCATCAGTGGGACCATGGAAAACATGGCGTATGTGCAGCCGAAAGAGACCGCCGAGGCCGTCAAAAGCAACAAGCCGTTCGTTGTCGGGGTGAAGGTCCGGCTTTCCAAGGCGGTGGCAGGCTCGCAAGATATGGAAGGGCTGCGAAGGACGCGGGAGGCTGCGGAAGCCGCCGGCGTTCCGATGATGGTCCATATCGGCGATACGTATTCTCCTTTGCGAAATATCCTGGACCAGATGCGGAAGGGGGATGTGTTGACCCACTGCTTCCACCCCGAGCCGCACGGCCTGCTGGATGAGCGCGGAAAGATTCTTCCCGAGGTTCTGGAAGCGCGCCAACGCGGGATTGTTTTTGATGTCGGGCACGGCAGCAGTCATTTTGGCTTTGACGTGGCGGCGCAGTGTTTGCAGCAGGGTTTTTTGCCGGACACCATCAGCAGCGATCTCACTACGCGAACCGCAGCGGGTCCGGTGTTCGATTTCTTGACTACCTTGTCGAAGTTCTTCTGTTTGGGTCTCCGTGTGGACGATGTGATTCAGATGGCAACCAGCAACGCGGCGCGGGCGTTTGATTTTGGGTTGCCGCTCGGCACCTTGCGGCCAGGCAGTGAAGCGGATGTTGCCATACTCGAACTCCGGGACGGATCATTCGCCTTTACGGATTCACTCCGCAAGGACCGCACGGCACGCCAAAAGTTGTTTCCCGCCCAAACGATTCGTGGCGGAAAATTGTTCGAGGCGCCGCGCGGATGAAAGCAGTTGGAAACAGTATCCGATTCGGAAAAAGGGGGAGTTTTATGTTGAGGGCTAAACTGTTGGTCGTATTGATGGCAGCAATCGTTTGGAATCTTTCCTGGAGTCAATCCCAAAAGCCAGCGGCAGGGAGCGCCGCCTCGGCAAGCTTGGCCGGGGTGGTGAGTTCGGCGGCGGAGGGTCACATGGAAGGGGTATTGGTCAGCGCTAAGGGAGCAGGCAGCACCGTCACCGTTACCGTAGTGAGCGATAACCGGGGACGCTATTCTTTCCCGCGGGGCAGGCTGCAAGCGGGGAAATATCGCCTCGCCACACGGGCGACCGGATATGATCTGGCCGATCCGGGTGTGGTGGAGCTCACAGCCGATAAAGGCGCGGAGGTCAATTTGAAGTTGGAGAAGACGAAGAATCTCGCGTCCCAACTGATGAGCGCAGAATGGCTGATGAGCGTTCCGGGAACGGACGAGCAAAAAAGTGAATTGTACGAGTGCGTGGGCTGCCATTCGTTGCAATTGCCCTTGTCGAGCCGGCATGATGCCAAGGAATTCCTGCCGGTGTTGGAGAGAATGCGAAACCATGCGCCTCCCAGCTCCTTGCGGAGAGCGAACGTATTTCTTCCCTTCAAGGTGAAGCTAAGGCCGGAGGATCCAAAGTTAGCCGAATATTTGAGCACCGTGAACCTGCGTTCGGCTTCCGACGGGAAATGGCAATACGAACTCAAGGCGCTGCCCCGACCAAAGGGAAAAGCAACCAAAGTGATTTATACGGAATACGACCTGTTGCGTCCGGACAGCATGCCGCATGACGCTGTTGTGGACAAGGACGGAATGGTCTGGTACACCGAATTTGGCCGGTCGTTCATCGGAAGGCTCAATCCGCGCACCGGGGAAGTGAAGGAATGGCCAGTCCCGCCCCGCAAGGCGGATTTCCCGGAGGGAATGCTCGACCTCAAGTTCGATAAGGAAGGAAACGTCTGGGCCGGAATGCTCTTCCAGGGCGGTGTAGCCAAGTTTGACAAGAAAACCGAGAAAGTCACAACGTATCCGGTTCCCCCGGAACATGACGGCGTCATGACCAGGACCGGAATGGTTTCGATCTCTCCTACTACGGGGATCGTTTGGTTTAAGGCCAGTCAGGATTTGAAGGTTCATGGCCTGGACCCCAAGACGGAGAAAGTGGTTGCGACGTATAAGATTCCTCCGGTGGGCTTTTACGGCATGGAGGTAAATTCCCAGGGCAATCTGTACCTGTTTGGCCTGGCGGGAAGCGTCCTGGGAGTGATGGATACCGCTACAGGAAAAGTGGAAACCTATCCGACACCGACTCCGGGCGGCGGCCCGCGGCGGGGCGACGTGGATTCCCAGGATCGCGCCTGGTTTGCGGAATTTTACAGCGGCAAGATTGGCATGTTCGATCCCAAGACGAAGAAGATTCAGGAATGGGCTGTTCCTACTCGGTGGGGTGGTTCCTATGATCTGGTCGTAGGCAAAAATGGCGACGTTTGGGCGGGCGGGATGCATACGGACTACATTTTCCGCCTCAATCCCACGACGGGCCAGGTGACCGAATATCTGCTGCCGACGCTGGAAACAAATATCCGCCGGGTGGATGTGGATAACTCGACAACCCCCCCCTCGGTCTGGGTGGGAGAAAACCACCAGGGAAAATTAGCCAAGCTGGAAGCTTTGGAATAAGGAGTGCAACCGTTTCGGAAGGGGTTGCTCAGGGCTTGCAATCCCAACGACGGGGGCCGAGAACAGGAGGACTGCACCATGAAGGAAAGAAGCTGGAGGCTGGCCCTGCGGCTGAGCGCAATTCTACTGGGAACCACTCTGTTGGGCACCCTGCCCGGTACCGCTCAGGTGACCACGGGAACGATATTGGGAACCGTGGAGGACCAGACCGGCGCCGTCTTGCCTCGTGCCAAGGTCGCGGTGCGGAACGTCGACACGGGGATATCCCGCACCGTGTTCAGCGACGAGACGGGGAGGTATCGGCTTCCCCAGCTTGCCCTGGGCAGTTACGAAGTGCAGGTAGAACTCTCCGGATTCGGGACGGAGGTCCGCAAGGGTATCACGCTCACGGTGGGCCGGGAAGCGGTCGTGGACTTTCGCCTCCCAGTGGGGGAGGTTACCCAGAGCGTTGTGGTGCTGGGCGAGGCTCCCATGATTCAAACCGGCAGTTCGGAGATCGGGGGCCTGGTGGATGATCGGAAGGTCCGGGACCTTCCGCTCAACGGACGGGATTTCACGCAGTTGATGCTGCTCCAGACGGGTGTGGTCCAGCAACGGTATGTGACGCAGTCGCCGAACAACGGCTCCGGGCTCCGCTTTTCGGTGGGCGGGGCGCGGATGGACTACAACAACTTCCTCATTGACGGGACGCGGAAGAACGATTTTGGCGGCACGACGTCGGGGAGCGCTGCCGGGGTTCAGTTGGGGATTGACGCCATCCAGGAATTTCGGCTTCTCACGCACAACTACAACGCCGAATTCGGGCAGAATGCCGGCGGCATCGTTCTGGCGGTAACGCGCTCCGGCACCAATGAACTGCACGGGGGCACCTTCTATTTCCATCGGAACGACGCGGTCGATGCTCGCAACTTCTTCGATCCGGTTGCGGGACCTCCGGAGTTCAAACGCAACCAGTTCGGAGGTTCCCTGGGCGGCCCGATCGTCCACGATCGAACTTTCTTCTTCGGGGCCTACGAAGGGTTTCGCGAGCGCCGCGGGACCACCACCACCACCTTCGTTCCCTCCCGGGCGGCTCGGGACGGCGCGCTCGTGGACCCTGCCTCCGGCGCGCCGATCACGGTGAATCCGCAGGTCAAACCGCTGCTGGACCTTTACCCGCTCCCCAACGGGGCCGATCTGGGAGGCGGAGCCGCGGTTTACAGGTACCAGTTTAGCGAACCGACCAACGAGGACTTTTTCACGATTCGGGCGGATCACCACTTCTCCGACCAAGACTCGTTTTTCGTCCGGTATCAGTTTAGCGACGCGGATCGCGCGAACACGCGCTCCTCGGGTGTGATGGCCGACGTGGTGGCTTCCCGGCAGCAGATGGTCACGCTCCAAGAGACGCGGGTCTTCTCGCCCACGGTTGTGAACAGCCTCACCCTGGGGTATAACCGGGCGGCGCCCCGGCTCGACTCCGTACCGTTCGTCACGCTGGACCCCTCGCTGCTGACCGCTCCCGGCCGCAAGAACCCCAGGATACTGGTTTCCGGCATTCAAGGTTCGGCGACCGGTTCGGCAGGCGGGAGCATCTCGGAGTTCGGCCCGCGCAACCTGGATGGCGGCCGATGGACGACCAACTCCTTCCAGATCAAGGACGATCTCAATTACATTCGCGGCGGACATGCGGTCAAGACCGGCTTCTACATGGAGCGGATGCAGTACAACCTCCTCCAGTGCGACTGCAATGGAAGCCTGAACTTCCCAACCGTCGGCGCGCTCCTGCAAGGTCGCCCCTCTTCCTTTACCGTCGAGGACCCGAGCAGTTCACGGGCCTGGCGGCAGAGGATCGTGGGCCTGTTCGTCCAGGACGACTGGAAAGCGGCGCGCTCTCTCACGCTCAATCTGGGCTTGCGATGGGAGATTGCCACACCGCATAAAGACAGGCTCGGACGCAACGCCGTTCTGCACGACCCGCTGGCGAGCAGTATTTCGGTCGCCGACTCGATGTTTGACCCGGGGATGAAAAATTTCCAGCCCCGCCTCGGTTTTGCGTGGGACCCGTTTGGCAACGGCAAAACTTCCGTGCGCGGCGGCTTTGGTCTCTTCCACAACCTGATTGAAGGGCGCGCGGACCTCCTCGGCTTGACGAGGAACCCGCCCTTCGGAGGGACGTTCACGGCCAGCAATCCCCCGTTCCTGCCTTCTCTGGCCCTGGCGGCCGTTAGTTCCGGCGGGCTGGCCCGTCCCAACGGATGGCCCCTGGAACTCAACGAACCCACCATGTTCCACTACAACTTCAATATCGAGCGGCAAATGTTCCGCGAGACGGTCTTCCGCGTCGGGTATGTGGGATCGCAGGGGCGCCACCTGATGAGTCAGCGGAACGGCAACGCCGCCTATGCCCAGATTCTTCCCGATGGGCGCAAATTCTTCCCCGCGGGCAGCCGTCCCCGGAACCCGAATCTGGCTTCCTTCACCTGGTACAACACCGATGCCAATTCTTTTTACAACGCGGTCGAGCTCAGCCTCACCCGGCGCGCCAGCCAAGGGGTACAGTTCCAGGTTTCCTACACCATCTCCAAGGCCGTGGACGATCAGTCCTCCCTGGTGGGAGCCGACAACCAGCAAGACCAGGGATTTCTGCTCGACCCCGAAAACCGGAAGAGCGATCGAGGGCTTTCCATCAACGACTCCCGCCACAACCTGATTGTCAATCTCACTTACGAACTCTCCGTGGGTCCCGGCAAGGCGTGGGATGTAACAGGCGCCGCAGGGAAGGTCCTGGGAGGTTGGCGAATCAACAGCATCCTGTCGGCCTCCTCGGGGGTTCCGTTCACGCCGATCCTCGGTTTCAACCGTTCGCGGAACACCGATGCCCGGGCGCCCGACCGGCCCGATCTGGCGCCGGGTCGAAGCAATAATCCCGTGCTTGGCAAACCCGAGCTCTGGTTCGATACGACGGCCTTTTTGTTGCCGGAGGCCGGAACTTACGGGAACCTCGGCAGGAGCACAGTGTCGTCACCATCGTTTGCGACGCTCGATTTCTCGTTGGTCAAAGACACCCGGATCTCGGAAAGAATTCGCACCGAATTCAGGGCTGAATTTTTTAACCTCCCGAACCACACGAATTTTGCCCTCCCGACGAGAAATCTGTTCGAAGCGAGCGGAGCCAGAATCGGGAACGCAGGCAGGATCACTTCGACCTCCATCAAGTCCCGCGAACTCCAGTTCGGGTTGAAGTTTATTTTCTAATTCGAAACGACTCGGCCGGCCTCTGTTGGGCCGGCCGAAGCCTGACTCGCGCTTGCACGACCCCGCATCCCCGTTTCGCGGCCAGCATTGCGTTCTGGCAGGTTGTTGAAAAGACTTTTACGCTGTTATTCTGAGCCCTTCGCTTGTCATTCTGAGCGAAGCGAAGAATCTGCTTTTGAGAGCGCTCAGGGTAAACTCCGCGAAGGATCTGCTTTTTGCCGCTCCCTTCGACTTCGCTCAGGGCAGGCAGGGCAGGCTCCGCGAAGAATCTGCTTTTCCTTTCCGACGTTGAAAACAAAAGCAGATTCTTCAGCCCGGCAAACACCGCCGGGCTTCAGAATGACACCTTTCGGGGTTTTGCAACAAACTGCTGGAGCATCCGAGATGCAGAGAGGGAACGATGCGAGTGCGATTGCTTTTGGGGATTGCCTTGTTGGCGCTATGCTGCCGGCTTTTCTCCGTTGAGGCGCAGGGTCAGGCAACGGTCATTGAGGGAGGCACGTTAATTGACGGGAACGGAGGCGCGCCCGTCCCCGATGCCGTCCTTGTCATTGAGGGGGAAACGATTGCCCGCATCTCGCAAAAAGGGAAAGTGCCATACCCCGCAGGATCCCGCGTAATCAAAGCGGACGGCAAGTTTGTTCTCCCCGGGCTGTGGGACCTTCACGTGCACTATAACGGATGGATGGGGCAGTTATTCGTCAGTTATGGAGTCACCTCGATTTTGCAATACGGATTTGACGAATGGATTCGGGCGCAGAAAGAAGGAATTGCCAAGGGAAAGATTGCAGGGCCGAGGATGTTTGTCGGCTCCTTAGGCGCGGCGGGAACCCGGGGGTTCGTGGAAACCGCTCAGCCGTGGGGCATCCCGTTTGGGAATAAGCATTTTGCCACCTTCGGCCTTCCCGAGCGCGTCACAGCGGAGGAAGCAAGAACGTGGGTTCGGGACGCAGTACGCGCGGGCGTCGAGGCTATCGGTGAAATCGGCCCGGAGGTCGCGGACCGCGAGGTGCTAAAAGCCATCGTGGAGGAAGCACACCAAGCGGGCATTCCTGTGGCGGGACATCTTTCGTTGAGCGCGAAGGATGCCGTATTTGCGGGGGTGGACAGCCTTCTTCACTTGGCCGGCGTCTCAATGTCTGCCATGGATTTTGACGGAACAGTTCGCCGGCTTCGCGTGATTGATCCCCGCTATGACGTAACCGAGCCGCGATTTATGCGGGTTGTGGATCCGCGATTTCTGATGACTTTCGCTTTTGTGGACCCCGCGAAAGTGGACGAGATCATCCGGGCGATGGTGGCCAACAAGACCAGGATCGAGCCCGATTTGATGACGGTTGCCCAACCCGTGCATGACCGGCGGAAGGCATACGAACAAGAGATCCATGAGTTATTCAACGACCCCCAGTTGCAGTACGTGCCGGCGGACAACGTCCTGATGGCTTTAGACTACGGACAGGGGATGTACCGATATAGAACGAAATTGACGCCCGAGGAAATCCAACTCCTGGAGAAGGGGTACAGAAATATCCAGGCTTTCATCCGGAAATTTGTTGGCGCGGGCGGGACAGTCCTGGCCGGCGTGGACTCCCACGCCTCTTTGATTCCGGGGATCGGACTGCACTATGAGCTTCAACTGCTCGTGGATGCAGGCTTGACGCCAATGCAGGCGATTCAGGCAGCCACCAAGAATGCCGCGGAATGGCTCCGGCAAGGAGATCGTTTAGGGACGCTGCAAGAAGGAAAGATTGCCGACCTGGTTCTGGTGAGTGCGGACCCTCTGGCGGACATAGCCAATACGAAGAAGGTCGAGGGCGTCATGAAGGGCGGCCAATGGATGGATCGAGGCTACGCTTTTGCCAATCCCATTCCCCAGCCTCCTCGCGGGGAAGGACACGGCAATCCGGTCCCCCAGGTGGGAGCGTTGTCGCCGACAAGCGCTGTAGAGGGATCCCGCGACGTAACCGTGACGGTGCGCGGAAACTATTTTCTCACGGACTCGATCATCGAATTTGACGGAGTCCCGCTTCCCACGACCTATGTCAGCTTCCGGGAATTGAAGGCCACCCTTCCGGACTACCTCGCGGCCAGGCCGGGCACGTTCGCGGTAAGGGTTTTCACTCCGGCGCCTTTTGGGGGGCGCTCCAACAGGGCCTATTTCCTTGTTCGATTTCGCTAAGAGCCTTCGATCACCAACTGAGTTTCAATCCAAACTGAATCTGCCGGGAAGTGGTTGCCGTATCCGTAATCCGACCCGCGGTGGTCCTCACACTTCCATTGGGGTTCAAGACCAGAAAGCTAGGAACGCCGAAATTCGCCCGGTTAGCGAGGTTGAAGGCTTCGGCCCGGAACTGAAGACTCACTCGTTCCGAAACACGGGTGGTTTTCAGGAACGACAGGTCAATCGTCGCCAGGCCGGGGCCAATGATGCTGTCGCGCGCCGCGTTCCCATAGGTCCCCGGGACAGGAAGAGCATACGCCGCGGGATCATACCATTGTTCTACACGGCCTGGAATTCGCGCCCCCGAAAAACTTGGGTTCAGCGAAGGACGGTCCGGTTGCGAGGTATTTCCATTCCGCGAGTGGTTAAACCCCAACTGCGGGCTAAAGGGGAGGCCACCTTGCAGACCGAGTATGAAGTTCAACTGCCAGCCGCCGGCCAGCGTCTCGAACGCAGGACGGATCCCCCCGAGAAGAGGTTTCCCTTGTCCAAACGGCAATTCGTAGCTGCCGCTCAAGCTGAACCGATTCCGGATGTCGAAACCCGACAGGCCGCG
>Ga0156329_1029_pt1 | contig 11615 bp, 10 predicted proteins | sample RifCSPlowO2_12_FD_107977 | JGI IMG/M metagenome (GOLD analysis project Ga0156329, IMG submission 107977) | Acidobacteria bacterium RIFCSPLOWO2_12_FULL_60_22 | reverse complement strand
CGTGGACGCCATTCAGGAAATCGTCCGGCAGATCCGTCTGCGCGATTTGGGCGGGATTATCGTCATTGACTTCATTGACATGGATGAACGGAAGAATCGGCACCGGGTGATGGCTGCGCTGGAGGAGGCATTGAAGGCGGACCGGTCTCCCTCCAAGATGCTGGCGTTCAATGAATTTGGTTTGGTGGCCATTACGCGAAAACGGGTAAAACAATCCCTGGAGCGAACCCTCTGCCAGCCCTGCTTCCACTGCGGGGCCTCCGGGTATGTCAAATCCCCGGCCACCGTCTGCGGCGAAATTTTCACCGAGACGAAAAGGATGGCCTCCCAACTCCAAGGCAGGCAGATCACCCTGCGGGTGAATCCGGAAGTGGGAAAAGCGCTGAAGGCGCGCGACAACACCATCCTTCCCGAAATCGAAGAGATGATCGGAAAACCCGTTGTGATCCGCAACGATCCGGCTCTCCACGTGGAAAGCTTCGCGTTCGAATAGCGGCGCATCCCGGCAACGGTTAAAGAAACGGGCTTTCCCTGGGTCGGCGCACGCGCGATCCTGGAGAAGTTCCCCCTCGGGAACGGGCGATAGCAGAGCTGGGCAGAGGGTTCAGCCCAGACCCGGAAAGGCCCCGATGCGCCAGAACGTCAAGTGGTTATTGCTGCTCGCGTTAGTCGTCGCGTTGTATTTCTGGAAGATTCTCTTCACAAGCCAGTTTTCCATCATCATCGGATGGGAAGGCACAAACCAGGCTTACTCCTGGTATGCCTACGCTGTCAGAACCATCCAAAAAGGCATTTTCCCATTCTGGAATCCCTACACACTTTCCGGCCACACGTTTTTGGGAGAACCGCAGACCAGCGTTTTCTATCCTTTCAAGCTGCTGATGTATCTGTGGCCTTTGGGGAATTCGCAGGTTCTTTCGCCGAGAATCTTTCATGAATCATTTGTTTTGGCTCATCTGCTGGGGGCCTGGTTCATGTTTTTCCTCGCCAAAGAGCTGGGCATCAAAAACAACTTTGCTGCCTTCGTTGCAGCGGCCTGTTTTTCGCTGGGCGGTTTCTTCGGCAGGCTAGGATGGGTCAACCTGGCCGATAGCGCGGTTTGGTTGCCGCTCATCTTTTTGTTTTTGCTTCGCGCGCTCCGCTCCGAAACCAATACGAGGGGAATTCTCTATGCTTGCTACAGCGGCTTTTGCATGGCAATGGCCATTCTGGCGGGAAGCCTGCACATGCCCCTGATGGATGTCATAGTCGTCGTCAGCGCTGCTCTCTTCTTTGCGCTCCAACCCTCCGCCGATCCAACCGCTCACCGCACACTCCGTTCTCGCTTGCTATGGAGCGGAATCGTTGTTCTCACGATTGGCGTTCTTTCGTTTGCTTTTTCGAGTCTCCAGCTATTGCCATCGTTAGAATATGCTCCGTTGGCGAAACGGTTTACGGGAGAGTGGTCTGGACTGTTCCGAACCCGAATCCCTTATATCGTCACCAGTGAAATCTATAATCTGGGGCCGCGTTCTCTCTTCGCCTTCTTATTCGGGGCAGCGAGCCTTGGATCGGGGGAATTTAGCACTTATTTTGGAGTCATGCCGCTGCTTCTTACGGTGATCGGGGTTTGGCAGAATTGGGAGAACCTCTGGGTGAAATATCTGGCTGGGCTGGGGGTGCTGGCGTTCTTCTATTCCTTGGGTTCCTTTTCGTTTCTTCACGGCTTAGTGTATTTGCTGGTTCCCTATATGGATAAGGCGTGGGAGGCCGGCCGCTTTCTTTACCTGACGCATTTTTCGATGGCCTTGCTCGCGGGTTTCGGCGCGCAAACTCTCTTCTCGGGAGAGGCGCGCTTGCAGGAACCCTTGTCCCGGCTGAATCGTATTCTGCAATGGATCGTGATTGTCGTATTGCTTGCGCTGGGGATACCCGCGTTGTTAGGGAAGCCGGAAGTCAACGAGTGGTCTTACGCCAGTTTGTTTTTCCTGATCTGCTCCTGGGGCGTCTTTCTCTACATTATCCGTGGAAATCGGATAGGCCTGGCGCGGTTTATACTTTTCGCGGTCATTATATGCGATTTGCATGTGCTGAACTGGACTCAGGGTCTCCTGAACAAGATGGCCGTGCAGAAGAATGGCCCGGACTACCTGGAGCAGATGATGAGCCTGCGCCCGGTGGCGGACTTTCTCAAGTCGCAAGCCGGTCTGTTTCGGATTGATTTGGAAGGGGAGAATGAAAATTACCCCTCCAGCATGGGTGACGTTTTTGGGGTTCAAACCACCGATGGCTGGGGCGCTACGATGCTTGACGATTACCTGCCCGTGCGGTGGTCCCCGAATGGCTCCTGTCTTTTGAATGTTCGCTATGTCGTGGGGAATCGGAAGGACCGGCAAGAGACTCCAGTCTTTACGAGCGGGCAGTGGAAAGTATATGAAAAGCCGTCTCATTGCCCTCGGGCATGGGTGGTGCGGAATGTCATAGTCGAACCTTCCCACGAAAAGTTGATGCGGCGAATTCAGGATGGTGGTTTCGATCCGTTGCAGGTTGCCTTCGTCAGTGAACGTCCGGAGGTCCAATTCGGCTCCGAAACGACGGACTCCTCCCAGGTAACCTTCGGTCGTTACCAGGAGGACGGGATGGAGCTAACCGTCAATGCCCGAAGTCCGGGGTTGCTCGTGCTCAGCGAAGTATATTACCCGGGATGGGAAGCCGCGATGAACGGGAGGGCGACCCATATCTACAAGGTGGACGGCTTGTTGCGCGGGATCATCGTCTCTAGCGGGGAAAACCGCATCGTGCTCCGCTATCGGCCGCGATGGGTCCTGGCCGGGGTCATCTTGACGGCTCTAGCTCTTGCGGGGACGAGCATTTTTGCCGCGATGGTATGGCGGAGAGAAAAAGCAACGCAAAATGCCTGAACGCGGGTAGGCAAGAAAATCGCCACAGAGGCACGGAGACACAGAGAAATTTCCGGTTAAAAATAAAAGCATTTCGAATGCTTTTTCTCTGTGTCTCTGTGGCTATTTCCTGCGCGCCAGGAACATGCTCTGGTATCCAAACAGCCCAGGAAGCACCGCAGTCAGTGCGGCGAGAAACCCGTTGAGGGCCCGAATCACTGGATTGGCGGGCGACAGGCCGAGAATCAACTCCACCGGCATCACGGTCATCTTCTCTTCGAGAATTTTGTAACCGTTCCCCTCCAACAGCCGGCGGGCGGTTTCCCGCGTAAAGAACCGCAAGTGCGTGCGATCCATAATCCCGCGGTCGGCGTAGTCGAACCGGCCGAGGAGGAGCATCAGCCGCACCGTGATGTTGGCCACGTTGGGCAGCGACACGACCAGGCAGCCGTTGTCCTTCAACGCCGCGCTGGCCGCAGCCAGGAGGCGTTCGGGGTGGACCAGATGTTCCAACACGTCGAGCAGCAGGACCCGGTCGAAGCGGCGGCCGCTTAACTGCTGGAGAATCCGGTCCTGATCCGCGTCGAGATCGGCGCTGACATACTGCTCCAGGACCTCGTGTTCCGAGGCTTCGGGGATGGAATCCACGCCGACTACCCGGTTGCCGTTCCGTTTCAATTCCGCCGCGAAAAAGCCTTTGCCGCAGCCAATGTCGAGCACCTCCTGATGGCTGCCGACAAAGCGCTGCGCGTAGGAATGGCTGGAGTGCTTCATCGCCTTGATGGGATAGTGGATGAAGTACTCGCCGAATTCGGGCGCGCGGCGCACCGACCGGCACGTCAGCTTGTAGCGCCAGACGGCTCGCACCACATTCAGCGCATAGTTGAAGCCCTTCAGATAACGGAGTTCCGTGCCGTAGTAAGTCGGGATGGGGATTTCCTGGATCCGGCGGTGTCGGTGGTTCAGTTTGATAATGATTTCCGTGTCGAAGTGGAAATCGTTTGTCATCTGGGAGAAATCAATCTCCCGCAAGGCGTTCAGGCTGTAAGCGCGGTAACCGCTGTGAAACTCGCTGAGGTGCATGCCGAGCGCGCGGTTTTCGAAGACAGTGAGAATGCGGTTGCCGATGTATTTGTACAACGGCATACCGCCTTGCAGCGGATGGCCGTGCTTCTTCATCATCCGCGAGCCAAAGACCGCGTCGGCCTCGCCGCTGACGATCGGATGGTAGAGGCGGGAGAGAATTTCCGGAGCGTACTGGCCGTCGCCGTGGAGCAAAACGACGACGTCGAAACCCTTCTCCAGGAAGTAGCGATAGCCTGCCTTTTGATTCCCACCGTAACCGACGATCTTCTGCTGCTTTAGGACCTGGAGTTTGGGAAGATCGCGGGCGGTCTTGAGGCCTACGGCTAGCTCGAAAGTGGAATCCCGGCTGGCATCGTCGAAAACCAGCACCTCCTCGACGTTCTGCCACACATGGGGCGTTATACGCTTGAGAACTGCCGCCAAGGTCGAGAGCGCATTGCAGGTCACAATCAGAATACCGATGCGCTTCCCCTGACAGTCGGCGAGCGCCGCGTCGTCCGGCAAGCCAAAGGCAGGCAAGGGCTCATAGGGCAATCCCGCGGATCCGCGGGCGGGGACCGTAACTGTGCTGATTTCAGACATCGCGTTGCGTTGCGGGCATTATACCAGGAAATCCGTTTAAGACGGTCTAGCCCTCTGGCTCCAGCGAGCGGCTGAATAGGCCCCAAAGGCGAGCAACGTTAGGAGCGAAATCGCTGCTCCCCACGCAAAGTATCTCGGACGAAAAAGCATTTCAATGTGATGCGTCCCCGCCGGAACATACAAGGCTCGGAAGATGCTGTCGGCCCGAAGAATCTCCACTGGCTTGCCGTCCATCATCGCCTCCCAGCCAGGGTAGTAGATTTCGTTAAGCAGCAGGAAGCCATCGCGGTCCACTTGGGCGTTAAAAGAAATCTGGTTGGCGGAGGCCGAGAAATCATCGAAGGAAAACGTTTCCGGTTTGGAAGGAGGCGAGGCCGGGAGGCGAACCAGCCAGAGCGAGTAGATGTGGATGCCGGAGTCCGCTTCGAAATGCAGCGTAATTTGGTTCTGGCCGGGCCGGATTTCAAACTCCCCGAGTTCCGCGGTCCGGGATTTATAACACCCCCACTCGTAAGTCATTGGCAAGCGAACCGGCCCGTGGCTCTGCGCCTCCCCTTGGTTTTGGACATTCGTTCGCAGCAAAGGAGCCGGCGACTCGGCGGCCGTGTACTGCATCAGGAGAAGATAGCGCCCGGGCCGCTCCGGTCCGGTCACATCGTATCGGAACCAGTTGCCTTTGTGGACCCAGTCGCCAAACATCCTTCGATGGTCTGCGCAATAGGGATCGGCTAACGCAATCCCATTGGACGCGGCTGCGACGCCGTCCGGACGGATCGCAATGGCCGACAAATCTTCGGCTAACTTGCTCCCCTCTCCGGACAAGTCTCCTTTCTCAATAACTAACGTGCGGCGCGCCTCGAACCAATGTGAGTTCATCACAGCCAGCGCGATTTCCTCGTTCGGAACGACGTAGGCTCGCGGGTAGAACCAGCCTCTCGACAAATACTGGTCACTGCGGTAGGTACTCCACGACGTTGCGTTCTGGAAAACGTGCCGGAACTTCCCCGATTGCGGGAGGCGCAACTTCTTTTCCAGATCGGGATCGCCCATCACCAGGTATTTAGTGCCTAACAAATCGAGGAGCGGGGAGTCCAGGTTGTGATCCGCCCCTCCGTAGGGCAGCGTGAACTCGGAAGTATGGGTAAACGTCCGGATGTACCTGTCGTATCGTTCCAGCGTGAGGGGATTCCAGCCAAAGATGCCCGGTATTCGCCACACATTCCAGCCGTTGCCGCTCCAGGGATACTCGGCAATCGCTGCCACGCGAAAATCGTTGCTCGGATCGGAGCGCAAGAAATGGAGTGTCTCTTTCCTGTTCGCCGCGTACTCCCAGGAAAGATAGCGTCTCGGGTTCTCAATGCTCCAGTTGAACTTCTGGTTCATGCTGTAGTGGCACAGTTGGAACACCATCAGTCCCAACAGGGCCCATTGTGTGGTCGAACGGCTCAGCTTGTCTTTCAACATCGCCGTCAACACCAGGGAAACCACGGCCAACACGGCCAGCATGTGATACCAGCCGTGGATTCGTTCGCCGAGCCGCAAGAGTAGGCCGAGCGCCGTAGAAAGCAGAAGCAGGATCGTCAGGCTGATGGGCAAGAGCTTCCTCAGACGTTGCGAATGCGGCGCAGAAAAGAGCCAGTGGGCTCCGAGGCCGGCCATCAGGCAAAGAACAAAATTCGCCAGGTCAAAGAAGGTGGCAGTGTTGCGGAACAAATTGAGCAGCGGAATGTGATAGAGGACCCCTGCGAGATGCCCGTTGCGCCCCAAGGAAAGTTCGATGAACAGCAACGTGCTGGCGAGCCAGAAGAAGTTGCGTTGGCGCACCGTCTGAACGAGGCCGAGCAGCGCCAGCAGACAACCGGGAACAGTCAGGAAAACATAGTTGAAAGAAAAGTCATAGGGATACCATAGGGGGAAGCCATTGAGCCCGCCAAAGAAATTCGGGAGAAAGAGCGTCCAAAGATAGAGCGGTTCGTTGCCCTGGGTGACGTCCCAGTAAGTCAGATAGCTTCGGACAGAGAGCCTTCCTAATTCGAAGGTGGGAATGATCTGAACCAGGGCCAGCGCCGCGCCGATTGCCCCGATGGCAAGCAGTTGATAAATCCACCGCGGCCACAGGTTCGCTCGGAGAGGCCCGAAACACGCCTCGTAGAAATAGAAGAGGAATAAGAATAGGCCCAAGTAGACGGAATGTTGCCAGTGCCCAGCCAGGACCTGGATGCCAAATAGCATTCCCGCAGAGGCAGTGTAGAAATAGTTGCTTTCGAGAAGGCCGCGCCGGGCCAGGAGGAAAACCAGGGGATACCACGCCATCGCATTGATCGAAGCGAGGTGCTGCGTGTGTGCGACCATCGCGCCACTGAGCATAAACAGCACCGCGCCCAATAAGGCTGGAACTGTGTCTGGGACAAAGCTTCGGGCCAGGTAATACATAAACAGCCCGGCCAAGAAGAAGTGGAGGATCAACTGGCATTCCACCATCTTGTAGGACAGCGGGGAAAACGGGTTCAACACCACAAACAGCCAGTTGATGGGATAAAAGATCTGCGCTTCCGGGTCGCCGATGATGGGGTATCCCGACATGACGTAGGGGTCCCAGAGGGGCAGTCGGAAATGCCTCAGCGAATCGTGAACGAAAGCGAAGTAGGGATAGAAAAAGTCCGCGGCGTCCCACGGAAACATGACGCGGTCGGTAAACAGGACCTTCCAATAAAAGAACAGCGTGACTGCGAAGAGGAGGGCAGGAGTTTCCCACTCGGGGCGTCGGTTGGCAATCTTCAAAAGCGTTTTGTGAGGAGTGCGTTATCCATCCGCCCGCCGCGCACCCCTCACGGATTCGGCCGGGGATTATCCTTAGTTTGCGGAGGAGGCGAGCCAATCACCCCACGAGCACACTGCTTCCCCTTCCCAGGAGGCAGCCGAGCTTCTGGGAAGTGTCCAGCTACGACGGAAGCCTTTTCCATGCCGGCGTGGCGTCAGCCGAGGCAGTGTTTTTCACAGGTAACCGGCGCATCCGGAAACAGGGAGCATTCATTAACGTCCGCTACCTGCAGACTCCCAAACGCGCCTTCCTTGCGTTCGAAGGTCACGCTGGCAGGGGCTTTCTTTTCCGGACACAGTATCGCGCGGCGCCACAGGCCCGGACCCCAGTGCCAAATGGCGGCGACTGCCAAAACCCAAGCAATCAGGACACCCATAATAGCCAGGCCAACTATGTTTTCCATGTCTCCCCCTTTCTGCCGTCAGTATAGCCCTGTGCAAATGTGCAATCAAGACAATCCCGGACGGTATTATTTCAGTTTTGCCCGGAGGCTTGCCGATCTCGTTGGCAGAAGATTAAGATGGTAGCCGGGGACGCGGAGAGGGACACTGTGGTTTTCAACAGAGAGTCTTTTGTTCTTCGTTGTTCGATTCTGATGGTGGTAGCCATCCGAATCCTCTATTTTGAAGCTGGCTTCGTCGCGCAGGGTTCGGTGACTGAAAAGTTGGCGGGGCAGCCTTCCCCGCTCTTGAGCCGGCAGAATGCAGAGGAGCGGGGGCCGGAGGCGAAATTGGATTTCGGAGAGCCTGCCCGCACTCGCGAGCGAGAAGCAGCCATCCCAGTGTACTTCCGCGCGCCCCAAGGGAAAGCCGTCGGCTCCATCCGAGCGGAGGTAGCGGTGCCTCAGAGTCTATGGAAATTTCAAAAGGCGGAAGCGCCGAAGGGGTCCTGGTGGAAGATTTCCGCCAGGCAAAAGAAGCCCGCAGCGAAGGACGAGCCTGAGAGGGCCGGCCGTTTCCTGGTGATGGAACTGCGCATTTCCGCCGGCAGCCGCGCGATCCGAGACGGGCTGATCGGCCACCTCCGTTTCCGCTCCGAGCAATCCGGGTCGCCGCTCCCGGGGCAACTGGAGGTTCGGAAGCTGGAAGTTTCACTTCCCACAGCAGAGCCTCCCGAGACGGAACCCCCTGCGAACCTTCCTCCTATGACCGACGAACCCCCGCTCAACCCGGCGCAGGGTTGCTTCTTTTTCACTCACTGAGAGCTTCCTCGTTTGTTTCTCCGAAGAACCTACCACCGCAGGAAGAACATGAACCACGGAGCGCCGAGGGTGATCAGCAGGAAAAGCGCAAAGACCCACATTCCGTAGTGCAGACGCTCGCGGTCCGTATTCTTGCTGGTAACCCCGAACACCGCGGAAGTGAATAAAGCGAAGAGAACGGCGACTGTGAAATGAGAGGAAAACATGTCACCCCGTTTGGCGCTGGAGCATACGGCTAGTCCTTGTTGCCGACGGCAATATCGTAAGCATCCAGGATGCACAAGACGTTCAAAAGCCCTGCGACCAGCAAAAATTTAGTTCCATAATCCGCAATCGGCGATGCCGAAACCGGAACAGCATAGCCGGCGAACTTGGCAGCCAGATAAAACAGACCGGAGCAGAAATCGCCGAGGAATCCCAAGGTTTCGACGATGTCAGAAGGCGCGAGCTCAAAAAATCGCCCGCGCATGACCAACCCGGAAACGAACATCAACCCTACGGAGGCGAGCAGGATCGCGCCTCGGCCCGAGCGTCGCAGCCAGAAGTGTCCGCCCCCGGGAACCAGCCAGGCCGCGATCAGCGGAGCCAGCCGAAGCGCAACCTTGGAAGACTGGGCCGATGCTACTTCTTTCGATGCCATGGTTTCCTCTGGAGCTGGCGGGAACCGCAAGGATGGGACTCGCTGAACGAATTGCCGAGGCTCCGTAGCGCCCAAAAAATTCAGTATAGCGGAAAAAGGCATTGCGCGCATCGGTTCGCACAGAACCGAAGTTGGCATATCGTCGTGACCGTTCCGGAAAATGGAGCCCGAGGGCCGCCGCGCCTTGACCGCTCTGCTGGTCAGGCCGAATCGGAAGCGGCAAACCGCGAAAACTCCTCTTCGCTTACCCCGTCCAGTTCCAACACCTTGTGGCGCGACTTCGCCCCGGAGAGCAGACGGACGCGCGAGCGGGCGATTCGCAATCCTCGCGCCAGGAATTCGATGCAGGCCGCGTTGGCCCGTCCCTCGATGGGGGGCGCAGTCAGTTGCAGCTTCCACTCCTCTCGCAGCAACCCTGCCAGCCGGTTCCTCTTGGCGCGTGGTTGGACAAGGACGCGGAGGATCATCTTCGGAATATTACTCCGATCGGGGCGCACTCCTGGGCCCGAAAATGGCGGTGCCGATCCGCACGATCGTAGCGCCCTCTTCGATGGCGATCCGGAAGTCGCGCGTCATTCCCATCGAGAGCTCCCGCACTTGCGGGAAGCCGGCATCCTGCAAGCGGCCGCGCCACTCCCGCAAGCGCCGGAAGTAGGGGCGAGCCTCTTCCGGGTCTTCCGTATAAGGGGGTATCGTCATCAGACCGCGCAGGTCGAGTCCTTCGAGGGAGGCCACGGTGGAGACGAGCGGGATCAGTTCCGTCTCCGCGACTCCCGTCTTGGCGGCCTCTTCGCTCAATTTCACCTCCAGGAGCAGTGGAATTGTCTTCTTGGCCTGGACGGCGGCCTGGCTGATCCGCAACGCGAGGCGCTCGCTATCGAGCGTCTGGATCCAATCGAACGCCATGGCCTGCTGGACTTTGTTCGATTGCAGGTGCCCGATGAGGTGAAACAGGGCTCCGGGCACGCGGAGGGAAGGAAGCTTTTGCCGGAATTCCTGCACGCGATTCTCGCCGAAGTCCCGCAGCCCGCATTCATAGCCTTCCTGAATCCTCGCCGGCGGAAAGGTTTTTGTTACTGCCACCAGACGGATCGCAGAGGGGTCCCGCCCCGCCCGAACGGCTCCTGCCGCAATCTGATCGAGTACCCGGGATACATTCGCTGCAATGTCGGACGCCGAAGCCATTGAGACCGAACCCCAATTCTAATTCTATCCTTTGCCGGGTCGAGGGGGCTGCTGCAAAAGTGGCATTGTTGTCCCCGACGGAATCTGTCATCCCGAGCGCAGCGAGGGATCTGCTCTTCCAACCAACCCCTTGCGGGACCAGCATCCCGCCTGCGGGATCGGCCGACCAAACCGCAGCGGTCCTCAGAATGACACCGGGAAAATTCTTCGGTAGTGTCTCGGTTTGCGCTGACGCATGTTCGCCGATCTTTTCTCTAGCCCAGGCGTTTACGCCTGGGTTCGTGTGCCACCGAAACCAGCAGCCCCCTTTAGGGGGCTTTGACTGGCAGCGAGCAGTCCCACCCCAGGACGGAAGCCCCGTGAACGGGGCTGCAAGAGAATCGGTTGTTATCGCCAACCCAGGCCTGAAGGCCTGGGCTACACAAAATTAGCCCCCTGCTCAAATTGAGACACTACCGATTCTTCAGCAGGCTCCTAGACCAAGGAAAGAAATGCTATCATATCTTTCAATCCACTTCGTGTGAGAACCATTGGAAGCATTTGGGCAGGCTGATCACATTCGAAGGGCTGGACGGTTCCGGCAAGAGCACGCAGTTGGCTCTGGAAGCCGAGCGCCTGTGCGGGAAAGGTTTCCAAATCACCACGACGCACGAGCCGGGCGGGACGGCTGTGGGGCAGCAGGTTCGCGAGATCGTGCTCCACGCGCCTTTCGGTTCCGTCACGCCTTTGGCCGAGTTGGCGTTGATGTTCGCTGCCCGCGCGCAGCATATTGAGTGGGTGATCTTGCCGGCGTTGCGGGCAGGGGGACTGGTGCTGTGTGACCGGTTTACGGACTCTTCATTGGCCTACCAGGGGTATGGGCGCGGCGTTCCGTTCGATGCCATCCGAAGCTTAGAGAACCTGTTATGCCAGGAGGTTCGCCCGGATTTGACCCTCATCCTGGACTTAGATCCGGAGACGGGGGCGCATCGCACAGGCAGCCGCAACCGTGCCGCTTCCGAACCGGCAACCCGCTTTGAGCAGGAAGGAATCGAGTTTTTCCGGCGCGTCCAACAAGGGTATTGGGAGATTGCACGCCAGGAACCCGCCAGGGTTCGTGTCGTGGACGGAAGGGGCAGCATTGCCGAGGTTCACGAACGGGTCCGGCAGGCGGTGGACGAATTTTTGCAAAGGGTCGGGATGGTCTTATCCGAGCCGCGACCGTAAGGGAGCGGTCAAATG
>Ga0156329_1180_pt1 | contig 11656 bp, 5 predicted proteins | sample RifCSPlowO2_12_FD_107977 | JGI IMG/M metagenome (GOLD analysis project Ga0156329, IMG submission 107977) | Acidobacteria bacterium RIFCSPLOWO2_12_FULL_60_22 | reverse complement strand
CAGCCGGGGCGGGCAGAGTGGGAGCTTGCATATTCGCTTGAGCCGGTTCCAGCTTGACAGTCCCCCCGGCCCCTCGGGTCAACCTCTGAGTTCCTGAAGAAAGTATCTTTGAAGTTCCTGATCCCCCCGGCCCTCCTGTTTGTTTTCCCCATCCCACCGCATCAACCTGCATTTTGGACTTTTTAGGAGCGGTTGCAAAACCCTCTTTTTCTTTCTCTAGCCCAGGCGTTTACGCCTGGGTCGGAGGGGCCGCCAGTCAATTGTTAGCCCCCTTTCAGGGGGCTTCTCAGCCGACGGAACAGGGGGGCGGAAAGCCCCCTCGAAGGGGGCTGGGAAGAAGCGGTTGCGACCTTGGACCCCAGGCGTGAACGCCTGGGCTAAGGAAAATGCAATCCGGAAAGCCCCCAGACTAGAAGGACCTAAAACAGGTTTTGCAACAGCTTCTAGCACATTTTTCCAAATGGTGTAGACCAGAAAGTGCAACCGTCAGGGCACGACTTTAGTCGTGCCGACAGAGGATCGGTTGCCGGGCGCTTCAGCGCCTGAGGTGAGTCTTCCGTTCTGTGCCGGTAAGGTTTGCCAGACGAACCTCAGCGGCTAAAGCCGTAGTGCAGAGCGCCGGCTTACGGCATGGCTGAAGCCATGCCCTGACGGAAATCGAGTCTACACTAATAGTAAAACCGCTCTAGCGCAAGCTGCGCGCTGGTACTGGCGTCCCAGTCCAAAATGTGCCGATCGGTCCATTGCCCAAGGCTCGGGGACGCGCGACGATGGATGCAGAGGAGGCAGGCATGTTGGCCAGCGTAGAGCGATCTCGAAAGCACGAGGCTGATCTGCCGTCGCAACCACCCTGGAGGTCCGGTTGCGGCAGGATCAAAACGCTTGCTTCGGGCGCGAGAAAGATTCTCGATGCGCCGCTCAGTTCCGGCAATTGGTATCAGAAGCTCGCGCTATGGCCGTTCCTCGTCCTCATCGGCCTCCCTCTTTACTTCCTAGCTTTTTGTTTGGCGCTTCTGCCGTCCTTGGCCGGTGGCGCTCTCCTGTTTCTCCAAACCGATCTGTATCTTCAGGAAAAGCATTGGTATTCCTTATCGCTTCTGGATGTGGTAACGCAGACGGTGGACCAGAAACTCTCCGAGGAAATCGGTCTGCCGGCGCTCTCTTCCTGCCAAGGGCCCCGCAAGGTCATCTTCCCCGGCCAAGTGCAGCCGAAGCCACTCAAGGAGCAGCCCTGCCCGCAACTGGAGGCCTGGCAGCGTTGGCTGGTTTATCCTCGTTCCCGGCTCGACCAGCACCGGGTTCTCGTGGTGGCGTTGAACTTAATCTCCGTGCCCATGTTGCTCTTTGTCATGGGCCTGTTCACCTTGCATCTCTTCCAGCAACTGCGGAAAATCTGGCAACCCGAGGCTGCCAAGCCGGCGCAGACGCAATTCGCCCATCCCCAAAACTACCAAGTGTTTCTGCGACATTAGCGAAGTAACACTTGTACCCCGGCGGCAGAAAGCTTTTGGCCTGATTCGGAGAACCCGGCTTGCGTCCGGCGTCGGCGGAGACTCGTTATTTCCGCGCAAGGTCCTGGTAGATCGTCTTCACGAAATCATCCGACGGGCGGGCCCCTTTGCGATTGGGGTCGAACTCGGCGGTCGGTTTCGAGGCGACCACTTCTTCCATGGTTTTCCCGGCGCGGACTTGGCTGAGGATGCGGTCCCGAATCGTCGTCAGCATGTCTCGATAGCTGCGAATCCCCGGCACGTCAGAGAGGGGACCGTGCCCCGGGATGACCTTGGTGTCCGGCCGGACCTTTTGCAAGATCTGGTCCATCGCGGTGATGATCCCGTTGATGGAGCCTCCGCTCGAGAGGTCCAGGAAAGGATAGGAAGCAGAGTTGTAAACGTCCCCGGTGTGGAGCACATTGGAGCGCCGGAAGTACACCATCGAGTCGGTATCGGTGTGCGCCGGGTCCACGTGAAACGCGTAAATATCCTCGCCGTTGTAATGAACGGTGATGTCGCTGGTGAAGGTGACGACGGGAAGCGCTGCTTTGGGGGCAGCCGGACTTCTCCGCTGAAAAAACTCGGTGAACTGTTCCGAGCTGAGGCGCTTGCGGACGTTGTCATGGGCGATAATGACCGCCCCGGTTTTCCCCATCAGTTCGTTGCCTCCCGTATGGTCCCAATGCCAGTGGGTGTTCAACACGAAGTGGACCGGTTCCTTGCTGATCTTCGCCAGGGCGTCCTTGATCTTTTGATGCAGCGGCGCATACTGATCGTCCACCAGAAAAACTCCGTCTTCCCCTACGGAAACTCCAATATTGCCGCCCGCTCCCAGCAGCATGTAAATGGTCTCCGCAACTCGGATGGTTTGAATCTGCACTTTGTCAAAATCCGGATCCTGCCCCCATGCCGCTGGTCTCATCCATAACCCCAGGATGAGAAACGCCACCCCCCCGCGAATTCGCTTGGAACTCCAAGTCATAAAACCTCCTCCGTTTGACAGATCGGACTTGCCCGGAATGGCCGCCTCCCGCTTGCCGCGCCCGCCTTATCGAAGACGGATGGCCGAAAGCCGCTGTGAGCCGTAGTGGCCGGGGGGAGGATGGGAACCGCCGACCCCCTGCGCCCAAGCCAGTCCTCGAACTGCCTGGAAAGTGTACCATTTTTCAATCGCTTCCTGGATGGAATTGAGTATAATGGGACCATCATTTCGGAATAAAAGGCTTGACTTGACGGATAGACTTCCGCTACAACGGAAGCAACGGGGCTTTTTCTAAGAGGGTTTGTCGGCGACCGAGGCCGGCGCAGAACGAAGCACGACGGAGGTAGGAGAGCGTGACTACCGACCCGACCAGTTTCTCGCCGCAGATCGCACAGAGTCCGCCGGCCTCCCGAAAGCCCCCAGTCGGTTTTTTTTCTTCGGTTGTTTTATGATGGAGGTCCAGGAATAATTCTTGCACAAGAAAGTGAGGTGGCCAGTGTCGCAAAGAAAAATGAGGTTTTACCTTTTCGTTTGCCTGGTTCTGGGAACCTTGTTCGCATCCCGAGGGCAGGGACAAACGACCACGGGAACGATTCTGGGGATCGTGGCCGATGAGACGGGGGCCAGAGTCCCTGGGGTTACGGTGATGGTCACGAACGTGGATACCGGGATCAACCGTTCGGTGACCACGGACGAGGCTGGGCGATACCGGGCGCCGAACCTGTCGCTTGGCAACTACGAGGTCAAGGCGGAGCTGACCGGATTTCGGACGGCTGTGCGCCGGGGAATTCAGTTGACCGTCGGCTCCGAAGCGGTCGTGGATCTGACACTCAGCGTCGGAGCGGTGACCGAGCAGGTCGAAGTGACGGCGGAAGCCCCGATGGTGGACATCACCAGCTCCACCGTATCGGGAGTAGTAGCCGACCAGCAGGTGAAGGACTTGCCTCTGAACGGCCGCAGCTTCGAAAGCCTCATCTTCCTGCAATCGGGAACCTCCGGTTTCCTGAGAGGTGATAAGAGCGCCGAGGCCGGGAACGGAACCAAGTTGACGGTCAGCGGCAGCCGGATTGATTCCAATAGCTTCTTGCTGGATGGAGCGAACATGAACGATCAATCCAACATGACGCCCGGAAGCGCCGCCGGGGTCTTGATGGGAGTGGAAATCCTGCGGGAGTTTCGCGTTTTGACCAGCAACTACAGCGCGGAATACGGGCGCGTTTCCGGCGGGATCATCAACGCAGTGACCAAATCGGGGACCAACAGTTTGCATGGAGGTGGGTTCGAGTATCTGCGCAACAGCGCTCTGGACGCCCGGGACTTCTTCGACCAGGAGAAACCGGCCTTCCGGCGCAATCAATTTGGCGCCACACTGGGCGGACCGATCAAGAAGGACCGCGCCTTCTTCTTTGTCAGCTATGAGGGACTGCGGCAAGCATTGGGTCACACGCAGTTGAGTTTCGTGCCTACCGCGGAAGCACGCACCGGGCTGTTGCGAGACTCCGCCGGGGTGCTGCAACCTACGCCTATCAATCCAGGCGTGAGACCGTATCTGGACCTGTATCCGCTACCCAACGGTCCCACCCAGACGCAGGGCGGGGTCTTGACCAATACGGCCAGATATATTGAAAGCTTTGGGCTGCCAACGCGGGAAGATTTTGGCAATGTGCGGATTGACCACCAGATTTCTTCCAACCATTCTTTTTTTGGCCGCTATACCATGGACGATAGTCAAACCACGAGCTCGAATGCGAACCGGCTTATGCTGGATGTTTTCGCGCGGAACCAGTACGTCACACTGGCGGAGACTGCCATCCTCTCCCCGACAGTGATCAATTTAGCTCGCATGTCCTTCACTCGTTCCTTGTCTTTCTCGGACAACCGTCTGCTTTATGATGTGCCGAAATCGCTCTGGTTCATTCCGACCCAACAATTCGGGGTGATCGTCTTCCAGAGCGGCGGTATTGATCCTTTGGGCAACATTATCAGTCAGCCGCAAAAATGGGCGCGTCAGAACTGGACGGTGACTGACGATGTAACCCTGACACGGGGCCCGCATACCCTTAAGATGGGTTTCCTCTTCGAACGTTACCAGGAAAATGGATACAAAGAACGAGTCTTCGGGGCGCAGTATACCTTCGTTAATCTGGCAGAGTTCTTTGCAGCCAATCCTTTCGATGTGCAGGCTGAACCCCCCGGCAACGATCCGGTTCGGGGATCGCGGTCAAGCTTGTTTGGCGGCTATTTTCAAGATGACATCCAGCTTCGACATAACCTGACGATGAACGTCGGCTTGCGCTATGAAGTTGGCACGGTGCCCACAGAAGTCAATGGGAAGCTGTCCAATTATCCGGACCCGGTTCACGCCGTCGGTAGTAATCCGCATATTGGAGACCCATGGTTCACTGGCGGGAAAAAGGATTTCGCTCCCCGGGTTGGATTGGCGTGGGATCCTTTCTCGAACGGTAAAACCTCCATCCGGGCCGGCTTCGGTCTTTATTACGACCATGTGACGGGAGCTCCCTACAATCGGGCGATCAGCAGGGTCTATCCGTTTCACCAGTTCATAACCGTTCGCCGATCGCCGACGATCTCGATCAATTTCCCGCAGATTAATCCCAGTTTCCTGACATCTCCCAATCCGAATACGTTTGTCAACTATTCGCTCAACGGATGGCTGCCAGACCCGACCAAGGTCAATTGGACATTCAGTATCCAACAGCAACTCGGTGCCAGTACGGCTGTGACTGCTTCCTATGTCGGTTCTCACTCCTATCACCAGACGCTCGCTCCCAACGGGAATCAGGCCATAGAGGCCGTAGACCCGGTCAGCGGCAGATGGTATGTGCCACAGCCAGCCCGGTTCCGCAATCCGAACATAGGCCAGTTGAGCTTTTTCCTTCGCAACGAAGGGAACTCGTTTTATAACGGGTTGCAGTTGAACGCCACGCGCCGCATGGCGGCGGGATTCCAAGCACAGTTTTCTTACACCTGGTCGAAGACCATCTCCGAGGGCGATGGAATCCTGGGGCGGTTCTTTGACCGGGAAGCCCGGGCCGGCGCCACCGTCGCTATTAGCCCGGACGACTTGAGATCGGAACGTTCTCTGGCGCAAACGGATTTCCGGAATGTGGCGAGTGTGAATTTCACGTATGAGTTGCCATTTGCCAAAAATGTGACCGGCGCCGCGGGGAAGATTCTTGCTGGCTGGGCCGTCAACAGCATCATTACGGCGCAGAGCGGCAATCCGCTGGGTATATCTATGGCGGGCGCTTGGTCCAATGGCAACGTCTCCGGAGGCACCTACGCCGACCGCCCCGACCTCAAACCGGGAGGCAATAACAACCCGGTGTTAGGCGGACCGAATAAGTATTACGATCCTAGCGTGTTTATCCTGCCACCGGAGATCATCACCTCGACGGGTGCGGTTGGAAGATTTCACGGCAACCTGGGACGCATGACCCTGATCGGTCCCGGCATGTCAACCGTGGACTTCTCCCTTGTGAAAAACACCGCGTTGCGCTCGGAAGGCTTAAACATGCAGTTTCGGGCGGAATTCTTCAACATCCTTAATCATGCAAACTTTGGTTTGCCCTACAACCGCCCCATTAACAACAGGGGCATTGTAGACGCTCGGGCGGGGGCCATTGATCGAACGGTAACGCCAGGGCGGCAAGTCCAGTTTGCTTTGAAATTCGTTTTCTAACGCAACTCCAGCTTCCCGGAACGCTTTCGAGCGCCTCCCTCCAGGGGGCGCTCCGGAGAGGGAGAATCTCTCCGGACAGACGGCTCCGGAAGTCGAGACCGGTTCTTGCCGGACTCGCCCGTGCGAGTTGTTCGAATCCTGATAGCGATAAGGCGCCGGGAGTAACTTCCAAATGAGAAGAATCGCGTGCTGCGCAGTTGTGTTCTGCTTGTTCTCCATCTTTGGGACTCCTGCACTCGACTGGGGGCAGGCTCCGGAGGCAGCCGTCTTGGTGATCGAGGGAGGTACGCGGATAGACGGCAACGGGGGACAGCCCGTTTCCGATTCCCTGATCATTGTCCGGGGAAACAAGATTGAGACCGTGTCCCGGAAAGGGCAAGCGTCTTATCCCGCCGGCGCCAAAGTCCTCCAAGCCGACGGAAAATTTATCATCCCCGGACTGATGGATGCCCACGTCCACTACGCCTACTATATGGCGGAGCTGATGCTCAACAATGGCGTGACCTCTATCTTTGAAGTCGGCGGGGGAGGAGAGCTCAGTCTGGCCATACGGGAAGCGGTCAATAAGGGCAAGATAGCCGGCCCCAGAGTTTTCTTGGCGGTGGGGAGCATTGCTGGGGCGCGGATTGCTGAGGTAGGCGGAAGGAGTCCCCTGGAAGGCCCGCTGACCAGCCGCGTGGTAGCCCAAGGGGCCGACGGCGCGCGACAGGTAGTGAAGCGGTTCATTGATGCCGGCGCCGACATGATTAAGGTCCATCGCGGACCAACGGCAGAAGCCTATCGAGCAGCCGCGGAAGAGGCCCACAAAGTGGGATTGCCGGTGGTGGCTCAGCCGCTGGGTCCTACCGTCTATGCGAGGGAGGCGGTCCTGGCGGGAGCCGACATCTTGGAACACTCGGCGGGGGTCGAATATTCGGTCGCCAAAGACCCTTCCAAATGGCAGGGGTGGGGCAACATCGAAGCGCACTCGCTCTCCCCGGTTCCCTATGCAGACATGGATGAAGCGAAGGCAACCGAATTGATCCAGTTGATGGTACAGCGGAACGTCGCCCTCGAACCGGACTTTGTCTGCAAGGGCCGAGGGATATTTACGAGCGACGAAATGAAAGGCAAGTACGAACTGCAAGACTACAGGCTCCTGTCCGATCCGGCCGTGGCGTATATTCCGGAACGGCAGCGGATCAAGTGGCTCCGGAACTATGTTGAATTTGACGACCTGCCGGCGGCGGAGCAAGCCCAGAGACGGCAAGGACTCCGGAACATGATGCGATTTATCGCACAGTTCGCTAAGGCCGGGGGGAAGGTGCTGGCAGGGACAGACACGCCCGGATGGGCGGTGGCCGGCCTCGGGTTGCATCACGAATTGGAGATGATGGTGGAGGCCGGTCTGACGCCGATGCAGGTGATTACGGCGGCGACGCGGAACACCGCCGAAGCCTTTCGCATCCTCGACCGGCTCGGAACCGTAGAGGCGGGGAAGCTGGCCGACTTGGTCGTGCTCAACGCGAACCCGTTGCAAGACATCAGCAACTCGCAGAAGATCGAGTGGGTGATCCAGGACGGCCAGGTGATCGATCGAACCTACCATCCCTGGTTCAAACCTCCTTTGCGGGCGAGCGGAGTGGAATCCCTCAACTGGTATTCCGCGCTAAAGAAGCAAACCATGAACCAGGATCCGACCTGGGCGTTTGGGTGGCCGCCGCCGGGAATTGAGGCCATCTCTCCGCGCATCGTGAAGGAAGGAGATCCGGCCTTGACGCTCACCATCAAGGGTGTGAATTTCGTCATCAAATCGCTGGTATACTTTGACGGCCAGCCGGTGCCCACGCAAATGGTGAGCGACTCCGAGTTACGAGCTACGATTGCCGCGAGGCTGATTGCCCGGCCGGAAACACATGCCATTACGGTAAAAAATCCGGAGCCGATCCAACGGCGCGAATGGGGAGATGGAACCTCCAATACGGCTCACTTATTGGTTAATTTCCGATACGAATAGGGAGGGGTTGTCCGAGGAAGTTTACACATCGGCGGGAAATAATTTCTGGCCCGATGGCGGGCGGGTGGAAAAGGAGGAGGCACCATGTCAGTCAAGAATTGCTGCTGGACAGTGTTGGTCAGCCTGCTTTTGTGCGTGGGAACAACCCGCGCTCAGGTGACGACCGGAACGATCTTGGGTACGGTCAGTGACTCTTCGGGGGCCGTTGTGCCCGGGGCCACCATTACCATTCGGAACGTAGAGACCGGGATTAGCCGCACGCTCACCGCGGATGCGGCGGGGCGCTACCTCGCGCCGCAGTTGCCTCTGGGCAACTACGAGGTAACGGCGGGGTCAGCGGGCTTCCAAACCATGATCCGGCGCGGCATTGAGTTGTCCCTCGGCCGGCAAGCGGAAGTGAATTTCAACCTGCAAGTCGGGGCGGTGGCCGAGGCGGTCACGGTAACCGGAGAAGCGCCCTTGATTGAGACCACGACCTCTTCCGTGAGCGGTTTGGTGAATCCGTCCCAGATGCGGGATTTGCCTCTGAATGTCCGCAGCTATGAACAGCTTGCTTTCCTGCAACCGAACGTTTACTGGCAGCGCAACGCCATTGACGAAACCAACACCGGTTACGCTCCGAAGATATCCGCCGGCGGTATGCGCGTCGGTTACAACGCTTACATCGTGGATGGGATTGACATCGCGGACACTACCGGCCTGACACCGGGCAGCGTGGCGGGAGGACTCGCGGGAGTGGAGACAGTGCGGGAATACCGCGTCCTCACCAATAACTTCCCGGCTCAATACGGAAACGCGCTGGGGGCGATCATTGAAGTCGCCAGCAAAGGTGGCACGAACTCCTTCCACGGGACCGTGTTTGAGTTCTTGCGCAACAGCGCGATGGATGCCCGCAACTTTTTTGACCCGAAGTCTGTGCCTCCCTTCCGTCGCAACCAATTTGGAGGAATTCTCGGAGGCCCGATTGTGAAAGACCGCCTCTTCTTTTTCGCCAGCTACGAAGCTTTGCGAGAGCGGCTGACAACGACTAGAAACGTGCTGACACCCACCGCCGACGCAAAAAGGGGAATCTTTCCAGACCCCGCCGATCCCACCAAAACCCTTACCATCCCCGTGAACCCGGCGGTCGTCCCGTATCTGGCCCTCTATCCGCTCCCCCAACTCGACCTGGGGTCAGGGGTTGGACGATACAGCTTCCCATTTAATAACGTGACGGGCGAGGATTACCTGACCGGCCGGGTTGACTATCAGCGGTCGGATAAGGTGTCGTATTTTGCTCGCTACACGTTCGACGATGGCGAAAGAATCGCGCCCAAGGCGGGGGTTGCCATTGACCCTTGGGCCGATCGTTCGGTGTCGCGGAACCAGACCATCACGCTGGCCGAAACGCGGTTGCTCACCGGCGCGCTCATCAACGAGTTCCGGGCCGGCTTTGTCCGTTACACCCCCGCGTCTCTCCTCTATCTGACCGGTCCCGATCCCCAGATCCAATTTCCGAACACGGGGGGAGCCGGCAACATTGCCTTCACAACGGGCTACAGCGCGGGCGGCACCGGGATTGCCACCTTGGGGATTGCGGCCCGTCCCTTTGAGAGACAAAACGGGAACACCTACCAACTGGTGGACAACGTCAGCTATGTCAAAAGCGCCCATTCCCTGAAGATAGGTTTCAATATGGAGCGTTTTCAGGACAATGTTCTCGAACGGACCATGGAAGGACTCTACGCCAATAGCGGGTCCGGAACCTCCAATCAGGGAGACACGTTTACCTTCGAGTCGGTCGAACGTCTGATCCAGGGTCGGCCCCGCAGCTTCAGCGGTGTGCTGACTCCCTCGGCTCAAGGAACCAGCGGCCGGGTGTGGTTGTTTGCCTGGTATTTTCAGGATGACTACCGTGTGCGGTCGAATTTTACCCTCAACTTGGGAGTCCGCTACGAATTCCTGACTCCGTATGCAAACAGAAACAGGGACTTCGTTATCTTGAATGACCTGTTCGGCACCCCGAAGAGACGGCAGGAGAAGGCCTCGGAAGGGAACACTTGCTCCGGCTGCATAGACCCCCGGTTTGGCTTCGCATGGGATCTGTTCTCGAACGGCGCGACCGTACTCAAAGGCGGCTTTGGAATCTTCCGCAACCAACTGCTGCATTTCAATGGCTACTACACGGTTCCTACGGAAGCGCAGGGAGGCGTAAACCTTTCGGCGGATAATCCGAATTTCCCCGACCCCACCGTGCAAATTCCCGGCGCCGTTCTGCGCTATTCCCTCACGGGAACGGGCAATGTTGGGGCCACCGTGCGTCCGCGTATCCCCGCAACCCCTTCCGCGATGCAGTGGAATCTTACGCTGGACCAGCGGCTCACCCCCAACATGACGGTGCGCGTGGCTTATATGGCGAGCAAAGGATACCATCTGGACAGTGGCTATACGGCGAACATCAACACGTACGAGGATCGTCCAGATGGGACGCGGTTCTTCGCGCCCGGAGTTCACCGGATTCGCCCCGAATTTGCGGGGATCAACACGATCCGCTGGGACTTTAACTCCATGTATAACGCCTTCACGGTCACCTTGGGGCGGAGGCTCAGCCGCGGGATCGGGTTTGAGTCTTCCTACGCCTTCTCGCGGGCCACAGACGACACGTCGTTGGGGCTGGCCTGGCGGGTTCACCTGACTTCCGAGATGCGAACACCCGATGGGCGGCGCAATACCTTCCACGGCCTCTCCGGCCTCGACATGCGCCACCGGTCTATCTCGAACTTCACCTACGAGTTGCCTTCGTACGCGGGTACCAGCGGCGCGGCGAAGAAACTCCTCTCCGGCTGGCAAATGAATGGAATCCTCACGCTCCAGTCCGGAACTCCGCTCACCCCTTGGATTGGATTTGATCGGGCTAACACACGGGCAGCCAATGCGGGAGAGCAGCAACGGCCCGATATCAATCCCGCCTATTCGGGATCGAGGCTTTGCCCCTGCACAGTGCCTTCCGCTTTGGGAGGAGGAGTGCAGGAAGCGCCGCAGCGGTATTTCAATCCCGCCGCATTCCTTCTCCCCGCGGCGGGGACTGACGGCAATTTGGGGCGGAACACATTGATCGGGCCAGGATTTACAAACTTCGACTTTGCGCTGGTCAAGAACACGGCCCTGACCGAACGAGTCAACTTGCTGTTCCGTCTGGAGACGTTCAACCTGTTTAATAGAGTCAATTGGAGCCAACCCAGCAATCGGCTGTTCGAGACCAGCGGCGCTTATACCGGGAGCACCGGAGTCATTACGGCCACCAGCAACGCCAGCCGGCAGCTTCAGTTCGCCCTGAAATTGACGTTTTAGCGCAGAGACATTGGAGAATGTAAGTCGGTTGCAACGGGCCGGCTTCGGGCCGGTCTTTGCACTAAGTCCTGGAACGGTGAGGCGATTGCCTTGAATAAGTCCGTCTATCGTCCGCCCGCTTTTTGCCTGCGTTCCCTCCTTTCCATCGCCTC
>Ga0156329_1396_pt1 | contig 11775 bp, 8 predicted proteins | sample RifCSPlowO2_12_FD_107977 | JGI IMG/M metagenome (GOLD analysis project Ga0156329, IMG submission 107977) | Acidobacteria bacterium RIFCSPLOWO2_12_FULL_60_22 | reverse complement strand
AGAACCCGCAAGTCTTTGTTTGGACCGCGTCGCCGGATCGCATCCTGGACAAAGTGGCCAAATGTAAAGAAGCGTTAGACGCACTACACTAATGTGTGCCGGCGACTTTGAACATACCATCTCCGCGACGGTGGCGCACAAGGTCCTCATGATAATTGAGGGACTGCTGGGCCACCTCCATGAGGACGTTATCGGTGCGATGCGTGGGAATGTACGCGCCCCGGAACCGCGCGGAGAAGACCAAGAGACTCTTGACCCGGCGTCGAATCCCTTTCCGGGCGCAGACATCGTGCAACCGCCACTAGCTAACGGACGCCAGTTACGGTTCCATCAGGTGAAGAGCAAGACCGGATCGGCCAAGGGCGGGGATGGGAGACGGCTTGGCCTCCAACTGCATGAGCTAATGCGGATCTATGGTGGCGAAGCGTTCTACGATGCCCTCGTCGGCAACACTCTGCGAGGGCACCGCTCTATGGCAGGGGTCCTAAAGGCCGCGCCGGAAGTCGTTGTGTTGGTCGGGGAGGCCGCGTTTCGGGAGTTGACCGGAAGTGTAGCCGGGCCGCAATTGCTGCTGCGCCTGTATCAATCTGCTTTCGACGTGGCATCCCGACACACGGGTTACTCGTTCCAGGGTGTTGTTTCCGCAATCTTCCTCGCATTTCGAGAACGTGCTGACGAACTTGGTGAAGGTTTTTTGGAGGCAGTCCTTCACGATGCAATATACGGCAACGCCTCCGAGCAGGACAGCAGGCATTTTGCCCCTGCGCGCCGAAAGCGCGAACATTAACTGGGCTGGAGGTTTGATTATTGGACCGTGTGCTGAGGGCAACATTGCCAGACGGCGCATTTCGTGATGTTCCCCCTGCCCGTTCGCGGGCCATGGGAAAGGTCCGAGGGAAGGGCAACAAGTCAACGGAGAGTCGCTTACGGTTCGCCCTGGTGAGTGCAGGTATTCACGGATGGAAATTGCACCCAAAGGACATAACGGCGTGTCCAGACTTCTATTTTACGACGGAGCGACTAGCCGTTTTCGTTGACGGTTGCTTTTGGCATGGCTGTACCAAATGTGGTCATGTGCCGAAGACCAACCCCGGCTTCTGGAAAACGAAACTGAAGCGCAACAGGATGCGTGACAGGCGACATACGCGAATGTTGAAGGAGCAAGGTATTGTGGTGATTCGGTTCTGGGAACACGAGTTGCGAAAATCCTTGATGAACTGCGTAGAGAAGGTGGTAACCTGCACGGTTCAGGCCACCAAGAAGTAACACCCGGAACTTTGCGTTAGGCGTAGCGTCCACACACCGCGCCACTGCAATCCTGGTTGATACAAGCCACGGCGAGCGCCCCTCGACTTCGCTCCGGACATGCTTTCCCTCGCCGTGGGCTTTCCCACACATTACGCCAAAACAATAATGCCCACTGCATGCCCCCCGAGTTGCTTCCCCCTGCCGCTTCGCCTCATAGCCGATCCGCGATCCCCCACTGGCCCTTGGAATAACTTTGGTTCAGCGGTAGGCTTCGCGGCGATGCCGGACGGATAGAATTTGAATGGTGTCCCCGAAATCGTAAAAGCGGATGCGATAGTCTCCTACGCGGAGGCGGTACTCCTTGGGGTCTGATCCTTGCAGCAGCTTCACGTCGCCTTCTTCGGTTCAAGCCAAGATTCCTTCCCTCTCTTCCGGGATTTCTTATCTCCGTCGCGGCGGTGATAGCATAACGGAACGACCGGGAGGATCTGTCTTATGAAGGGTCTAACGGATATCGAGGGGATTCGGGTAGGGCACGTTTCCGGCTGACGGAATTGGCAATGGGCGAAGTGGTGGTCGCGTCACTTCGCCCACTACCCGCATTCTTCGCTTTACTCTGCTTTGCCCACGACTTTCAAGAATTCGTCCATCGTCCCCACCCGTCCGTGGATGGGCGCGATTTGGGCGACCTCCAGCTTCAGTCGTTTGATGTTTTCGTAGAAAACCAGGCTGTTGGCGCTGGGAGTGGCCGGAGCCGGCGCGTTCGGAGTCGGCGGCGAGTACAGGTCGGCATTCACCACAATCTTCTCTTGGGGGAGATAGGGCAGCAACATGTTCGCGTTGTGATCGAGACCCTGCACGAAGTAAATGTCCATCGTTCGCGCCCCGTCGCTCAGCACGTACTTTTGCGTCACCGTCTCAAAGGTGGGCGTCATCGGAAACAGGGCCAGCCGGTCGGGCTGCAAGGGCCGCGGCGCGGGGGAGAACTCGACCTTTTCAAAGAATTCACGATTCCTCTGGTGCGTGACGATGGTAGCGCCCTCGGCCACGTAGGTGCGGAGTCCGCCCGAGTGGTCGAAATGGTGGTGCGTATTCACCACGTAGCGAATCGGCTTGCTGGGGATGAGTTTCCTTACTTCCGCGATCACCGCCAAGGAGCGTTCTTCGTTCAGCGGGGCCTCGACGACTGCCACGAAATCGCGGAACTCGACGGCCATGCTGTTATGAGACCCGCCGGCCAGTAACCACACCCCCTCCGCCAGCTTTTGCGACTCCACGCGGACCGGCGGGACGGCGGCCTGCCGCACCGCGTCGGGAACGCTGAGAGCGGCGCCACTCCCGTTCGCCTGGAAGTTGCTCACTCTGACCTCCAGATAATTTCCCCCTGCACTCACCCGAAGGTCCCCTTGGTGGGAATGGAGCACGGTGGGAAACTTCACACCGCCGAAATCCTTGTAGTTGGTGTATCGGGTCTCGTACAGCATGTCGCCGAAGACGGGATTGGGAACCCAGGTTCGTACGAGCTGGACCAGATTCTCATCATTGATTGTGCCGTTCACCCGGTACTTCCCGAGCGCTGTAAAGGAAACGATGGTCACGTTCCTTCCGGCTTCCATCCGCGAGATTGCCGTCGCGTTGCCCGCCAGGGCTGCTTTGAGGAAACCGTGCGGGGTGAGCCAAATGTCGAGCTGCCGTACCTCGGCAGCGGCCGGCGCCGGAGTCGCGTTGTTCCCCTGCATGTTCCAGGCGTAGTTGCCGCTGACCATGGCTACCTGCCGTATTTCCGTCTGGATCGGGAATCCTTGGCCGCCGCCGCGGAGTGGATTGCTTCCCTGGACGCGAACCATTTCTTCGTTCGAGGACTTGGCGTCGTAGTCAATGGTTCGGGTGTAGCTTTTCACATCCGTTCGCGGCCAATCCAGATCCGGGCTGTAACTCTGGCCCACCGCGCCGAACCAGCCGGTCCCGGAATACTGGACGGATTTCAGGTTGGCGGCGCCCATCGCCGTAGCGGCGGCCTGCAAAACGGTCCTGGCATCCTGGGCCGCCGCCGTCCCGCCCATCAGCGCCAGCAGTGCAAAGAGAATCCCTAGTCTGTTTTTCATACCCCCTCCTATTTCCATGCTTCTAATTTATTAAGAAGCGATTGCAGTACCCCTTTTAAGCTGTTGTCAGGGCACGGCTTCACAGGCCGCTGACTTCCAACGGAATTCCGGGCAATCTCCTTTTCCTCGAACGGCTCGTCCCTTCCTACCGCGATGAATACTCCTGGAAGCGAACGATCTTCCCGTGGCGTTGGTTCACGAACCAGAGCGTGGGAGGATCGGTGGACATGTCAATATCCACGTTCCGCACGGCGTGGCCGCGGCTAGGCAGGGGATACTCCGTAACCTTTCCCGTCGTCACCTCGGCTCTCATGACCACATCGCTCACGTGCGGCACGGCATACCCAACCCTCTTTCGGTGATCCCCCACCGCGTTGTAAATCCTCGACCAGGGCGTCAACGCGGGGAATTCAACGATCTTGCCCACTTTCCGGTCCAGGTAGCTGATCTTGGCTTTGGCCCAGTCTCCGTACCAAATGTTTTCGTCTCCGTCCAGCGTCTCCCGGTGGGGGTCGGCATCGCGAGTCGGCGCCTTGTATTCGGTGACCTTGTTCGTTTTCGGATCAATCCTATTGACCCCGCCGGGGCGCAACCGCCAGATACCGCCCTGCGAGTCGCACAGGAAACGCGAGCCGGTCCAGGGCAGTTCCGCGAACTCACCCGTGGCGGGGTGCAACTTCCAAATCTTCCCGCGCAACGAATCGCTTACCCACACCGGCCCCTCCGGATGAGCAAACTGGCTGCACACCCCCGCCGTCCCACTGCGAGACGGTTGCAGCGGCACTGCCCACGCCCCCAGGAACTTCCCTGCCCTCACATCAAACTTCACGATGCGGCCCGACCACAACTGCCCTGCCCACAGGTGCCCCTCATGATCCCAGGACAAGGACAGAAACCCCTCGGGCATGTGAGTTCCGGGAATGGGGTACTCCTGAATCTCGCCCGAAACAGGGTCTACCCGTCCCAGCACATTCTTCCTCCAGTCGTTGTACCAGATGTAACGACTGTTGGGATCTTTCAGTACGTCGTGCGGCACAGCCAACGGGCGGGGGATCTGGTACTCGGTCACCTTCCCCCGGGTGAGCTGGCCCGTGGCCCTGGGAAACAACTTGATCTTTAACTCCGGGCTGCCCGGTCCGCGGATTTCCGTCAGATAGTCGGCGAGGGAGTTGTCATCGCTCAGCGGCACTTCCTTTTCGCTAAAATAACTCTCCTCTCGGACCGCGCCAGGATCGGCTCGCGGCGGCCGCCGCACGCCGGGGTGTACGTCACCGACCGGGGTGATCTTCTCGTCCTTCATCAGGCCAACGATGATTCCCCAATCCTTGCGACTGAAACGGCTCATCGCCGGATAGTAGGCTCCGTGGCAGCCATCGCACCGGTGCATGAGCCCTTCCTTCTGCTGCTTGGTCCCCGGAAAACTTTCCATCAACTCCGAATTCGTGGCCTGCTCCACCAACTGCCGCACGTCCGTCTCTGCCTCCACTCGGAGGTCGGCCACAGCTTCCGACCCTTCTTTCACGCTCACCCCTTCCTTAGAGGCCATGCGGAAGCCTGGAATGACAGTGAAAATCTCATAGGCGCCCGCGGGCAGGTCGCGGAAGGTATATTGCCCCATCGGGTCGGTCATCACATACTGGGTCAAGGTCTTGCCCGCCGGGTGGGCCCCCACATAGGCGCCTTCCAGCGCGCCTTGCGGTCCGGTGATCTTGCCCTTGACCGTGCCCCCAGCGGCCTGCGCGTCGGGGAGTCCCACACCGCCCAACCACGCCAGACAGATTGCCAAGCCCAAACCGAGCGCGTTTCCATTCATCCTCTCTCTCCTATGTTTGAATCCTTCCGCACTTGCCCACCCCTATGGTTCGGTCCAACTTCTCTCTGCGGTGCGCTCCTCGTCGTTCCTGCTTTCTCAAAGCCCTTTGAGAAAATCTACGATCCGGCGAATTTCCTCCTCGGTGAGCGTATGCCGAAATGCAGGCATATTCGGGGAGCCGTTGCTGATAATCTCGGAGACGTTTTGCTCGTTCATCGGCTTGCCGGTAATCAGATTTTGGCGTTTGAACAGGTCCTTCAAGCTCGGCGCAAACTTCATCTCGACCTTGTCCGTGTAGTGGCACAGAGCACAGCGCACCCGGAACAGCATCGGGGTCGAGACCTGCGCCTCTTGGTGGGATGCTTGCGCAGGACGGACCCCTAAAACAGCCCCGAGCAGGAGCACTCCTGCTCCCGAGCCAAGCAACCCTCGCAAAAAGGCCGCCGTTTTCTTCTGGGCAGCGATCGTCAAAAAGAAGCGCGGGATGGACACCTGTGGTCCTCCTTACTCGATTGTTTCTTTACCGGATCATTATTGTAATTGAAAATCTCTTGAAAACTCCCCGAGGAACCGTTCCAAACAACCCCGCTCGGGACCTCCTTGGAGAACAGGAAGAACGGAAGAGTCTTTGGTACCGTACTGCCCCTCTCACGCGAGTGCGAGGGGCGCCGGGCGATTGCCAAGAGCCACCGGCGCCCCCAAAGCACTCCCCGATCAGAACGTCAGTTTCAACCCGAACTGGATCTCGCGACCGTGTGTGACGGTTTCGTTAATCCGCCCTGCGTTTCCGTTGCGGGCATTGGCGTTAGCAAAGATCAGATTGAGAAATCTTCCGAAGTTGGCATGGTTGATAATGTTGAAAAACTCTGCCCGGAATTGCAGGCTCATCCGCTCTCCCAGCGGCGTATCTTTGGTCAACCCCATATCCACATTCACGAAGTTCGGGCCGGTAACCGTGTTGCGCGCCAAGTTGCCGTACGTGCCGACCGCCGGCAGGGTAAAGACACAGGGATCAAACCACCGGTCCGGGGTTCCTAACTTCTGCCCTGGCTGGACTCCCGGGCACCCCGCCGTAACTCCTTCATGGGGATCATTGCCGGCTCCCGGCGCAAGGTCCGGCCGGTCCGTATCCTCGGTGTTCTGGTCCCTGGATCGGTTGAAGCCCAACTGGATGTTGGAGGGAAACCCGGAACCGTACTGAAAGATCCCGTTGACGGCCCAGCCGCCGAACAACCCTTTGGCTAGTCCCGAAGTCAGGAGGTGATCCCACGGCATCTGGTACCGGCCATTCAGCACCCACGTGTGCCGCTGATCGTAAACCGAACGGCCGTAGTCCCGGTCCAGATCAAACGGATCCATCGATACGGCTGGAGTGGTCAGGATCTGTGAAGTGGAGATCGAGTCTGCGTTCGCGAGATTCTTGCCGTACGTGTAAGCAGCCTTCATCTGCAAACCGCGGGAGAAGGCCTTCTGGATCTCCAACTGGAAGGAGTTGTAGTTCGACCGGGCCTTCGACTGCAACTGCGTGATCTCGCTCCAGGCGGGATTGTGGACCTCCGCATTCGCCGGAAAGAACTTGGTGCCATCGGCAAGGATCTGGGGAACCGCGAGATTCGGGGCCACCAAGTTCGCCATGTTATAGCCATGTGATCCAATGAATCCGGCCCGCACGCTCACCGTTGGGACCAACTCCCGTTGAATCTCAAGACTGTAGTGAACCACCGAAGGCGCATCCAGGTCATTTTGTACCGAACCCGTGGAGCGCTCCCCCGCCGGCAGGGTACTTTGGTCAACAAACGGAAAAAACGACGGATTGCGGATATCGAATTCCGCCCGGCAGCAGGCGTCACTCCCGGACTGGCCGTAAAACGTCCGCCCGTCAACATGGTTGTAGAAAAGCCCCGCGCCTCCCCGGATGGACGTCTTGCCGCTGCCTGTCGGGTCCCAGGCCACGCCCAGGCGAGGAGCAAAGAGCGCCTTCTTCGTCTGAAAGGGAGGACCGGGCGTGGTCGCAGCGTCTCGGGCGACATCAATGAGATTTCCGCTCCGGCCATTCACTTCGACAGGACTGGTGAAAAACTCGTGGCGGAACCCCAGGTTCAACGTCAACCGCGAGCTGACCCGGATGTCATCCTGCACAAACCACCCGAACAGAATACGCCGCCAACCCCGCTCTTTGGTGCTGATCAGAGTGCCGTTGAACATCGGGCCGATCCCGTGGAAGATCAAACGGTTCGCCCTGCCTGCCAGGAAACCGGGCAGTCCTTGGGTGAATTGGTACTCCCCGCGTTCCCGGGAAGCATTCTTGGTATTGAGCCGGATGCGCTGGAAGTCGGCGCCGAATTTGACCGTGTGCGCCCCCTGGATGTAGCTGAACGTATCCGTCAACTGGAACAGGTTCTGGGGGAAAAACTGTGGCCGGGCCCCGCTCGTCCCGAATTCCGTAATGGCTTGAGTGCCCTGGCCGGTGGCTTGCCGAAAGCGGATCGTGCCAAACCCTCTCCCGGGAGCGAAGGCCAGCTCCGGATGGAAGTCCAGTGGCCCGGTGATCGTGCCGGCATCCGTCCGGTTGAACCCAAAGCGAAATTCGTTCAGCGCAGCTCCCGAGAAGATGTGCGTCTCGCTCAACGCCACAAAGTGGTTCGTCCGCACCTCCCCGTCTATAAAGGTCGGGTTCGGTCGCGGCACCACCGCATCCGAGGGATTGAAAACATACCGCCAGTAGAAACTGTCCTTGTCCGACAAGCGGAAGTCCATCCGCTGCATCGAATAATTTTCCGTCTTGGGGGAACTGAAATCCGAGACCAACTCCCCAATTCCGTCCCCAAAGTTGCGTCCATTCGGCAACGGAATCAGGTCCAGGTAGGGCCGGACGTTGGGACTGACCGCTACCTGAGTTACTTGCCCGGTGACCGGGTTCGGGATCAACCCTTGTCGCACACCCGCATCCGGCACGTTCGCGATCACCGTGACCCCGCGCCGTTCCCGCAATCCCTCATAGTTGGCGAAGAAGAAGATCCGGTCCCGCAGGACAGGTCCTCCCGCCGAAGCCCCAAACTGGTTTCTTCGGAACGGAGGCAACTCGCTCGGGTTAAAGAAGTCGCGCGCATCGAGCACGTTGTTGCGCAGGAATTCGTACACGCTGCCGTGAAATTCATTCGTGCCGGAGCGCGTCACGGCGCTCACCACCGCCCCGGAGTTCCGCCCGTATTCCGCGCTGAAATTGTGGGTGAGAATGCGAAACTCCCGAACCGCTTCCACGCCGAGGCTCTGCCCGGCCGCGCTGCCCGGACCTTGGCTGGAGTGATCGTTGGTCAAGCTTCCGTCCAGCAGGTAGGAGTTGGAATCGGCTCGCCCCCCGGCGCTGGACAACCGCAGACCTTGCCCCTGGGTCTGGTTGCGGGCGCCAAACGGCTGCGCAATCACGCCGCTCTGGAGCAACGCGAGCTGGTCAAAGCTTCTCCCGTTGAGCGGCAGTTCCCGCATCTGCTCCTGACCAACCAAGCCGGACACGGTAGCCGTCGTGGTTTCGATCAGCGGCGCCTCGCCGACCACCTCCACCCGTTCCTGGACGGTTCCCACGCTCAGTTCCAGATTCACAACCGCTTCGCGGCCCACGGTAAGGGTGATCCCGCTGCGGACTTCCGTGCGGAAGCCCGCCATTTGTCCGGTCACCGAATACGTGCCGAGCGGGAGATTCCGTACCGCATAACGGCCGGCGCTATCCCCCTGAACGGTCCGCGAGAAACCGGTTTCCAGATTCTGGACTTGAACGGTTGCCCCGGGGACGACTGCTCCCGTCGTATCGGTAACACGGCCCTCGATGGACCCGGTGACCACCTGCGCTGGCAGGGTTGCCACACCCCACAACACGAAGAACAAGCTCAACCACATGCGATTCATCTTCAATCCCCTCCTTCTGCCTTACTCGGTGTATTCCTGGAAGCGGACGATCCTCCCGTACCGCTGGTTGACAAACCAGATCGCCGGCGGATTCGCCGACATCTCGATATCCACGACTCGGACCGCATGGCCACGGCTCGGCAACGGAAACTCCGTCACCTGCCCCGTCCTGACCTCGGCTTTCATCACCCGGTCACTCACATGCGGGACAGCCCAACCGACTTTGCGCACGTGGTCTCCGACGGCGTTGTAGACGCGAGCCCACGGGGTCAACGCGGAGTATTCGGTCATCTTGCCGGCCTTGGTATCCAAGTAAGTGATCTTGCCTCCGTCCCAGTCGCCGTACCACACGTTTTCACTTCCGTCGACCGTAAGGCGATGAGGATCGGCATCCGGAGTCGGGGACGGATACTCGGTGATTTTCTTGGTGCCCGGCTCGGTTTTGAGCACCTTCCCTGGCCGCAAACTGTAGATATTTCCCTTGCTGTCACAGGCAAACCGGCTCCCCTTCGACTTCGATTCGGTGAACTTGCCGGTTTCCGGGTTGAGCGTCCAGCCCTTCCCGAGGAGCGCGTCATCGATCCACACTGGACCATCCGGGTGCGTGAGGGTTCGGCACACTCCCACCGTCCCGGTGCGCGCCCATTCCTGGGGTACCCCCCAACCGCCGGTGAATTGTTCGGCCCGGGTGTTAAACCGGATCGCCCGTCCCGACCACAACTGCCCCGCCCAGAGATTCCCCTGGTTGTCCCACATCAAGGAGAGAAATCCAGGAGGGCGATCGTCGCGTCCGGGAATGGGGTACTCCTTGATCTGCCCCGTCTGGAGATCGATCCTTCCCAGGTAATTCGCATGCCAATCGTTGTACCAAGCATAGCGGCCATTGGGGTCCAGTTGGACATCGTGAGGCCATGCCCCCTGGCGAGGAATCTGGTATTCGGTTACGACGGCGCGGGTCAGCTTCCCGGTGGGGCGGGGCTGGAAGTGGATCTGGAACTCCGGGCTGTTCGGTCCGCGAATTTGCCCCAGGTAATCGGCGATGGCATCGTCGTCGGTTAATAGACTCTTATCCCCCGCTCGGAAATAGTCTTCCTCTCCCCGCTCTCTTGGATTGCGGCCCTCTCGAGTAACCACAGGAGGAGCGGGGTCTGCCACGGAGGTCATGACCGTGGCCTTCATCTTGGAAACGATCATCAACCAGTCTTTGCTCGTGAAGCGGCTCTTGGCAACGTAGTAGGCGCCGTGGCAGCCGTCACAGCGATAAAATAGCGCTTCCCTCTGTATCTTGGTTCCCGGAAAACTTTCCATCAACTCGGAATTGCTCGCCAGCTCGATCAGTTCCAGGAAATCGGTTTCCGGTTCGACCTGAAAATTCGCCGCCGCCTCTTTCCCCGCCTGTACGGCGACTCCGTCTTTTCGCACCGTGTGGAACCCAGGAATTCGAGTGGATAACACGTACGCACCGGGAGCCAGACCTCGGAAGACAAACTGGCCGCTGCTGTCGGTCATGACATAGTTCGTGAACGTCTTCCCGCTGGCATGGGCTCCCACGTAGGCTCCCTCCAGCGGGCCTTCCTTCCCGGTTACCTTTCCCCGGATCGAGACCGGACCCGCCGCCCACAATTCTCCCAACCAGGCGGTCCCTAGCAATGCCAGAAAAACCACCACGACGGTACTGGTTCTGCGCACGTTCTCCCCCCGTATTACAATGGCTGCGGGACGAATCCGTTGTCCCCGGCTTTATCCGAAAGGCTCCTGCTGCTACATTCGTCCTGTGAATGCACTTCCTCTTGCTTCAACAGGCAGCTTCTCCCCTATTCAGAAAATGGTTAGGTCTGATTTCCCGCATAAAACAGCAACTGAACTGCGACGGAAGAAATTGTAGTTTCGTTTCATCGGGGTGTCAATGAGAATTTTCGATTGCAGCCACCGCTTGTTTAAGACTTCAACCAACGGGGGCATCTTCGATTTATGGATTCTCCGCTGACTTCCCCTTCCCCGCTAAATCGCAGGTTGTTGAAGGCTCATGCAGTGGAAGGTGCCAAAGCCGTAGACAAGATACAAGGCATTGATCCCCGCAACCTTGCGATCCGGAAAAGCCGACCGGATCACATCCAAAGCCCTGGGGTCATTTTCCATGCCAAAGATAGGTACCAATACCTTGCTATTGCCAATGTAGAAGTTTGCATAACTTGCAGGCAGTCTGCCGTCATTATCTCCCACCCAACCAGGCATAGGAAGTTGGATCACATTCAGTTTGTTTCCGTCCTGGTCGGTGGAGTTTTGCAATAGCTCGTAGTTTTCCTTCAACACCTTGTGGTCCGGATCGTTTGCATCCTCTTGGTAAGCGCACAGAACGGTAGTAGGGTTGACAAAACGGGCGATGTCGTCTATGTGACCGTCGGTGTCATCTCCCGCGATGCCTTCCTTCAGCCAAATAAAATGCTCTGCGCCCAAATAATCGCTTAAGTATTTCTCAATCTGGCCCTGGGTCAATCCCGGATTGCGGTTCTTATTCAGCAGGCATTGTTTGCTGGTCATTAGCGTGCCCTTGCCGTTGACATCAATGGAACCGCCTTCTAATACAATGCCCGGTTCGAACATTGGTACTCGCACTGAGTCAATCATGGAATACGGCACATGGTTGTCCTTCAAAAGCGATTCGTACTTATTCCCCCAGGCATTGAATATCCATTTGGTCATTGC
>Ga0156329_1131_pt1 | contig 11803 bp, 14 predicted proteins | sample RifCSPlowO2_12_FD_107977 | JGI IMG/M metagenome (GOLD analysis project Ga0156329, IMG submission 107977) | Acidobacteria bacterium RIFCSPLOWO2_12_FULL_60_22 | reverse complement strand
AACTTGATGTCGCAAAATGCGACTTCAAGTTTGCAAACTCCCCCTGATTCACTAAAAACGCGAAATCGGGAGGAAAGCGATCCCGGTTGCGTCTCACCTGTTCATTGAGCCGCCGGGTCGTTACACCATAGACTTTCGCCAAGTCCGCATCGAGGATCACCTTCTCCCCGCGAATCGAGAAAATCCGCCGTTCGATCACTTCAACGTGGACAAGCTGCTGGGGAGGAGTGGCTCGGGATTTCAGCTTGCTCACGGTGTCAACACCAGCTTTCAGGACTCAGCATCCACGGGCACGCGGGGCGCCGTTCTCCAGAGCCGTTCGAGGTCGTAGAAGGACCTCGACCGCTCGGAGAAAATGTGGACCACGAAGTCCACATAGTCCATCAAAAGCCACTCGGCGTGATTATAGCCCTCGATGTGGGCCGGGCGCAAACCACCCAGCTTCAGTTGGCGCTCGATCTCGTCGGCGATGGCCTGGACCTGCCGGCCGCTGCCGCCGCTGCAAATCAGGAAATAGTCGGTGAAATTGGTGACCTCGCGGAGGTCCATCACGACGATCTCTTGCGCTTTCTTGGTCCGTGCCGCCTCGACCGCCTCTTCGAGCGGCGAGGGGTCGCTATTCGGTTTGGTTCTCATGGAGGAAGAGTCCTAATTTCTGAACATAGTCCGCCACGGCGTCCGGGACGAGTCCGGCGAGCGATCGTCCTTTCGCAGCGAGCCGCCGAATCTCCGAGGACGAAACGTCCGCCTCCACCGTCGTCAGCAGATGGAGCTTGGCGCGACGCAAGGGGATGGTGTTTGCGGTCCCGGAGCCGGCGCGCAATTCGGGCGGAACCACCTTCGCAATCTCGGCAATCGGAAAGCCCGGCCGGCTCACGATGATGAAATCGCAGGCATCGAGCAAGGCGATCCACTCATGCCAGTGGGGAAGATCGAGAAACGCATCGGCGCCAATCAGGAAATAGAGGCGGTCTTCCGGCGAGAGTGCGGCCGCCACTCGCCGCACGGTCCCGATGGTGTAATTCGGCTTTCCGCTGTTCTCGTCCTGGGCTTCCAGCAACGACGGGATGAAATGCGGGACTCCGGCGCAGGCCAGGCTCACCATGGCAAAGCGGTGCGGAAACGGCGTGATCGGGCGGTCGCGCTTGTGCGGAGGAAGGCTGGCGGGAACAAAATAAATCCGGTCGAGGGCAAACGATTCCACCGCAGCGCGCGCCGCCGAGAGATGTCCGGAGTGGATCGGATCAAAGGTCCCTCCGAATAGGGCCACGTTCACTCGCTCTCCCCTTCCGCCCTGCGGCCCAGACGTTCAGTGGGACCACTCTCGCCGGTGGAAAGCAAAGGGACAGCGGCTTCCGGGGTCTCCCGCTCCGCGCGGCGCAACTCCCGCAACGCCTCCGCGATGCCCCACTTCAACTGTTCCAGTCCTTCGCCCGTGGCCGCCGAGGTGGGGAAGCACTTGAGGTTGCGGCGCGCCGCCAGAGCTTCCACCGCGCGCAAACGCCGGCCGTCGCCCGCCAGGTCCACTCTGGAAGCTACCAACAACATCGGCTTGCGAGCCAACTCCGGCTGGAAGCTCTGGAGCTCTTCCATCAGGATTTGGAAATCCTGTTCCGGGTCCGGCCCGGCCAGTTCACTTACATCGAGCAAGTGCACCAGAAGCCGCGTGCGCTCGATGTGGCGCAAGAAGCGGGTTCCGAGACCGTGGCCCAGATGCGCCCCTTCAATCAGCCCCGGAATGTCCGCCGCCACAAAGCTCTCCTCGTCGCTGATCCGCACCAGCCCCAGGCACGGTTCGAGAGTAGTGAACGGATAATCGGCAATCTTCGGGCGGGCCGCCGAAATGCGGCTCAACAAGGAAGACTTGCCGACATTGGGAAAGCCCACCAACCCCACGTCAGCGAGGAGCTTCAACACCAGGCGCAGACGGCGAAACTGGCCCAGCTCGCCCGGCTCAACTTCGCGGGGCGTCTGATGCGTCGAAGTCGCAAACCGGGCGTTCCCGCGTCCGCCTCTTCCGCCGACGGCAACGACAAACCGCTGGTCCGGCCGGGCGAAATCGAAGAGCTTCTCGCCGGTCTCCTCCTCCCAGACCACACAGCCGACCGGAACGCGCAGAAGCAGGTCTTCACCGTCACGCCCTTTGCGATTGCTCCCTTCGCCGTGGGCGCCACGCTGCGCTCGATGTTCCGGGTTAAAACGAAAATGGAGGAGTGTGTTGTGCTGATCCGAACTCTCGACGATGATGTCGCCGCCCTTGCCGCCGTCCCCGCCGCTGGGACCTCCGCGCGGAACATACTTTTCTCTGCGGAACGCCAAACAGCCGTTGCCGCCATCGCCAGCCTTTACGGTGATGACGACCTCATCTACGAAAATCACCGGGCCGATTCCCCTCCAAAAGCAGTGACAAGTGAGGAGTGACGAGTGGCGAGGCGCTATTCTTTTCACTTGTCACTTATCACTGTCTTATGCGGCTCCATGCAACAACGCAGAAACCAACCGTGTCCGGCTGCTTTCTGCGAAATGATTACTCTGCCGCTTGCGCGAGAGGCAGCACAGAAACAAATTTTCCAGACCGGCCGCGGTCGGCGAAGCGAACCACGCCGGTGATCTTGGCAAACAGGGTGTCGTCCTTGCCCCTGCCGACATTCTCTCCGGGCTTGATGGGCGTCCCCCGCTGCCGCACCAGGATCGAGCCGCCGGGGACCGTTTCGCCCCCGAAGCGCTTGATCCCGAGCCGCTGCGAATTGGAATCGCGGCCGTTGCGGGAACTTCCTAATCCTTTTTTATGGGCCATAGGCTCTCTCTTCCTCCGCCTCCCGAGGGAGGGCGTTTGATCGGGCGGCGCGTTTGCGCGGGCTGTGAACTTCGCGCGCTAGACGGAAATCGCTTCGACGCGCAACTCGGTGAATCCCTGGCGGTGCCCTTGCGTCTTCTTATACTGCTTCTTGCGCTTGTAATGGAAGACCCGGACTTTCCGGTCGCGGCCGTGCCGCACGATCGTCGCCTGCACCTTGGCCTGGGCCACTTCCTCGCCCGCCAACAGTTTCCCCTCTTCCGAAGAGACGGCGAGCACGCGGGGAAACTCCGTTACGCTCCCGGCCTCCCCCGGCAGGCAGTCCACCCGGAGCAGATCCCCCGGAGCCACGCGATACTGCTTCCCTCCCGTCTCAATGACGGCGTACATGAATACCTCCCACTCTCACTGTATCGTTTCATTATAGGGAGTGCCGGTGCCCGGCGTCAAATGGGTGGAAAGACTACCGCCGCTCGGCGAGCTGGCGCGCGCGCTCCTGCATCTTCTCGGCTTCGTCGGCGCGTCCGAGCTTCCGGGAGACTTCGGCGAGGTTTTCGAGCGGTCCGGCGAGGCCGGGATGATCTTTCCCGTAGGATTTCTCCGCGATCAGCAGCACGCGCCGCCAGAGCGGTTCGGCTTCGCGGTAACGGCCATGGTCCTGATACACGGTCGCCAGATTCTGGAGCGTCGTGGCCGAGGCAGCGCTGTCGCGCCCGTAAACTTTTTCCTGAATCGCGAGCGCGCGTTGCAACAGCTTCTCGGCCTCTTTGGGCTTGTTCTCCGCTGCGAAGAGCAGAGCCTGGTTGTTGAGGTTCATCACCACGCTGGGATGTTCCGGCCCGAGCTTCTTTTCCGTAATCGCGAGCGCCTTCTCATAGAGCGGCTCCGCCAGCGCAAACTTCCGCTGGAAGCGATAGAGTTCGGCGAGGTTGCTCATCGTGGCCGCCACCAGCGCATCCTCTTCTCCCAGGGCTTTGCGGTAGATTCCGAGGGCGCGCTGGTAGAGCGGTTCGGCTTCCTGCGTCTTGTCCTGCGCGGCGTAGAGCAACGCGAGATTGTTCAACGACTGCGCCAGGTCGGGGTGCTCCGCTCCCATCGCCTTTTCCCGGACTGCGATGGCCCTGCGGTAGAGCGGTTCCGCCTCGGCGTACATTCCTTGGAGGCGGTACATCTCGGCGAGGTTGTTCAACGCCGCTGCCACCAGCGGGCTCTCCGGGCCGGAGGCAGTCTCGGCAATCCGCAGCGAGCGTTCGTAGAGCGGCTTGGCTTCGGCAAAGCGGCCGAGCAGCCGGTACATCTCCGCCAGGTTGTTCAGGCTCTCCGCCACTCTGGCGTGCTGCGCGCCGAAGCTCGACTCCGCCAGGCGCACTGCTTCGACCGCCACCGGAATCCCCTCCGCATACTTTCCGCTCCGGTAGAGATCGAGCAGTTGCTGGTTCAGCTTCTCCAACTGCCCCCCCTGAGTCAAAGCGCCAAGGTCCGGGGAGGTTTGTGCCTGCGCACCCAGGAGAGCGATAGCGCCGGCCAGGAACAGAGGAAGCACTCGTTGTCGAAGTCGTCCGATCACTGCCGACACTGTAGCACAAAGCGGAGTGCCATCGCGCCGGAAAACAATCGCCCCCTCTCGTTCTCACCAGATCAGTGACCTCCCCCTCGGTCCCCCGAACCGAGGATTGGGATTCGGTTTCCTCGGCAGATTCGGTTCTCTCGGCAGCCTCGGTATTTTCGGTTCCTGCGTCAGATTCGGTTCCCTCGGCAGATTCGGTATCCTCGTCAGATTCGGTCTTTTCGTCAGATTCGGTTCCTGCGGTATTTTCGGCAGAGTTTTCTTGCATCCGGTTTCGGCGGCGTAGAAACTCGACTTGTATGACGGACCGGAGACGCAGCAACGAGACGCAAGGCAGCAAAAACAAGACGGCCATTCCCCCCCCCGTCGCGCCGTCCGGTCCGCCCAATCAAAGTCCAGCCGGGAGCAACCGGCCGGTTCCGATCCCCGATCCCAACAAGTCCCTCGCCGAGCAGGAGCCGGCGGTGCTGCTGGCGATGTGCGTTTTTGGCGAGGCGCGAGGGGAAAGCGAGGCGGCGCAGCGGGCGGTGGCGCAAGTGGTGATGAACCGCTCCCGACATGCGCATCCAGTGTTTGGCACGCGGCCCACGGCGACTCTGGCGGACAATCTTCGTCGCGTTATTCTTCAACCGGGCCAGTTCTCCTCGCTCCATCCCACGGACCCGAATTACCCCAAGCTGCTTCGCCCGCTCGACCATGAGGGCGCTGCGGTCTGGGAGCGATGCCTGCGTTGCGCCGCACAGGCTCTGGGAGCCAAGGAGCGGGAAGACGCGCTCACGGCCAACAGCGATCATTACTTCGACGATTCGATTCAACCGCCTTCCTGGGCTGATCCTGCCAAGCGGACGGTCAAGCTGGGCCGGCTGAATTTCTATCGGCTTTACCTGCCTCCGCCGCGGGGGCAATCGGAACCTCCGGAGGCGACGGCGCGTCCGGGGACCGGATCGGCGGCCCCACCTCACCCCCAGGAACCGCCGACGGCAGAGCCGGCAGCAGCCCCCAAGCCGTCTCCCGCTACCGGCCTCATTTCCGGCTCTCCGAGCGTGACGAAGCCTCGCGTTTCGTTGCGCCGGGGAGAATCCGGAGGTGGGTCTCGCCACCCCATGAGCCTCCCTCCTCGCGTCCCCCAAAGCGCCTGGCATACCAGGCTACTTCCAAACCGGCGGGAGCAGCGAGCCGGGAGGCTCTCCAGCCTTACGGCGTCGGGACTCGGAATTCGGGGCTCGGAAATGGGGAGTGGGGAATGGGGAGTAGGGAGAGGGAGAGCCGAATCCCGAACCCCGAGTCGCGAATCCCGATGGCGTCTCGCGCTGCTTACCTTCTGCGTGCTGCTCACCGGGTGCAGCGAGCTGGAACGGACCGCCTACCGCACTCTGGCCGTCACCCAGGCGGAGTACGAGACGATCCAGCGGCACGTCGCCGAAGCTGCTGTGCACGGGCTGATCACCGAGGAGCACTGGAACCGATTCCAGGTGGAGGGGCACCGGTTCATTGAAGCCCACAACGCGGCGGTGGACGCCTTCCAGCTTTGGAGCCGCACGAAATCGCAGGCCAATGCAGCTCGCCTGCAAGCGGTGCTCGAAATCCTGCCGCGCCTGGTCCGCGACTTGAACAGCCTGGTCGAGAGCTTTGAGAAGGAGTCAGGAGTCAGAAGTCAGGAGTCAGAAGAAAAACCTCCCGCTTCAGACTCTAGCTCCTGGCCGCTGGCACAAGCGAGAAAGCAGGAGTCAGGAGTCAGCATTAAAAACCAAAATCGAAACTGTCATCCCGAGCGCAGCGAGGGACCTGCTTTTCTCCTGACTTCTGACTCCTGACTCCTGACTTCTTCTTACCCCCCATGGCCTTAACCGAAAACCAACTCCGATTGATTGAGGAAGGCATCCAGCTCGCCGTAGCGGCGGTGCTCGCGGCGGTTCGCGCGGCGGGCGAGGATGGGCCGCTCGACTGGAGCGCTTTGCGGATCACGGAGACGCCGGAAATGGCCCTGGAACGGGCAAGAAAGCAGAAATCAGAAGACACAGAGACACAGAGAAGAAAAATGAGAATCAAAAAGCAAAGGCCTTTTATACCTATGATTTTGCTTTTCTCTGTGTCTCTGTGCCTCTGTGGCAAAAACCAAACTGCATGACTATGCCCATGGACACACAACTCACTTCCCTGAATCCAGCCCCCGCCTCCGTCAAGCGGGGCGGCATCCCGGCGGCAAGCGCCGTAGTGGGGACCTCGATGGTGGTGCTGCTGGTGGAGTTGGCCCGTTCCGGGGCGCTCGAACAATACAAAGACCTGCTGGCGCCGCTGATCGGCTGGGGGCCGGGCCTGCTGGTGCTCGCGGCTTTCGTCTGGCTGGCCCACAGCTACGCGCCGCCGCTGATCGAGAGCCAGCGCGTGACCGCCATGGCGCTCCAGAAGCTCGCCGACACGGTGGAGCACAGCGCCGGCAGCCAGCACGACCTGGTGCTCGCCATGCAAGTCAATTCCGACAAGCTCGAGCAGGTGCGCGAGACTGTCGCCGAACTACACGACCACGTGCAAGAACTGAGAAAGGCAGTGACTAGTTGTTAGTTGTTAGTTGTTAGTGGGCCGCAACAGTATTCCGAATAACTAATCACTAATCACTACTCACTAACCACTGTCCTTCAAAGGAGCAGCGGAATGGCTGACCGCAGTGAATTCAGCGCGCCTCTCAAACACGATTTGCGGCGCGGGGAGATTGTTTGGGTGCTGAAACAGGACTATCCCCACCTCGTCACGTTCCGCCACCTGCAACTGGCGCTGCGGGACCGCAACATCCCGCTCGCGGAACGGGACCTGGTGAGCTACTTGAGCTATCTCGAAGAAGGCTGCTATGTCCGTTGCGAGCGCCGCTACGACGAGCAGGCGGCGCAGGAGCGCATCCTGGCCGCCGCGCTCACCGCCCGGGGCCTGCTGCTGCTCGACAAGAAGATCACCGACGCGGGGGTGAGGTTTTGAAATCGGGACTCGGGACTCGGGATTCGGGAAGACATGCTGTTTGCCGAGGCCCGAGTCGCGAGTCGCGAGTCCCGGTTCCCGGATTCGGGATTCGGCTAAGGAGTCACTGGTTGATTTAGACGTGAGATGAGCCTATTGAGCATCATCGCAACACTTTCTAGTTTTTTTTCGATGCGCTGGACGTCGGGATTGGAAATATAGCCGAGCGCATTGGCCACGACGATATGAGTTTCAAGCTCCATCAGCGAACCGCGCGCAATCTTCAGGAACTGAAGATATTCCTTGCGCGACCCCCTGCCCCAACCCTCGGCGATGTTGGCTGGGACGGAAGTCGCCGCACGTTGCATCTGCGAAGCGAGGCCGTATCGTTCGGACGGCGGGAAACCGCGGCTGACGGCATAAATATCCGTTACCAATTCGATCGCGCGCTGCCACACTTCCAGCTCCTTGTAGCTCTTCATTGCTCCCACTCCTTTTGCGATTCCCCAACAGTATCGTCTATTCGCCAGAGTCCCGAGTCCCGAATCCCGAGTCCCGAGTCCCGAATCCCGAGTCCCGAGTCCCGACTTTGACATGAATGCCCAGCAAATTCCAATCCGGCGTACGGAATCTCAGCGAGCAGGCGCAGGCGCTCCTGCACCGGATGCTGGACCAGGGAAAAACGCCGGCTGCGATTGCGCGCGCCGTCCGGGCGCAAACCAAAGAGCGCGTATCGGCGGGAGCGATCACTCGCTACGCCTCCCTCTATCACCAGCGCCGGCAGAAGCAGCAGCAGATCCAGCAACGGATGGACGGCTTTCTCGCGCGGGTTCAGAAGGACGGCATCCTGGTCTCCGACTTGCTGCGCGCGGTGCTGATCGAAAGGCTCTCCAGCGCGGACGAGGACGGTACCGCAGCGGAACTGGACCTGCTGAAGCTGGAAGAGGCCGAACGCAAGCGCGGCGAATACGAGCTCAGGCAGCGGCAGGCGCACTTCTCCAATTTGTACCGAGAACGGGAACTGGAGCTCAAGGAGCGCAAACACACCCTGGCCGAGAAACAGTTTCAACTCCAGCGCGAAAAGGTCCGCGCCAATTTCCAGGAACTGGAGCGCAAGGCGGCCTCCGGCCAGCCGCTGACCAAAGAAGATATTCGCCGCATCCGCGAAATTTACGGGCTGTATGACGACGCGCCACAACCAACCGATGACTCCGAACCGGGACCAAACAATGGAAACGACGAATAAAAAATCGGAAGTCAGGAGCCAGAATCCGAGCCGCGCGCGTAAGCAAGCGGCCACTCCGAGCCGCGACCGTAAGGGAGCGGCCCCGAAGCCCGGTCGGTCGGCCAACCTCTCGGGGCCGCTTGCTAACGCGCGCGGCTCTGCTGTATCCCCCGCTCCAATCCCGCTCTACCCCTACCAGGAACGCTGGGTGCGGGACGGCTCGCGGTTCAAGCTCGCGGTGAAGGCCACGCAGATCGGCTACAGCTTTGCGGCGGCGCTCGAAGCCGTGCTCGATTGCCTCGAGCATCGCACCCTCTGGATCGTGCTCTCGCGCGGCGAGCGCCAGTCGCTCGAATTCATGCAGAAAGTTTGCGACCACGTCAAAGCACTTCAAATTATCGGACCGAAGCTCGAAACGAGCGCTTTCTTTGCAAACGGATCCGTCTTGCAGCACGAAATTCAGTTCCCCACCGGCTCCCGGATCATCGGCCTGCCCGCCAACCCCGACACGGCGCGCGGCTACACCGGCAACATGATCCTCGACGAGTTCGCCTTCCACCAGCACGACCGCGAGATTTGGGCCGCCGCCTTCGGGCGCATCTCGCGCGGAGACTTGAAGCTGCGGGTCATCTCGACGCCCAACGGCTGCCGCGGCAAATACTACGAGCTGGCCAAAGAGGTTGGGTTGGTGGAACCCACTCCGAGCCGCGACCGTGAGGGAGCGGTTGCCACTCCGAGCCGCGACCGCGAGGGAGCGGTTGCCCCTCGTCGCGTTCCAAGAATCAAACCACCGCTTGCTGGCGCGCGCGGCTCGGATCAAACCTCCCCCTGGTCGGGCCACTGGTGCGACGTGCACGCCGCCGTCCGCCAAGGCTGTCCTATGGACGTTAAAACGCTGCGGCCGGCCGTCGGCGATGAGGAGACCTGGCAGCAGGAATACGAATGTGCTTTCCTCTCCGGCAGCGAGAACTACATCCCGCTCGACCTGATCCTCGCCTGCCAGGACCCCCAGGCCACCGCCGCCCTTCCTTCGGAATTCAGCATTCGGAATTCGGAATTCCGAATTCGGAATTCGGGAGTAGGGAGTGGCGAGTGGGGAATGGGGAAAGAAGATTCGGAATTCGGGATTCAGAATTCCGAATTCCGCGAACTCTACTTCGGCTACGACGTGGCCCGCGTCCGCGACCTGGCCGTGCTCGCGGTGGTCGAAAAGGTGGGGGACGTGTTCTGGACGCGCGCGCTCATCGAGATGCCGGGCGCGACATTCTCCGTTCAGGAACAGGCCTTGCGCGACATCATCCCGCACTGCGCCCGCGGCGCCGTGGATTCAACCGGCCTCGGGATGCAGATGGCCGAGCGGCTGGCCCAGAAATTTCCGGGCCAGGTCGAGCCGGTCACTTTTACTGCGGCCCGCAAGCAGGACCTCGCCATCCGCATGAAGCGGCACTTTGAGGAGCGCTCCGTCCGCATCCCCGACCACCGCGAGTTGCGCCGCGACCTGAACGCCGTCAAGCGCATGGTCACCGCCGCCGGCAACATCCGCTTTGACGCCGAGCGCACCGACCAGGGACACGCCGACCGCTTCTGGGCTTTGGCGCTGGCCTTGCACGCCGCCGATCAGCCGCGCCGCCCGGCGGTCGCCTCCGGCGGGATCGAAAGCGACGGGGACTGGTACCATCCGAGCCGCGACCGTGAGGAAGCGGTCAAGGAAGGTCCGTTCGCAACCGAAAATTTGGACGGCCGCTTGCTGACGCGCGCGGCTCGGACTGTTTCCACGGGAGAAATCGCATGGGCTTAACTTTGCTCAATTTGAACGACCGCAGAATCCGGGCCGCGACCGAATCCGAGCCGCGACCTGCGCCCCATAGTCCGGGGCTACGGACGCCGGGGCGACCGCAAGGGAGCGGTGATCCGCAGCGACATCAGGATGACCGCTTGCTCACGCGCGCGGCTCTGCATAGCCGCGAAGCAGCTTCCCCGGCCTTGCTCTTCGGCCAGGACCCGGACGGCTATCGCCCCATCGGGCCGTATCGCGGCTTCGGCGGGACGCTCTCGGGGCGCGACCTCAACCCGCCGCTGCACGCGCGGATGCAGCAGGTGGCCTATTACCTCTATCTGGTCAACCCGCTCGCCCACCGCATCGTCGAGTACACCAAGAACTACGTGGTCGGCGACGGCGTCACAGTCGCTGCCGAGGACCCGGCGGTGGCCGCCGTCCTGGAACGGTTCTGGCAAGACCCCATCAACCGCATGGACCTCACGCTGCCGGAGCTGGTCAAGGAGCTTACCATCTTCGGCGAGCAGTGCTGGCTGGCGGCGGTCAATCCGGTCAATGGCCGCGTGCGCCTGGGGTATCTGGACCCCGCCGAGATTCACGCGGTGGAGTGGGGCGAGATCGAGCTGCCGCTTCTCCCGTCCTCCGCCGAGGGGGTTGGCGGCAGCACCGCGATCTCCATCCCCGTAGCGGTCTGGCGCCGCCCGGCCTCCGGCGAAACCGAGCCTCGGCGCTTCCGCATCGTGCGGCTCGATGAAGACCCCGACAGCGCCACCTTCGGCCGCCTCACCGGCGAGTGCTTTTATTTTGCGATCAACAAGGCCCGCAGCGCCTCGCGCGGAGTCAGCGACCTGTTCGCCATCGGCGATTACCTGGACGGCTACGACAAGATGCTCTTCGGTCTGATCGACCGCGTCGGCTTCGCCAACGCCTTCATCTGGGACGTGCTGCTCAAGGGAGCGACCGAGGAGCAGATCCAGGAGTGGCTCAAGGACCAGCGCCCGCCGCGTCCCGGCTCCGTCCGCGCCCACAACGAGCAGGTGGAGTGGAAGGCGGTCTCGCCGACGCTCAACGCGCAGGACTTCAACGAAGCCGCCCGCACCATCAAGAACATGAACCTGGCCGGCGCGGGCTTCCCCGAGCACTGGTTCGCCGAGGGCGGCAACGCCAATCGCGCCACGGCGATGGAGATGGGCGAGCCGACCTTGAAGACTTTGCTCGAACGCCAGGGCTACGTCGCCTTCATGCTCCGGCAGGTGATCGAGTTCGCCATGGACCAGGCCATCGCAGCGGGCACGCTCGCCGAGACGGTCAGCCGCCGCTTCCAGGTGCAGATGCCGGAGATGAGCATCCGCGACATGGTGAAAGCCGCGCAGGCGCTCTCGCAGGTGGGCACGGTAGTGGTCGAGTTGCGCCGCGCCCAACTGATCGACGCCGAGACGGCGCAAAAGCTCGTTGCTACCACCGCGCTCCAGCTCGGCGTGGAGATGG
>Ga0156329_1391_pt1 | contig 11903 bp, 11 predicted proteins | sample RifCSPlowO2_12_FD_107977 | JGI IMG/M metagenome (GOLD analysis project Ga0156329, IMG submission 107977) | Acidobacteria bacterium RIFCSPLOWO2_12_FULL_60_22 | reverse complement strand
TTTCTCGAAATTTTTCACACCGGAGAACCCCCCGGATCCGCGAGTTGTGCAGCAATGGCTCCTTCGCCCCGGAGGTCCTTCTCATCCAAACAGAAACTTGCCTCCCAGGTTGCTGGAAGGAGCAGCAGCGAAGTATGTCGCGATGGAGTTTTCGCTGCCGATTGGTTCCGGGCCTAGTGCCGTGGCGGTTGATTCCCAGGGGATCGCCTGGATCAGCGAAGCGGAGGGAGGCATGCTGGGACGGTTTGATCCCCATTCGCTGACCTATACCCGCATTGCGCCTCCTCCCGGGAAGCATCCCCAGTCCCAACTGAATGCAGTCGCGGTTGACCCCCGGGACCAGGTATGGTTCGTGGATGCCGGACCGAATGCTCGGATCCTGCAATACGATCCGAAGAGCCGCGAATTCAACAGCTATGTGATTCCTGAGTATCGCTGGCCGGTCCCCGATGAAGGCTGGGCCAGTATCGCTGCGCTCCGTTTTTTGGATGGGAAGGTGTGGGCGACGGGCAAGACAACCGACCGGATCCTGAAGCTGGATCCCGCTACCCGAAAGGTCTCTCCATACGCTGTCCCCAGAGGTTCCGTGCCTTTTGGAATGGCGATCAGCGCGGATCAGATGGTTTGGTACGCTGCCGAGGTGGCCAACGCGATTGTGCGATTTGATCCCAATGACGGTGTGCTGAAGATGCATGACGTACCCACGCCGAGGTCCAGCCTGCGAGGCATGGCTGCCGACGCGGAAGGGGGTGTCTGGGTGGCCGCGACCGATGCGGGCAAATTGGTGAAGGTGGATCGCGCGGGTAAGGTCACAGAGTACACGCTCCTACCGAAAACTCCGGCCCCTTTGCAGTTGACGTGGACGTGAAACGGAACCTGGTGTGGTTCAGCGAAGTCTTCGCGGACAAGATCGCGCGGTTTGATCCGAAAACGAGCGCCTTTGTAGAGTTCCCACACCCCAGCGCGGATTCTGACGTGCGGCGGATTGAGATTGATCGCACGAACTCGAACCGTGTCTGGTGGGCCGGTGCTCGCGGTGACAAGATTGGTTATCTTGAAGTGAGTGATGCCAACGAAATTGCTGCGGCTCGGTAGGCCATTTTCACAGTTGCATATAGTGACGTTCCCTGTTCCTGACCAGATGCGCAAGGAGCGCCGGTGTTGTTCGGCGCGCCGACCTCCCCGGATTTGTCATCGTTCCTCGTCGCCGCGGAGCAATTTCGGCACGTGATGCTCCAGCAAATGTTCCTCGCAGGCGATATACGGCAAAATCTCTGCCCGTTCCCCCTTCATTAGCTCGAAGACTCTTTTTCCATTCCAGGGTTTTGTATAGGCCTTGGGGTCGTTAAACGTGAACTCGATCTGCAAGGTGTCGGGCTCGACGCGCCGGAAGCGTTCGACAATGTGCATCTCGTCGCTCTGAAGATGACCCATGGTATCAATCCAAGTCAGCTCGCTGAGGCCGGTGGTATCCACGACGAGGGTGTCTCCTTCAAATTTCCCGGTCGAATGGCCCATCCATTTGAATGGCCAGCCGGCGGGGTGTGGACGCCCGTCCATGTAGATCCGGCGCACCTCCCGATTCGTTTCGAAAAGAATGTAAATCACCTTCGGGGTTTGAACGATCTCGAACGACTGATCCACCTTCGTGTAAGGACGTGTCGGACCCCAGGGAAGACAGTGCCAGTCGGAGGGGTCCCAATTCATGTTTCCTCTGTCGAATTGGTATCTCTTGGGTCCTTCCTGTATTTTCCGGAATTTCTCGGCCGCCCAGGGAGTCATGGAAGGAGTCTCGTTGGTAATGCTGAGACCCGGATTTTCATAACCCGCGCGAGGGCCGGGACGAAGCGGTCTTGCCCACATTCCGGACAGATCGGGTGGGGAGGCCTTCGCCACTCCCGACTGCGCCACCGCCTGCATCGGTCCGACAGGCGAGAAAACGGCGATCGCCAACACCGCGGCGACCGAACCAATGATCGAACTGACCGAACGACTGTGTGTCATGAAGCCCTCCCGAAATCGTCACGGGACGGGTACGAACCGCTGTACCCGCTCGCCGGCCCGCACCTCTCCCGTGTAGAGGTTGCCCTTGGAGTCCACGGCAATCATGTGCAGCCCGTTGAATTGTCCCCCGTTTTCGCCCATGCTGCCCACCTGGCCGACGACCCTGCCGTCCTCGCGGTTGAGGAACCAGACGTGGTTGTTCTGCATATCGGAAATATACAAGAACTGCTGCTGCTTGTCCGGCGAGAACATCACGCCCCCGGTGGAACCGTTGTCGCCCGACCGGGGGGCCAGGACGAGTTCCTTCACGAACTTGCCTTGCTTGGTGGTGACATGGATGCGGTTGGCCGCCCGATCCGCGGCGTAGACGAACCCATCGTTCGAGATATTCAGCGTGAGGTGGCCCCGGAACTCCTTGGGCATCGGCCCGCCGGGAGTATACGCGCGGTCTGCGTCATTGGTGCTGATTTCTGACAGTGCGTGCCCATAGGCGCCCCAGCCCCGCTGGAACTGGAACGTGTCCGAGTCAAACACCATCACGCGCCCGCCCAGGTAGCTGTCGGCGGCGTACAGTTCGCGAGCCGCTTCGTCGAGCCGCACCTCTTCGATGATTCCCACGATCCTCGGCGTCGTTGGGGGAACCTTGGCGCGGAAGGCCGCTATCGCCGCTTCCCGAGCCGCCCGGGCCGCGGGATCAGACGGAGGAGCGCCACCCGGCGGCCTCTCGGGCGCGCGAGGAGCCTCGCCGAGAACGTTGCCGGTCTTCGGATCATATTTGCGGACCGTGTCCTGCCCGATGTAGACGAACCCCTTGCTGTCCACCGCCATGCCGTGCCCTTGAGGTGGATTGAAAGAACCGATGACGTTCCCGCTCTTGTCAATTTGGATCATCGAGGGAGGCCGGACGCAGCAATCGGCAATTGGAGGATCCTGCTCGGCCTGAAGCTCGTCCGGGGTCGCATCGCCCGGACGATTTAGCACCCAAACGTTGTCATCCTTGTCCACGGCCAACCCCGTGATTCCTCCCAGGTTCCACTTGTTCGGCAGCGGCTTGGGCCAGTCCGGATCAAACCGGACCTTGGGCACCGTTTGCCCCTGCGCTCCCAGCAACACACACCAGCCCAAAAAGCCCAGGCCGGCCAAGGCGGCGAATAACCGGACCCCGCCTCTCCTATCGCTCATCATACGCCCTCCTCATTGCAACCTGCCGGGGTCCGCCGTTACTTTGCGCGACCCGTGAAGCCTTGCGCCAACATCTGGACTTTGAAGGCCGAACCGGCGCCGACGACGTACAAGGTCTTCTTGTCGGGGCCGGAAAAGCACAAGTTCGCGGGCTTCCTTAAATTGAAATTCTCCCCACCCCAAATGACCGGAATCGAGCCTAGGAATTTCCCTTGCGGACTGAAGACTTCCACTCCCAGGTTCGTCGCAGCATAAACACGGCCTTCGCTGTCGATCGCAATGCCGTCCGCTCCATTATCCTCGGCAAGCAGGGGGTCCTTGTGGCCCGGCACTCTCACGCTCTGGTACTTGGCGAAGTTGCGGCGATTGGTTAGAGTTCCGTCTGGTCGCACATCGAAGGCGAGCAGATACTCGCCGTCCTTGTCGTGGGCATAGATGATTTTTTCCTCCGGGCTGAGCTGGACGCCGTTGGGGCTCGCGATGCCGTCGTGGACCCTGACTGCTTTCCCGCCGGGAGGAATGTAGTAGATGCCTTTGTTGTCCCCGGAAGTGTCCGTAAAATACACCCCGCCGTTCCTGCTGACCACGAGATCGTTGAGCTGTCCGAAGGGTTTGCCATCGTAGCTGTCGGCAAGCACCGTGATGCGGTCCGGGGGATAAAGGACGCCGACCTTCTGATTGCCAGCCGCTCGTTGCACTGAAATCAGACGGCCATCCCGGTCAAAGCCCAGACCATTGGAGCCGTTCGAGTTTTCCACGAAGGTGGATACGTTCCCGTCGGGGTGAATTCTGATGATGCTGTTCCTCCCCGTGAAGAGGATGCCACCGTCCGGCATCGCGACGGGACCTTCCGCGCGCTCAAATCTATGCTGGATTACCTGGATTGGCGTTCCACCAGCGACCACGCCAGGAATGTCCGGCGCGACCAAATTGGCAGGCGGCGCCTGCTGCGCCCGCCCCTGACCGAATGCCATCATGGCATAGAGGAGGAACACGACTGCCCAATAAGTTGTCGTCATACAGTCCCTCCGGTTGCTAAACCTGGGCGTTCGGTTTTTGGCGTTCCTGATTGGCCGTAAGTATACGTCAGAACCAGACGGGTAAATTGTGGCGGCGGGACAAGGAACCGGCGCCCTGCCCTTTCCTTTTTTCGCTTCCTGCAACCTGGATGTTACCCGAGATCAGCCTGCTTCACGGCTCTCGCCGTACAGCGTTCAAAAGCGGTTCAACCCCTCGGTCAGCTCGATGGACGCACCCCACGGGTCGGTGAGTTCAGCGCTCGCGAAGCCCTTGTGGCGCGTCCTGTTATAGGGATATTCGAATGTGATTCCCATGCCCTCCAACTTCGCGCAGAACGCCTCCAGGTTGGCGACCTCAAATCCGATATGGTCCAGCGTGTATCCCTTGCTGGGCTGAGGCGCGTGGGGGCTTCCTGATTTCACACTAAAATCCAGTCCCCGCGCCAGGCCTGGAATGGCAACTCCAGCGCCTCTCGGCCGAAAACCAAATATCTTGCCGTACCAAGCTTGAGCTTCTCGTTGGAAGGCGCTAGGCAAATCCAATCGGATGATGCCGGCCATCACTGGCTCGTCTTGGTTTTCACCCTGATTGTTATCGATTCTCAGATTCTCCGTACTGAGAACATTGCCGTCGTCCGGTTCCTCCGGAGCGTCGATAACGACTCTCACTCCCTGGGCCTTCAATCTTTGCAGTGCCCCCGAGCCAGGCTTATGGAAAAAAGTGACGTGATTGATTACGTTTCCTTCGTGTTTGGCAGGCGCTCCCCGCGTGATAAAGACAAACAATCCGGGAGGGAACTGGATGACGTCAGTTCCGTCTATCTGGATCGGTGTACCCCCCAAGCCGACCCATATCTTCTTCTCCGCCTCGACATCCCGGGCAATCACATGCACATGGCCCATCCTCACGCCCATTTCATTCGGCGGCGCCAGTTGCGCCCAGGATGCGGCCAGCGGCCACAGCACGACCATGCTCAGGATCGGAAGAAGCCTCTTCACAGGTCCCTCCTCAGGATTCTTAACCTGAATTCGATTCCCGCCAACTCCGACAATACACCCACAGGGGTTTCCAGCGCACTATTTTTTGCTTCGCATTTCCTTCCTAGGGAGGTTTCACCGTTGATGTATAGTGTCGTTGCCGCCGATGACGTCATTCTGAGGACCGACGCTTTTGGTCGGCCCGAAGAATCTGCTTTTCCCGCAACGGATTGCTGACTCAAGGACAAGCAGATCCTTCGCTGCGCTCAGGATGACAGCATCACGTTTTGTTATACAGCAACCCTGAAAATGCTCTAGGGTCTGGCCCTCGTGATGCTGTTCTTATTGAATTCTGTCGTCGAGTTCCCCGTAATCGGCTGGAGAAAACAACAACCATCGCCGACCGGCATATCAAATCTAGTGTCCTGAGTCGTTAATTCGTTGAACTATTTCGGCTCGCCGTGGGCGTTGAAAAAAACCTTTCTGGCCGAACCAAACCGTTTTATGGTCAACGAACTTCTGACTCAGGACGCTAGTTTCCCGCGCCGCGGTTGGCTGCCCGTTGTGGAATCCGGGTCGTAACCCACGCAGCCACCCGCCACTTTCCGTTCTGCTGCACCCAAACGTCCATGAACGTCGTGTGATCGTCGGGGTCGCCGACCCGCTTGACGAGTGCATGACCGACCAGAATGGCCGTCGAGCCATACACACGCACCGTAACGTCGCTGGTCTGGATCGCCAAGAAGTGCGGCTCTTTGAGGCCGTTCAGAAACTCGGCCTTGGTCTCCACCGCACCCACCGCGTGCAGGCGCGTGTAATCGTCCGTCAGCAGTTGATCGAGAGCAGCGATATCTCCGCGAACCTGAGCGGCCAGCATTTCTTCGTTCCACTTCAGCAATTGTTGTTCCAGCGATCCATCCCGTTTAGCCGCCCCAGGAGGCGCTCCCGCTCCCTGACCGAAAGATAGGCCCGGAACCAGCGTCAGGACGCAGGAAAACACAACTACCAACACAAGTCTGATGAACATCAGGTCTCCTCCTGGAAGCAGTAGTCGGGCGGTTGGACCGATTTGTCCGTTCCGTTTCTCGCCTGTTGTGGGCGCTGGTTATTGAACGGCGATAGTAACCGTGTTGCTGGAAGCCCCATTTTGGATCAGTTCGAGGGAAATATTGGGGCCAGCCGGGACGCCTTCCGGCACCGTCACATTGACCTGATACAAGCCGACAAAACCCGGTGCGAGGCCCGCGAATTGAACCGCGGCAGGCAAGCCGCCAATGCGTGCCTGGACCGGACTCACCGTGGTAGCCGGCGGCGATCCGGGTGACGGCCGGCCGCTCGGGGCGCGCGGGTTCGTAGCGCCAAGACCCGTGGCAAAAACTTGAATCACGCTGCCCCGAGCGGCAGGCCTCGACACCGAGTTTTCCGAGAAGTCCTGATTCAAAATTGCGCCCGGGCCGCTGCCGCTTTGGTCGCGCGTAAAGATGCCGGGCTGGCTCGCGGCCACGGTGATAGGCTCCGGCGTGGCCAGAGCGCCGTTCAACGATGTGAGGACCGAGAAGGTGGCGTTGGGAGGAAGCTCGAACGGTACTTGCGCATTGACCTGCCCGGTGGACGAGAAGAACAGCGGCACGTCATAGGCCCCGATCTTCATGGACAGCCCGCCGAGGTTCGTCGCTAACGGCAGGGTCGGGGAGAAGTAAGTCTGCGGGGTGAGATTCTGCCCGAACGCGGAAATAATGCTGCCCGGCGCGAGTGGTGCCCTCGGCTCGAAGCTGGCGCCATTGACCACTCCGCCGCGAAATACTTGCGGAGCCCTAGCCTGTTGCAAGCCGACCTCGTACTCCAGCGCTGAACTCTTTAGCTGCGGATGGACGGAAGAAAACCGCATCTTCGTTCCGACGGTCGCATTTTGCGGGGTCCACGTGGCGGAGTAGATCCCTGTCCGCAGATCATTGAGGAAAAGCGTGGGATCGCCGGAGTCGAATGTCACGAAGACGTTGGCGCCGGTCACTGCCGAGCCGCAATTGTCGGCCACCTGGATCAGCACCACTGCGGGATAGCCCACGGCCAAGTTGCGATTATTCCCGATGGAAGTCGGCAGCAGGTACTGGTCCGTCGGCGTACAGCCATCGGCGGCTCGGCCGCCCGCAGCCAATCCCGCGGAAAGCGGCGAAACAATGGTGAGGACGGCGATATCAAAAACTGCCCCATTGGAAAACGACAGAGTAATCGTGCCGCGATAGGCCGCCGGAGTCAGACCCTCCGGATTCACCTGAATCGAAAGAGCGCCTTCGCCCAGAATGCGTCCGCTATCGGGGCTCACCGAGAGCCAATTCGGTCCCCCTTCTTTCGCCACTGCTGCGGAGAACGACAGCGCCGGCCCAGGGCTGAACAACGAAACGCTTTGAACCGAAGTGCCGGCAGATCCCTCTCGAACGACAAATAATAACTTGCTGTGATCCGCCTCCGGGAAGCACCACCAACGCCACGGAAAGGACTTGCGGGCTGTTGACGGCCCCCGGCGCGGTGACCGTAATGAGTCCGCTGTAGGTGCCGGCACGCAGCCCGCTCACATTGGGACTGACCGAGACCTTCGGAGAACTGGCAACCGCCCCCGCATCACTGGAGCCGCCCGATGGGGTTACTTGCAGCCAACTGCCGCCGGAAGTGGTCGAAGTTACCAGGGACCAGTCCAGGATTCCCTCGCCGCCGTTGAGCACCGAAAATTGCTTCGCCGGCAGCGCGGCGCCGCCCTCTACCGCCGTGAATTGAAACCCGGTGTTGCTCAAGAGAATGGACGAGGCCGGCGAAGCCACCGTCAGATTCACCACCGCGCTTGCCGAAGGACCTCCGCCCTGGTTGGCCACGTGAATCCGTCCACGATATACCCCGGGAGCAAGACCCCGAGGATTCGCGGATACGAAAATGGTGGAGGGAGCGGATCCTTCGACAGCGGAGACCGCAAGCCAGTCTCCCCCGGTCGTCGTTTGGGCAGCGGCGCTCCAGGCCAAGGAGCCGCTGCCGGCATTGTTGATCAGCAATACTTGTGGCGTGGGATTGATGCCTCCAGCGATGCCCTGGAACTCGAGCAATTGTGTGGAGATCGCCACCGTGGGCTGCGCTTCCGCTGCGACGTTGATTCTTACACTTACGGTCTGCGGAGAACTGACGGCGCCGGGAGCATTGATGAGGATCGTGGCGCTGTAGGCCCCCGGCAAACGATTGCCGGGATCCGCCGAAACAGTCAGCAGGCTGGGGGCCGCGCCGGATGCGGGAGAAACCGACACCCATTCCGCGGCGTTTCCCAATACCTGCGCGCTCCACTGCAGGTTGGCAAAATTTGTATTCAGGATGTGCAACTGCTGGGCAGACGGGGCAGCCCCCCCGAACGTTGCCTGGAACGATACGGAAGAGGGAGCCACCGCAAGTACAGGGGGCACCGGAGCAGCCGAAACTTTGCGGATGCGGTTGTTGCCTTCATCCGCGATAAAAAGATTCCCTGCCGCATCCAACGCCAGATCACGCGGCGAATTCAGGGACGCCAGCGTGGCCAGTTCTCCATCCCCCAGAATGCCCGTGGGCGGCGCGACGCCTGCGATGGTTCGTACGATGCCGGTCGAGGCATCCATCCGGCGCACGATATGGTTGGCACTTTCCGCCACATAAATATTGCCCGCCCCATCCACCGCCATGCCGCCCGGAAGGGCCATCCGGGCCGCCCTCGCTGGGCCGCCATCACCGCTGTAGCCAAACGCTCCGGTCCCCATGATGGTGCTGATGCGGTTGGTAGCCCGGTCTACTTTGCGCACCACACTGAAGTAGCGGTCCGCGATCAGCATATTGCCGGCGCCATCGAAGGCCACATCCACGGGCCAGCCAATAGATGCCGCGGTGGCCGGACCGCCGTCGCCGGAATAGCCGAACACGCCTCGGCCGGCGACCGTAGTGATCACATTCGTTGCGGCATCCACCTTGCGGACGACGCCATTCAGGAAATCGGCGATGTATAGGTTTCCAGCGGCATCCAGCGCGACGCCGCGGGGCTGGGCTATCTGTGCGAACCAGGCCGGGCCGTGATCGCCCGAATACCTCCGGGTGCCGTTACCAGCAACGGTGGTGACTTTGCCGTCCGTCGTCAGCTTGCGAACCCGGTACGATTCATCGGAGAAAATAATGTTCCCGCGCTGTCCACCGTCACAAAACGGGGGCGCGGCAAGATATGGAGCAGCCAGCAGCAAAGGAATGAGAAGAGCAATCGGTCGCACCCGCCGGATCATTGACGGCAATCCACTCCCCATTGGCTTACTGAGCCACAATTTCCGCCTCTGGAACTTCTGGGGGCACCAGTATACACCCTACCGCCTTGCTTTGAATCGGTCCGGTTCTTCTCTCCATCCCTGCGGCCCACCAAGAGGCTCTCTCACTGCCGCTCCCGTTCGTGCTGAAAGGCAGATGAAACTTCCCAGCGGTTGGCTCAGTTTCGGGCGCGAGGTCGAGTCTCGTCGGCCCCGCCAGTTTCTTCAAGCACTAGCACGGAGACTCCCTCTTCCATAGGCTGCACTGCAACGCGATTTGTAACTTGGCCACCCCGTAAACGCGGATCCCGTGACGCTCAATGGTGGAGAGGGGAATCACGTGCTGGTCCTCTGGATCAATTCGGGCCTGTCAATTCGCGGGGAATTAACCCGCGTGGACACGGGAAACGCTTCCAGCAAGTCGGCGGGGTACGGGCGCTGGAGCAGTTCGAGCAATCGGTCAGTGTCGGGCGTTATAGGGTCGAGCCAAAGGCCCTCCTGGCTCTCTTCGAGGATGACCGGCATCCGGTTGTGGATCGGCTCCAGAAGGGTATTGGGCCGCGTCGTAAGGATCGCGCAGGACTCGACAATCTCTCCGCCTGTGCCGCGCCATACGTCGTAGATTCCGGCGAACGCAAACAAGGCGCTGTCTCTGCGGTGAATGTAGTAAGGCGTTTTGGCCTTGCCTTCTTTCTTCCATTCATAGAAGCCATCGGCGGGAATTAGGCAGCGGTGCTTTCGCACCGGCCCGCGAAAGGTGGGCTTGGTCAGGATGCCCTCGATCCGGGCGTTGACCGGGCGATGGGAAGCCTGCGGGTCTTTGGCCCACGAGGGAAGCAGGCCCCACTCCATGAATGTCAGGTGGTTGGACTCCTGCCGGATGATTACAGGGACTTGCTGACTGGGGGAGACGTTGAATCGCGGGTCGGATTGCAGGTCTTCTTCCGGCAGAGCAAATCGTTCCCTCAGCCTCTCGACCGTCCCGATCGTGTATCGTCCGCACACGGAAAGCTCCACCGGTTCTAACAGCAATTGCAACGACACCGCCCCCGCTTCGTCGAGTGGACTTGTCCTGCCTGTCCGGAGCACCGTCGAAAGAAGATTTGCCGCAGGGAGGGTGCCGCTCCCTATTGGCTTGCGAGCGAGTCGAGAAAGGCAAGGAACTCGCGCTGGCCGACGTGAAGGGAGGCGCGGGCGTGTGCTTCCAGGGCAACTCCGTTTTCGATCCACTGGGCCACGCGCTCGCCGTACGGCTCCGAGACCGAGCCGTAGCGCACGGTGCGGCGCCCGAGTTCCACGGGCAGCAGGCGAATCCCCATCCGCTGATCGAGGCCCGGCGCAATCCAGAGCGTTTTCTCCGTCTCTTCCCCCACCGCCCGCAGCCAGAGGTTGTCGGTCATATTTTCGCAATCGCGGAACAGGAGTTGGTACTCCCAGTGATGGCTCGCCGGATCGCGGCGCGTGCCAACCGAGTCGAACTCGAAGCGGTCCGGGAGCTGCGTGGGATAATAAATTTTCGCGGGCGGAAATTCCGCGCGGAGTACCGCACGGTCCGTGCTCCAGCGGCAGCCGCTCAAGAGGTCGTAATTCCACGGCCCCGTCCCGGGACCCCGGCGCGCGTAGTAGCTGAGGCGGGCGTACTGTAAGCGCGCCAGTTCTCGAATGGCCTCCGGGACCACCGGCTGAAGGTTCTCGAGGAAGGAGATCAGTTCCTCTTCACGGAAGTGCCCGTGCAGGATCGAGATCTCGATCATCGCCCCGAAGCGGTGAATGCAGGCGGCGTCGCGGCCGCGGTAGTCGCGCCCCCAGTAGCCCACGATCCCCGCGGCCACAAACGCCCGGCCCGGCGCGGTGAGGTTGGTGTCGGAGGAGGTGGGAATCCACCAGTCCAGGTAAAACTGCTTGTGGCGGAAGGAACGCCCCGCTCCTTCGACGCTGATGCGCAGACTGCTGGAGTGTTCCAGCGTTTCCGCGCGGACCGTGACCGGACCGAGCCGGCAGTCCGCCGGCAGCCACTCCGGACGGAGCACGACAAAATTGCACCAATCCTGGGCCTCCTCGAACGGGCAGTCGAAAGGCTCGGCGGGACCGTCCGTCCTCGCTCCTCCCACTCCGATGACATGTTCCCAAAATCGCACCAGGCCGTCTCTCCGTTTCCTCCGGTGTTCCCAGCGAATGCTACGGCAAAACAGGCCGTTTGTAAATTGCTGCAACTCGCGTTCCGGTCGGCCGGCCTCGCCCGAATTTTCCCCTCCGCCAAATACCCGGCCGGGAGGACCCCTCGCGCGAGCCGCGTCTGGCGCGGGGTTGGGCCCTCTTGACAAGAATGGAACAAGGCGCTATGATACCTGTGATCGAGGAAATTGTTCTTTGACAATTTGGTTGGACGTGCTTAAATGCCTGATTCTTGCGAGTGAGGTCGAGC
>Ga0156329_1119_pt1 | contig 11933 bp, 11 predicted proteins | sample RifCSPlowO2_12_FD_107977 | JGI IMG/M metagenome (GOLD analysis project Ga0156329, IMG submission 107977) | Acidobacteria bacterium RIFCSPLOWO2_12_FULL_60_22 | reverse complement strand
ACGAAACCGTCAGCTTGAAGTGCCCGGAGGAACTGTCGCGCGGTAATGCCGCGCGGAATCCCGGTCATACATTGACCGCCACCGCAGGCGTGGGCAATTCAAGGGTGCCTAACTCGGGGTCAGTCGGGATCGGGTCTCCGGCCTCGCGCAGATCCTCTACATATAACTCCACCGCCTCTCGAATGTTGACGAGCGCCTCTTGATACGTGTGGCCCCAGGTATGGCATCCCTTCAGGGCAGGACAGTAGGCGTGGTAAGCCTTCCGGCCATCTTCAAACTTATCCTCCTCGACGACAACCTTGAAGATGTAGGATTTCATGCCAGGCTTCCCCTTCGCAGTCATTTCTAGTTTACAGAAATTGGGTCTAGCTATTCGCAGAAAATTGATTTTTCGGCTCAGACGGGCGGTTCCCAGTCCAACCGTTCTTCGGTCTCCGGCCGTGCGCCGTGGATAAATTCGGCGGCGGTCATACGGCGGCGGCCTTCCTGTTGCACTTCCAGAATTTGCAAGACCGTGCCGCTGCCGCAGATCACGCGCAGATCGTCTTTGCCGACCAGCAATTCTCCCGACGAAGGTGCATTGTCCGATTCGGTAACCGCTCGCTCGCGGTCGCGGCTCTGATTCTGACTCCTTTCCGTTTCCGGCTTGGCCCACCAGATTTGCAGTTTCTTCTCGCGGAAGCCAGTGTAGGCGCCCGGCCAGGGGAGGAAGCCGCGGATGCGGTTGAAGATTTCCTGCGCCGGCAGGCTCCAATCAATCCGGCCATCTTCTTTCTTGAGGAGCGGGGCACGAGAGGCGCGCGAGTGGTCCTGCGGCTGGGGGACCAGCTTGCCCGCTTCCAGGCCCTGCAAGGTCTCCATCATCAGATTGGCCCCTGCCGCGCTCAATCGCTCCGCGAGCTGGATCGCCGTCTCTTCGGGACCGATCTCCGTCGCCCACTGCAACAGGATGGGACCTGTGTCGAGTCCCGGGTCCATAAGCATCGTAGTCAGTCCGGTTTTGGTTTCCCCGTTGGCGATGGCCCACTGGATGGGGGCCGCCCCGCGATAGGCGGGGAGCAGCGAGGCATGGAGATTGATGCAGCCGTAGCGGGGCAGGTCGAGCAGCCACGGCCGCAGGATTTGCCCATAGCCGACTACCACAACCGCTTCCGGCTGGATCCCCTCGAGGCAGGCGCGAGCTTCGTCGCTCTTGATTTTCTCCGGCTGGTAGACGGGCAGGCCCAGGCGGAGGGCCGCTTCCTTGACCGGCGGGGCTTGCAATCGCTGGTCCCTGCCGACCGGGCGGTCCGGCTGCGTGATGACAGCGCCAAGATCATACCCTTGAGCGGCCAGCCGCTCGAGCGTGGGGACGGCAAACTCCGGAGAGCCGGCAAAGACAATTTTCATGGCAAGCAAATTGTACTTCCGAATGGAATCGTGACGCCCTCGTGCTCAAGAGTGTGTAGAAGCTGTTGCAAAACCCATAGTAAGTCTCGTCAGGGCACGACTTTAGTCGTGCCGAAAGAGGTACGGAAAGGTTCGAATTCCTTGCGGCTTCAGCCGCTGAGGGACGGACCTCAGGGGCTAAAGCCCGGAGAACAGAGCGTGTCTTTTCGGCATGGCTGAAGCCATGCCCTGACAAGGCCGTAAAAGAGGTTATGCAACAGCTTCTAGGAAAATTCTCAATCGGTCCCCGCCAAAGCAAAAAGCCCTTTTCCGAACGCTTACTCTGCCTTCTCTGACTTGGGCGGGAGGGTGTAGCTCCGGATGAGGTCCACGAGGCGTTTCCCTTGCGCGCGGATTTCTTGGGCCGTCTCGCGGAGCGAAGGCTCCAAGCGCGGATTCATGGCGAGCAATTCAACCGAAGCCAGGATCACGGTCAGGATCGACATGCTTTGCTGATAAAAATCCGCCAGTTGGGCAGCGTCCAAAACCGCCGCAGTTGGCGCGCCTTCCTGAGGAGGGGATGGCTCTGCCCGAGGGGTTCCGGTGTCGGCGGCCAACTCAGCCGGCTGGGCCTCCGGTTTCCGCGCCTCCGCCAGGGCAGTTTCCATTCGCTCCCGCAAAGTCAGGACCTCCTGCTCTTGCGAGGCCAATTGCGCCGCCAGCTTCTCCCGCTCGGTTTCCAGGAGCCGAAGGCGCGCCTCCGCCGCTTCCCCTTCTTCGCGGAACCGTCGCTGGGAAGCGTCCAACTCCTCTTGGAGGGTCCCGACCCGCAACTCCAGTGCACTCCACTCCTGGGCCGTGTGGCTGGCTTGGTTAATATCGAACTGGGCTTCCAGTTGGCGGATGCGCAAGTGCGTGTCGTGTTGGTCCGCGCGAGACCGTTCCGCCTGAGCGAGGCTCTGATCCCGCTCGGTCACCAGTTGCCGGATGCGCTCTTCGGCCGTTTCCTTGGCTTCCTGGAGCTGTCGCTCGAAGGTATCCACGGCTTTTCGGAGCATCCCGGCGCGGGTCTCGATTTCGGATTTCTCGGCGCGGGCTGCATTCGCTTCCGCCTGGCTTTGGTCGCGTTCGGCTTCCAGTTGCCGAGTCCGGAGCGCTGCCGTCTCCTTCACCTCATCGAGTTCCCGCCGCACGGCATCCAACTCAGGTAAGACCCGTTCCAGAGTCAGGATTGCCAGCACGTGATCCACATTGGAGGCTGGCGAGTGCGCAACCGGTTTGGGGGACGGCTCTTCGACTTCTTCAATGGGTGTGGGCATGGGCTCGATGTCGGATGCTTCCGCTGGGGGTGGTTTGGGGGCGGCGGCCTCAATCGGCGGCCAGAGTTCCGGAGCACCATTCGGGGTTGGGGGGGGCTGGGGGATTTCCGGTGGGGCTGCGGATGGCTGCTCGGGTCCCTGCAACCACCGGGATAACCGGGCGAGAAGTCCCCGAGGAGGACTGGGGTTTCTTTCGGGTGCTCCTTCCCAGCGCCGACCCTCCTCCTTCCTCTCTGGCATTTCTTCCATCATGCGGAATTCTTTCTCGTTCGAACGGAGGTGGACGGGGGTCGGAGACTCTGCCTCGGGGAGGCTTCCGATCCACTCCTCAGACTCCCGGGAACTAGCGGTGGACAAGTCTGCTTCGCCGGCAGACCGCTCCTGCCTCTCTCTCTTCTTTCTTTTGCGGGCCATACTTCCCGGAACGTTCCGTCGTTCCTCCTCTCGGAATTATGCCATCAAAGCCCGGTGGTAGGACAGGCATTCCTGCCTGTCACCCGTTTTCAGCAACAGGCCGGTGACCCCGCAATGCGGGGCAAGAATGCCTGTCTCACGTGGGTTTTCCGCAGCCTTTTAGAGAAGAGCACGGAACGGCGAAATGTCCCCTCGCAGCTTACTGCGCCTGCGCCGCCAGAATCCGGGCGATGCGGCGGCTGGCTTCCCCGTCGCCGTAGGGGTTGTGGACCTGGCTCATGCGCGCATACTCCTGGCGATCTTGGAGCAGCCGGACCGTCTCGGCGACGATCGGTTCCGGATTGGTTCCCACCAGTTTGGCGGTGCCCGCTTCCACCCCCTCCAGCCGCTCGGTCATCTCGCGCAGCACCAGGACCGGCTTGCCCAGCGAGGGAGCTTCTTCCTGGACGCCCCCGGAATCCGTAAGAATGATGTGAGCCTGTTGCATTACAGCGACAAACGGAACGTAGGCGAGGGGAGCGATCAGGAAGACGTTCGGAAGATGGCCCAGCAGACGCCGCACCGGCTCGCGCACGTTCGGATTCAGGTGCACCGGGTAAATCAAGTCCACCTCACCCCGGCGAGCAATCCGGCGGAGCGCCAGGCAGATGTTTCGGAACGGTCCCCCAAAACTCTCGCGCCGATGGCTCGTCACCAGCACGAGCGGGCGCTGGCCGCTCAACCGTTCCAGCCCGGCGAAGGCCGTGAGGGGAAGGACCGGTTGTTCCAGGGCATAGAACAGCGCATCGATTCCGGTATTGCCCGTGACATGAATGTCCTGGGGGCAAATCGCTTCGCGGAGCAGGTTTTCCTGGGCCCGCACGGTGGGCGCAAAGTGAAGGTCCGCCAGAGGGGAAATCAACCGCCGGTTCATCTCCTCGGGAAAGGGAAAGGAATCGTTTCCGGTGCGGAGACCGGCCTCCACGTGGCCGACCCGCACTTTCAGGTAGAAGGCTGCCAGCGCCGCCGCGAAGGCGGTGGTGGTATCGCCCTGCACGACGACCCAGTCGGGGCGCTCCTGCTCCAGAACCGGCCGCAGCCGGTCCAGGCACCGGCGGACCAATTGAAATAGATCTTGCCCGTTCTGCATGACACGGAGGTCGTAGTGCGGAAGAATGCCAAAAGTGTCCAGCACCTGGTCGAGCATGCGGCGATGCTGGCCGGTCACGCAGACGCGGACGAGGAAATGCGCGGGGTCCGCCTGGAGTTCCCGAATCAAGGGGGCGAGCTTGATGGCCTCCGGCCTGGTCCCGAACACAGCCAGGATTTTTTGCCTGCGATGCCTCATGAGTTTCCCTCCGGCGCTGGAGAAGGTGTTGAGTCAAACGGTTCAACTATACTCCCTTGTGGTTCCGAGGGGAGGAGAAGAATGAAGGGCTGGACCTGCCCCGCCTGCCCTGAGCGAAGCCGCAGGGAAGCAAAGTCGGAGGGTCACCGGCGACGTCCGGCAGAGCCGAGCGATTCGGATTTCAAGGCTGCCTGGTGGTCGTTCGGCAGGCCCTCCTGAGCCGAGGCGTCGGAGGGAAGGCGCGCCCGGTCATCGGAAGGCTGGCTCTGCGCCTTGTTTCCCAACAACTCCCGGAAGAGCCGCTCGTATTCCGCGGTGACATCTTCCCAGCGGTACCGCTTGCCAATCCGCTCCACGGCGCGTCTTTGACAGTCCGCCCGCAAACCTGGATCCGCGAGCACGGCGCTGATCTTTTCGGCGAGAGCCTCGGGGGATTTGGTAAAAGCAATCGCCGCGTCGCCCGCTGCCTCGCGATTCTCGGGCGTGTCGAGATAGAGGACGCACCGGCCGCATCCCATCGCCTCGATCAAGGCCGGATGGGTTCCCCCCACCTCGGTGGCGTGGATATAGCAAAAAGCATGGGATTGCAGTTCGCGGTACCCGGCGCCATAGATCGCGCCCGGAAACAAGATGCGCGGGTCGGAGGTCGAGCGCAGCCGGGCAATGTAGTCTCGCGCGTAGGGGGCGTCTCCGACGATGACCAGTTTCTTGTCCGTGGCGACGCGTTCAAAGGCTTGGACTGCCAGGAGCGCATTGTTTTCCGGCTCCAGGCGGCTCACGTAGAGAAAATATCCTTCCGGCTCCAGGCCCAGCCGGTCGAGGCAGTCGCGGCTTTCCAGGCGCGAACTGTCGGCGCCGTAAGGGATGAAATAGGAACGCTTCCCGTAGCGGTCCTGATAGTACGCCTGGATCGTTTTCGCGTCCGTGACGATGGCGTTCGGAAGAAAGGTGGAGAGCCGCTCGGAAAGCCGATAGTACGCTTTCCCCAGGGCGTTCCACTTCTGCCGGTTGCGTTCCAGGCCATCCACGTTGACTACCGTTTTCTTCCCCGCGAGGCGGGGCAGGAAAGAGAAGACGCTGTTGGCGGCGTTGCAGATCAGAACGACATCCACATCCTGGAACAGGACATGGCAGGCGGAAAGGAAGGTGTGGGCGACGGTATCGAAATACTTGTGCGAGATGGTCGGCAGGAGGACCAGCCGGACCCCTTTGTAGCAGGTTCCTTCATAGCGGATATTATTCGTTCGCCCGTAGACCACCACGGAATGCCCGTGCTGGACGAGCCGGGAAGAGAGTTCCTCGGCGAACGTCTCAAAGCCCCCGTAGTTTGCTGGAATGCCTCGCGTGCCCAGGATGGCAATTTTCATGCTTACAGGTGCGGGAACTGGCCGGGCTCGGCCCGGGTGGTCCGCAAGGGAAGAATGGGATAAGCATCCCGATTCAGGGGAGCGGATAGGGTTTGTGAATCACTCCCGGAAAGCTCCACCGGCGCCGTTACCGGACGGAACCGGAACCAACTCTGCAAATAGGCGTGGGAGACCCGGCGGCGCTGCTGGATGATGCGGCGTTTGGCGAGCATCCGACGCCAGAGCCGTAACACAGAGCCGAACGCCGGCAAGGAGCTCCGCTCCGCCACTAGACAATAGACCAGAATGGAAAAGTCCCGCGCCGTGACGGGCAGAAAATTTCGGACGTACAGGGGCCACGTCACATTCTTGATTCGCATCAGGAAACGGTTTTTGACGGAATGGAGATTGATCTCCAACGGGAGTTCTCGGCGGCATCCGGGAAAGACCCTGCGGACGTGATACCCGATCGCGCCCGGAAGGTAAAGGCAGCGCCAACCCTGGAGTTGGGCGCGCCAGGAGACATCGGCGTCTTCGCGGTAGAGAAAAAAGTCTTCGTCGAAAAACTCCCCCTCGACGCTGACCGCCTCGATCATTTGTCGTCGGTACAGGGCCGCCGCCGCTGTCGCGCCGAAGACGTACGCGGGCTGATCGTATTCTGCGCTGTCGGGGCGATGGAGCCCCCGGTCAAAATGCCGGAAGGTCGGAGTAAAGTAGATTCCAGCCGAATCCAGTTGCCGCTGCGGCGGAAATTCCAGACCGGGGAGGGCCCGGAGCAGTTTCCCGCAGACGGTCCCCACCGTGGGGTCCAGGCCGCCGCCCCGAACCAGGCCGGAGATGAAGTTAGGCGCCAGCCACACATCCGGGTTCAGCACCAGGACCCAATCCCCCCTGGTCTGGCCGATGGCCTGGTTCTGCGCGGCGGCAAAGCCGCGGTTTTCGGAATTGAGGATGACCCGGGTACGGTCTTTGCAGCCGTCCAAAAGGGAGCGGGTCTGGTCCGTGCTGGCGTTGTCCACCACAATGACTTCGAGCGACGGCCAGTCCTGGGCCAGAATGGACTCCAGGCAGCGGGCAATGCAACGCTCGCTGTTGTGCGTAACCAGTGTGACGGAAACGAGACTGTGATCTATCCCCATCGGTTCTCGCCCAGCCAGCCACCCTCGCTCGACCGGGGCAATTTCTGCGCAGCGTTCGATCGAGAACGGCCTCCGCTTCTCCAACCCCAAACGGAGAGCTTCGCTGTCTTCCAATACCCGCGAATCCTTTCCCTGCGAGGTGGGGTCGGAGCCTGGGGTGTTTCAGCCATCCCCCCGAACTCTGCCAGAATCCGCACTCCCATCCCTCCAAGCAGGGCTCCCCGGATCGCCCACCGGGTTCTCCAGGAAAAGTGCTTGTGCACATAATAAAGCATGTTGCGATACCAGTAAATCTGCTTCTCGGAAAAAGTCAAGGATTCCACGGAATGCGCGCCGTGGTGTTGGACGCGGACCTGGGGCCGGAAAAGAATCCTCCCCCCCTGCTCGCGCAGCCTCTTGCAAAGGTCCACGTCTTCAAACCAGAGAGGAAAAAAGTTCTCGTCGAAGCCTCCGCAGGCCTCGAAACGGCTCCGGCGCACCAGCAGGCAGGCGCCGGCGGGCTGTTCCACTTCGGCGGGCCGGTCGTGGTCCAGGTCCAGGCAGCGATACCTCCGGTTCACCGGGTTGCGGGGGAAGAGGCGGTTCAACAATAAGATTTCGAAGGCCAAGGGGGCCGCCGTAGGCAATCGCCGCACAGTGAACCCGATTTGAGTTCGACCCTGGCCATCCACCAATCGCGGCGCAACCGCAGCCACACTCTCCGAACTCTCCAAGGCTTCCTCCAAAGGCGCAATGGGGTCCACGCAGACGGTATCCGGATTGAGAAAGAGCAGGGCGCTGCCCGTGCTGTGGCGGGCGCCCAAGTTTGCGGCGGCGGCAAATCCCAGGTTGGAGACGGACGAAAACAGCTTCACCGTCGGATACCGCTCCCGGATGAGGTCCGCCGTGCCGTCAGCCGAGGCGTTGTCCACCACCACAATCTCGGCGGCGGAAGCCTGCCAGGAGTCGAGACAGCGCGCGATGAATTCGCTCGAATTGTAAGTAACGAGGATGATCGAGATCATCGGGTTTTGAATCTGCCAGTTTGCCGCTGCGAATCGGGGACTTCCAGGCTTCGCCCTTGGTCCCCTATCGAAGGGGTCTGGATGGCTTTCCGGCGGGCAGATGGTCGAGACCTGCCGGAGCCGAGGCTTCGGGTTTCTTTCGCGGCGAGAAAAGCCCGAAGTAGAGCCTCCAGAATGTGTCCTGCTTGAACCGGTCCGGCGCGGTGACGTCCTCGTAGATTTCCCGCTCCGATTTCCGCAGCATCGCCAGAAAAGCCCGGCGCTCGTCCTGCCGCCACCGGGTCCGCTTGCGGACTGCTTGGGGCAGGAGACGAAGGAAGCCTGCCACGCCGCTCCAATAAGCTCGAAAGCGTTTTTGTCGCATCGCCAGGAGCGCCCACAGGAGCTGCGCCCAGGCAATCCGCGGTCCCAAACGCGCCAGGAGCAGCCAAGGATAGTTCTTCACCAGAAGCAGCAACTGGTTCTGCGTGAGCAGCCGGAAAACCGGCGCGGGGTCCGACGCCCCCAGGCTCGCGCTTCCCCGGTGGCGGCAAATGGCCTGGGGCAGGTAGAACCCTTGCAGACCGGCGCGGGCCGCACGCAACGAAAAGTCCATGTCTTCGAGGTACGCAAAGAAGTCTTCATCGAACGTTCCGACCTGTTCAAAAACGCTGCGGCGGAACACGGTGGCCGTGCCGGAGACAGCCAGGACCGGCCGAGGAAGATCGAATGCCCCGGAGTCTCGCCGCCCAAATCCCAGCCGCCAGGCCGAACCCCCGAGCGACACGGCATCTCCCGCATTGTCGAGCAACACGCCGCCGGGTTGGTAAATCTTCCCGCAGCAGAAGGATGCTTCCGGGCGTTTCTCGAGGAACGCGACAGTCTGTTCCATCCAATGTTTCTCCAGTTCCACGTCATCGTTGAGCAAAGCGACATAGGGCGAGCGAGTAGCCGCAATCCCCGCGTTGACGGCAGCCGCAAATCCCCGGTTGTCGGGGAATTTCACCACCGCGCATCCGAACTTCTCAGCCAGCCGGTCCACCCACGCTCCCGCGCCGTTCGAGACGAGAACCGTTTGAAAGTCCGCGTAGGTCTGCTGCCGCAGCGATTCCAGGCAGTCCTCAAGCAGACGCTCCTGCCGCCAGGTCGGGATGACGACAGACACCTTGTGCTCTGGGTTCTCTGGCATCTCGGCTGCCTGTTGATGGGCTTAAAACTTGCTGCAAAACCTGAATTCAAGGATTGTCAGGGCACGGTTTCAACCGTGCCGTAAAGCGCGCGAAATCAATCTTCCTTCCTTGCGGCTTTAGCCGCTGAGGGTAGTGCTATCCGCAGGCAAAAGCCGGCAACGAAAGACTCACCTCAGGCGCTAAAGCGCACTTTCACCACGCCAGTAACGGCACGCCTGAAGGCGTGCCCTGACGGGATGTTCCGAGAGGTTTTGCAACAGCTTCTACGATTTCCAAGCTCCGAAGCGATTATAGCAGTGAACGGCCCTTCATCTTACGGCGATGGACACGGGATTGGAATTCATCCCCGCGATGCTGAGGACGAGCGGGACGGCGTTTCCTGGAGGTGCGCCTGCGGGTACTTCCATGTTGACCTGGTAAAGCCCGACGAAGCCGGGAGCCAGCCCGGAAAACAAAACGCGGGCTGGCAGGCGGCCGATGGTGGCCTGCGGGCGCGCCTGCGTGACAGCGGGCGGACTGGCGGGCGCGGGAGTGCCCGGCGGAACGAATGGACTGGTTGGGCCGAGGCCGGAGGCATAGATTTCGAGTATTTCGCCCGCTTGGGCGGGATGCTCCGGGTCCACCGGCGTGGCCGTCCCGGCATGGAAAACCGCTCCCCGATTGAACCCCGGGCTGGGCAGCAGGAAAATCGCCGGTCCAAACGCTTTGATCTCCTGCGCGATGGGCGCGGTCCGTGCGCCGTCCTGAAACCGGACCTCAAAGGCCGCCGGCGCTTCGTTCGCGTCGGGCGGAATCTGGGCGTTGATTTGCCAGGGACCTACCGAAAGCAGCGGCAACGGAATCCCGTTCATGGTGAGCGAGACGCCCGAGAGGCTTTCCGGGAGCGGCAAATTCGTGGCGTAGGCGAAGGTGTCGCGGGTGAAGTTGAGGCCGAAGGCGGAGGCCAGCGATCCGGCGGCTACGACCCCGAAGGGCATCGCCGCGCCGGTAATGCCGTTTTGGTTGAGAGAGCGCGGGGCGTATGCGGCGGCGAGGCTGCTGCCGTCGCTGTTGACGGTGTAGATGGCCCCGATGCTGCTGCCTCGCAAGCTGTCACTGGTCGGGCCTAAGGTAACGGCAACGCGGCGGCCATTTTCGCTGAGGACGGAGTTGCCGGCCACCGAGAATTGGAGGCGCGTCAGGCGCTGCACTCCGGTCCCGTCGCTGGCGGCCAGGGAAACGTCTCGGCCCAGGATAAAGGCGACGCGACTCCCATCGCCGTTGATGCTGGGGGAGGCAAGAGTGTTTTCCCCGGAAGCGATCTGCCGAAGCTGGGTCCCGTCGGCGCGAATCGTGAAGAGTTGCGTCGTGTTGGTCGCCCTCCCCGCTGCCGCATCGAGGTTCGCCAGGAAGGCGATGGTCGAGCCATCCGTGCTGATCGTGGCGTCCCTCGCAAAGATGTTGGAGTCTGCAAACTTGGTAACCTGCCGCACGTCGGTGCCGTCCAGGTTGGTCAGATAAACGTCGGTCGGGGCGGCGGCGAAGGTGGGGCCAAAGGGAGCGTTCGACGTGAAAACAACCTGGCCGTTGCGGCTCAGAATGCGCTGGGGAGCAGAGGCCAGAATGCCGAAAAAAATCGGCAGGTTCCGCGGCGGAGCGCCATCGTTCCTCGCCACGTAGAAAGGTCGCTGCCGCCGGACGGCATAGAAGACCGCCGACCCGTCACCTGTAACATGGGGCGTCTGCACGCAGGAAAAGAAACAGGCGGGACAGTCAATGGCAAGAAGGGGCTGGATGCAGCCCTGGGTATCCACGGCCAGCGTTCTGTCCACCGCTCCGGCTACATCGAGCAGGTGGACCTCTTCTCCCCGCTCCGCCGTGCCCAGCGCCGTAAACGCCGCCCACCGTCCGTCGGAACTGAGGGAAACCGACAGGGCACCCTGGGGAGGCCGGTTGGTCCCTGTCAGCCGTGTCAGACGGCGCAGGCCGCTGCCTTCGCTGCTCACCACGTAAATGTCCATCGTGGGCAACGACGCGCCGTCCGCCGTGATCGCCGAACCAAACACCACGCTGCGCCCGCCTCCGTCCAGAGCCGGAGGGATCATGGTGCTGGTCTGGCCCAGGAAAATGGGGAAGCCCAGCCCTGGCTCCTGCGGCCAAGCCATAGGAATCGGTAGGAAAACGAACATCGCGAGGAAAAGAAGAACGAAAAGTGTTCGACACGCCCGCATCGGAGAAATCACCACACCGGGGGGATTCGACCCGTTTGAGACACCATCATCGTAGCACGGCTCGGCGTTCGGGCGATCCACTGCTCTGGGGCATCTCTCAATCAGGTATAATTGCCCCGGCGGTGGTGGCTGGTCTTCTGCTGGCGAGAAGGACTTGAAAAACAATACTGGCGCGAGCAGCATGGATTATAATAGCCCGTGAAATTTCGGGATTTGATTCAGCTCATTGAGCAGGATGGCTGGCGTCGAGTGCGACAGAAAGGCAGCCATCGGCAATACCGTCATCCGGTGAAGCCCGGCACCGTGACCGTCGCCGGGAAACCCGGAAAAGATGTTCCAGAAGGAACGTTGAATAACATCAGGAAACAGGCGGGTTGGAAATAATGGCGCAACAATACCTCGTAGTCTACGAAAAGTCTGTTAATGGATGGGGAGCGTATGTCCCCGATCTTCCCGGCCTTGGTGTCGTGGGTGACACGCTCGAAGAGGTCCAGCGTCTGATCCGGGATGGAATAGAGCTTCATTTAGAGAGCCTGAAAGAGCACGGCGACCCCATTCCGAAACCCGCGGCCAAGTCCGATTACGTGGACGTGGACGCTTCGCTGCTGGCGTGATCGCCCATCGCCTATCTGTGCCT
>Ga0156329_1090_pt1 | contig 12028 bp, 11 predicted proteins | sample RifCSPlowO2_12_FD_107977 | JGI IMG/M metagenome (GOLD analysis project Ga0156329, IMG submission 107977) | Acidobacteria bacterium RIFCSPLOWO2_12_FULL_60_22 | reverse complement strand
GGCCATCGCCACCATCACCCCCAACAACGCCTCCGCCTGGTTCGCCCACTGCGGCTATGATCTACAGTAACAGGAGAAATGCTCTAGGCGACAAGGCAGGAGTTAATTCTCAGAGCGAACCACCAGTTTCACTGCCTTGCTGACTTGATCGCCGGCACGGATCACAAGATCGAGATTGCCTGAAGGTGTGTTGAGCGGAATTCGAATGTTGACCTGGTTCAATCCGACAAAACCCGGCGCAAGGCCGCTGAACAGGACCTCCGCCGAAATCCCTCCCACGGACACTTCCGGTTGATTGCTGGTGAGCGAGAGTGGCGAAGCCGGTGGCGAAGATCGCGACGGCCTCGCCTCTTGCCGCCGGGTTGGCCATGGTCACGAGTTGGTAGGTGCCAACATGCAGAATTGCTCCAGCCGTTCCATCCACGGTGAAAACGCCGGGCTGAGCGGCGAGGATGTTCATCTGCACCGGGACGCTAGGCCCGCCATTGTTTATGACAACTACACTGGCCGTGGCCTTTCCAGCCATTTCGTATGGCACCTGAAGGTTGATTTGCTCCTGGCCATTGACATTATCGACGGCGAAAAGCGGCGCGGCGAAGCCGTCGAATGAGACTTTCGTTTCCCGCAGTTGGGTGGGAAGCGGAATCGTCGATGCGAGCACGATTCCCGTGGCGCTGCTCAGTCCAGTTCCGAAAATAGTAGCAATTGCGCCCGGCGAGACGCCAGTGATGAAACTCGCGCCGTTCGCAACACCATTAGCCGTGAAGAGCGGTGCGGCACTGCTTCCCGCTACCCAAACCTTTCGCACTCGGTCGTGGTTCCAATCCGCGATGTAGATGTTTCCCTCCGCGTCCAGTGTTACACCCGAAGGATGATCCAGCGAGGCCTTGGTAGCCAACCCGCCGTCTCCCAGAAAAAACTGGCTACTGGTTCCCGCCACCGTGCCGATCGTTCCATCGGGACTTAGCTTCTGGATGCGATGCGAAGCGCTGACGGCAATGTAGAGGTTCTCCATTGCATCTACTGCCAATCCCGTTGGCCTATTCAGAGACGCCGCCACGGCTGGCCCACCGTCGCCCCAGAATCCCGGGATCCCGTTGCCGGCTACAAGTGTGAGCACTCCGGCTGCCGAGATTTCCACTACCCGGTTGTGGTCGGGGTCACTGGCAACAATGTTCCCTGCAGAGTCGATCGCCACACCAGCGAGAGGCCCGAGAGGCGCATTGATGGATGGCCCTCCCACCGGCAGCGGAACCGTCCCGCCGCCTGCTATTGTAGTAATGGTGCCTTGCGCGTTGAGGTTAAGAATGAAAAAGGAACTATGAAGAACGATGACGAGCAGAGTAGACAGAACCAGCCAACGCATCCCGGGCCCCCATGGTTTGATCTCTATCGCAGTACCTATTCCCGCAGTTGGCATCTACTTCAGTTTAGCACTCAACCGAAATTTCCATTTTATCCGGAATTAGTTTTTGGGTCCTCCGGCGGTTGCAATTATACGCCCGCTTCCCTCCAGTCGAGCCCTCCGAGCACAAGGCTTTCATCCAGACGGTCCCACCGACTCTCAGCCGCCCTTCCACGGGGCTTCCAACCTCAGCATGTTGGCAAACAACCTCCGCGTCAGGAGACCTTTCACCACCAGCCATTACTCTGAATTGGCCTATCTCCATTACCTCAAGCTTGTTGCATAATCGTGTCACGACGAAACCGGAGAGTCGCCTTCGCATCCCCCAAAGATCGCAGTTCAAGATAGTTTTCCCGAGGATTACTCCCGAGTAACGGCGAAGGGAGGAGTAATCGGCTGGCTCTGGATTACTCGCCGCTTGCCGACATATCGTGGGTAATCGAGCATTTGGCTCAGCGACCTCGTTTCGGGGGTTCGGTCAATTTTCGGTTTGCCGGCTTCCAGTGGCTCGAAGGTACATGTAAGCCGCCGGAGTCGGTGGCCCATCGCCTATCCACTACCAGAAAACCAGTTTCCCAGCCACAGGCTGTAATGCAGATTCACACTGCTGGCGGTAGAAAATATCGGGCAGGTGAAAAATTCCCAACGGGACTATTGCACGGCGAGAGTAACAGTGTTGGAGGTGGATTCGAGGATGGTTAGAACGACGGGTACGGGGTTTCCGGTGGGAGTACCGGGTTGCACAATCGCATTGACTTGATAAAAGCCAGCGTAGCCTGGAGCCAAGCCGGAAAACGGTACCGCCGCCTTGACGCCCCCGATGAACACGGTAGGTGCGGCTTCGGTCGCCGAAAGCGGGCTGCCGGAGCCGGCAACGCCGGTGGGCGGCGGGTTCGCCACCGCGCCCAGTCCGGTCGCGTAAATCGAGATCAATTCACCGCGATTGACGGGGCGGGAACCGGGGAAAGCGCCCGTCGGTGCGGCGAGGACGCCCAGGTTACTAACCAAAATGGAGCCCGGGCCGCTCCCTGAGCCACTGGTGGAAAACAGACCCGGCGCGGAAGAAGCCAGCGGGACCGTCACCGGACTGCTGGTTGCGACACCCACGGTCACCGTCGCTGTCGCTTGCGCCAGACCTGCCAGCTCCCGCGGTACTTGAAAATTGATCTGTGTATCCGTACTCGCGAAGGCCGGAGCGGTGATACCGTTCAGTTGAACGACTGCTTGCTTTTGCTCGGGAGGAGAGAAATGAAGACCGAAGACGGAGGCGACGGAACCGGCCGCCCGAGGAGCCTGCGGCAGGAGGCGGGCAGCATTCACCACTCCGCCCGCATGGATCACCGGGTCGCCACCGGCACTTCCGCCAGTTTGGTGAGAACCCCGTCCCAATCCCCTATGGGACTGGAACTCAGTAAGATCCTGGGAACCGACCCGGCCACATAAATGCCCGTGGAGTTCACGGCGATGGCGGCGGCGGTGTCGCGCACATCGGTGCCAAACTGTCGGGTCCAGATCTCCGCGCCGCTCGTGTCCAATTTCCTCACGAACACGTCCTCGTTGAAGCCGCCCGAGCCGAGCTGGCCCGGAAGCATCCCCACCACGTTTCCGGTAATAAAAAGATGGCCGCCGCTCAGAGCCGCACCGTAGGCCAGCGCATCGCTGCTGGCTCCGAACTGCCGGGTCCAGCTCTCCGCGCCATTGTCGTCATACTTCCGCGCAAAGGCATCATATCCCGAGCTGTTCGTTTGGCCGGGAAGCGCTCCGGAGGTTGCTCCTACAATGTAAACGCCGCTCGAATCCGCCGCCACTCCGCCGGGAAATTCCAGGCCCGATGTCCCGAACTGCCGCGTCCAAAGCTCCGTGCCATCGGCATCATACTTGCGCAAGAAGATGTCGTACAATCCCCCCGCATAGGCCTGACCCGGCAAGGCGCTGTCGGTCTCCCCGAGGACATAAATGCCAGTGGCGTTGGCGGCGATTCCGACCGCCACATCAATTTTCTTGGTCCCGAACTGGCGCGTCCAAAGCTCGTTTCCGTCCAGGTCATACTTGCTTACAAACGCGTCGAATCCCCCCTGCGGGTTCTGCCCCGGCAGGGTTCCGCGGGTATACCCCGCGATGTATAGGGCACTTCCGTTCACCACCACCGCAAGGGCGGCATCGTTTTGCGGCGTTCCCACCGAGTCAATCTGCCTGCTCCATCGAAGATTCCCGTCCACGTCGAACTTGCGGAGGAACACATCGTGCCGGTTGTCGTTGGTAAAGTCCGCCTCCGCCGGTCCTACGCTGCCTGCGACGTAAATTCCGCTGGCATCAGCCGCCACTGCCATTGCAGCGTCGTCGAACACCGAGCCGAACTGCCGCGTCCAAAGCACATTGCCGGCGGCATCATACTTGCGGAGATAGGCATCCTTTTTGCCGGCCCTCTCCAGGTCCGGCAGGATGCCATCCGCATACCCCACCATATAGATGCCGCTCGCGGCCACCGCCACAGCGAAGGCTTCATCCGCATTAATGGTCCCGGTACGGCGACTCCATTCGACCACTTGGCCGGCAGCCGTTGCCGGCGCCATGGCCAGCATCAGCAGGACCAGCAAGAAAACCAACATTCCATCCGCTTGCGATGACCACTTTCTAATGGCAGGGTTTGGTAGATTCATTCGTCCACGAGCTTCCACGGGCGTCTTGCTCCCTTGATCCGGAATGAGTTCTTAGGCCCTTCGGCGGTTGAGAGTATACACCCGTTTGCTTCCATTCGAGCCCCTCTGGGACTGTTTCGTGAAATAACTTCCCGGCGGCCTAGTTTCTTTCCGTCGGGTACACTATACAAGGTCGGTCCAGTCACCGTGTTCCGCCCTAGGTTTCCAAACGTCCCCGCCGCAGGCAATTCAAAAGCACAGGGATCAAGGAACCGGTCCGGCGTTCGCAGCTTCTGACCTGCCTCGATTCCCTGGCACCCACGGGTCACTCCCCGGATGGGTCATAACCCATACACACAATTCTTGCCGCCGATCCGGCGGTCATACCAACGCTTGCCTGCGTTCCTTCTGGCCTTGATCCCAAAACCCTAGACTCCAATTTGTGGTTTTTCGAAAGGCCGCGTAGAATGGGCCTCTGTCAGATTCCTGCGCAAAGCCCAATTTCTTAAATAGACCAACTCCAGGGATCTCAGAACGTCAATTTCGCCCCGAACTGGATCTGCCGGGATGTGGCCGCCGTGGCGTTGAGGCGGCCGGCCGAACCGCGGCGGACCCCGGTCGCATTCGTAAACACGATATTGGTCGGCAAACCGAAATTAGCGTGGTTCAGGATGTTGAAGAACTCCGCACGGAAGTTCATTCGGAGACGCTCTGTAATCGTGGTCGATTTATCCAGGGTTAAATCAACATTGGCAAAACCGGGACCGATGATAGTGTTCCGGCCCACATTTCCGTAGAAACCGGCTTCGGGCAGTACAAAAGCGCAGGGATCAAACCATCGATCAGGAGTGCCGAGCTTTTCGCCGTTGGAGATTCCCGCGCATCCGGAAGTAACTCCCTCGATTGGGCTGAGGCTGGCGCTGGGCGCAAGGCTAGGCCGGTCCGCAACCATCCGCGCTCTGTCGCGCGACTGGTTAAAACCGGTGAGCGCCGAAAACGGATTGCCATCCGCCAGGGTAGTAATTGCCCCGAGTCGCCATCCGCCCAGCAGTTTTCCAGCCGCTCCACTGAACGGGCTGCCCGGCAGATCGTAGGTGAAGTTCATCACTAGGTTGCGCCGGATGTCGAAGGCGGACAGACTGCGTTCCGCCTTGGTGTCCTCCGGATCTTGCGAAGTGTTGGAGTTGCCCGCCGCACCGGGCGAGTCGATGGACGAGGCGTTATCCATGTTCTTGGAGTAGGTGAAGGAAACTTTGAACCGCAGGCCCCGGGTGAGCCGCTGAACGACATCCATCTGGAGAGCGTTGTAGTACGCATCGCCGTTGAAGGTCATTAGGCGGCTTCCGGACAACTCGGGATTTTTGCGAGGCGCAACGGCAGGGTAAAACACGCCTCCTCCGGGGAGAAATTGCGGGACGGCGGAATTGCCGTCCGATCCCCTCGACAAATGGTAGGAATGGGCGCCCACGTACCCAATATTGAATACAGTGTTTGCAGTAAGTTGCTGCTGGATGTTGAAGCTGTGTTGAAGCCGCGTCGGAACGCGAACGTTGAATTCGATCCCATCCACGGAGGGGGCTGGAGCCGTGCCGGCCGAGCCGGAAAAACCGAGAGGAAAGGGTGGGTTGTCCACCTGCCTCAGACCAAAGAAAGGCGGATTGCTGGCAGTCAAGAAGCGGAATTCCGATTCAATCTGATCGTAAAACATGCCAAACCCGCTTCGGATCGCCGTTTTGCCGGTGCCGAATACGTCCCACGCGAATCCAACTCGCGGAGCGAAAAGCTGGTGGTGTCCTTCGAAAAAGGGATCGCCCAAGTGAGGCGTGGTTTCCATCGTCCGCAATCCGTTGAGGATCGCGGGACGGAAGTTCGAGATCCGCCCGTACGTCTCCGTAGGTACCGTCATGAACTCGTAGCGCAACCCCAGATTGAGCGTGACGTTTCTCTTGATCTTGTAGTCGTCTTAAACAAAGGTCGAAAAGTAAGTCAGCCGGTATGCCTTCGTTGCGTCTCCTCCTCCGGAAGGACTCGCGGAACGAAACAGCCGGGCTTTCCCCTGCAAAAAACTGGCTAGGTCCACAAATTCAAAACTCCCCAGCTTGTTCGATCCGTAATTCTCGTTGTGTTGAATCTTCTGGACCTGGACTCCCATCGAAAGGGAATGGCCGCCACGCTGGTGGAAGACCTGATCGGACACCTCGAATTGATTAATGATGTAGTGCCGGTCGTAGGAAGTTCCGATGCCGGCCGCTGTCAGGCCGCTGGCTCCGGTTGCGGAAGTAAATGAAATCTGTCCTACCGCAGCGGCGCCGGGATAAAACGCCAGGGAAGGATCGACGTCGATGAGAGGAGCACTGGTGTTCAGTGCCCTCGAACGGGAGAAAGCAAATCGCGCTGAATTGAGCGTCGTCGCATAGATTCTCTTTTCCTCGAGTGAAATGGAATTATCGTGGCTGCTGTCGAAGTTTCCGAAATACGGGTTCACCTCCGGCGACACCCGCCTCGCCCGCATGAAGTTGTAGCGGCCCATCAGGAAATCTTTGTCGGAAATCTTATGATCGACCCGCGTTAGAACGAAGTCTTGGCTGCTGACCTGGGTGGGAGCGCTGAAGGATTCCGCCGTCCCATCGCCAAAGTTCCTTCCGTTCGGCGGAGGGAAAAGAGAGAAAAAGGGTCTTACTTCCGGGGCAACGCCGACATTGACGAATTGGCCCGGATTGTTTCGATCCGGCAGCAAGCCCCGGCGGCCATTGTCGTCCGGGACGATGGCGAGATTCGTCAGACCAAGACCTTCCCGCAGCCCTTCGAAATTGCCGAAGTAAAACGCCTGGTCTTTCCGAATCGGCCCTCCCACCGCGCCGCCGAACTGGTTGCGCCGAAATTCCGGAGGTTGGGGCGTTTGGTCAAAAAAGTTCCGCGCATCGAGGTTATCGTTGCGAAGGAACTCGAAACCCGACCCATGGATCTGGTTGGTGCCGGAGCGGGTGGCGATGTTAATGACCCCCCCTGCCCGCTTGCCGTAAGCTGCGCTGTAATTGCCGGTTAGGACTTTAAACTCCTGAACCGCATCGACACCCATGTTCTTGCCCAATACTCCACCGGGCCCGCTAGTGGCAATTCCGGCTCCCACCAACTCGGTTCCGTCCATAAGAAAGGTGTTCGCTCGTGTCCGGGCCCCATTTACGCTAAAGACGTCCATCATGCCGTTGGCCACGTTGGTTCTTTGCAGCCGGTACGCAGGGGCCGACGATTCTAGGCTGATGAGTTGGTCGAAACTCCGCCCGTTGAGCGGTAAGTCACGAATGGTTTTGTCGTCCACCAGGCCAGCCATGGTGCTTGTTGTAGTCTCGACGATGGGAGCCTCGGCGGTCACCACCGTTTTCTCAGTGACCTGCCCTACCTTAAGGGTCAAGTTGATCGCCATGTCGCTTCCGACAGTCAACTGGAGGCCTTTCCGGACCTCGGTTTGAAAACCTGTGGCTTCTGCCTGCACTTCATAATGGCCGGGAATTATGCCCGGCACTCGATAGCGGCCCGCGCCGTCGCTCGTCACAGCCCGGGAGATTCCGGTGTCCACATTCGTGACGGTCACGGTGGCGCCGGGAATAACCGCCCCGCTTTCGTCCTCCACAACGCCCGCAATCGACCCGGACGAGCTCTGCGCCCAAAGTGTTCCACCCACAAAAACGATCGCCGCCAGCAGTGACCAGACACGCTTACAAAACCGCATAAGCCCTCCTCGTTGGGGTTGCTTGTCAGACTTGTCTATCCGCGCACAAACTTGTCGAAACAAGCCGGAATTAATTTTTTGGCCTTCTGGAGGCTGCAAATATACACCCATTTGCTTCCAACCGGGCACATTTTTTTCTCCGAGAGAGTCATCGGCTCCGAACCGCCTTCCAGAACTCCTCGAAACCCATTGTCGCCACTGCCGGAACCGGATTTTTCAGACACCGCTTCCTGCGGGGTCTTTCCTGGGATCGATTTCTTCATCGCCACAACCGGTGGCTCTACCCTGCTCGGATCGTGAGAGCCGCCATCCGTTCCACCATTGCTCCGAACAGCCGCCGCAGCAGATGGCTCTCTGCCAACAATAACCAATCATAGCTGGCATGTTTCACGAACCTCCCGCCCTTCTTCACCAGCCTGTGCTGTAAACTCGTCAGCGACCAGTTGCTGATCCTCTGCGGCAACGCTAATCGCCGCCAGAGGTTGCCCAAGTTGTTGGCAAGTACCTCAGCCAAAGGCGCACCTCGTTCGACCGAAAACGGTGGCAGCTCAAGCGCGTCATTTTCACCGCCTGCTTACCTTCTTTGATCCATTGCTCCGCTGTCCCGCGCTTGTTGTAGAACCGCACCACCGCCCGACTAAGGCATTTCTCCGATTACTGTATAGCCCATTCCGAGCCGCGACCATCAGGGAGCGGGCCCACTCGCTTACGCTCGTGGCTCGGAATCGGTTAGACGTGCGATGAATCCCGCTCTACACCTACCGGAGAAATGCGCTAGGCAGCGTCAGATTCGTCAGCATGCGAGGAACGTGAGAGGGAGGTGAAACTCGGGTATTGTGATGACCTTGTGCTCAAGCAACCTGCGGTTATGGACCTAACTTGGGAATTCCGCTGCAGAATTGGGAATCCGGGGCACAAAACGTGTCCCCTGCGCACCTCGGTGCAGAATTCTCGTGCACCACACCGATCCCTGGGAACGGTCCTCGTGGTCCGGGTGTATCCTCAGCGAGGACGAGAGAAAAGAAGATCAGCTACCTTCCATTGCCTGTTCGGAACTGCACGCGGGCAATCTTGTTGACCCGGTAAAAGGGCAACCAAACGGTCGGCGGATCGGTGCTGTTATCCACGTCAACAAACCGGGCGTCGGTTCCCAGAGATGGGTAAGGATACGCGGTAAACTTTTCCGTGAACGGATTGAATTTGAGAACCCGGTCTTCGTTCTCGAGGGAGACCCAAACCATGTGGTTCTTATCCACCATCGCGGAGTATGGCTCCGAGTTCGGGTTGGGTACCTTATATTCAGTTAACTTCTTGGTGTGGATGTCTATCTTCGCCAAATTGCCAGCGTAAAATTCCGCGACCCACACGGCATCGCCATTGGGGTCGGCTCCGAGTCTCCGGGGACCTTTCTGATAAATCAGAGGAGCGTTGTTAACGGTCCCACTGCGCTTGCTAATTTCGCGGTCCTTGGCGCTGATCTCCTTATCATCCACAGGAGGCACCACCACTTCGCCGACTTCGCCGGTGCGAGCATTCACGAACCCCACCCGGTCAGCCCACAGTTGAGCGAACCAGGCGTTGTCCTCGGAATCTATCGTGATCCCGTAAGGGTGTCCACCCGGGGTGACCGATTTGTATTCGGTATATTCTCCGGTTTCTGGGTTCAGCCGGAAGGCCCCGTTGTCCTGCGTGGCCCAGAGGCTGCCTTTGGAATCAACCGTTACGTTGGGGCCTATCCCTCGGGTCATGGAACTAGGCTTGGGGAATCGCTGGAATTTTTCTGTTTTGGGATCGAATTTCAGAATTGTGCCCTCCGTTCCGTTCGTGAGCCAGATGTTTCCTTTCTGATCCGCGATCACACCGTGAGTGGACACAGCCATGCCATCTTTGGTGTTCGCCAACTTGTATCCGGTAACGCGGCCGGTTTTGGGATCGAGCTTGCCGACTGTGCGCTCGGGGGTGGCGTTATCCGTGAAATAAACGTTGCCGTCCTTGCCTACCACCGCATCGTGGGTCACCCTGCTCTCGAAGCGGGAAGCGATGCCTTCGGACCAGTCGCTGCCGTTGGGGCTGTTGTTGACCGTGTAATCCTCCGGCTTATTGCCCCGCGGCAGCGCATATTCGGTAACCACGATCGCAGTTGCCTCGCCAGTGGCCCGCGGAAGCGGTTTCAACTTCCAGGGATACGGTTGGGGTCCGCGGATCCGGGTCAAATACTCGACCAACTCATCCTTATAGGCCTCGATACCCCGGCGGTCGAGCGAGTCGGGCCCTGTGAAATTTTTGATCATGAAGTCGATGATTATTCCCCAACCGGCGGCATCAAAGCGTTTTGACAGCATGAACCCCGTGACATGACAGGTGCTGCAAGAGTAAAGAATGACCCGGCTCATGCGGCGATCTTGGGGGGTGTCGGCGGGCAAGCTGTTCATCCATTCCACAGCCGAGAGCTGTTTTTGGAAGTCCTGGAGGGGCTTGAGGGTGAAGTTTTGCTGAATCCTTTTGCCGGGCGAGATCGCTTGCTCCGAGCGGGCTGCCTCGAAACCCACCGCCTGCGCCCAAATCCGGTATTGGCCGGCATCCAGCGGCGGGAAGTAATATTCCCCGTCCCGGTTCGTGTAGACCGACGTGCTGAAAGTCTTGCCCTGTCCTTGGGCCGAGACGGCAACCCCTTCCATCGGTTTCCCATCCAAGGACTTCACGGTCCCCATCAGTCCGGTGCTGGGCAAGGTTGCTGTTTGTGAAACCGGCAACCCCACCCAGAGCAATACGACAAGGAAACCAAGAATTCGGAACCAACTATGAAATCGGGGCATGGCATTCCTCCTTTTTGCCGGCTTAAAGAGTGTTCAAATAGGCAATGATGTTGTCGATTTCCTTCGGCTCCAAACCATATTGGAATCCGGGCATCTTCTGGGGGACCCCTTGCAGGATGAACGTCCGCACGACTTGCTCGGACAGCGGTTTTTCCCTCCGAAACAGGCCCTTCAGGACCGGCCCGACGGTGGCTGACTCTACAGTACTTTTATTTTCCGTTTTAAGCGGGAGATGGCAGATGGAGCAATTTTTAATAAACAAGTTTCTACCCGCTCTCTGTTGCTCGTTTAGAGTGGACAATGGAGCCGGTGAAGAGGGTTGCTGGGACTGAGCCGACAAAACGACCGGGAAGGCAATCCCACTTCCCAACAGCAGCAAACTCCGAACGGATAGTTTCAACCACGCTCTATTTCTCGACATTCTCGCCTCGACCATGACTTTTTCTCCTTACAATCCGTCCAACATTTGGAGCTGTGGGCTTACCGACCCAACTCCCCGGAAAGACTCATAGATGGTCTAGCGGCCCGCAGTCGCCCTTGACACCTTTGCGGTCGACCCCGTAGTTCTGCCCAGTTCAAGCGAAGCAATTTTACCGGCCACCACTCGGAAAACCAAATCCTACCCGTTCGATCTTCCCCCATGAACCTCATTGTGGGATGATGAGTCGGAACCGGGTACTCCACAAATTCTTCCGTTTTCGTGTTGAATGTCAAGGGCGGAGTAAAACTAGACCAGCGGGGCGGAGCAAGAGTAGACCACTTCTGATGGTGGGAGGGTTTGGTTCTTGGATCGGCAGGGGTGGCTGGAGCGGAGGCCTGCGCCGCCGTTAGGCGGTGCGTTTAGGCAGGAGCGGAAGGCACCCCTGCCGATCGCGGCGAGGTGCGGGGCGGGGTTACGGGTGGATTGGTGATCGGCTGGCAGGCTTGGCGGGTCGCTTCCGCTTGCTTTCCTTGAGCCGGTAGCTTTCTCCGTTCATCTCCAGGATGTGGACGTGATGGGTCAGCCGATCCAGCAGGGCTCCAGTCAGCCGCTCCGATCCCAGCACCTCGGTCCATTCGTTGAACGGCAGGTTGCTGGTCACCAATGTTGCGCCGCGCTCGTAGCGAAGACTGAAGATCTCAAACAACATCTCGGCTCCCGTCTTTGACAGCGGCACAAAGCCCAGTTCATCGATGATCAGCAGTTCGTAACTCGCCAGCAGCTTCTGGAAGCGCAGCAGGCGTTTCTCGTCCGTGGCTTCCATCAGCTCATGCACCAAGGATGCCGCCGTGGTGAACCGCACCTGGTAGCCCTTCTGGCAGGCCACACAATCCTAGGAGTGTATCCGAGAATTATTGCCCAAAAGCGCTTTTCCTCTACCCTGCTGGTGCGTCGAACCGATCGGATCGCCGTTGGGTCGGCGAGAGGGCTGAAAAAACGAGACTGCGGCTCGGGAAG
>Ga0156329_1295_pt2 | contig 12270 bp, 13 predicted proteins | sample RifCSPlowO2_12_FD_107977 | JGI IMG/M metagenome (GOLD analysis project Ga0156329, IMG submission 107977) | Acidobacteria bacterium RIFCSPLOWO2_12_FULL_60_22 | reverse complement strand
TTCTCTCCTGCCCATTGAGCACGGTGAAGTCGAGGATCTACGCCGGATTTGCGCAATTGAAAGAGATGCTGAGCACGCGCCGCGAGACGCGGGCGACCTTCGAGCGACGGGGGTAGCAGTCCGAGCCGCGCGCGTGAGCAAGCGGTCCGATCGGGCTACAGGCCCCGAGTGACCGCTCCCTTACGGTCGCGGCTCGGATAAGACCGGCCAGAAGGAGTTTGCGATGACTTGTGAACAAGCCAAATCGTTATTGCTGAACTATTTAATGGAGGAAGCGACGCCGGCCGAGCAGCTCGAAATCCGGCAGCATGTGGAGGGCTGCGCATCCTGCGCCGAGGAATCGGCGCGCCTGAAGCAGACGCTGTCGCTGGTGGTCCGCGCGGAGGTTTCCGAGGAAGTCCCGCGGCGGTTTCGCCTGGTGGCCGAGCCAGTGGGCTGGGCCGTGATGTTCTGGCGCAACAGCGCGCGGCTCGCCTTTGCCGGAGCCGGGATGGCGTGCCTGGCGATTGGGCTGCTGGCGCTGGCTTACACCAGCATCTCCTACCACAACGGGGGCTGGGAGATCGCCTTTGGTTCGGCTTCGCTCCCCACAGGCGGGAGCAGGCCGGCCGTCGCCACCGTGCAGGCCACGACCGCCTCCGGGGCACTCGATCGAGCGGAGGTTGTGCGGCTGATTGCGCAGGCCGTCGCCGCCAGTGAGGCGCAGCAGCAGAAGGCTTCCGCGCAACTGGTAGAGACCGTTGCTCAGAAGGCCGACCAGCGGCGAGGGCAAGATTTGCGGGAACTATCGGAGAGCTTCCGCTACTTCCAGGCGGCGCAGACCATGATGTGGAAGGACCAGGTGCAGAGCCAGCATGTGATGGGCGAGTTGGCGCGCCAGGTGGGATTCCCCCCGACGCAGTAGAAAGCAATCCGAGCCGCGCGCGTCAGCAAGCGGTCACCCAACGTTGGCCGTCCGAATCCAAGTCTAGGGGACGCTCCCTGACGGTCGCGGCTCGGATTAGCGGTTAAGGAGCATTGCGATGAAACACAGTTTGAGAATTGTTGGGACTCTGATCGTCGCCGGCGTTTGGGGCGGAAATTGTTCGCAGGCGCAGGTCGTGCCAAGTCCAGGAAAAGGCAAGCCGCCCGCCGTCGCCGCCAACTGGGATGTCGCTGCGCAAGGGGCGCCGCAACCGGGCGGGTCAACCAGCTTACGCTCCCTGAAAGTGCAGTTGCAGGTTTTTCAGGACATTCTCAACCGGAGCATCCCACAGTCGTTTGAGCAGCCCTTCACGCTTCTCCAGGATGCCAAGGGAAGCTATCTGCCGAATTTTGGCGCCGTGTTTCACCTGGAAGTGAACCTCCATCCGTTGCGCCTCATGTGGCCCTTCGATATGCGCCCGCACACCGCCGAGGAACTCCAGAAGGCGCGGGAGTTGAAGCTCCAGCGGATTCGCCAACTGAAAACCCATTTGAGCAAACTATTGCTGGAGTACGGCGTCAAACTGAGCGAGGTGCCTGCGGACCAGAATGTGGCCATTGCGGTTCACCTGTTTAACCTTCCTTCCGAGCAGAGTGATCTGCCGACGCAGTTGGTGATTGAGATTAGCCGGGGGGCACTGCTCGACGCGCAAGCGCGGCAACTGACCATGGAAGAGTTTCAGAAGACGGACAAGTTGCTGTTCCTGGAGTTTTAAGGACAGGGAGGAAGGCAGTGACAAGTGACGAGTGATAAGGCAAGAGAGATCATCCATTACCATTCACTCGTCATTTGTCACTCGTCACTGTTTTAGGCGGCGGTTGGGCGAGTTGGGCTGCCGCCGGCAGATTTGGCGCCAGCGCGCGAATTGAATATGGCTTCTCACAAGCGAATCGGTGAAATTCTGATGGAAAAGAACCTGCTTCAGGCCGGCGAGTTGGAGAAAGCCTTGACGCTCCAACGCGAGCGGCCGGAAAAGTTGGGGCGCGTGCTGATGGACCTGGGATTCGTCTCTGCGCGGGACGTGATGACGACGCTCTCGGAACAACTGGAGCTTCCGCTGATTTCGCCACGGGATTTCCCGGCGGTGGCCCCCGAGGTGGAAGGCATCTCCGTGCGGTTCATGCGCCAGTTCCACTTCTTTCCGCTCGGGGTAGAGGATTCGACGGTCACGCTCGCCATGGCGGACCCGCTCGATTCCGAGACGGTCGCGGCGGTGCGGTTGTTTACCAAGAAGCAGGTCCGGCCCTTGCTCTGTTCGGAGCCGGATGTCCTGGCCGGGATCGAGCGCTACTATCCGGAATCGGAAGCCGCTCCCGCGGAGCCGGGAGCGCGGGAAGAAGGCGCGGAAGTCCCGGAGGACATTGAGCAACTGCGCGACATGGCGAGCGAGGCTCCGGTCATTCGTCTGGTCAACAATCTGATCGCGCGCGCCGTCGAGCGCAGCGCCAGTGACATCCACCTGGAGCCGTTTGAAAAAGACTTTCGGGTGCGCTACCGCCTGGACGGGGTCTTGCATCCGGTGGATGCGCCGCCGCGGAACCTGGAAGCCGCGGTGCTCTCGCGCATCAAGCTGATGGCCAAGCTCAACATCGCCGAGCGCCGCCTGCCCCAGGACGGCCGCATCCAACTGAAGATTCTGGGGCGCGACGTGGACCTGCGGGTCTCTACGCTGCCGACGCTCCACGGCGAGAGCATCGTGATGCGCCTGCTCGACCGCAGCGAGACCGAACGCTACGACCTGGCCCGGCTGGGATTCTCGGGCGCGATGCTCGAGCGCATGGCCCGCTTCGCCTCGCTTCCCTACGGGATGTTTCTGGTCACGGGACCGACCGGCAGCGGCAAGTCCACGACTCTCTATAGCGCACTGAAGCTCATCAACACCGCGGACCGCAAGATCATCACCATCGAGGACCCGGTCGAGTACCAGATGGACGGGATCAACCAGATTCACGTCAATCCGCAGATCGGGCTGACCTTTGCTGCCGGCTTGCGCCACATCGTCCGGCAGGACCCCGACGTCATCATGGTGGGGGAGATTCGGGACCGCGAAACCGCCGAGATCGCAATTCGCGCCGCCTTGACGGGGCACCTGGTCTTCAGCACGCTTCACACCAACGATGCGCCGAGCGCCATCACCCGGCTCACCGACATGGGCATCGAGAACTACCTGCTCACCTCCTCGCTGGTCGCTGTCCTGGCCCAACGGCTGGTGCGCGTCCTCTGCCCGGAGTGCCGGCAGCCGGAGATGGTGTCGGGGTCCCGGCTGCGCGCGAGCGGCTTTGTCGCGCCGGAAGCTCACTATGAACTCTATCGCCGCGCGGGCTGCGACCTCTGCTTGCACACCGGTTTCCGCGGGCGCGTGGGACTCTTCGAGTTGATGGATCTCGATGAGGAAATCCGCCAGAAGATTCTGGCAAATGCGGACTCGATCGCTCTGGCGCGCACGGCGCGCGAACGAGGGATGCGTACCCTGCACGAAGACGGCTGGGAAAAGGTGCGGGGCGGAGTTACCACCGCGGAAGAGGTCTTACGGGTTACGCAGGTGTTTTAAGCAAGAAGTCAGGAGTCAGAAGTCAGGAGTCAGAATGCCGGAGGAGCGTCGTGCAGCAAGGACATTCCGCGATTTGGTGGTATGGAGGAAGGCTCACGACTACGTGCTTTCGATCTACGCATTCACTAAGGGTTTTCCAAAGGAAGAGAGGTATGGTCTTTCGAGCCAAATGCGCCGAGCGGCGGTTTCAATTGCCGCCAACATTGCGGAAGGGTTTCGCAAGCGGGGTAAAGCTGACAAAGTCCGATTTATGAATATGGCCGAAGGATCAATTGAGGAGAGCCGTTATTACCTGATTCTAGCCCAGGATTTAGGGTACGGCCAAACCGAGGAGCTAATGAATGCTCTGGAAGAGGCAAGCCGCCTCCTGAATGGCTACGCGAAGGCTATTCTGACTTCTGACTCCTGACTTCTGACTCCTGGTTTTTAGACATGGCCACCTATTATTATCGCGCGTTAGACGCAGCCGGCCGATGGCAGGAAGGAAGCCGCCAAGCGCAGACGGACAAAGCCGTGGCGCGGGACCTCCAGGCCGGCGGGCTGGTGCCGGTCTATGTCGGGCTTTCGCCGGCCGTCTCGGGCGCGCACGCCGGGAGTTGGCTGGGATCGCTGTTCGGCTCGGCCGAGGCCACGGCCGGAGGGCGTGGCGGGATGGTCCGGCGACGCGCGATGACCCAGGATCGTCTCCTGTTCACGCAGGAGCTGGCGACCCTGCTCAACGCCGGGGTGCCGGTGGATCGCGCGCTCTCGATCTGCACCGAGCTGACGGAAAACAAGGCCTTCCAGCAAGTCATCGCCGACCTGCTCCGCCAGGTGCGGGCGGGCAAATCGCTGGCCGAGGCGCTGGAAGCCCAGGGAAAGGTCTTCTCGAAGCTCTACGTGAACATGGTGCGCGCGGGACAGAGCACCGGGACCTTGGCGGTGATCTTTCAAAGACTCGCGGAACTGGAAGCGGCGGCGGCCGAATGGCGCAGCCAATTGATCTCCGCACTGATCTATCCTGCGCTGCTCACGGCGGTGGCCATCGCCTCGGTCATCGTGCTGATGAACGTGGTGGTGCCTCGATTTGCCCAGGTGTTTGAATCCACCGGTTTGCCGATCCCGCTCCCGACCTACCTGCTCCTGGAAACCAGCCGCCTGCTCGAAAGCTACGGTTGGATTGTGCTGCTGGCGGTAATCGTCGCGGGGATTTCGTTTCGGCGCTATCTCCGGACGCCGCAGGGCCGGGAGCGCTGGGACCGGTTTCTCTTGCGGCTTCCCTTGGTGGGGGAGTTGCTGCGCCGGGTGGAAACCGCGCGGTTTGCGCGAACCATGTCCACGCTGGTGGCCGGGAACGTCCCGCTGGTGCAATCGCTCGGCCTGGCGCGGGACATCATCGGGAATAGCGTAATGGCGGCGGCGCTCGACCGGGTGGCCCAGGGCGTCAAGCGGGGCGAGGGGATCGCCGCGCCCATTCGCCAATCCGGTGTTTTTCCGCCGCTCGCCGCGCACCTCCTGATGGTGGGAGAAGAGACTGGGCGGTTGGATAGCGTCTTCGAGCGGCTGGCCAATATCTACGACCGGGAAACGCAGGTGGCCGTGCGGCGGCTCACCGCCTTGTTTGAGCCGGCCGTCATTTTGGGGATGGGGCTGGTGGTGGGAACGATAGTCCTTTCCCTCCTGCTGGCGATTACCAGCATTAACGAGGTGCCGTTCTGATGGAAAACCATCCGAGCCGCGACCGTAAGGGAGCGGCCAGCTTCGTGATTAGCAACTCGGGGTTCGGGTTTTCCGAATCCCGGTGGCCGCTTGCTCACGCGCGCGGCTCGGACAAGCAAGATAACCAGCATTAACGAGGTGCCGTTTTAAGCAGGAGTCAGAATTCAGGAGTCAGGAGTCAGAAGCCAGTAGTCAGTAGTAATCAGAGCCACGACCGCTCGGGAGCGGTTGCAACCGCAGTGAACAGGGATGAGGGATGAGGGATGAGGGATAAAGCAGAAGAGAGAAGCCAGAAGAAGGAATTCACCTTGTCATCCCGAGGGAACCGAGGGATCTGCTTTTCGAGCGCAAACTGCAAGTGCAGATCCCTCGCTACGCTCGGGATGACAAGAGGGGCTTTTATTCTGACTCCTGACTTCTGTTGTTAGTTATTACAAGTGAGGTGGACGATGCGGAAATCCCGACACGGGGTAAAGAAGGCGCGACGAATCCTGCGGGCAAGGCAGCTCTCGCGAGCGGCCGGGGTTACGCTGATTGAGCTGCTCGTGGTCGTCACGATTATCGCCATGTTTGCGGCCCTGGTTGGTCCGCGGCTGTTCCGGCACGTGGGCCGGTCGCGCGTCACGGCGACGCGGGCCCAGATCAATTCCTTCCAAACCGCGCTGGGGGCCTACAAGCTCGACACCAGCAAATTCCCCACTACCGAGCAAGGACTCCAGGCGCTGCGGGTCAAACCCGAAGGATTAAACAACTGGGATGGACCGTACCTGCCCCAGGAGATTCCGGTGGACCCCTGGGGCAATCCCTATGTTTATAAGTTTCCCGGCGAACACGGGGATGAGCCGGACATTGTCTCGTTGGGCGCGGACGGCAAGCCGGGCGGCGAAAGCGACGATGCCGACGTTCTCAGTTGGAAGAGTCAATAAGATGCTGCGACCTGCCCAGCGACGATGGTGCACAGAGGCTGCTGTAAAGCCTCCTCGAACGTCAGGTCAGCGCACGCCTTCACCTGGATTATTTATGCGATTTCAGAAACCGGGCGACATCTCCCACTTTTCTCTAGCCCAGGCGTTCACGCCTGGGTTACAGAGGATCACCAATGGTTTCCAGCCCGCTTCAGCGGGCTTCTCTTGGGCCATCGGCCCGGCCAGGGCTGAAGCCAAAGAGAGAAGGCCGTTAAAACGGCCTGAGGAATCTACTCCCGCTGCCAACCCCGGCCTGAAGGCCGGGGCTACAGAAAAGAGGACGGCCACAGAAAATGCCTTGGCGCGGTCAGCAGAGGCGGCACGGTGGAAACCGTGCCCTAACGATCCTTGCAATGCGGTTTTGCGGCAAGCCCTAGGAGGGCCTGCTCGAACCGAGCGCGGCGTCACGCTGCTCGAGCTCTTGGTGGTGGCGGTGCTGGCCTCGATTTTGTTGGCGGTGGTCTTCCCATCGGTCGGCGCGGGGCTGCGCACCTTGGAGCTGCGCTCCTCAGCCCAGCGGCTGGCGGCGGCGGCTCGATACGCTCGGGATCAGGCGATCCACCGGCAAAGATTTTACGAATTGGAGATTGATGCGGAGGCGCGAACGATTGCGGTGGCGGACCTCGAAGGGACCGCCCGACGAGCCTTTGCGCTTCCCGCCTCTGTAAGCATCGAGAAAATTTTGCCGGAGGCGGCGGACAACGGATCGCGCCGCCGGCGCTTCCTGTTCTCTCCGGACGGCGGATCGCTGGCCTTTGAAATCATCCTGGGAAACCAGCGGCGACAGGTCGCCGTCACGAGCGACCCTCTCACCGGATTCCCGAAGGTGACGGAGTTATGAGGAAAGATCAGAGCCCCGACCGTAAGGGAGGGGGCACAAAGAGCCAGCACAGGACGCGCCAACGTGGCTTCACGCTCCTGGAGGCGCTGGTGGCGACTGCTGTCTTAGGCGCGGCGGTCGTCGGGATGTTGGGCTTGCTCTCCGGGGCGCTGCGCAACGCCGACCGGCTCCAGGCGCCCGAGCAGGCGCTTCTGCTCGGGCGGAGTACGCTCAACGAACTGATTTCGGCGGGCCTGACGACGCAGGATGGGGGCGTTGTCGAGATGCCCTTCGACCAGAAGATCGGCGGGAGCTGGAACGAGCAATTTCGCTGGGAGGCCGTGGCCACCCGGATCCGCTCCTCGCCGCAACCAGTTCCCGGAGAGACCTTGCTGGCCCGAATCGCGCTGGACGTATTTTGGAAAACCGGCGCAGGGCGCGAGGAGCGGAAGCTCTCCTTCGAAACGTATCAACTGCGGCTGGAGCCGCCTAAGGTCGGGCCATGAGTCCAATCGCCATGCGAAACCAAGCGATCTCCAGAACGGTTGGAAAGCCCTGCGCCGCGCACCTTTGCGTTGGGTGGGTACAGGCGTCCACGCCTGTACCAAAACGACAGGCAAGAATGCCTGTCCTACAAGTTGTGTCGCGGGAGGGAGACGCGGGATTCACCCTGCTCGAGCTGCTGGTCTCCATCACCATCGTGTCGCTATTGGCTACCACCGCTTTGATGGCCTGGCGGGTGGGTGCCTCCGGCTGGCAGAAGGCCAATGAGCGGCTCGCCAGAGACAGAGCGGTCCTGGCAGTCCATCAACTGCTCGAGGAGCAGATGGCCGCGATGGTGCCGTACCAGGCGCTGCCCCCGAAGGGAGCCAAAGAGTTGTTCTTTCAGGGCGAGCCGCAGACGGCGCGCTTCGTCAGCCGGTATTCGCTCGGCCAGCGGATGCGGTCGGGCCTCTATCTCGTCGAATACCAGGTTGCAGAACGACCCGGCGGAACCCGGCTGTTGCTGCTGAACGAATGGCCGGTTTCCAGCCAGGAAGCCTTGGGCGCGTGGCTGCTGGGGACGGAAACCAGCCCGCAGGGAAAAATCCTGAGATTCAGCGCCTTTGAGCGCGGCCCCCAGACCGTGATGTTGCTCGACGGCTTGCAAGAGTGCGGGTTCGAATACTACCGGGCGGGAACTCCGCTGAAGCCGGGAGTCTGGACGGAACAGTGGACAGCCATGGACGATGAGTTGCCCCGCGCCATGAGAATCCGCGCCGTGGCGGCGGCGGAGTCCGGCAAGTTGACGCCCGTCTCCGTCGTGGCGGGCGTCCGGTATTTTTCTCGCAAACGCGAGTAGGGGTGAGCCCGCATCTACCGCAGAAACCGAAAGAACCGAGGGCACCGCAGGAGTTGAGGGAACCGTGAGAAGAGATTTCGAGCAAAAGCAGAAGGGGGTCGCATTGCTGGCCGTGCTTTGGCTCGCGGTCGCCTTGAGCATGATGGCTCTGGCCACGTCGTATCTGGTGCGGACCGAAACGGAGGCGGTGCGGAACCAGATCGAATCCCAGCAAGGATACTATCTGGCCCGCGGGGGGATCGAAGCCGCTGTCTATTCCATGACGCGCCCGCCCGTCCCGCAGACCCCGGCTGGGGGAGAGATTCGCCAGGAGGCGGAGTTCGTCCCTGGACAGAGGTGGTTGCAATACGAGTTCGCGGGCGGGCAGTGCATTGTAGAGGTCGTGCCCGAGAACGCCAAGCTGAACGTCAATCAGGCCGAGGCCGACCAACTGGCGGCCTTGTTCAGCACGATGGGCCTGGCGGCCGTGCCCAGCACGGAACTCGCCGCGGCGATTGTGGACTGGCGCTCGCCGCGCGCCTCGGCCGTGGGCAACCTTTTCGATGCCTTCTATGCCAACCTGCCGCAGCCCTATCTTGCCCGCCACGCGCCGCTCGAACAACTCGAGGAACTGTTGCCCGTCCGAGGGATGACCCCGGATTTATTTTTCGGCGGGGTGGAGCAAACTCCGCAAGGCCCATGGCGGAGGCGGCCGCCATTGCCGGACCTCCTGACGACGGAGAAGACCACGGGCGGGGTCAATCCCAATTACGCATCCTACGAAGTGCTGCGCGCGCTGCCGGGGTGGGACGATGCCCTGGCTGCCGCCGTCATCGCGGCCCGCGCCACAGCTCCGCTGGAATCCATGGAAAAGCTCCAAGCGGCGGTCCCGGCGATTTCCTTCTCGGCCAGTCTTTCGCCTCTGACCTTTGCCGGGGGTTCCGTCTATACGCTGACGGCCACGGGGTTCTTGCCGGATTCCCCGGTGCGCCGCTCGGTCCGCGCGCTCGTGCGGATTGCTCCCACTCTGCCGCTCTCTCACCAAGTGCTGGCCTGGTGGGACGACTGGCCTTTCGCCAACGAGCCTCCCCAGGCCCAGCCTGCGGAATCGGAAAAGAGGGGCCGGATTCGCTCATGAACTGGTCTTTGCTGCAAAACGGGATCGGGATTGACTTGGAGGGCGGTACGTTCCGCGCCGTCCACGTCCGCAGGCAATGGAACCGCCTGCGCGTGGTGGACCGGCTGGAGATCCCCCAGTATCCGCAAGCAGGGCCGCAGCAGTGCGGAAACCTCTACCGGGAGTTTCTGCGGAAACACGGCTTGAAAGTTCCCCGGACCGTAGTGGCGCTGCCGCGCTCGGCGGTATTGCTGCGCGCCCTGAGTTTTCCGCCCGCGGTGGAGAAGGAACTGGCGCAAGCCGTGGAATACCGCTTGGAGAGCCTCCATCCCTTTGAGGAAGGGAGCGTCTATTGGGACTTCTGTCTTTGGAAATCGCCGGAGAAGCGCCGGTGGAGCGGGCTGGCAGCGAGCAGGAAAGAATCCTCCGCGGAGCGCCTCGACGTGCTCGTCGCGATCTCGGAAAAGAAGTCGGTCGAGGAAATCGCATCGTGGTTCCAGGAAGCGGGCATTCCCGTATCGCAGTTCGGCGTGACGGCAACTCTTCTGATCGCCATGTGCGGGCCGAGCCTGGCGGCTGAATCCGCTCCCTCGGCTGCGCTCGGGACAAGCGGGGCTTCGAGTTGTTTCCTTCTGAACGTGGGAACAGAGCGCTGTGAATTGCTGGGCTGGGCTCCGGGCAAGGAACCGGTTTGGCGGGAAATTCCGATCGCAGGGGGCGCTGCCGGGCCGCCGGGCGACTTCGCGGCCGCGATCGAACAGGAGCTGGCATTGGCGCGTTCGGCGCTGCGAGTGGAGCCGGGGGATTCTCCGCCGCTGATGGTTTACGGGAGCAATGCGGCGTGGGTACAGGCATCCAGGTCAGCACCAAGCGACAGGCAGGAATGCCTGTCCTACTCGGAAGACTTTCGATTCCGCGTTGTGCCAGCGGAGGAGCTATTCCCTGCATCCACTAGTGGCGCGGAGGGCTTCGACCTGCCGGGGAATCTGGTGGGTTTTGCGGCGGCTTGGGCAGCGGCGAACGCCACGACTCTGCTTCCGCTCAACTTGCTGCCGCCCGAAAGGCGCACCTATCAATCTCCGCTGGTCCACGTGCCTGCGTATGCGCTGGCCTCCCTGGCCGTGCTTCTGGCCATCGGGTTAGGGCTACGAGGCACAGTCCAGGACTGGCTCTACAGCCGCTACCTCGAACGGGAGATCCAGGCCTTGCGGCCGCCGGTGCAGGCATTCCAGGTGGCACAGGAAAAAAACCAGAAGGCGCTAGAGCGCTTGGGGCTGCTGGTGGAAGCGCGCCATTCCGCCACGCTGCCCCTGGAAATCCTAAACGAACTGACCCGGCTTCTGCCGCCGGAGGTCTGGCTGCAGATGTTGGTCTATGAGGGTGACTCCCTGACGCTGAGCGGCTCCGCCGGATCGGCCTCCGGGCTGCTGCAAACTTTGGCTGCTTCCCCGTATTTTGACAGCCCGCAGTTCAAGTCGGCCATCAGCCGAAGCCCGGAGGGGAAGGAAATCTTTTTGATCGGCGTTCGCCTTCGAGCCAGGAGGTAGGACAGGCATTCCTGCCTGTCGCTTTGTACAGGCCTGGAGGCCTGTACCCACGCAGGGCGCAGTAACGGATTCTTATGACGATCAGCAAGAGAGATACCAAAGCTTTGCAGATAGCCGGAATGGCCGTGGCGCTCTTCCTGCTATTTCAATTCGGCGTGTTTCCGATTTGGGACACTTGGCAAGAAGAACAAGCCAACCTGCCGCTTCGAGAGAGTACGTTCGTCAAGTACCGAAACGCGGTGGGGGCGACGGGGAGGCGGGGCGCAGATGCCGCTGTGCTGGAGACCAGGTTGCGGGAAGCGGAAGCCGGATTGCTGACCGGCAACACCACCGCCATCGCCTCGGCCGAGTTGCAGGAGTGGGTCAAACAGCTCGCCTCGGAGCAGTCCATCGAGATTCGCTCCAGCGAATTTCTGCCGGTGAAGCCGCGGGGAGACGGCTACTGGGAGGTGCCGCTGCGACTCCAGTTCCAATGCCGGCTGGACGCTCTGGTCAATTTCTGGAAGGCGCTGGGAGAGGGCTCGAAGGCGCTGGTCGTCAGCCGGTGGAACCTCCAGTCCTTTGGCAGTAAGGATAAGTTGATCAACGTGAGCATAACGGTGGCCGGAATCCTCAGGAATCAGGAGTCCGAAGTCGGGAGTCAGGAGTCGAGGAAGTCGGAATAAACAGGAGTCAGGGGTCAGAAGTCGGGAGTCAGAATAAAAGCGGAACGCGGATTTCTTCTTCTGACTTCTGTTTTTTGCCTTGCGAAGGAGCCTTTGGTGCGTACACGGCAACTACGGATTCTCCAGATGGGACTGGCGATTGCTGCCGGCCTGCTGGCCTGGCGACTGGCGGCGGAATGGCAGCGCGCCAATCTGCGGTACAGCACCCTGTCCAGGGCCAATACCGAGAGGCCCGCGGCGGTGCTGCCGAACCCGGCCCGGCGCGAGCCGCCGCCGGCCCAGGAGATTGTGGCCAAGAATCTATTCTCGCCGGACCGGAATAACGAGATCGCGCAGGCGGTAAAATCGGAACCGCTTCCCCCGGTCCCGGTCGTCTTCGGAACGATGAAGTTGGGCGAGAACTATGAGGCATTGATGGTCGAGGGAGGACCCTCGGCAGGCCGCAGTCCTCGGCGCGTGAAAAGCGGGGAACATTTGGGTCCCTACATCGTGGTGGACATCCGCGACGAAAAGGTGGTGATCGAATACGGAGGCCAGAAAACGACGCTGGACGTCTATCAGTCCGCCCACAGCGTCCTCCAGTCGGCGGCCCGCACTGCGCCTACGGCTCCTGCCGCGCCGG
>Ga0156329_1428_pt1 | contig 12301 bp, 10 predicted proteins | sample RifCSPlowO2_12_FD_107977 | JGI IMG/M metagenome (GOLD analysis project Ga0156329, IMG submission 107977) | Acidobacteria bacterium RIFCSPLOWO2_12_FULL_60_22 | reverse complement strand
CTATCCCCGGGAGGGCAATGGCAATGTGGCGCCGATCCGGGTGCTGCGCGGGCCCGACACGCAATTGGGCGCCAGCGCGGTGGCCGTGGACAACGTCCATAACCTCCTGGTGGTCGCAGGTTCCGGTCCAGGAAGGTCGGAAGGAAGCGGAGGCGGAGGCCGTTTCCTAATCTTTAATCGGGCCGATCAGGGGAATGTCAAACCGAAAGCCGTCATCGGGGGACCGAAGAGTGGCTTTCAGAGTCTTTCCGGCCCGTTTACCCTCTATCCACCGAAGGGGTGGATCATTGCCGGCGACCGGGGCCCGGGAGACGCGGGCGAATTGGCTTCCGATCAGTCCTACGTCGGCGTATGGAGCGTGGAAGATAATGGGGACGTTCCACCGCGGTGGCGGATTGGCGGACCGAAAGGGGTCTTCCAGATGCCGCGCGGGATCACGCTGAACCCCAAGCACAAGGAACTCATCGTCAGCGACAAACGCCTCAACGGGGTGCTGACTTTTTACTTCCCGGAAATGTTTTAGCCTGGGTGGCCAATCGAAGAAAAATGCAGCAGGCGCACATCGTTGCCTGTTCCGATGAAGAGAAGCGGCCGGAGGAAAATCAATTTTTGCGCGCCACTTGACGCAATGTCCGCCTAGCCGCTAGGATTGTCTTGTAATGGCCCTCAGAGTTCCAGAGCAGCAGATTGTCCACATCCAGAAATTCCTGGAACTGCCAGACGATAAGATTCAAGGATTCCTTGACGCCCTTGCCAAGGCTGGGCCGCAGTTCAATGTCTCTGATCTTTCTGGCGAAGTGTCAGCCAGCCTGGAACTACCAAGGGATCTAACTGAGGGGATCGTTCTGGTATTGGCAAGTCTGTATCGCACAAGGGACGTGCAAAACACCCCGATAGAAACATTCGTAGACCAGGAAGTCTTTGCCGCCCTGAAAAATGCGGAGACATTTTCGGAAAAGAAGGTCGATGCTCAATGGGCAACACTCCGGAAGTTCCTCATAGCTGCTTTATCGCTTGAGAGCACAGTCGGGACGGCTGCTAAGGCTGGCTACATTCTAACGCAGCATGAGCGTATTTTTGTCAATGCGCGAATCTTGACTGATGTTCGCCCGATTTTTCATCTGAATGTCTCCGAGAAACCCGATTCAGCAGTGATTGTTCATATGTTGCGAATAACCCAGCGCGACAACTTCCAGCATCACGCAGAACAATATTTTGCTCTCGACAGCAATGATATTAGGGTCTTGAAGGCACTCATTGATCGCGCAATGAAGAAAGAAGAGACATTGAAGGGCCTCATGAAGGATTCAGGCGTTACTGTCTTGCATCCCAAGGATTTCTTTTAGGAGCAAAGAGGATTATGCCGACAGCACAGGTTCCCGAATGGGAAAAAGCGGCTGACAAAGACGAAGAACGGAAAACTCCATTATGGACTAAGCCGAAAGACCGTCCTGCCAACTGGAGAGAGCTTCGCGCCCAAAGTCCCAGCACTGTCCCCATTGTTGGAAAATTAGATATTTATCAAGGGCTGAAAGCAGAAATTGAGCAGGCAAAGCGGATTCTTGACTTTGAAGATGATTGGGATGGCGAGGGGAGCCCTGGTTATTCAGAGGACACGTTCAACCGAGCCGTCTCGTTTCTGACCACATATGCAGAGGGGGTTTGGGAATCGTGCGGCATTCCTTTGCCTATCCCAAGGATTGGCCCCGGCCCTGATGGGAGCATTGATCTTCACTGGAAACTACCGTCCCGGGAATTGCTGGTGAATATACCGGCAGACGCCAATGAAGTGCCGACGTTCTACGGAGACAACTACGGTGTTCTAAAGAATAGGGGGACCCTGGACCCCCAAAAATTCAATTTGGAAATCGTACCGTGGCTGATGAACTAGATTGGCCAATCAAGGAAATCCCCGATGCGGATTCGGTCTTCAGGCGTGCACACCGGAATGATTTTCGGGACGGGGAACTCGAGCCTGGCGTATTCAGGGCCCAAGGTGCCGGTATGTCGGTCAACTGGGACAGGTATGCTTCTGCGGAAGAGACAAGACAACAGGCCAGAAAACACCCGCACGATAATGCGGTCATAAGTATGCCGGTTGGTGGCATTCGGCAGATCGACGATTTAAGAGTTGAACACACGCCAGAACCCACAAACCAGGCCCATTCTGATGTTCACGGCCTTCCGGAAAATCGTGAGCGACGCACTGAAGTAAGGGTTTTACTTCTGAGGATCACCACTATCGTACTACCGCTGACCCGCCAGTAAAGCTCCCCGCTGAGCAACACAGATTTAGGACACTACCCAAATTTAGGACACCAACCGCCGCTGGGGGAAGGTTGCGTAAAGTACGTACTTCTGAAAATCAATTGACCGCCAGGGTCACGCCCGGTTGGATGGGCACCCCCTTCGGGGGCTCGCGTGGTGAGAAATGCAGGCTAGAGGTTCGACAGCGGAAGGTCGCTCGGTTTGCGTTCCGGTGTGGCCGCCAGAGAGGGAGCCGGCACGGCCGGTTGCGTGGCTCGCGCGGAAATGCGGTGCAAGGCGAAGTAGCAAGTGGCGCTCGCCACATTGAGCAGAGCCAGGTAGAGGAACCCGCCCCAATACTCGCCATCCAAAGCATTGATCAGGCGGCCGAAGATCGCCGGACCAAGGGCGGAAAGAAAGTTGCCCACCCCGGTATAGATGCCCGTCCCCCGCGCAATGGCCTCGGGTCGAACCAGCGTGTGAAGCAATGCCCCGTTCAATGCGGCGGTCGTGGCGCTGGCCCCAATCAAAGCGGCCAGGAGAACGGCACTCGCGATGGGCGAGAGCAACAGCGCCGCCGGAATCACCGCCACGGCAAACAGGGAGCATGTCCAGGCCGCCGTCCGGGCGCGTTGCATGGTGCGGTCGGCGATCGCGGCGCCGAGCACCATCATTGCAGTCGCCAGCACGTAGCCGACGGTGACCCACCGGGACATGGTTTGGAAAGGGAGCTGCCGCTGGGAGACCAGGAAGCTCGGAGTCCACTGGATCATTGTGAAGACGGTGGTCGTCGAAACGATCATGCAGGCGGCAATGAGCCAAAAGGAGCGGCTCCGGAGCAATTCCCCGAAACTCATCCGCCCGACCGCCGCGTGCTTCTTCGCATCCCGTTCGATTTCTTCCACTTCCGCCGTTCCGATGCCGCGCTGGTCGGCGGGACGGTTTGCCAGGAACGAGAACAGGGCAATGGGGATCAACGAGAAAGCCGCCAGGCCGATCATCATCCCGCGCCAGCCGCTGGTCAGCATCAGCGCCGTAACCACCGGGACGCCGACGGCGGTGCCGAGTGTCGAACCGGTCAGCCAGAAGGCTTGCGCCCGGGAGTGCTCCCGCGCGGGGAACCAGCGGTTGGTCAGTGCGTTGCTGACCGGCCACATGTTTCCTTCCGCCACGCCGAGCAGGAAGCGGGCCAGCAGGAGGCCTTCCAGGCTCGCAGCCTGCGACATCAGGAGCAGGGCAACGCCCCACCCCGCCGAGCCGAACATCAGACAACGGCGCGGGCCGAAACGGTCCACCAGGAACCCCCAAACGAAGACGGAGGCTCCATAGCCGATGAAGAACGCCGACATCAATCCCCCCAGCTCGGTATTGCGCCCCACCAGGTTCAGTTCTTCCTGGAACGGCCGGTTGGCGATCACCAGGGAGATGTTGGCCTTGTCAAATTGCCCAATGATCCAGAAGAGCAGCAGACTGGGGGCCATCCACAACCAGCGATTGGTGTGCAACAGCCGCCTGATTCCAACGTGCCCGCCCTCCTGGTTCATTCCTCTCTCCTTATCGTTTCGCAACTAAACCCGCAGAGCGGGAGAATTGTTCCGAGACACGCGCCTCGAACGAGTCAATTGACGGCTACCGTCACGCCCGGTTGGCTGGCGGCGACGAATTCAGTGTCCCTCCTTCCCTCTCTAAGGGAGACCGGGACCGCGGGGCCTGGCGGTACGGCTTGCGGGACTCGGGCGTTCACTTGCATCAAGCCGGCAAAGCCGGGAGCGCCCCCCGCGAAGAGGACCTCCGCAGGCAGGCCGCCGATAGTCAGCGAGATGTCAACCAGAGGTCTCGGATAGGGTGCCTCCGCCAGCTTCCCATCCAAGCCCGCCGGTGCGGTCTGTCCCTCCCCCGTCGCATACAAGATAATAATCGAACCTCTCGGCGCGGGATTAGAGGCCGAGTTCGGCGTCAGGTCCTGGTTGAGAATCGCGCCCTGGCCTGTCCCGCCCGCCCGCGTGAAGATTCCGGGAGACGCTGGCGCGACCGGCAGAGTCACCGAATCCGTCAACTGGTCCCGGTACTGGACCTGAAGCTGGGTAGTGGTCCTCCCCGCCACGGCGTAAGGCGCCTGCGCGTTGACTTGGCTGGCCTGGACGTAGAATAGCGGGGAGAGCACGCCGTCGAAGAACACCCTCGTCTCCGCAAGAGTGTTGTCCACCCGGCCAGCAGTATCCAGCCGAGCGCCGGACGGCTGCTCCGGCCCAATCGCCGTGCCGAAGATGGTGACGATTTCGCCGGGGGCGACCGAACCGGGCAGAAATGACGCTGCGTTGAGAACGCCTCCGCGATTCACCGCGGGCCGCGCCGTCCCGGTGTTGACAATCTGCCGGACGCTGCCGTTTAAGTCCACCAGATAGACTTCCCCGCTTTCATCCTCGCCGAAGGAGCTGACGTTGAGGCCCGTCTCCAGTATTTGTTCCACTTCCCATTGTCCGCCGGATAGTTCTGTAAGCGTCCACAACCGCCCCGAACCGTAATCGCTGAAAAGATATTTTCCCGCCAGCGAGGGGATGTTCTTCCCTCGATAGACATAGCCGCCGGTGACCGAGAAGCCCAGGTTCCGGCCGTAGTCATGGATGGGCAGAGTCAGGCCGGTCTGATTGCAATTGGTGGCCGGCGAGTAGCAGAGCGTCCCCTCCATGATGTTCCAGCCGTAGTTGCCGCCTTTGACAATGATGTCAATTTCCTCGCGGGCGCTCTGCCCCACGTCCCCGGCAATCAGGCGTCCGGTCAGGCGGTCAAAGGAAAACCGCCAGGGGTTGCGCAGGCCGTACGCCCAGATTTCGTCGCGGCCCGGCCTGCCCACAAAGGGATTGTCGGGGGGGCTGGCGTAGGGGTCGCCTGCATCCACGTCAATCCGCAAAATCTTCCCGAGCAGCGTCTCCAAACTCTGACCATTACCTAGGGGGTCGCCGCCCGATCCTCCATCGCCCGTGGCGATATACAGAAAGCCGTCCGGACCAAACGCCAGCATCCCACCGTTATGATTCGCAAAGGGTTGTGCGAATCGCAGGAGTATCTTTTCCGAGTCCCGGAGGGCTAGGTTCGGATTGGTGGATGACACAGAATATTCCGCTATGACTGTTTCAAGTCCACTGTTCCCGCTTCTAGTGTAGTTTACAAAGAAGAGGCCGTTGGTCCGATAGCCGGGATGAAATGCCAGTCCGAGCAAGCCCAACTCGCCGCCCGCCCGCACGCGATCCCGGATGTCAATGAATGGCGTGGACAGAACCGTCCCCGAGGAGAGAATCCGGATGCGCCCGCCCTGCTCTACGACGAACAGCCGGCCGCTCCCGTCCCCAGCCCCGGTGACGTAGAGAGGCGAGGAAAGGCCGGTGGCAACGGTGCGCAGTTCGATGGCGGCTGAGGCTGTGATCCCTCCCAGCAGAAGGACCGCCGCCGCCAGCCAGTTCAGGAAAGCTTTCCGCAACCGCCCTGTTCCGCCATGCCGAAGCCGGATATGCACTCGGGAAGTATACCCCACCACGCGGGCTTCTGCCCTGAAAAGGGCAAGCTCCTGAGTTCTCGTCCGACCGTGCGGACCTACGTGTTTGCAAAAGGTTCCTGTTTCCCACGGCTGTGCCGTGGGCCACAAGCTTACCTTCCTGGCGGGCGTTTCCAGCGGGCTTTCGTGAGAAACCAGTGACACTTTCGCGTGAACGATGTATGCTGGAATCGAAACGGCCGGATTTGCGTCATTACTGAGGCTGCGATATGTCGCCAGAACGGCTCAGACGAATTACCATTGACGAAGGCAAGTGCGGGGGGCGTCCTTGCATTCGCGGAATGCGAATGCGCGTAACGGACATCCTGGAACTCCTCGGGGCGGGGGCTTCGTTCGAGGAAATCCTCAAGGACTATCCCTACCTGGAGCGAGAGGACATCCTGGCAGCGATTGAATACGCTGCCCTTCAGACAGACCATGCGGTGCTCCGATCAGTGTGAAGTGTCTTATTGACAATCAGCTTCCCCTTGCCCTCGCTCGATTTCTGACATCCCGCGGCGTCGAAGCCATCCACGTCACTGAAGTTGGACTCGCCGAGGCTCGTGATCGTGATGTTTGGAATTACGTTCTGGAACACGGCTACGTGCTTGTGACAAAAGATGACGACTTTCTAAATCTCTCCTCCCAATCGTCCTGTGGCCAGTTCGTCTGGGTACGATTGGGGAACTGTCGCACTCCCGAGCTTCTCCAAGCGTTTGAGCGCGTATGGAGTGGGGCAGAAGCCTGCTTGAACAAAGGCGACCGAGTCGTCGAAATTCGGTGATGAATCCTCCCAGCGACAGCGAAGCTCCCGCCACGGCAAACCAGCGCGAAGGCGCGCCGGGGGCCTCTTCCCCCCGATTGTTCCTGATAGACACGATGAGCTACATCTTTCGGGCCTATCATGCGCTGCCGCGGCTGACGAACCGCCAGGGGCAAGCCACGCAAGCCGTCTATGGCCTGCACAACATGCTGCGGAAGCTCCTGGCGAGCTATCAGCCGGAGTACGTGGCTGCCGTGTTCGACCTGGCCGGTCCCACCTTCCGGCACGAGTCCTTTGCCGACTATAAGGCCAATCGCGAGGAGATGCCGGAGGACCTCGCGCAGCAGCTTCCTTATATCCGCGCCTTGCTCGACGCTTTGCGAGTCCCCGTGCTGGCGCATCCCGGCTATGAAGCGGACGACGTGATCGCGACGCTGGCCCGGCAGGCTGCCGCAGAGAACCTCGACGTCCTGGTGATATCGAGCGACAAGGACATGTTGCAATTGGTGGAGGGCCGGGTCGCGCTGATCAATCCGATGAAAGACGACTTGCTCTACGACCGCGAGAAGGTGGTGGAGAAGATGGGGGTGGCCCCCGATCAGATCCCCGATCTGATGGCCTTGCAGGGCGATGCGGTGGACAACATACCCGGCGCTCCGGGCATCGGCGAGAAAGGCGCGCGGGAACTGATTCAGAAGTACGGGCGCGTCGAGGCCTGCCTGGAGCACGCCGCCGAAGTGCCTCGCAAGACCTACCGCGAAGCGCTGACCAATTACCGCGACCAAATCCTGCTGAGCAAGCAACTGGCTACCCTCGATGCGAACGCCCCGGTCCGGTTGTCATTGGAAGAAGTGCAGCGGCAGGAGCCTGACCGCGAAAAACTGCGCGAGCTTTTCCAGGAACTCGACTTTACCTCTCTCGTGCGCGAGCTGCTGCCGGTCGCCGAGAGCGCTCGCAAGGACTATGAAGAGATGGTCAGCGAGGACGCTCTCCGCAGTTTCCTTGAGAATCTCCCCAAGGACCGGGCGGCTGCCCTGGCTGTGCGAGGCAACGAGGGAAAAGATTCTCTCCCCGCCATGTTGCAGGAGGTCGCCCTTTCGCTGGAGTCCGGCGCAGCGCGGACCGTTGCGGCTTCTCTGCTGCCGCTCCTCAAGCATTGGCTGGAAGACCCGCAAATTCCCAAAGCGGTGCATGACTCGAAATCCGCCCGCCGGGCGCTGGCGCGGCAGGGGATTCACCTGGAAGGCGTCCGGCACGATACGTTGCTCTATTCTTACCTGCTCGACGCCCACGAGAGCGACCATCGGCTGGAGGCTGCGGTCGAACGCCGCTTCGGAACGCGGCCGTCGGGGAGCCTGGCGGAAGATGCCGATTGGGTGGGGCAACTCGCTGCCGCTCTCGAGCCGGAGATTCGCGCGGCAGGCCTGGAGCGCGTCTATTCGGAAATCGAGCTGCCGCTCGCCCCGATTCTGGCGGAGATGGAAACGGCGGGGATCAAGCTGGATGCGGCGCAACTGAAACGGTTGTCGGCGCAGTTGGAAGAGGACCTCGGAAAACTCCGCCGCCACATCTACGAACTGACCGGGACCGAGTTTAATATCAATTCACCCAAGCAATTGGGCGAGGTGCTCTTTGAGAAGATGGGGCTGCCGGCCCCGCGCAAACGCGGCAAGAGCAAAGCGCTCTCGACGGCCGTGGACGTGCTGGAAGAGTTGGCCGCAACGCACGAGGCTCCCCGCCGCGTCCTGGAATATCGCCAGTTGGCCAAGCTCAAGTCAACCTACGTGGATGCGCTGCCCGAACTGATCCATCCGGCCACGGGGAGGCTCCATACCAGTTACAACCAGGCGGGTTCGGCCACGGGCCGCCTGTCTTCGAGCAACCCGAATCTCCAGAACATCCCGATCCGCACGGAACGGGGACGCGAAATCCGCGCCGCCTTTGTGGCCGAGGAAGGCTGCGCGCTGCTGGCCGCGGATTATTCGCAGATCGAGCTGCGGCTGCTCGCCCATTTGAGCGAAGACCCGCTGCTGATCGAAGCCTTCCGGCGCGGCGACGACATCCATGAAATGACCGCTACGGCTGTCTTTGGCGTCCCGCCGCAAGAACAGACGCCGGAGCACCGCCGCAGAGCCAAAGCGATCAACTACGGCATCGTCTATGGCATCAGCCCCTTCGGGCTGGCGCAGCAGGTGGGAACGTCCAAGGCCGAGGCCGAAGAGTTCATCAACCAGTATTTCAACCGCTATCAGGGAGTGCGGAAGTTCCTTGACGCCACTATAGAAGAAGTGCGCCGCACCCTGGAGGCGCGGACGTTTTCCGGGCGGCGGCGGCGAATCCCGGAGATTAACACCAAAGACTTCAATGCGCGACAATTCGCCGAGCGGACCGCCGTCAATACGCCGCTCCAGGGCAGCGCCGCGGACTTAATCAAGCTCGCCATGATCCGTGTGGATCATGATCTGCGGGAGCGAAAGCTGCGCGCCCGCATGATCCTGCAAGTTCACGATGAGCTGGTTTTGGAGGTCCCGCGCGAGGAGATAGAGCAGGCCGCGCAGCTCGTCCGCGAGGGGATGGAGCAAGCCTATCCTCTGCGGGTGCCCCTGGTCGCCGAGGTCGCGGTGGGACCGAATTGGCGGGATATGGGAGAGGTCGGTAGTGTCGTGTCCCGGAAGTAAGTGAAATATGCTCCGCTTGTCATTCTGAGCGAAGCGAAGAATCTACTTGTCGCCAACATGCTCAAACAAAAGCAGATGCTTCGCTTCGCTCAGAATGACAAGCAGGGGGGCCTTTTGTATACGTATTTATGGGACACTACACTAGAAGTTAGCCACAGAGGCACAGAGATGAAAAGAAGGGAATAGGGAATAGGGAACAGAGCAGAACTGGCTTTTCCTGTTCCCTATTCCCTGTTCCCTGGTTTTCTCTGTGTTTCTGTGGCCAGTGTCTTCTTCCGATCCTAAGCGGAAGCGAAAGGGTTTTCGTCGGCAGTGGGACCGTAAATGGACGGCAGGGGAATGTTCAGCAGGCGCAGGTAAACGGTAAGCTGCCCGCGATGGTGGTACCAGTGATTCAGCATGAAGGGGCGAATCAGCGCGACGCGCGGGGCCGCCATCAGCACCTTCCCGTCTTTGAGCAGCTTCCAGATCGCCATGAGCTTCTGGTCATTCCAGCTCCCCAACGCTTCCTTGGCGCTACGAACACTTTCGTCGAGCGCAGGAACCAGCTCGGCCGCTGACTTGGCGGAAGGCTGCTCGAAGCTGGGCACCTCAAAGGTGTCGTTCGCAAAAAGTTGGGCGACATTGCCGGGAATCGTGGCGACGTGCAGGGCCAGCTCTCCCAGCGACATGGACTTCGGATGAGGCTTCCAGGCCAGCTTGTCTCCCGGCACCCGTTCGAGCAACCGCCGCGTGGTCTGTGCTTCCTGGGCTAATTCCGCAAGAAGTGGTTCAACAATCGGTGACATCAATAGGACCTCCGTCTCTGGTAGATTCGCAAACGCAAAAGTTTCCCGCCAGCGAAATGCTCGCGGCTCGCCTAACTGCCGCCCTGCGGCCGCACGGTTTTGACTTTCCCGCGAATCGGCAACTGGAAACTCTTTCCGGGGATTTTAGCATTTTGTTTCAGATCGCGATAGCGGGCAATTAGATAATCGCCGCTCGGCTCCCAGAACTTTTGTTGCACTGGCTGCCAGTCCACGGTCGAGAGCCAGAGTTCGATCTGCTTGAGCTGTGCGGTCACGGACGCTGCTTTGGGAATCAACTCCAGATGGGCGACCCGCTGGCCGTCCAGGGATTCCTCGCCGCGCCAGGTAACGCGGTAGGACTTTTCGAGTTCGCTCCCCGGCGTGCCGAATCCGAGCAATAAGAACTGTTCGACGAGGGATTGCCGCCGGCCAACATCGTACTCTTCCACCTCCGCGATCTTCGGCCGGTAGAGAGACACTTTGCTCCCTTGAAAGAGGACGTATTTTTCCGCTGGCTCCTGGAAGGCCAGCATGACGCGGGTCTTGCCCTTCGTTTTTTCAAAATAAATCTTCCCGCGCTCGGTGGAGCGATCATTCACGATGACGGTCACCTTGGTGTATTCGAGGTTGCCGACAACACTCGTGAAGCGGGCGGCAGCCTGGTCCATGCCGGCGAGGGTGGTCTCGAGCGTGGCGGGAGCCGGAGGCCTGCCTCCGGGTTGATCCTGCAATTGAAGGGCTGCACCGAGGGCGGATATGCCAGGCGTACACGTCAACCAAAGGAGGAAAATCAGAGTCGAGGCTATTTCCAAACCAGGCATTGGCCCGTCAGGGCACGACTTTAGTCGTGCCAGAAGCGGGACAACATTCTTGTACTTCCTTGCGGCTTCAGCCGCTGAGGGACAAACCTCAGGGGCTAAAGCCCTTGTTTTTCCGGCCTTTGTTCGGCACGGCTGAAGCCGTGCCCTGACGGCCGGATGAATTGGTACATTCATTAGAGGACTTTTAGAAGGCGGCTTGTTCCCGCACCCAAACTGCATAGCTGACCACCTGGCCGCGAGAGTCCTTGGCCGGTTCAACGCGGACAATGGCAATGGACTTTCCCGTATGGATTTCGAGGACCCGCTGAGCGCTCCGCTCGACCGTTTCGGGCGGCTTGGCGTTAAGCAGCGTGGCGCGAAGCTGATAGACCTTCTGGGCCGGATCATTCAGCAGGAGAACGATGTCCGCCGCCGGCAAGGGCGACACCGGCTTGTCCTGAAACCAGCCGCGCGGCGTCAGGAAGATGAAGAGCAGGATCAGGGCCACCATGATGTCGTATTGCCACGTCCCCCGCTCATAGGTCCAAAACAGCCCGCGATAAATGGCCGAAACTAACTTGCGGAGCATAGGAGAAGTGTACGCCAAGCGGGGCGGGTTGGGAAGGCGGGGGGAGGGGACAGGTGTCAGGTGTTAGGTGTCAGAAGAACCGAGCAGCGGGCGTGAGCAAGCGGCAAAGGAGGCGCCAGGTGTCTGGTGTCAGGCCCTAACACCTGGAACCTGACACCTGACACCTTTCGGGACCGCTCCCTCACGGTCGCGGCTCGGATTAGTTTTCCAGGACGTGACCGTCGCGCATGTTGACGATGCGGTCGCTGAAGGTGGCGACTTCGGGATTGTGGGTAATCAGGAGGATGGTCTGGCCGAAGCGATGGTTGAGTTCTCCGAGCATATTGAGGACCAGCTCGGAGTTTTCGGTGTCGAGGCTGCCGGTGGGTTCGTCGGCCAGGAGAATCTTGGGGCGGTTGACGACGGCGCGCGCAATGGCGACGCGTTGCTGCTCGCCTCCGGAAAGCTCATAGGGCCGATGCTGCATCCGCGACTCCAGGCCGAGCAGCTTGACCACGGCGTCCATCTCGGCGCGAGAGGTTCCGTTGCGGTTCCCGGCGATGTGGCACGCCAGGGCGATGTTGCCATAGGCGGTGAGGGTGGAGAGCAAATTAAATCGCTGGAAGACGAAGCCGATTTTCTTCTTGCGCAGTTCCGTTCGCTGCCCTTCACTCATTTGGCTGAGGTTCATTCCATCGAGGAAGACCCGGCCGGTGGTGGGCGGCGTCAGGCCGCCGATCACATAGAGGAGCGTGGATTTGCCGCAGCCCGACGGGCCTACCAGGCTCACGAATTCTCCGTCCTCCACGCGAAGGTTGATCCCCCGCAAGGCAGGGACCTCCACCTTCCCGATGCGGAAAATTTTATGGAGATTTTCGACCCGAATGATTTCGGTCATAGGTTAAGAAGGAGTCAGAAGTCAGGA
>Ga0156329_1100_pt3 | contig 12325 bp, 12 predicted proteins | sample RifCSPlowO2_12_FD_107977 | JGI IMG/M metagenome (GOLD analysis project Ga0156329, IMG submission 107977) | Acidobacteria bacterium RIFCSPLOWO2_12_FULL_60_22 | reverse complement strand
GCGGAGCCGCATGTATAAGGACAAGGCCATCCCCACAAACACGGCCACCAGCGCCAGGAACCAGTACTGGATCCCGATGACCTTATGGTCATAGCTGAAGATGTACTTGCGGATAAAGCCCTGCGGCGCCCCGTGGTGGACTGCCGGAGAGCCTGCTGCGTGTGCCATCGTTTCTCCCTCGTCTGTTTCCGCCGGATGGCCCGAGGCGCCATCCGGACCAACGGATGATTACTGCGGCGGCGCGTTCTCGCGGAGCCATTGCTCGAAGTCCTCCGGCGACATGACCTCAAGGAAGCTTCGCATCTGATAGTGCCCGAGGCCGCACAGCTCGGAGCAAGGGATTTCATAACGGCCGATTCGGGAAGCCGTAAAGTGAAGCCGGGTTTCCAAGCCCGGAACGGCGTCTTGCTTCAGCCGCAATTCCCGCACAAAGAAGTTGTGGATGACGTCTTTGGAGCGCAAGATCAGATCCACCTGGCGGTTGACCGGGACGGCCATGATCGGCATCACCACGTCGTCCTTGGAGGTGGGATCGTCCGGATCAAGCCCCAAGGGATTCCCAATGGATTCTTTCATCAGCTCCGGCTTGGTCCGCCCAAATTGTCCGTCGGGCCCGGGATAGCGGACGTACCAGGCAAACTGCTGCCCCCACATCTCTACCCGCAGAGCACCGGGCTCGGCCGCCTGCAAGTGAGCCTGCGCCCAGATATGCTGCCCCAAAAGGACCAGCCCCACAAACACGACGGCGGTGGCCGACGTCCAGACCGCTTCCATGGTGTTGTTCCCGTGCGAATAGTGCGCCCGGCCGCCCCGGTCGCGGTACCGGAAGACCACATACGCCAGACCCAATTGCGCCAAGAAGAAGATGATCCCCACCACGATCATGGTGAGCCTGAAATGACTGTCGTACGCCGCTCCGTATTCGGAAATGAACGGAGGCATCAACCAGGCCTTTACCGTAAACAGATACATGGAGACCAGGGTAATGCCTGCAATGACCAGCGCCAGAAGAAGCGCCATAGCTTGAAGCTCCTGTGATGGTTCGGTTTAGGTTCCGCCCTGAGGTGCCCGAAGGCAACCGCCAAACCAACTACCTTACCACCAAACCGCAGGCAACGGAAGAAGAAATTTGCTGAAAAGTGGAACTAGGGAATAAAGGTCGCTCCGTATTCATAATTCACGAGCAGCTTTGCCTAGTTCGAGCCGCGGTCTCCCCCATCCGGGTTTGCCAGAGGGGTCGGATGTTTCGCCGGAATGGCAAATCTTCCCGCCCTTCGGAGGCGGCCCAGGCCAGCCCTTCTACGACGGGGCTGCCGTTGGGCGCGGCAGGTTAAACCGAAAGTAGTTACGCCTTAGCGCCTCTCTTTTGATAGTCCCTGGGGAGCGCGATGGAAGACGGGAAGCGCCTTGCTTCTCGGGTGGAGGAATGGTACGCTCGGCATTCTTAAATGCAAATTTTCCTGGTTCGTTTTGACAAACTAAGGAGGGTTCTGTGAAAAGGCTAATTTCGATTCTGAGTCTTGCCGCCCTATGGCCGGTCGGCGCATCGTGGGCACAAGTGGCCGCGCCGAACGAGGCAGGGGTGGCCGTGGGGCACCTGCATTTGAACGTGCGGGACATGGAAGCCAACAAGAAGTTCTGGATCGCGCTGGGGGCTACACCCATCCAGGTGGGCCCGCGGGAGGTCATGAAACTTCCGGGCGTCCTGGTCTTTCTGACCCAGGCGGAGCCATCCGGCGGCAGTTTGGGAACGGTGGTGAATCACGTGGGATTCCAAGTGCGGAACGTCCAGGAATCCATGGCCAAGTGGAAGGCCGCGGGGTTCAAGACAGAGCCTGGCCGAACTCCCCAAGGGGGGAATATTTTCACTCCGGACGAGATGCGGCTCGAAATTTTGGAAGACGCCTCCCTGTCCGTCCCGATCCAGCTTCACCACATCCATTTCTTTGTGGCGGAAGCGGGTTCCGGAAACGCCAGCACCGTCGCTGCAATCAAGGCTTGGTACGTCAAGGTGTTCGGCGCCAAACCCGGGAAGCGGGGCGACAACGAAGCCGCCGACGTCCCCGGCGCGAACCTGACGTTTACGAAATCCGCCACTCCCACCGTTGCAATTAAAGGACGGGCTCTGGACCACATCGGTTTCGAGATCAAGAATCTTAAGGAATTCATCCGGAAACTGGAAGCCAGCGGATTGAAGCTGGACCGGCCCTATACCGAGCGGCCGGAAATGGGCCTTGCGATCGCCTTCCTGACCGATCCTTGGGGAACCTACATCGAGCTGACGGAAGGTCTGAACCGGTTGTGAACGGTCTGCAGGTTTCGCAGCGCGACAGAGCCGCAACCAAAAGAGAGAAGTCAGAAGCCAGGAGTCAGAAGAATAACGCCGAATCCGAGCCGCGACTGGAAAGGAGCGGTTTTGGCCGCGCATGCTGCCGAAGAAATTCTTCGCAGGCCGCGACGATTCGGAACGTTAGTAGCACAGAGTATGACAGTCCTTTAAGAACGGGTGTATCTTTGTGCCTTTGTTTCTCTGTGGCGTTTGTTGTTGCGTAATCGGTGGAATCTGCGGAAGGACCGGGGGAAAACAAAGGCCGCCCGCAGGCTGATCTCATGCAGGCGACCTCACGCACTCTACGTTGATGAGTTCTTACCGGCCGCCACGGCGGCTGCCCGGCTGCCGGGAGCCTGACCGTGGCCCTGTCCCCGGCGAGCCCATCTGTCCGGTGCCGGGCGTATGAATACGGTCACGTTTTTGCATCTGGTCTTTGCCTTGGTCCCTCCTCGGAGTTCCCGACGGCTCCGAACCCGGAGTGCGCACCCGATCCTGCTTGTGCGTTTGTTGCTGTTCTCCTCTGGGGGTGGTCGTGTTCTGGGCCAGCGTGAACGGCATCGTGGCGGTTACCAAAGCCAGCAGCGTTGCTAACCGGATGATTCGTTTCATGGCGATCTCCTTTCCTCCGACGTTGCAGTCTGGAAGGGGCGCCGACCGGTTCGCTCTTTCCATTAACTTGGATGAAACCGCCAGAAAAAGGATGCACCGGGCAGAACTGCGGCTGGAACCTGCGGGATCGCCGCAACTTGCCGATCAATCTTTAGCGTCAATCAGGATGAACGCGACTTTGCAGGGCTGATTCCCGCGGTTCACCCAAGCATGATTGGTGCCTCGTTGCACGACCACGTCCCCCGCCTTCAAGTGAACCTCTGAATCATCGAGCAGCATGTCAATCTCGCCGGACAAGATCAGGGCATAATCGACGGTCCTGGTTCGGTGCATGCCGGGATGGCGCGGGTTGTCGTGTTGCTTTCCTTCCGGCCCCAGGCCCATCTCTTTCATTGCCTGGATTCTGGTTTTGGTGTCGCTCTGGATGTCTTTTTCCGGCGCGTACTCGATCACTCGAAGGATCGTGCCGTTCGGGGGTGGCTGCACGCCGATCTTCCGGTCGGCCGCGTCGGCATTCCCGGAAATATCGGCCGGCGTGGCATCGGTGACCCAAAGCAAAGTGCTCGTAGTCCCTCGTTCTTTGCTCACCACGACGTTCGGGGCCGCACGATCGATCAACACAACGGCCTTGCCGGTTGCATCTTTCCCTGTAACGACGCGGCGAATTGGAGAAGTCTTACCCGCTTGCTGGCCACGAGCCACCTGCGCGCCTGCCAACGTCGTTACGCCCAGGAACAATACGAATTCCATTCTCTTCGAATGCAGCATTGGTTTCTCCTTAGTCGCATCCCCGCCACGGGGGAGAGGTATAACCCCTGACGCGCGCCGCGCAGGATCATGCTGCATGGCGCGGAGCCAAGCAAGACGAATCCCAAAGAGAGCATTCTTTTATTGGCTCTAGCATCAGCTCTTGGCCTGCTTTTGGAAGTGGAGCATCTGGCCCTGCGTAAATCCGTGCCTGGCAAAAAAGTGCTCCATCTCTGCGTTGCTCTTGCTCACAAGAGTGAAAATCGTCTGAATTCCGTGGTCCTCGGCTGAGGAGGTAAATTGTTCGATCAGCTTGGCGGCGATTCCCTGACGCCGATAGGCTGGGTCCACGCCGATGATCTCGATCCAAGCGATGGTTCCGGGAAGGCCGAACTCCATTTCTCCGGTGCGGCCAAAGACAAAACCAACAACGCGATTATCCGCCTCTGCCACCAGAGAGGCCCAGTGGGGACGGATGGCTTCCGACATTTCGATTCTTTTCTCCCAGTAGGACCGTCGAGCCACGCCGGTTGTCCGATCCTCAATATCCACAATGGCAGACAGATCCTCTTCTCGAAGATTCCTGATGGAAACGGGTTTTGACATGCGGGGATTTCCTTTCTATGATTCAGGCTTTGTAAAATTGCGGCGCTCTCTTCAATAATGACAGGAAGGAGTGCTGCTGGGGTCCACTCCCAGCCGAATACCGTACCATATCATGCGGAAAAGCGCTGAGCCAAACAAGATCAGTCGATCACGAAAACCGTAACCGTTTAATATTCATTGAAGATTCGCTGAATCTCCTTGGGGTCGGAGGTCTTGGTCAGGGCAAGCTGCAAGAGGATGCGGGCTTTGTGGGCCACAAAGTTGTCCCCGCTGATGAACTTATCTTCCGGGTTGAGAGGGATTCGGTTGTTCATTCCCCCGCGCGCCGTGAGCACGATGGGCATCCCCTTGTCCGCGAGCGCTTCCAGCGCCGGCTGCTGGGTCGTGTACGGCGAACCCCCGGTGGTGAAACCGTTGACCACGATTCCCTTGGCGCCCGCTTCCACCGCCGCTTGGATCAATGCCGGGTCGGCGTCGAAGTAGGCGTAGAGGATCTCCACCTTGGGCAGGGCGGTAATGGAGTTGATATCGAACTCGGTACGGCGGGTGTGTCGCCGCGTCGGCGCGCGATAGAAATCCACGCGATCTGCCTCAATGATCCCCAAAAGTCCATGTTCCCCGGAAACGAAGGCGTCGGGACGCACGCTGGTCTTCAGCACTTCCCGGCCCGAGTTGATGGTCTGATTGGAGACGACCATGGCGCCTTTCCCGACGGCCTCCGGGGAGAGGACGACCGAGACGGCATCCACAAAGTTCTTGTCCCCGTCGTTGCCCAATGTGCCGTGGCGCCGCTGGGAGTTCGCAACGACAACCGGCTTGTCGCTGCGGACGAGCAACTGGAGGAAGAACGCGGTGTCTTCGGAAGTGCTGGTCCCGTGGGTCACGATCACGCCTTTGACGCCCGGCTCTTGAATCACCTTGTTGACCGTGCGGGCAATCTCCAGGAAATTTGCCCCGCTCAACGATCCGCTGCCCACCCGGAGGATGTCCACCACCTCCAATTTCACGCTGTCCAGGAGCGGGTGCGTCTCGGCAAAGTTCTTTCGGATGTCCGAGAGAACTTGCTCAAAGGGAATGCGGCCCTCCAGCTTGTTGGCAATGGTGCCTCCCGTGGCCACGATCTTGATCACCGGTTTGGCCTGCCCTTGCCCTAGAGCGGGCGACGGTCCCAGCCCCAGCAGCAGTATCCCGGCCGTGCCCGCACCGCTCAAGAGCCGGAACCCCCGTTCAGCACCCCATCCCAACTTCTTCAGGACCTTCTGCATCATGGCCTCCTTATCTTGCTAACGTTTTCCTGGTTTGCATCACCAACGAGTTACAGGTTCTGGAAAGTCGCAGCAGCTATTGTAACGCAACAAAGACGACCATCACGCCAGTTCTCCGCACAGATCGGGCATTCGAGTCGCCGCGAAGCCCGATTCAATCTAAGAGGTTGTTGAAAAACCCTGTACGGCTCGTTGCGGGTAGGACAGGCATTCCTGCCTGTCTCTTGTTTTCCTCAACCTACCGACTGGCGACAGGCAAGAATGCCTGTCCCACTGGGTTTTTCAACAACCTCCTAAGGCAGTTAACGCCTTAGCGCTTCTTTTTTTTCGAGTGTCTGGGTAGAACGAATGGAGGCGAGAAGTGCTTGCTTCTCTGGGGGGAGAATGCTACGCTCTGCTTCCTGAAACGCGAATCCTGGATCATTCTTTTTGACAGACGAAGGAGGAATCAGTGAGAGCGCTTATTTCGATTCTGAGTCTTCTCGTCCTCGGGCCGGTCGGGGCGTCGTGGGCACAATTGGCGGCTCCGGGCGAAGCAGGCGTCGCCATGGGGCACGTACACTTGGTTGTGCGGGACCTGGAGGCCAGCAAGAAGTTCTTTGCCACGTTAGGGGGTGAAACCGGCAAGTTTGGCGCGACGGAGACAGTGAAATTCCCGGGAGTCTTCGTCTTTCTGCGGCAGGGGGATCCCACCGGCGGCAGCGTCGGCACGATAGTGAATCACGTGGGATTTCAGGTGCCGAGTCTCCAGGAAGCCGTGGCGAAGTTGGAAGGAGCAGGGATCAAGACATTTCCTGGCCCCAATCCACAACAGGTTTATATTTACGCTCCCGGCGAGATGCGGATTGCGATTGTGGAGGTCCCGTCTTCCTCCGTCCCGATTGCGTTTCACCACGTACATTTCTACGTGGGGGAAGCGGGTTCCGAAAACGGCAGTCCCGTAGATGAAATCAAGGTCTGGTACGTCAAGCTATTCGGCGCCAAACCCGGAAAGCGGGGCAATATCGAAACCGCCGACCTGCCGGGCGCGAGCCTGACGTTGACGAAATCTCCCACCCCCACCGTGGGGATCAAGGGACGGGTGCTGGACCACATTGGCTTCGAGATCAAGGACCTCGAGGCCTTCTGCAAGAAGTTGGAAGCAAGCGGAGTGAAGTTAGACAGACCTTATAGCAAGCGGCCGGACGGCCTTGGCCTTGCCTTCCTGACCGATCCTTGGGGAACCTACATTGAGCTAACCGAAGGTCTGAACCGCTTGTAAAGATGAACCCACGGCGAGAAAACCCTGGGACTCCGCTCCCTTCGACTCCGCTCAGGGCAGTCGCGGCTCGGATTCATTCCGCGATCCTCAATAGGCCCCGGAGCGCAGGCCGACCATGATGAACCCGAACAGGACCGCCAGGACCGCGAGGGCGCTGAGGATTTTCCACGTATAGATGGAAGCCTCCGTGACCGAAGGCATGTCGGAAACGATCCCGCCGAAGGCTATCCCGGCCACCAGACCCCCAATATGGGCGGCGTTATCCAACCCCGGCATGAGAAAGCCGAAGAGCAGGCCGTAGAACGCCCAGCGGACAAACATATTTCTCACCGCGTCGCTGACGCTCCTGCGATTGCGGAAGCCGTAGGCGATCATGGCCCCGATCAGCCCGAAGATTGCTCCGGAGGCCCCGATGCTGATGGCGTACGGGTGCCAGAGGAAGCTCAACACAACCCCGGCGGCGCCCGTGACGATATAGAGCACCAGAAACTTCTGCGAGCCGTAGAGGGCTTCCACGGCCGGCCCCAGGTCGAACAAGACCCAGGCGTTCATACCCAGGTGCAACAGGCTGCCGTGAAGAAAGACGGGGGTCAGGAAGCGCCACCATTCGCCCTCCGCAATGAGCAGGCTATATTTCGCGCCGAATCGCACCAAAGTGCGGCCGTCAATGGAGCCCAGAAGGGTGTTCACATCGAACCCTCCGCCGTGCGACCGGCTGGAAGCTACCATCATCAATCCAAAGAGAAAGACGTTCACCGTTAACAAGAGGGTGGTATTGCGCGCCTGCTGCGGGAGCAAAGAGTCCAGCAGGCGGCCCACGCCGCCGTGGGGCGCTGCCGACACCTTCTCCCCGCAGAAGGGACAAACCTTTTCCTTGCGGTCAATCAAAGCGCGGCAGGCCGGGCACATCTTCTGTTTGTTCATAACGGATTTGAAAAGGCTCTTTACCTTCTCCAGTCGCTCGTCTACGCTCTGGCCGTAGCGGTTGATTTTCCATTTCAGGCGCGGGGACAGAGGCATCGTGATAGTTTCCACTCTACAGTTGCACTGTTGTCTTATTATATACCTAGCTTACCGCCGCAGAGTTTTTCCGGGTCAGGGAAAGACAGCGGCCTCTATAATCAACGGTAGGCGGCTCGGCCGCTCCTGGCGATCGGCGATGTGCCCCTCGGGTTCCCAAACACCTGCTATGCTCTCGCGCAAAGTATACCTGTGCGTGCTCCTCACGGTCCTGCTCGGCTCGGCGTGCGGCCGGCGCCGTCCTGCGGCTCGTATCCCTTCGTCGCTGCCCGCTCCCCGGGCAGGAACCAGAACGGCGGAGGCGCCCCGGCCGGGCTATACCGAGACGGGCTATGCGAGCTGGTATGGCGACCCCTACCACGGCCGTCGGGCGGCGAACGGGGAAATCTATGACAAGAACAAAATGACCGCCGCGCACCTGACCTTCCCCTTCGGGACCCAAGTCAAAGTGAACAACCTCGAGAACAACCAGTCGGTGGTGGTTCGGATCACAGACCGGGGCCCGTTTGTCAAAGGCCGGATTATTGACCTTTCCCTCGCCGCCGCACGAGACATCCGAATGGTGGGGCCAGGAACGGCGCTCGTCCGGCTGGAGATCTTATCCCCAGGGAACGAACCCGGCCCGACGGCGTTCGCCGTGCAGGTCGGCGCCTTTCGGGAGCGCGCCACTGCCGAGCGGCTTCAAGAACGGCTCAAGGCTCGCTATGGCAATGCGTTTATCGTGAATTACGACTCCGGCGACGGCCGGTTTTATCGCGTGCGGGTCGGTCCAAAACCTTCCTTGCTGGAAGCCCACAAGTTGGCGGCTCAATTGGGAAGCGAGCCCCTGCCCACTTTTGTGGTACGGTTGGATAACTAAAACCGGAGAGCGGAGACTGTCCCGCATGTCTTCTTGCATCTTCTGCAAGATCGCGGCCAAAGAGGTGCCCGCCCAGATCGTCCACGCGGACGAAAGCTGTGTCGCCTTTCACGACATCAACCCGCAGGCTCCGGTGCACATCCTGGTGATCCCGCGGAAACATTTCGCCTCCGCCGGGGAGACCGAGGAAACCGATGCAGCCGTGCTCGGCCATCTGCACCGGATCGCCGCAAAGCTGGCCCGCGAGTTGAAACTGACGGACGGATACCGCGTCGTCCTGAACACCGGCCGGGGAGCCGGGCAGTCGGTCTTTCATTATCATTTGCACCTTTTGGGTGGCCGCCCCTTTCGCTGGCCACCGGGCTAGATCGTTTCTCTTGTTCTTGTAGACTATGGAGGAAGCGCCCTCACGTGCTGTCATGCTGAGCGAAGCGAAGCATCTGCTTTTGTTTGAAAATGTTGGCGACAAGCGGATTCTTCGCTGACGCTCAGAATGACAAGCTGGGCATATACATCAATAGTAAAATTGCCTTAGCCTCTCCAATTCCTCCCTTCGATATTCCGCCGAAAATCCACATCTCCCCTCTCGCAGGAGCATCTCGGGCAACTTACATACCATCTATCTTGAGTGGGGCCGCGGTGTCGGTGCATGGATGCAGGGAGACAGTGAGCGGGTCTGCGCCGCCGGTTGAGGATCGCGTATCATAGTAGCGAGACCTGTTTGGGCGAGAAACAGAACTCCGCTCCGGCTCAGAATATCGGAGAACATGAAGGCTTTTCCCGGAACAGTTTTGGCAGCGGCGGTTGGTTGCGCCTTCCTGGTAATGCAGTCCGCCGCGCTGGCCAGGCCCGTGCCGGACCCGGAACGGAATGCGCTGGCCGGACGGGCGTTGGAGAACTTCTACAATTTGGAGTATGACCAGGCGATTGCGCTTTTCGAACAACTCCGCGACTCCGACCAGCGGAATCCCGTGTGGCAGAATCGGGTCGCGCTCGCTTATTTTTACAAGCAGTTGTACACGGCGGGCGTGCTCCAAGGAGACTTATTCAGCGCTTCGAACAAGTTTTTCCGAATGAAAAAAGTCCAGACAGACCCCAAGCTGATGGGGAATTTTCGCCAGGCGAATCAGACCGCGCTCCGTCTCTGCGAGCAGCGCCTGAAGCAGAACGACAAAGACGAGGAGGCGCTCTATGCCTGCGGAGTGGCGTATGCCAGCCGGGCCACCGAGCAGGGCCTGATTGAGCGGTCCAAGGTCGACTTTATGGGGAGCGCCCACAAAGCCTACGAATATCATTCCCGGCTGGTCCGCAGGAACCCCAGATATTACGATGCTTACCTGATTACCGGCATCTATGATTTTGTCTTGGGAAGCTTGCCGGGGCCTCTGAAGTTTTTGTTGCTCTTCGTCGGGCTTACCGGCAACAAAGAAAGAGGAGTTCATGCCGTGGAAGGCGTGGCGCAATGGGGCGATCAAGCCAAAGCCGATGCCAAAATCATGCTGGCGGTCATGTATCGCCGGGAGAAGCGCTATGCGGACGCCCGGCGCGTTCTGCATGACCTGGCCGGCGCGTACCCGAAAAATTTTCTCCTCCCACTGGAGATCGCCTCCGTCCATCGGGCTGCCGGAGAAATCGACGCGGCGATCAAGCTCTATGAACAGGTGCTGGCAGACGTTCGCCAGGGAACAGCCGGATACCAGGAGGCGCCGGTGGCTCGCATCCACTATGAATTAGGCGCACTCTACCGCCAGGCCGGAAATCTGGAGTCCGCCCGGATGCACTTTTCCCAGGTCGCCGGTTCTCGCGGCAGCATGCCGGAACTCGAACAACAAAGCTCCCTGTTGCAGCAGGCGATCGAGCAGGCGCTCCGGCAGCAGAAAGCGGAACCGGCAGCCCCCAGCGCGGGTCAGGCGCTCGCCCCGTAGGTGTCCCCCAAGGGCGGTGCTGGCCCTTGCCTGGTTTTTGCTGGCGACTTACGGTTGGAAGTAAATTCCTCTACAAACAGACGAGGCTTACCCCTTCGTCGTGCTTTCGACGCCCACGCTATTCTGGCATCACTTTGCCGACTTGGGCGGCCAGTCGCCCGCGAGCCAGGCGCAGAGTGATCTCCTGGCCGGGCGAAGCCTGGGCTGCATCTTTCAACACTTTCCCGGCAGCGTCGAAAACAATGGCATAGCCGCGTTCCAGGATGGCAGCCGGGCTGAGCTGCTCCAACTCCGCGAGAAGGGACTCCGCCCTTCCTCGCTTCTGCGTCAGCAACAGGCGAACCGGATGGATCAATGCGGTGGTCAGCCGATTCAGCCGCAACCGCTCGCGTTCCTGCCTGGCCCGGAGGTCAAAGTGAGCCAGGAAGGAGTGCGGCTGCTCCCAGCGGCGGCGGGCGCCGCGCAGGCTCTCCCGCGTCGCTTCCGTCAAGCGGTTGGTCCAATCATCGCTGCGCTGCGTAGCCTGCGCTAACAGTGCGCGGAGTGTCTCGAACCCCCGGTGGGCCAACAATTCGGTGAGTTCCTGGCGCCGGAGGAGCAGGCGATAGCGCATGATAGTTTGGAGCGAATCTTCCAGCGTCTCAATCTGCTCCTGAAGCCGCTCCTGGGTCTCGATCACCAGCTCCGCCGCCGCCGAGGGCGTGGGGGCGCGCAGATCGGCGACGAAGTCGGCAATCGTGAAGTCCGTCTCGTGACCCACGGCGGAGATGACGGGAATGCCGGAGGCTGCAATCGCCCGCGCCAGTTTCTCCTCGTTGAACGCCCAGAGGTCCTCGATGGAGCCGCCCCCGCGCGCCAGGATGATGACGTCCACCGGCCTTCCGCGCGGCGGAGAAAGATTGAAAAACCGCAGCGCCTCGACCATCTCCTCCGCCGCCCCCTCTCCCTGCACGCGGGCCGGATAGATCAGCAAATGAAGATTCTCATGGCGGCGGCGCAGGATGCGGATCATGTCCTGGATGACCGCCCCGCGCGGCGAAGTGATGATCCCGATCCGGCGCGGCAGCTTCGGGAGCGGCCGCTTGCGCCCGGCGTCGAAAAGCCCTTCGGCGGCCAGCTTTTTCTTGAGCTGGTCGAAAGCCAACTGCAATGCGCCCAGGCCGCGCGGCTCCAAAAATTCCACATTCAGTTGGTACTCGCCGCGAGCCTCGTAAACGCTCATCCGCCCGCGGGCCGTCACCAGCAGGCCGTCCTCCGGCCGGAATTTCAAATACCGCGAGTACTGCCGGAAGCAGACGCAGCGCAACTGCGCCGATTCGTCCTTCAGGGTGAAATAGAAAATGCCGGAAGCAGCGGTGCGGAAATTCGAGACTTCCCCCTCGACCCAGACCTCGCCAAACTCCGCTTCCAGCTTCTCGCGGATCGCCCGGCTCAGCTCGCTCACCCGGTAAATTCTGCGCTCGGGAATGAAGTTCAGTGGGAATTGCGCCACGGGCAGCTCCTCAGGTGTCGTCTCCAGTCTCACTTTAACATTGTCATCCCGAGCGAAGCGAGGGACCTGCTCTTTAGTCAGAGCCGCGCGCGTTAGCAAGCGGTCCAGCCACTCCGCTTTCCTCACGCTGCATTGACCGCTCCCTCACGGTCGCGGCTCTGATTTTTTCACCGCCGCCCGAAAACCCAAAACAGCAGCGTGAGAACAAT
>Ga0156329_1380_pt1 | contig 12428 bp, 9 predicted proteins | sample RifCSPlowO2_12_FD_107977 | JGI IMG/M metagenome (GOLD analysis project Ga0156329, IMG submission 107977) | Acidobacteria bacterium RIFCSPLOWO2_12_FULL_60_22 | reverse complement strand
TTTAGGGATATGCGGGGTTTTCATCTTGCGGCCACAGATTCTTGAGGTTCGACGTTCCCTGTATCTAGGGATTTTTGGTTTGATGATCGCTGCGCTGGCTTACAATCAGACCCGGGCTGGGTGGGTGGCTGCCGTATTCGTGCTATTTCTGCTGTGCTCCGCACCCTGGTACTTGGCGGGGAAGCGGCGGGCGTCACTGGCCTTATTGATTTCATTCTGTCTTCTTAGCTTGCTCTTGATATTCGCCACCGACCGAAGAGGCATCGGGGCGGAGGAATTTCTCGTTGGTAGTGACCCCCAGCGCCGTATCTCTACCGAGCAACGCTTCGAGCAGTACAGCATCGTCCTAGACGTGATCCGAGACCATCCGTGGTTCGGCCTCGGGGCCTCTGATATCTCGGTTCGCTATCTCGAGCGATTTCAGCTGCATCCTAGTGTCCATAATGCGTTTCTCGAGGAACTCGCTTTTTCCGGCTTAGTTGGGTTTCTGCCTTACATTGCCTTTCTACCTCTTTCTCTGTACTGTCCCCTAAAGCTCTTGTGGAGACCATCTAAGATGGAGTGGCTGACTCTTGCCAGTGCCATCGTGATAGGCTTCTCGGGCGCCTTCGTGGTCTACCAGTCCTATCCGGGCACCGGGGAGAAAGGGTATTGGATTGTGCTTGGATTGTGTGCCTCTACAAACTATCTGTTTTATGGCGAGAAGGCGACGAAAATGGGGGCGTTACAATCCGTGCCGGCAGAAAAGTTGCCGGGCAAAATGCTCAGACAAAATGCGCCGTCGCGGGGCGGAGGAGCAGGAGGAAGTAAGCCGGCCTATGGGTGTTGAGGTTCGAATGGCACGCCCTCTTCTATTGTGGTTATACCGTGCGGTTGTCTTTCCGGAGAGGATTCTCCGCTACCTTCTGGAGCGACCCTTCTCATCCTTAGTGCGCACGGCACGTTTTGGTCTTCGAGAGGCCATGGTCTTTTCTTCCTCCGTGGACCAGTGGCTGCGGTACTCTGCGATTGCGGAGGCCATCAAAAACGCGGGGAGGCAGAATCTCACCCTTCTGGATCTCGGCGCCGGCGGATCGGGGATCGGTTTCTTTTTAGATCGGGCGCGTTATCGCGTTTGCGTTTTGGACCGAGATTGGTCGCGACTTCATTCGGCCCCTTTGCGTCAGTCGCTGTGGGTGGTGGTCGCGGATGCTTGTGCTTTGCCATTCGCCAGCGACTCTTTCGATGTGGTGGTGTCGTCCGACAACTTGGAACACATCGCTCCCGACCGTCGGCCCGACTACTACCGCGAATGTCGGCGGGTAGCCCGCAGAAAGGTGCTTCTGCATGTTCCCACTACGGATGAGACGGGCACCTTCTGCGGAGATTATTACGACAGAAAATTTCAAGATCTATACCGGCGAACGACGGGCATCGAAGAAGCCAACATTGCCGAACACTTGAGAAACGGTCTTCCAACCATTCGCGATCTGCGTGCAGCTTTTCCGGGGGCCAACTTGACCGGCTGGCAGGGCGGAGAGGCTTGGTTCCAGTACATGGTGATGGAGAGAATCCCGTACATTCGGCTCGGAGCGGGAATATTCTATCTGCTCTTTCACCGCGGTCGGGAGTTGAGACCTCCTTTCTATTCCTGTATCCTGTCTTGGGAGAAACCCGGTCAGCCCGCCGTTGCAGGGAGAGGTGCCGAGGCGTGAGGATGAAGCAATATTCCACCGCTCCGCTGGAAAAAATAGAAAGCCCTGGATTCGCAGGGAGACCCAGCGAGTACCAGCCCGGAGCTGCGGGGTGAAAGCGTGGAGAGCGCGAGAAAGGTAGGGATCGTTATCCTCAACTGGAACGGGAGCGCTCACACCTTTGCCTGTATAGAGAGTCTGAGGCGTTCCACTTATCCGCATTGGGAGATCCTTGTGGTAGACAACGGGTCCAGGGACGGTTCTCCGGAAAAGATCCTGGAAAGGTTTCCCGATATCACGCTCATTCGGAATGCCGCGAACTTGGGCTTCGCGGGGGGCAACAACGTGGGTATTGACGCGGCCTTGATTTCGGGTGCGGATTACGTCCTGATTCTTAATAACGATACAGTCGTGCATCCGGAAATGGTTCTGGAATTGGTCGTGGCGGCTCACCAGAGTGGCGATCGCGCGGTAGTGTGCCCGAAGATCTATTGGTCCGGAGATCCTACGCGGTTATGGTATGCCGGTGGCAGAGTGAATCTCTGGACCGGTAGATTCACAAACATCGGACGCAACCAATTCGACCACGTGTCAGAAGATTCCCCTGCCGAGACAGATTTTGCAACAGGTTGTTGTATGCTGGTTCCCCGGCACGTTCTGGAGCGGGTGGGCAAGTTCGACGCAAATTACTTTCTGTATTGTGAAGATGTGGACTGGTCCCTGCGCTGCAGTCGGGCTGGATTCCGCCTGCTCTGTGTGCCGAGAGCTAAGCTATGGCACGTGGAAGGTGGTGCGAGCGGCGGAATGACCACAGCCCGGCACTACTTCCCTGTGCGGAACGGGATCTGGACGGTTCTCAAGCACGGTCATTTGTTTCAAAAGATCACCTGCCTGGGCTTCTTCTTTCCGATGCGCGTCCTCCTCGGCATCGCCCGAATGGTAGTGAAGCAGCAGTGGAGAGCTGTGGTCGCGCAGCTGAGGGGTTCCCGGGATGGGGTTCTCCACCGGATTCCGAGATAAAGGGTTGGGCTTTCTCCTGGCCATTAGAGGAGCTGTTCTTGGAATCAGGATTGGTCGGGCGAGCAGGCCCTGGCGGGCCCGTCGGAGTTCTTCGTTGAATCGAGGCTAAGAAATGTCGGAGTCTGGTAAGGGACCACATCCGCCGCGATGTCCGGGCTGTAATGCGGCTGCTTCCGTCGTCCTGCCAGATGGCCCCGCTTCGGGGCAACGGTTATGCCATTGCACAGACTGCTCGCTACGATTTGCCGATCCGATGGCTGCGGCATGTGCGGAATGGTACAGCAAATCACCGCTCTATTTGTCTTGTCTCGGGCAGCATGGTTGCACCCTGTTGGATCGGAAGCCCGAGTCCGCCCTCCTCGCTGGGAGTTTCGTCATGCTCTGGATGGCATGGATGGGAGAGAGAAACGATTGCTGCGATGATTCTGCGCAAACCGCTCGAGGCAGGCGACCTGGCCGTACATCTGAAGTGGAGATTCCTGCACCTAGCCTGGAGGCGGACGGCCGGGGGGTCAGAGCCGAACGTTCACTCGGTGGGTCTGCCGGATATGGCTCCACCCGCAGTAGCGGGCTGTTCCCTACTCCGTAATTCGGGTCTGCTGGCGCTGAAGCCGGTTTACTGGTTTCTCCGCGCTATTCGGAAAGCAGGAGGATTTACTCTCTTCGTACGGGCCCAGAAGCTTTGAGGGGGAACGAATTGGTCAGGCAGCGGGTAGCCATTGATGCGCGGCACCTTTATGCAGGACTCGGCACCTATGCGTGCCAGTTGCTGCGGGGAATAGAGCGGCAGGAGCTCCCATTTGATGTGGTTGCCATTACGCGGAAGGAATTTCTCTCCCATTTGGCGGATATGGTGAAGCTGGAAGTCCGGCTGCTGGAAGCGCCTCTGTACTCCTTGCGGGCGCAGGCATTGTTACCCCTCATCGCGCGCGATTGCGATCTATTGCACGCGATTCACTACGATTTACCCATCTTACACAGTCGCAAGGTCATTGTGACGATCCATGATCTGATTCACCTCACTCGAAGCTACGTGCCTCATGGACCCGCCTGGTTCTATGCCCGCGCAATGCTTTTCCTGGCAGCGCGAAAGGCTGTTCACATCATTACAGTTTCAGAGTATTCGAAAGCACAGCTAGTGGAAGCGCTTGGTATTCCTCCTTCAAGAATCACGGTGATCTATAACGGAGTCGGTCCACAGTTTCGTCGCCTGGACCGAACGGAGGCTTGGAAAACAGTCTGTGAGCGGGTAAGTTTGCGGCCTCCTTATCTCCTCTATGTAGGAAGCCTGAAGAAGCATAAAAATGTTGACTCCTTAATGGAGGCATTCGCACTCCTGCGCCAGCGCAAGGAGTTCGAGCACCAGCTGGTGATCGTGGGAAATGACCCGAGCGGAAAACGGGATCTCCTGGAGCGCTGGCGGCGGCTCGGCGTGTCAAAGCACGTGGCGTGGATTCCCCAGGTCAGTACCGAGATCCTTTGCCACGTCTATGCAGGAGCAGATTTGTTGATTCTCCCCTCCTTCGTGGAAGGTTTTGGCTTGCCAGTATTGGAAGCTATGGCTTGTGGCACTCCGGTGGTATGTTCGAGGGCGAGTTCGTTGCCGGAGGTAGCTGGCGATGCCGCTGAATTCTTTGACCCTCGCAGTGTCGAAGACCTCGCGCGGGCGATCGAGCGAGTCTTAAGCTCTCCCGGCCTTCAGGAAACGCTCCGTTGTAAGGGTCTGGAGCGTGCTAGGCGGTTTTCCTGGGAGGAATGTGCCCGCCGACACTACCAGCTCTATTGGGATTGGTTGCAGGCTTAGCTCCCCTGGAACCTGACAGATTCGTGCTGGCCTCTCCCGAAAGAGACCAGGAGGCAGATGACACCCGCAGTTCCCCCGGTTGGAAAAATGAGGTCACAGTTCTCGGACCTTCGTGTGGCGATTGTCCACTACTGGTTTGTGCGCCGGCGGGGCGGCGAACGGGTGGTGGAGGAGTTAGCGAAGATCTTTCCCCACGCCGATCTCTACACCCTGGTAGCTGACCCTGCCGCAGTTCCGTCGTCGCTGCGCAAGAATGCTATCCATACCTCGTTTGTGCAGTGCATTCCGGGCAGCCTTCGGTGGCATCGGTACTTCCTCCCCCTGTATCCCATCGCCCTGGAGCAATTCGATTTGCGGAACTACGATTTGGTGATCAGCTCGGAGTCGGGTCCGGCAAAAGGAGTTATCACCTCCCCGCGGACATGCCACATCTGCTACTGTCACTCCCCGATGCGGTACCTTTGGGATATGTATCACTCATACCGGAACCGAAAGGTAATGAATCCATTGTTGCAGGCGGTTTTCTCTCTGAGTGCCCACTACTTGAGGATATGGGATCTAGCCAGCGCTTCCCGCGTGGACTATTTTGTGGCCAACTCGCACCATGTTGCCCGCCGCATCCGTAAATATTACGGCCGGGAAGCGACCGTTATTTACCCACCCGTCACGGTTTCCTCGGGATACACCTCGGACACAACAGAGGGCTACTATCTGGTGGTGAGCCAGCTCACGTACTACAAACGAATTGATTTAGCGATCGAAGCGTGCAACCACTTGCGGCGGCCTCTGCGGATTGTCGGGGAGGGAGAGGAATATAAGCGGCTGCGTCGGCTCGCTGGCCCGACCATACAGTTCCTGGGATTTCTTCCCGATCCGGAGTTGCACGAGCAATATGCCCGGTGCCGAGCCTTGCTGTTCCCCGGGGAGGAAGACTTTGGCATCGTTCCGGTGGAAGCGCAATCGTTCGGCAGGCCCGTGATTGCGTACGGTCGAGGCGGCGCCCTGGAAACGACGATGGGATTTTTCCCCGACGAACCTCCACGGCCGGAAAGTGCTACCGGGGTTTTTTTTCGGCAGCAATCGGAGGAAGCGTTAGCAGAGGCCATCCTGGCTTTTGAGCGGCTGGAGGCGAGGTTCTCTCCCGAGCTGATCCGCTCTCATGCGAAACGTTTCGACGCCCACTCGTTCCGGGAAAAAATGGAAGCGTTCGTTGCGCAGGCCCTAGCAAACTTTCCTCATTCCGAACCAAGGTGGTCAAATCACGCGCAAACAGAAGGATTCGAGAGTTCTTTTTTGTGATAGAGTTATGGGGTTATGAGGATCTGTCTGTGGGTCGGCTGGAGAGGAAAAGCGCGGCGTCGCTCTGTTTTTCCTATAAGCCGACAGGCAACCGGGCGGGCGTAATGTCGGAGGGAAGATGATCCGCCGCAGCTTGAACCTTACAGATTTCTTACTGCGAATCGTGATGCTGGCTCTTCCCTCGCTGGCCTTCGCCGGGGCAGCCTACATTCGCTTCATGTCGGGTCTCATCTTCCCCGTAACCTTGGATATCAATGTACTAGAGTACTTCGGGTTGTTGCTCTTTACGACGCTGATTTGGACCATGGCGGTCGAGCACTATGGTCTGTCCCGCCCGGTGCTTGCCTATCAAGGGTGGCGGGCGATTCGGAAGGCCTTTCTGGCCTCTATGTTGACCTTCACCACGACGATGGCGGCCACTTTCTTTTATCGGTCGGTGACCTTTTCCCGCGTTTTCGTCGCACTGAGCGGGTTCCTACTGCTGGGGTTTCTGCTCATAACCCAACAGGGTTTCCGCTGGATCATGCAGAGGGCCCGCCGGAGCGGCCTGCGCATCCGGGTTCTAATAGTTGGGGCCGACCGGTTTGCCGAACTCACGGCCCAGCGCTTGCGGGAAGGGAAGAATATGCTGCCTTGCAGCATCGTCGGTTTCATTCGCTTGCCGGAACAGGAGGTCGAGGTTTCTGCCGGTCCGGTCTTTGACTTTGCCAAACCGCAACAGTGGCCAGCAGGAAAGGAAATTGACGATATCGTGGTGGGTATTCCACCGGAGCGACTTACAGAAATTCCTGCCATTACGGAGAAGTTGGAAAGGTTCTGCACCCCGGTCCGTCTGGCTTTGGATTTTGGAGAGGGCATCTTGGTGCGAGAGCGGCTCTTTGATTTCGGAGGCAATCTGATGTTGGACCTCCGAATGAATCCCGCAGAAACCATAACGTATGTCGTCCTCAAGAGGACTTTCGATATTGTCTTTTCCCTCTTCATTCTCGTTCTGACTGCCCCGTTGATGCTACTGATTGCTCTGGCGATCCGTCTTGGCTCGCCGGGGCCAGCGATTTTTGTCCAGGACCGGATTGGGTTAAACGGTCAGATTTTCCACATGTACAAGTTTCGGACCATGAGAGTCAGCGACCCGGTGGAAAGCAATGTGCGCTGGACGACTCCCGACGATCCCCGGTGCACCCGTCTGGGTGCGTTCTTGCGCCGGACCAACCTGGATGAGTTCCCCCAATTTTTCAACGTGCTCGGGGGTAACATGAGCGTGGTGGGTCCGCGTCCGGAGCGCCCCTATTTTGTGCGGAAGTTCCTGAAAGACGTGGCGAGGTATAACACCCGTCACCACCTCAAAGTAGGCATCACGGGATGGGCCCAAGTAAACGGATTGCGCGGGGATACCTCAATCCCCGAGCGGATCGAGCACGACCTGTATTACCTTCGCAATTGGAGCCTTGCTTTCGACCTGCGAATCATCTTTCTCACATTCGTTCGCGGATTTACCGACAGGAATGCCTATTAAGCGGCTAAGGCCAATACAATCCTGGGGCGAGACACGCAACGCGAGGGAAATGAGATGCAGATTCTAGTGGCCGGGGGTGCAGGGTACATCGGGAGTCATGTTGCGTGGCAGTTGGTCCAGCGCGGTCATGAGGTGATTGTCTACGATGATCTTTCCACAGGCCACCGATTTCTCGTAGACGGGCTTCCTTGTGTTGTCGCCAACATCGCAGACCCAGAGAAACTCGCGGGGGCTCTGCGGGGTGTATCCGCAGTGATGCATTTCGCTGATCGGTCACAGGCAACGGAGTCCGTCGAGGATCCGAAAAAATACTTTGAAAACAATTTACAGGGGGGGCTCCAGCTCCTGCATGCTGTCCTGCAACAGGGTACGCCCTACTTCGTTTATTCCTCAAGCTGCGCCGTTTATGGATTGCCCCGAGAAGTTCCGATCGTCGAGGAGGCGCCCCGGATTCCAATTACTCCGTACGGGGCTTCCAAACTGGCATTTGAGCATTTTCTGGAAGCCTACAGTAAGGCCTATGGACTGCGGTTTGTGAGCTTGCGGTATTTCAATGCAGCCGGGGCCGACGAGGGTGGAACGATTGGCGAGCTGCATCAGCCCGAAACCCACCTGATCCCCCGCGCACTGGAGGTGGCTGCAGGACTGCGGAAGGAGTTGGAGATCTATGGAACGGACTACCCCACCGCGGACGGGACCGGTGTGCGCGATTACGTCCATGTTTGTGACTTAGCCGAGGGGCACCTGCGAGCCCTGGAATATCTGGTAGGCGGCGGCCAGCCGACCGCATTCAATCTAGGTACGGGGACGGGGAGCTCAATTCTCACGGTGCTGGCTACCGTGGAAGAGGTTACCGGGCACCCCATTCGCAAGCGTTTTTGTCCTCGACGTCCGGGAGATCCTCCGGTGCTTGTAGCGGATGCTCAACGTGCGCGGGACACTCTTTGCTGGAAACCTTCCCGGTCGCTTCGCGAAATGGTGGCTAGCGCCTGGAATTGGATGGGTTCCATCCCCCAGGCCGCGGCTCCTGAGCAGTGGAAGAGAGAAAATCGCCCTGCTTGATCGGCTTCTGTGAATGAGGGATCGGGGAATCGGTTCGATCCAGGAGGTTTATGGATCCGATGTTTTCTCCTGACTGGAGTGTTCGCTGGTTTCGGCAGAAGCGATTCGTGCAAATGGTGCGCGTAACCTTCTATCCACTTCTGCTCCTGGTTCTTCTGGGGCCGGCCTGGCCCCTAACGGTATCCATGGCTGAATCCAATGGATCCAGGGGAGAGGCGGATCCACTTCCGTTGATTGACCCGGGCGGCGTGGTGAACGGTGCGAGTCTCGCTCGCGGCGCCCCTCTGTCACCCGGAAGTATTGCCTCCCTGTTTGGAACCAATCACGCTCCGGGAGAGTTCACCTCGGCTAAGCCGGGAGAGGGGACAACTGTGCTGATCAATGGTCTCGCAGCACCCCTTTTATTTGTTTCTGCCACGCAGATTAATTTTCAGGTCCCCTGGGAGTTGGGCGGCTCGGGTGAAGCAATTGTTTCCGTTATCTCCGGTCAGAACATCATTCCCCCGGAAAAGATCCGGCTTGCTTCGTTCGCTCCGGGAATCTTTACTACCAACTACTCTGGCTCTGGCCAAGGCCTGATTCTGATTTCGGGTTCGCGTCCCCTGTTGGCTTCTGCAGCAGGATCATTCCCAATGGGCCGACCAGCCAAGCGCGGTGAATTTATTGAAATTCTTGCCACTGGCCTAGGGCTGGTGAGCAACCCGCCGCGAACCGGCGAAGTAGCTACCGGCAGTGGAATATCGGTGACGCTCACGACGCCGACGGTAACCATTGGAGGTCTGCCGGCTCTGGTCACTTTCTCTGGCTTAGTCCCAGGCTTCATCGGAGTGCACCAGATCCACGTACAGGTTCCCCATAACGCACCAGAAGGGGATGCGATACCGGTTGCGTTGAGCATCGGGGGGATGAGTTCTAATACGGTAACCATGGCTGTGGGAGACCCGGACAAGCCTGCCAGTGCGGAGCTTCTAGAGGTCAAGAAAATTTGGGACCAAGGGCTGCACAACGCCTTCACCGACCTCATACGGTTTCAAGGCCGGTGGTATTGCGCCTTCCGTGAGGGAACACACCACGATTCCTTTGATGGGCAGCTACGGATCATTTCTTCCACCGATGGGACAACATGGACCACAGCGGCCGTGATATCTTCTTCCTTGAACGAGGACTTAAGAGAGGGCAAGCTGAGCGTTACTCCTGACGGTCGCTTGATGCTCATTGGTGAGGCTAGGCGTCGCTCGGGGGAACTAATCTTCTTTCGGTCTTTGGTATGGTTTTCCTCCGATGGTCGCTTGTGGAGCGATCCGGTATTCATCGGAGACGATGTGTGGCATTGGCGCGTTACCTGGCATAAGGGTGTCGCATACAGCATTGGGTACAACCCCCCAGATCCCGCTCGTTCCATTCGACTCTACACGAGCAACGACGGTGTACAATTCACCCCGTTAACTCACGAACTCTTGAGGGGGAATGTTAATGAGTCCTCGCTGCTTTTTGGGGATGACGACACTGTTCTCTGTTTATTGCGCAGCGATGATGCTGTTACAACAGCCAAGTTGGGCACTTCGATGCCTCCCTACACGTCCTGGCAATGGATAGACCTCGGTGTGCGCATCGCAAGCCCACAAAAGATTCGGCTGCCCGACGGTCGAATCGTCGCCGCAGCACGACTCGTTGACACGGGGAACTCGAGGATCCGCACCTCCCTTTCCTGGCTCGACCCGAAAGCAGGAACATTGACCGAATTCTTAACCCTCCCATCGCTTACGGACACGGGCTACCCAGGAATGGTGCTCTACGAAGGTCTACTGTGGGTGAGCTATTATTCCACACACGAAGGCAAAACCAGCATTTACTTGGCGAAGGTGAAACTGCCCACTCCATCTTGACATATAGCAACGCTTGATGGAGACCAGAGCACGGCTGGCGGAACATGTGCGCTATTGCTGGCCGTTCTTGGCCGAAGTGCACGTGAACGGGAGGCCGTCTAGCAACATCGTGCTAGGAGTTTCCGACGAGTCAGACCAGCACCCGACTTGGAAATAAACGGCTTTCGTGGTGGGGCACTTGAAGGCCCATAAGAGGACGCAGATTTTCGGTCCGTGCCGGTTGCAAGTTGGAGGAGAGAATGATTCAATGACTTCATATAGGCTTCGGCCCAGGGTCGCCCGTCTGCTGAGGGCCGTCACCGGCCCCCTTTACCTGCCCCTGCGCGCCTTATTTGTGCGCGCCACTCACTCTGTCTGGTCGCCCGACATCGTCCTTGATTATTGGCGCAATCCGGAAACGCGAGACCACGACAACGACCCGCAGCATTACCTGCAAGGTGCCCAGCGCAGCGGCTTCTTGCTAAATTTGATAAGAGCCAATGTGCCAACCGACGCACGCGTGTTGGAAGTCGGGTGCAATGTAGGGCGTAACCTGAACCATCTGCTCGCCGCCGGGTACCGCAATCTGACAGGCATCGAAATTAATGCCAACGCGATAGCGCTGCTGCGGCGCTCTTATTCCGAGTTGGCTCGGTCCGCCACACTTATCAATTCCAGCCTGGAGGACGCCGCCCCGAAGCTGCGTGACGGCGAATTCGACGCAGTTTACACCATGGCCGTGCTCATGCATATCCACCCCCAAAGCGATTGGGTACTGGAGCATTTGGCTCGGGCTACGCGCTCGATCATCATCACCATCGAGGACGAGGTCTTCACTGGCGGCCGGGTGTTCGCGCGAAACTACCGCCGTATCTTCGAGGGCTTCGGGTTCCATCAGGTGTATGAGACCAACTGCGCCCATGTTCCCGGCTTGGGTGATTCCTACACGGCGCGCGTGCTGAGCCGCCCAACAGTTGCGCCAGCTTCGCCAGCAGCAGGCCGCAACTCAGCTTGACAGTCTTGCGGTTGCGGAAGTACACCGCTGTCGCCGGGTGAAACGGAAGCCGGCTTTGCTGTGTAGACCCCATACCTTGCAAACCACCGCCCCAAGGGCGGAATATTCTTTAACTCGAATCGGTTGCACTCCAATTCCGGCTGAACCAGACCTGCTCAGATTTATGCCGGCATAGTGCGAACGTACTAGGACTGTCCCGGTTCGATTGGGCCTTTCTGCTCATTTTCATTCCCACTCGGTTTATGCGAAATTACTAATAGATGCCGAAGCTTTGGTTCCGCATTCGCTTAGCGAAGGCAGAATGGGCTATTCGGGCATCGAAGATTCGTTTGTGGGGCATGGAACCCTCTGGCGCGTTGCCTAGAATGAGTCGTCCTTTCTAGCCACCGCCCCCGTTAAAGGATACATGCCCCTCAGACGCAAGGTCCCTGTGACTTTTCGGAGGTTGGTATGAGGAGAACCATCGTCTGGTTCATGGCTTTCAATATGATTGCAATTCTGGTCCTCGCTCAGGCCCCGGCCCAGGACAATAAAATCGCGAAAGGGCCGCGGCTGATCCAGTTTGGCGGCGTGCTGCAGGACAAGCTCGGGAATCCGCTGACGGGCGTGCAAGGCGTTACCTTTGCGCTCTACAAAGACCAGCAAGACGGTGCGCCATTGTGGCTCGAGACCCAGAACGTCACCGCCGACTCCGAAGGCCGCTTCGCGGTGCTGCTGGGCGCGGCGACCAGCGACGGGGTGCCGCTCGACCTGTTCGCGTCGGGCGAGTCGCGCTGGCTGGGCGTGCAGGCGCAGGCTCCAGGCGAAGTCGAGCAAGCGCGGGTGTTGCTGGTGAGCGTGCCGTATGCGCTGAAGGCAGCCGATGCTGAGACACTCGGCGGCAAGCCCGCCTCGGCCTTTGTGCTGGCCAGGTCCGATCCGAGCCGCGACCGTAAGGGAGAGGGCACCGCGACTTCCCCCGACGGTTCCGACAGCAAAGGCAAGCCGTTTCTGAACACGGCAGCGATTTCCAGCGGCACTGCTGGCCGGATCGGAAAATTTGCCGCCAACCTCACGGACATGGAAGATTCGATCATTCATCAGACGGGAGACAATATTACCGGCAACGTCGGCATCGGGACGACCGGCCCCGCGGCCCGTCTCCACCTCAACAATGATTCTTCGGCTGGTTCCG
>Ga0156329_1426_pt1 | contig 12458 bp, 6 predicted proteins | sample RifCSPlowO2_12_FD_107977 | JGI IMG/M metagenome (GOLD analysis project Ga0156329, IMG submission 107977) | Acidobacteria bacterium RIFCSPLOWO2_12_FULL_60_22 | reverse complement strand
TCGATCCCCGCCCTTTTGAGCATGACGGCCTGCCCCGGCGAATAGGGTCCAAAGGTCGTAATCTGCTCGCGCTGGGAGAACAAATCCCTTAAACGATTGTAAAATTCCTCCGCAGCCTTTCTTGCGATCGGATAATCATTCTCAATCGTCCCTCGCTGGTGGACTACCTGGCCCGCGGAGTAAAGACGCGTGATGTCCTTGAATCGTGGTTTGCCAAACCACCTCTTCATTTCTTGAATTTCGCTTTCCAACAAAGCGATTTCGTCTTCTACCGCGGATGGAATCTGCCGGCGAGGCGTAAGTTCTAATCTCTTATTGATCCGGATGTCATTCGTTTTAGAAGAAAACATGTCAGGTTGAGTCCTCTTTGGGTAATTAGCAAATCAGGGGGGGGCAAAGTAAGGTTTGGAGGATCGATGTACCAAGGGTCCTTGCCATAGGGCTCCGCGATCTATCTTTGGCTGTCGTTAGTGGAGCGTGTTGGGGGCCTGTGGGATGCCCAATTTTCTCTGTTATTCAGGCATTTTCGGGCATCCGCAAAAATCGAAGCCTCCCAAACTATGGAATTCCGCAGGGAACTACTCCGCAGGCTATTGATTCCATGGGACATGGGACGCCGAACCAATACCTTCGACTTTCCCCAGACCTTCCCTTTTTAACCCACCAGCGCGAACTATTGTACACCAGTTGGCCGGAGTCGAGTCCAGTTTTTTCGCTGCTGGGCGCTCGGCATTCTCTCTCCGGAGGCAACACTGTCACCTCCCGGCGGTACCCGGGCGGAAACGCCTGATGGGCTGGGAAAAACGCGATGGAAGGCTCCAACTACTGACTCGGATCACTAGAGCATTTCTCTAGTTCCTGTAGACGATTGGGGAAGCGCCCTTACCCGCTTGTCATGCTGAGCGAAGCGAAGCATCTGCTTTTGTTTGTGGAAGCTGGCGACAAGCAGATTCTTCGCTGGCGCTCAGAATGACAAGCCAAATGGACTACACCAATAGTTAAAATGCACTAGCCCGCCACGGAACGAATTTCGTCCTCGCGAAGGAATTCCCGGATCAACTCGTCCGAGCAAGCGTAGAGTTCCTCCGGCACGCCGAAAAACGCCACATGGCCGTCCTCCAGAAACATCACACGGTCGGCCACCTTTTTGGCCAGGCGGGTATCATGAGTGACCACCACCGAGGTCAGTTTCAACTGCCGCTTCAATCGTTCAATGAGATCGCCAATGTGCTGTGACATCAAAGGGTCCACCATCGTTGTCGGCTCATCGTAGAGGATCGCTTCCGGCTGCGCCGCCAAGGCGCGGGCGATGGCCGCGGCGCGTTTCATCCCCGTGCTCAAGTCGGCGGGCAGCGAATCGGCGAACTCGCGGATTTCCAGCAAATCCAGCAAGCCTCCGACGACCTCTGCGATGTTTTCCTCGCTGTAGCCGCGCGTCTCCCGCAGCGGGAAGGCCACGTTCTCGAAGATCGTCAAGGAATCAAAGAGCGCTCCGGACTGAAAGACCATCGTGACTTTCTTGCGGATGCGCTGGAGTTCGGTCTCGTTGTAATCGGTGATATCCTCTCCGGCCACCCAGACTCGCCCCGCGTCCGGTTTCCGAAAGCCCATGATATGCTGCAAAGTTACGGATTTCCCCACCCCGCTGCGGCCCAGAATGACCAGGGTCTCGCCCGGGTCCACATAGAAGCTCACGCCTTCCAGCACCCGGTTGTCGCCAAATGCCTTGTAAACAGTTTGGAATTCGATGTAATGGCCGGACATGCTCCAGCAGAAGACAGAAGGAAGGAGTCAGAATTCCGAAGAAAAAAATTCCCGCGCCGTTTTGATTCTGACTTCCTCGACTTCTGACTTCTGACTCCTCTCCCATTCCGCGCGCACTTGCTCGTAATCTGCGGGAGTATTCAGGTTCGAAAACATTTTGCCGCTCGGATCGTACGGCTCCCATTCCTGCCGGGTCACCACGCGGAGGCGCCAGCGCTCCAACAGCGAGCGGATCTTCCGCTGGCCTTGCTGCAAAGCTTGCTCGACGGGCAAAAGGCAAGCGCGCGTATAGATGGCGCACAGCGGCTCGTACCCGAAGCTCTCCGATTCCGGGATCACCGCGTCGGCTTCCGTCCGCCCGGCGATTTCCAAAAGCAGCTTCAGGAATTCCGGGGAAAGGTACGGCATGTCACAACCGATTACCAGGGTGAACCGGGCGTCGGAATGGACCAGGGCGGCGTGGATTCCGCTGAGCGGCCCCTGATCCGGAAAAACATCCCCGATCGCTGGAAATCCCAGCCCGGCATATTTCGTGGGATTGCCCACGAGCGAGACATCCTCACAAACCCGCCGGACCCGTTCCGCGATCCAAACCACCAGGGGGCGATCGCCAAAAGGGAGCAACGCCTTATCTTGACCCATGCGGCTGCTCTGGCCCCCGGTCAATACAAATCCCCGGCAAAGACGGCTTCCCTGAACCATAAGAATCAGGCTTCATCGTATCATGAACCAAATTGGCTAATCGTCGGCACAGTTTTTTGCTTGACAATTCCCGCCCTGGCTACAAAGAATAGAACGGACGAGCCTTACGCTACTCCGAATGTTGCATGAGCTAATGCGGGAGAGAAGCGCAACTTGTTGGGGAAAACAGGGTTTAGCAATAACGGTTTGCACTAATACCGGGGTGCAGTAGAAAAGGTTGAGGCTTGCCTATTTTAACTTTCCGATCCTGCTCGTACAAAGAAAAAAGAAACAGGAGCAAACGATGAGTCCTACGAGTTTCCAAGCAAGAAAAGAAGCTAAATTTTGGTTGGTCGGTTTGCGATGGCTATGCTTGGCCCTGTTCGTGGCAGGGGCGCGGGCGCAGGCTCCGCAGATCGGCGCCGGAGGCGTGGTCAACGGGGCGAGTTTTGCTCCGGGGACGACCCCTGGGGCCATCGTGTCCGTCTTCGGCACGAACATGGCGGCCACCACAGCCCAGGCGTCGGTGCTTCCCTTGTCAACCAATCTCGGCGGGACTCAATTGCTCATCAACGGCATTCCGGCTCCCTTGTTCTATGTTTCTCCCGGTCAAATCAATGCGCAGATCCCCTGGGAAGCGAGCGCCAGCGGGAACTTGAGCGTGCAGGTGCTCGCCAACGGTGTGCCCTCGAACACGGTGCCCGTGGCGAGCGGCTCGTTTTCGCCCGGATTGTTTTTGTTGCCGTTTGGGCAGGGTGCGGTTTTGATCGCCGGCACCGCGAACTTGGCGGCTCCGTTCGGCTCGTTCCCCGGCGCGCGGCCCGTCCGCCCCGGGGAGACCATCTCGATTTTCGCCAACGGGTTGGGATTGGTGACCAACCGGCCGGCAACCGGGGCCGGCGCCCCCAGCAATCCGCCTGCGGCCACGATCTCGATTCCCTCCGTAACCATCGGAGGGGTTCCGGCGTCCGTCACCTTCTCCGGTCTGGCTCCCACTTTTGTAGGTTTGTATCAGGTTAACGCCCAGATACCCGCCAATGCTCCGGGGGGGAATGCAGTTGCGGTTGTGCTCACGATCGGCGGCCTAACCGGAAACACTGTGACTATCGCGGTGGATGCGCCGCAGCAAGTCCTGGCGCCGGACCTCACCCTGACCAAAGTAGCCGGTTCTTCTTCCGTCGTCAGCGGGAGGAGCCTGGTCTACACCCTCACGGTGCAGAACACAGGCACCGCCGCAGCGCAAAGCGTTACCGTGAGCGATCCATTACCGGCGGGGGTGACCTTCGTGTCTTGTACGGTCGCAGGAGGGACCTGCACGGCCAGCGGCGCGACGGTGACGGCCTCACTGGGAACATTGGCTGCCGGATCCAACGCGGTCATCACTCTTACGACCACCGCCCCCACGGCTACCACTACGACTTCGATCACCAACGCGGCGTCCGTTTCCACCACCAGCACGGAGTCCAACACGGCCAACAACACGGCCTCGACAACCACCACGGTGACTCCGCCTCCCCCGACGGATTTGACCCTTACCAAGACCTCTGCTGCCAGCACGGTGAGCGCCGGCGACAACATCGTTTATTCTCTAAACGTTCAAAATATCGGCGGGGCGGCTGCGGAAAACGTCGTCGCCACCGACCCCTTGCCGCCGGAAGCCATCTTCTCCTCCTGCACGGTAACGACCGGAACCTGCTCTGTAAGCGGGACCACGGTAACGGCTTTGCTGGGGACCCTGGCGGCTGGAACCAACACCGTGGTGACCATCACAACGGTTTCTGCCTCCGTTTCGAACGACGTTTTTGTTTCCAATTTGGCCTCCGTTTCCACTACCAGCAATGAGTCCAATACGAACAACAATCTGGCTCAAGCCGACGTCGTGATCATTGCCCCTACCATTACTCCGCCGACGGGCGGTGGCGGCGGCGGGGGGGGAGGCGGAGGAACAGTACCAGCGGGACCAGACTTGACGCTGAGCATCGTCCCATCCCTTAATCCCGTCGCATTTTCGACTCCGATCACCTTCACGGTGACGGCGGGGAATACTGGGGGAAGTACTGGCACCGCCGCCCTCACTAACCTGCTCTTAAGCATCACGATACCCACGAACTTGCAGGCGCCCATCACCTGCACCACATCAGCCGGCGGGTCTCTCTGCCCAACAACCCCCGTTGCGGGGCAACAATTCACGATCTCCTTTGCATCTCTTTCTGGCGGGGGCACCGCAACGGTCACCGTCTCCGGGACCGCCCCGGCGACGACGGCCTCGCTCTCCATCTCGGCAAGTGGTTTCACCAGCCCCGCGGATGCTAACACTAGCAACAACTTCGTCTCCCTAAGCGTACCGGTGGGCAGCACCAGCGGTGGCGGCGGCGGTGGCGGCGGCTGCACCGTCAATTGCGGCGGCGTTGTGATCCCTCCGGCTGGCACGTCCGGGGCCAGCGGCGGCCCCATCGGCGGCCAAGTCCAGGCTTTAGCGATTAACCCGGCTTTGACAACCAACCTTTTCGCCGGCACCAATGGCGGCGGGATTTTCCGAAGTGCGGACGGCGGCGCGAATTGGACCGCGATCAACTCCGGCCTGGGCACCTTCCTCAACGTGCAAGCCGTGGCCGTTGACCCCACCACGAATCCTGTGACCGTGTACGCCGGGACCAATGGCGGCGGCTTGTTTAGAAGCATAGATGGCGGCTCCACTTGGCTGCCCGCCAGCGTGGGCCTCCCCGCCAATTCCAACGTCCAGGCCCTGGCAATTGATCTCTCCCAAGGCTCTATCGTTGGGAGTCCCACTCCTCCGGTCTATGTAGGGACCAACGCGCCTACCGTCGGCGGCGTCTTTAGGAGTCCGGACCGGGGGCAAAGTTGGGGTAACTTCTCGACCGGCCTTGGAAACCTGAACGTCCTCACGTTGCTGACCGACACCCTGGGCAATGTGTACGCCGGGACCAACGGCGCGCCCGGCGTCTCTAAGAGCCCCGGCGCAGCGGTCGGTGGAAATTGGTCTACCTTCAACACGGGTCTCACCAACACTGTAGTAAATGCGCTGGTCATCGAAGCCGGCGGCGCCAATATCTATGCCGGGACCGCGGGCGGCGTCTTTACGAGCCCCACCAATGCCGTCAATTGGGTTGCCTTCAACACGAACCTGGCCGGGCCTCCGGTGGTTCTCTCTCTCGCCGTTGACAACAGCAGTAATGGCATCAATGTCTATGCTGGAACGCCGGTCGGGGTTTTCAAGAGTGTCAATGTTACCCTTGCCGCTACTGGCAACTGGACTGCTGCCAGTTTCGGCTTGCCCCAGCCCAACCCGATTATCCAGTCTCTGGTCGTTGATCCCAGCACCACGGCAACAGCCGCTGTCACCATCTATGCAGGAACTAGAGGCACGGGTGCGGCAAAGAGCATCAACGGCGGCCTGAGCTGGACTCCCAGCATTGCCGGTCTGACGGCAGCGTTCATTCAGGCGGTCGTCATTGATCCTACAACCACTCCCATCACGATTTACGCCGGGAACAATGGGGGCGGTGTTTTCAAAAACACGGACGGAACTGCCGCAACCTGGACTCAGATGAACACCGGCCTCACGGACAAGAATGTACAGGCCATGGCCATTGATCTGGCTTCCGTGCCGCCGACGGTGTATGTCGGAACTCCGAGCGGCGTTTTCCGAAGCGCTAACGGCGGAACGAACTGGATTCTTGTCGGCGGAGCTGTGGGAAACGTCCAGGCTCTTGCCGTGGATACCTTGACCAGCCCGGCGACGATCTACGCCGCCACCACGGGTGGAGCGGTAGGAGTGTCCCGGAGCACCGATGGCGGGTTCACCTGGGGTAATTTCAATGCTGGTCTGACCACCCAGAACATCAAGGCTCTAGCCTTAGACAACGCCGGCTTTATCTATGCCGGAACCAACGGTTCCGGTATCTTCAAGAGTGCCACCGGCGCAGCCGCTTGGCTCGTGGCCAATACGGGCATCACGGTGGCGGCAGCGGATCTGACGGTGAATAGCATCGCCGTGGATCCCACCAACGCGTCCGTCGTGTACGCGGCCACCAATAGCGGCGTATATAAAACCTTCAACGGAAACGCGGCAGCGGGCTCCATAAACTGGACCAGCCATGCGCTTATCGGCACCGTAGTGAATGCGATCGTGATTGATCGTTCTGCTCCGAATATCCTCTACGTAGGCACAACCAACACGAGCAGCCCCCTCATGAAGAGTATAGACAGCGGCTTGAGCTGGTCTGCCTTCAGCACTGGGCTGGGGCTGTCGCCGGTTCAGGCGATCGCCATCAACATACCACCCAACACAGCCAACTTGCTGCTGGGTACCAGCGGAGGTGGCATGTTCGTGACCACCACAGGTGGGAGCACTTGGGTGTCGGCCGGAACGGGTCTGACCATTCCGGGTCCGATCACGCAAGCGGGCGGTGGCCCTCCGGGCGGCGATATCAAGGCATTTGCCGTCTCGTCCGGGACCGTCTACGCGGCAACCAACGGTGGGGGCGTCTTTCAGGGAAGCGGAGGCTCAAGCTGGACGGCGTTCAACACTGGTCTTACGAATACGTTCGTCCAGGCCGTGGCTGTGGACCCCACCAACAACATTGTCTACGCTGGCACCGCGACCGGCGTCTTCAAGAGAGGAACGGCAGACGCCGGTTGGGTCCCCGCCAATCTGGGGCTGGGTGCTAATTTGAATATTCAGGCTCTGGCCGTTGACATCGCGCACTGCGTGTCGGGTGTGGGTATCACCTCTGCTTGTGCGGTCTTCGCTGGCACAGCAGCGGGTGGAGTCTTTAAGAGCGCCAACGGCGGCGCCAGTTGGACGGCTTTCAACACTGGCCTGGTAACAAGCATTCAGGCGCTGGCCGTGGACGCGACGGGCGGAAATCTCTATGCGGGAACTGCCGCTGGTGTCTTCCGCAGCCCGACCGCCTTCCTGGCTTGGGGCGCAACCGGGGCGGGTCCCGTTAACACCCTTTCGCTGGCGGTGGATACGGTCGCTAGTCCTGTGGCCGTGTATGCCGGAACCACTGCTGGAACCATCTTTAAGAGCACCAGCTCCGGCGCGAGCTGGACCGCGTTCAGCACCGGACTCCCGGGCGGTTTAGCGATTGACGCCCTGGCGCTGGACGGCGTAGCAGCCCCCAATACCAACGTTTACGCCGGGAGCAATGGCGTAGCCGGAGGCGTCTTCAAGAGTGTAACTAGCGCAGGGAACGGGGCCTGGGCCGCCTTTACCTCCGTCCCCACTGGGCTTACCAATAACGTCGTCCAGGCCCTGGCCGTCATCAGCAGCTCCTCGGTCCTAGCCGGGACCCAGGGAGGCGGCGTCTTCCTGAGCCCAGTCAACGGTATCCTCGCTACGGCCACCTGGGCTGTCTCCAACTCCGGCCTCGCCGCCGCCACGATCACCGCGCTGGTAACCGATCCGACCACCAGCACCACCCTATATGCGGGGACGCTCGGCGCCGGGGTCTTCAAGAGCCTCGACAGCGGGCAAACGTGGCAATCCTTTAACCCCGCTAACTTCGCAACATTCACGAATCGCTTGGTTCAGGCGCTGGCCTTCGATACGTCCAATAACCTCTATGCCGGGACGCTCGGCGGCGGCGTCTTCGTAACCCCGACCATCGTAAGCGTCCCCGATCCCGCTGTCCCTGCGTGGGTTTCGTTCAACGCAGTCCCTCCAGGCAACCTGGATGTCCGGGCTCTGGTCCTCGACAGCACGAACATCTACGCCGGTACGGCCGGCGGGGTCTTCACCAGTACTCCCAGAGGGGTTACCCCCACCGGAAACTGGACCGCCTTCAGCGGAGGCGCTCTGACCAATACGAATATTTTATCGCTGGCCCGCGACACAACGAACCTTTACGCCGGGACGAGTGGAGGAGGGGTCTTCAAGAGTCTGCTCGCCGCCGGTGCACCGGGGGGCGGTTGGGCGGCGTTCAACTCGGGTGGAGTTACTGGCTCAATTGTTCCCACCCTGGCGGTGGACGTGGTAAACGGCATCATCTATGCCGGCACTACCACCGCTGGCGTATTCAAGAGCGCTACGGGGGCGGCTGCCTGGGCGGCTATCAACAATGGCGGGCTCGCGACAGCGAATGTTCAGGCTCTGGCCATAGACCCGACGAATCCAGCCACCATCTATGCCGGGACCAACGGCCTGGGGATCTTCAAGACCATTACCGCCACTTCTGCTGCCCCAAGCTGGGTTCCCATCAACTTGGGTATCACCCTTGCGAACCTTCCGATTCAGTCATTTACGATCTCGCCCACAACACCGGCGAACGTGGCTGCCGGATCGACCGGGGGCGGCGTCTTCCGTACGATCACGGCCACCACGAATCCGCCTACCTGGACTGCCGCCTCGCCCTAGTAGAGCGGCAGGAAATTGGTTCTCTTTGGCCCAGCCGGTAGTCCCGGCTGGGCTTTTTCTTTGATGTGGGACAGGCCTCCAGGCCTGTCGGCTTTGAAGCATGCGCCGGTTTGACAGGCAAGAATGCCTGCCCCACCTAGACTTCTCTCCCCAAATTCTCTATCCTGAAAGCCGAAGCGGGACAGATCTCCAGGCTTGCCCGGAACCAAGCCGAAGGGCCTGTTCAAAGCGGCAGGCAGGAATGTCTGTCCTACCATCATGGCCTATCGAACCAGCATGAATTTCGGCTTTGGCATCGGGTTGACTCCCGCCGTCAAGAAGCTGCTGATTGCCAACGGCGTGGCGTTTGTCTTGAGCGTCCTGGCGGAGGCGGCGGGCTATGACCAGGTGACCCGCCTCCTGATGCTGACGCCGTACGCGGTCACGCACTACGCGGCTCTCTGGCAGCTCGTCACCTATCTGTTCCTGCACGCCGGATTCTTTCACATCCTGTTCAACATGCTCACTCTCTGGATGTTCGGCTGCGAGCTGGAGCGGACCTGGGGGACCCGGCGATTTCTCTGGTATTACTTCCTGACGGGCATCGGGGCCGGCTTGACCGTCGTTCTGGTTCGTCCTTCCTCGGTGGTGGCGACGCTAGGGGCTTCCGGCGCTATTTACGGAGTCCTGCTCGCCTACGGATTGCTGTTTCCCAACCGGACCATTTTTCTCTATTTTCTGTTCCCGATCCCGGCCAAGTACTTCGTCATGATTATGGGCGGCATCGCATTTCTCTCGGCGCTCAGCACGCCGGGGGATGTCGTCAGCCACACGGCGCACCTGGGCGGGATGGCCTTCGGGTATTTTTACCTGCGAGGCCGGCCATTCTATTTTGGTTTTCGCAACCGCTATTACCGTTGGCGGCGGCAGCAGCTACTGCGGCAGTTTGAAGTGTATCAGCGCCGGAAGGACGGCGAGGAGCAGCGCCGCGGCCCGCGGGTCCATTAGAAGCTGTTGCAAAACGCGGTCGAAGGTGCTGTCAGGGCATGGCTTCAGCCATGCCGAAACGCGGCCGAGAAGAGGGGCTTCAGCCCCTGGGGTACGTCCCTCAGCGGCTGAAGCCGCAATTCCACGTCTCTTACGGCACGACTAAAGTCGTGCCCTGACGGGGTAATGCGAGGTTACGCAACAGCTTCTAAGCTGTTCGAATATTCTCACCACCGGGAGGTGGCCGGATGCGTTCCCGTCGAGTTGCGGAGTCGGTGATCTTGGCTGTCGCGTTCGCCTGCCTGGCCGGGTGGTTCGGAGCCGGGCCCGTCCCGTCGGAAGCGCAGACCACGCCATCGCCAATCCCCGCTCCGCTCCGCGAGATTCTCAGCAAACTGGACCAAGGAGACTCGGCCGGGGCCGAACAGCTCCTGGCCCAGAACCTGCCCCGGGTCAAAGGGCAGTTGGAGGCGCTGCTCGGCCGGATTGATCAAGAGTTTGATGACCTCGGCAAATACGGGGCCGTCAGCTACAAGTTCGGGCCGGGCTACCAGCCCTTGACGGAAGCCAATCGCCGCTACCAAAAAGTCTTTGAACTCTACCGGCAACGCGCCAGGGACGAAAACCTCTTCCAGCGATTTGAAGCCCGCCGGCTGCGAATTGAAGGGGCCGACTATACCGACCGGGGGGAGATCGCCTGCGGGGAAAAACTCGATTGGGAGGAGGCGCAGAAGTTCTACCAGACCGCTCTGGACCGCCTGGAGGCTTCCTTTGCCCTGGCCCAGGAAACGAAGGACTACCGGGTGATGGCCTCGGCCAAGAACAATATCGGCTCGACGCTGATCCGCCTGGCCAAGCCCAAAGAGGCGCTCCAGGCCTACTCGGAAGGCTTGCGCTACGCCGAGCAACTTCCTGGCCCTCTCTACAAAGGTTTGCTCCGGCTGAATCTCGGCAACACCTACGTTTGGGTGGGAGAGCCGGACGAGGCGCTGCGCCATCTGAACCCGGCTCTCGACCTCTTCAAGAAGATGGGCCGGGGCACCTGGATAGCGAATGCGCTGATGACGATCGGCAACGCCTACCTGCGGCAGCAAAAGTACGCCAACGCCTGGGAGACGCTCCAGTTGAGCCTGGAAATCGCCAGGCAGAGCAAGGAGAATCGCGTCTACGGCCGGGCGCTTCTCAACCTGGGCATGGCCGGAATGCAGCTCCAGAAGAAAGAGGCGCTATCGCTCGTCCAGAAAGGGCTGGAGTGGTATGAAACCGACGCAGGCAAAGAGGTTTATGTGCCCATCGAGCGCGAGGTGATCCGGCAAGACGGTCTGCGCCTGTTGAGCCAGATGGCCCGGCAAAGCGGCAACCAAGCGCTGGCAGAAAAATACCACAAGGAATATTTGGGGTCGTTCGGGCCCGATCCCGACCGCTACGCTGCCCTGCGCCAAAGCCCCTGCTTTGAAATCTACCAGGCGCGCCCCACGAGCCAATACCAAGCCGCCCCCTAGCGCGTCGTGTCCCGGAAGTAAGTGAAATATGCTCCGCGTGTCATTTCGGAGCCCTTCGCTTGTCATCCTGAGCGAAGCGAAGGATCTGCTTTTTGCCACTCAGGGCAGGCTCCGCGAGGAATCTGCTTGTCGCCAACATGCTCCAACCAAAGCAGATGCTTCGCTTCGCTCAGCATGACAAGCAGGGGGGACGTTTTGTGTAGGTATTTTTGGGACACAACGCTAGAGAATCTTCCCGGTTTCCTCTCTCCCTCTGCTCTCCGACCAAGAGCGCCATCCGCCTGAGGGGGGAAGCCGGTCTGCTCCCCCTGGACCTACCGGCTGACGGGAAATTTCCCGCTGACCTGTGTCATGGGCGTCACATTGTCCCCGACCTGGTAAGTCAACGCGGCCTGCACCTGGATTTCGCCTACCCCGGCGGGCAGGGAAACCGCGAACGTGTGGTTGGACTTGCCGGGCGGGACCGCTTTGTCGTCATAGGAACGGATCAGCCAGTTGTCCAGGGTGGCCGGGCCTTTGCGGTCTTTATCGGTGTAGCCGATCATATTGAAGATCTTGGTTTCGCCAAATACCTGTACCCCTTGCGCGTCTTTTGCGGTGACATCCAGCACCACTTTAGCTCCCCAGGGTCAGGTATCAGGAAAGCGGTGGCCCGCTTTGTTCTCGATGGTGACCACCAGGTCCAGGGCTCCGCTCCTGGTTCCCGGGCGGGTGGCGACGGTCAGTTCGGCCGCGCGGGCCAGCGCGCCGGCATCGTGCCAGCCGGGAAATGCGTGGCTGGAAACACTTCTCCGCGGCGCCTGCACGCCGGTTCCCTCCGCCGCCATCCCGTCTTTCTTTTCCATATGGCAGTTCTGGCACTCCTTGCGGTCCGCCTGTGTGGCGGTCGGTCCATGAGGGCCGGCGGCCCAGGAATCAAACGTGAGCGTGCAGATGATGTCCCAATCCGCGGTCAGCTTCAAATCCGGCGGCGTGACGTAGGTGTGGCAGCTTTTGCAGAAATTCGATGTTTCCATTTGCGGCGCATATTGGGACTTGTGCGTCGTCTGGACCGGATTCCGGATGGTCCCGTAATAGACCTGCTGGTCCATCCCCTCCGGAGGTTTTGTTTCCGGATGGCCGCTGCCAACCAGAGCATGGCAGGCGACGCAATCCACGCTCAA
>Ga0156329_1136_pt1 | contig 12477 bp, 10 predicted proteins | sample RifCSPlowO2_12_FD_107977 | JGI IMG/M metagenome (GOLD analysis project Ga0156329, IMG submission 107977) | Acidobacteria bacterium RIFCSPLOWO2_12_FULL_60_22 | reverse complement strand
CCTTCTTTGCCGGGGAGGATGCCCCTCTGTTCGCGGAGTATGGCTTCGTGGCAGGACAGCGAAGAGAATACGCGAAGGACAACTCCACGCTGACCGTTACCCTCTGGCAGATGAAGGACTCGGGCGGAAGCCTCGGCCTCTTTACTTTCTATCAGGAGAGAAACATGGCCGGCGTGGAGGGGGAGGACCCCGTGCTGGCCGCGCCGGGTCACTGGCTGATGCGGCGCGGGACTTATGTAGTGGATGCCCGCGGGGAGGGATTGGAGAACGAAGAGGCCCGGCTGTTGCTGGGGCAAGTTCCGCGCCTGCCCCCGTCCCAGGACGCCTTGCCGATGGTTCCTGCTTACCTTCCCGAAGAGAATTTGATCCCGCAGTCGGGAAGATTTTTGATAGGCCCGGTGGCTTTCAACCGGCTGGAAACGGCCTTGCCTCCGTCTGCGATCGGCTTCGACCTTGGGGCGGAAGCAGCGACGGCCCAGTACCGGATGGACGGCGGCAATGTGCGGCTGCTTCTGGTGAGCTATGCTACCCCACAGCTCGCCGCCAAAAAGCTCCGCAGCTTTGAGGAATTGCCCGCCGTGTCCAACGCAGAAGCAGTCCGCAATGTCTTCATCCGCAGGAAAGGTTCCCTGCTCTGCTTCGTTTTCAATGCGCCGCGACAGGCAACCGCCGAAAAACTTTTCGACCGGGTTCGCTATGAAAGCGTCGTTACCTGGAACGAGCGCGTGCCCACTCCTCGGGACAATATCGGAAATCTAGTGCTGGCTGCATTCTTTTTAACTGGTTTCTTGCTGCTCATTGCTGTTGTTGCGGGTGTTTCCTTTGGGGGGATCCGCTTTTTGGCTAAGAAGTTCCTGCCCTGGGAAATTTTTGACAGGCCTTCCCAGGTGGAGATCATCCGATTACACTTATCCGACCGCTAACCTGTTGCATACAAGTAAGATGTATTGAAGTTGCGCGTTTTATGGCCAGATGGTAATACAATATATCATAAAATACCAAAGTTTGTCTGGTTTGTAATTGATTGAAAAATAAAGGTATTAAATTCAATGACTTTGCCTGAAATTTTCCTTGACACGGGAAAGGACGGAGGAATAAAGTTACTGAAAAGGGTTTTACAGTTGCGCATTCTGTCGAACCCATTCTCCTTTTTCAAAGTGCTCACCGGAATGGTGGGCCTTTTTTTTGGGGCCGCAGGGCAGGTCCATTAAAATCGTCGGCCTGTTCGGGGATTCCAGAGTAACCTAGTCGCAGTTGTCACCGATCATCGAAGGAGGACTCATGAGCATTCGCGTAGGGATTAACGGATTTGGAAGAATTGGACGCAATATTCTCCGCGCCTCGCTGGGCGACGCCGCCCTGGAGTTCGTTGCGGTCAACGACATCACCGATCCGCACACGCTGTCCCACTTGTTGAAATACGACTCGATCCTGGGGAACTTGAAGAACTCGGTCGGGTACGGCAAGGACAGCCTGGCAGTGGACGGGAAAAGCCTTCGGGTCTTTGCCGAAAAGGACCCGGCCAAGATTGACTGGGACTCGGTGGGGGCGCAGATCGTCGTGGAATCCACCGGCTTGTTTACCAGCGGCCCCGACGCTCGCAAGCATCTGCGGGGAGGGGTGAAGAAGGTCATCATCTCGGCGCCGGCCAAGGAGGAGGACATCACGCTCGTGCTCGGCGTCAACGATGCCATGTACGACCCGGCGCGGCACCACATCCTCTCCAACGCCTCCTGCACCACCAACTGCCTGGCGCCGGTTGCCAAGGTCCTCCATGACCGGCTGACCATCCGCAGCGGCTCCATGACCACCATCCACTCTTATACGAACGACCAGAAGCTTCTCGACCTGCCTCACAAGGACCTGCGCCGGGCGCGGGCGGCCGCCCTCTCGATGATTCCGACCTCCACCGGGGCTGCCAAAGCCGTCAACCTGGTCATTCCGGCGCTCAAAGGGAAGCTCGATGGGTTTGCGATGCGGGTCCCCACCCCGAATGTCTCTGTCGTGGACCTGGTTGTCTTCGTAGAAAAACCGACTTCCACAGAAGAGGTGAACGCGGCCCTGAAGGCGGCTGCGGAAGGCCCGATGAAGGGAATTCTCGGCTACTCGGAGGAGGAACTGGTCTCCGCGGACTTCCGGGGCGACGAGCGCTCCTCGATTGTGGATGCGCCTCTGACCCGGGTGATTGCCGGCAACTGCGTGAAGGTCATTGCCTGGTATGACAACGAGTGGGGATACTCCTGCCGCGTCCGGGACTTGATCAAATTCCTCGTCGCCAAGGGGCTGTAGCGGGAAGAAGCCAGAAGTCAGGAGCCAGAAGGAAGACCAAACAGAAAGGCTGTCATCCCGATCCCGCAGGGCGGGAGAGGGATCTGCTTTTCCTTCTGACTCCTGACTCCTGACTCCTGACTTCTGAACTAAGGATTCCTCCCATGCCCAAACTTTCCATCCGCGATCTGGACCTGGACGGCAAGCGCGTATTTGTCCGGGTAGATTTCAACGTGCCGCTCTCGGATTCTGGCGAGATCACCGACGATACTCGAATCCGCCAGACACTTCCCACCCTGGAGTATGCGCTGGGACGGGGAGCGCGCCTCATCCTGGCCTCCCACCTGGGACGACCCAAAGGCAAGCCCAACCCCAAGATGAGCCTCGCGCCGGTCGTGGTGCGCCTGGGTAAGCTGCTCAACCGCCCGGTGATTTTCGCCTCCGATTGTATAGGTCCCGCGGCTGAAAAACCGGCGGGGGAGCTTCGCAACGGCGAGTTGCTTCTCCTCGAAAACCTGCGCTACCACCCGGAGGAAGAGGCCAACGACCCGGAGTTTTCCCGGCAACTGGCGCGGCTGGGCGAGCTTTACGTCAACGACGCCTTCGGCTCGGCCCACCGGGCGCACGCTTCGACCGCCGGCATGACCCGCTTCTTCCCGAAGGCAGCGGCAGGCTTGCTGATGGAAAAGGAGCTGAATTACCTCACCAAGGCCACCTCCAACCCGGAGCGTCCCTTCGTCTCCCTGCTGGGCGGGGCGAAAGTCTCCGACAAGATTGAGGTGATTCAGAATTTGCTGCCGATCGTAGACAACCTGTTGATCGGCGGGGCCATGGCCTACACCTTCCTGCGCGCCCTGGGTCTCCCCGTTGGAAAGTCCTTGGTAGAAGAAGAGAAGGTGGAACTAGCCCGCAGAGTCCTCGTCGAGGCGAAACAGCGGAAGTACCGGATGCAGTTGCCGGTGGACCACGTCATCGCGCAGAAGCTCGACGCGGGTGCTCCGACCCGCGTCGTGGACGGGGTTTCGACTCCCATCCCGGATGACTTCCTGGGTGTGGATATCGGCCCGGAGACTGTCCAACTCTATACTGACGAGATTGCCAAGGCCAAGACCGTCATCTGGAATGGGCCGATGGGCGTTTTCGAGATGGAGCCATTCGCTCAAGGGACACTGGCGATCGCCCGCGCGCTGGCTTCGTTCGGCGGCACGAGCATCGTGGGAGGCGGCGATTCGATTGCCGCTTTGGCCCGCGCCGGAGTGGAGGACAAGATCACCCACGTTTGCACCGGCGGAGGCGCTTCGCTCGAATTCCTGGCAGGAGAGAAACTCCCGGGGATTGAAGCGCTGACCGATATACCTTAAACTCAGGACAGTCCTTCGGAGAACGCATGGATACAGCAACCATACAGAGCGAGACCTTTAAGCAAGTATTGAAGGAAGCGATCACCGAAGCACTTCACGAACAGCGAGACCTCCTTTATGAGGTTTTCGCCGATGTACTCGAAGACTTTGCCCTGGCGGAAGCTATACAGGAAGGGCAGCAAACGGAACCTGCGACCCGCGAGGACGTCTTGGACATTCTGAAGGGCGGTCCGGCGGCATCGGGCTTACTCCTTGCTTTCTAAAGCCTTCAGGTTCCAAAAGGAAAGGATCTTTTCCGCCAGGTTTTCGCAGGACTCGCTCCAGAGCCGCCTCCGGGCGACCGGCAGCCTTTTATCTAATCGCCGCACGTAGCTCACGAGATTCTCCACGTTTTCGCGCACCTGCGGGCCTACGATCAGTCGCTTCTTCTCTTCGGGCGTAAGCGCCCATTCTTCCGCCGGGAGGAAATTCGATTCCGGCCCGAAGTTGATTTGGAGGTGGCCGCGATCGTCCGGGCCTTCGGGGTCGAACTCGCTCCCCAGGCAGATGATGGAGACCACCTGCGCCCTCCCCTCCCAGCCGCCCGATAACTCCTGAGCCTTCGGCATCCAGAGGTCCCAATTCATCTGCGCTTCGTAGGCGAAATCGGCATGCAGAAAGTCGTTGGCCAGTTGCAGCGTCTCCTCCGCGCTGATTCCCTCCCCGGAAGCCTGTTCCACAACCGGAGTTTCGCTCCAATTCAGAGGGTAGATGGCCAGGGACCGCACTCCAAGAGCCTGCGAGGAGACAGGGAACTCCTCCATAGCCTGCCGCCAAAACCCCAGCATGGTCTGCTCGTCGAAGCCGCGCAGCCAAAGGCTCAAGTAAACCAGGTCCGGCATGAATTCGATTATTGGGCCGGGGGGAGAAGAACGCAACCGTTTTCCCGCCCTTTGCCCTTGCCTGGGCCGTTTAGTCTTCCGTGGCCCGTTTGGTCTTGCCAGAAAAGATAAAGATCGGCGGGTAGACTATCGTTGGCAGAGGGGACCCATGGCACAGTTCTTTGGGGGGGGCCTCCAAATTTGCGCACGGAAGCTGGAAACGCTCGTCCGTGTTCGTCACGGAGAAGTGGCGCGGACTCGTCCGCGAGGAAAAATTCCCGCTATCCTAAGAGGCCATGCGGTCGGGCGCCGGCTGGGTCGCCACACGAGCAAATCTTTGCAAGTGTCGGCTGTGCAGGGCGTTGTGGGCAACGTCTGCGACCTGCCGCTCGTCGTAGGGTTCCCCCACCAGGTCGTACGCTCCGCATTGCAGCACTTCCGCCCAGAGGTGTTCGTCGGCGATCCGGGAGCAAACGATGATTTCACAGGGACACCGGGAATCGAGGATGTCCTGCAGGAGCATCTTCCAGGACCCGCCGGGGAGATCGGCATCCACAAACACCAAGTCGTAGGAATCGGCCACTTCCAATTTCTCTTGGGCCTCCAGGAAATCTCCCGCTGCGACAACTTCCATGCCATTTTGTTCGAGGATTCGGACCAGGGAAGTGCGTCGTTGCGGGAGCATTACCAACAATACCCTTGTCTTCACGGCTTGCCTCCTTTCGGAGGAAAGGAGTTATCGAAGGGTTACTCTCCGGTTCCCGGATCAATTCGCGGGAACTCCATCTGCGTCGGAAATCACATTCATTGTACGCCCGCCTGCGGGAGCAAGAAAGCAAGAAATTTAAGCGCCTGGCAAAGAAGCCCTTGCGCGGAGAAACGGCGGCTGTTGCAGGAGCGTTGGAGTTTGCATGGCAGGACCAGTTGTCCTATATTGGGCAAGGGAAAATTCGGGCGGGTCGGGAGCGTCTGTGCCGCATCCGGTTGGAATCGAGTTAACCAACCCTAAGGGAGAGCACCGCGGTTTTGTCGAGCCGAAGAGGCGGGACGGCAAGCCTGTGCTCGAAGATTTGTGGGTGATGCAGGGGTCGCTCTGCGATCTCAAGTGCACGCACTGCTACACGGCTTCCTCCCCTGCCAACAATACTCTGGAGCAGATTCGCTTCGACGAGCTGCGGCCGCATCTGGACGAGGCGCGTTCCTTCGGCGTGCAAAAGATTTATTTTACCGGGGGCGAGGTCTTCGTCAGCGAGGGCGTGCTCCGCGGCCGCGCCAGGACGAATGAGGAATTCCTGGCCGGCCTCGAATACGCCCTGGCGATCGCTCCGACGGAAATCCTGACCAACGGCCGCCGCTACATCCGCAATCATTTTGACGCGCTGGCGCGCCTCTTTCGTCAACATGGCGACCGCCTGCGCTTGCGCATCACTCTCGAAAGTTTTGCTTCCGAGGACCACGACGCCATCCGCGGCCGGGGCACGTTCGCCCAAACCGTCGAGACCGTTGGCCAGCTTGCCGCCATCGGTTTTGTCCCCGTCATCAATGCCGAGCGCCCCTTCCTTCGGGTCTCCGCCGATGAAGAAATCCGCAGCGGCTTTGCCGAATTGTTTGAGAAGCGGGGTGTGAAGGTCGAGGTGAACCTGATCGAAAACCTGCTCGAGATGGGCCACCAACTCGTGCAGATGGAAAAGGCGGGCCGCCAGCCGTCCCCGGAAGTGTTCATCACCACCAACTGTTTCCAGATTCTTGAGAAGCCGCCCGAGAGCTTGATGTGCCACTACAGCCGCTGCCTCCAGAAGATCGGCGGCCGCATCCGGTTCTATCCCTGTCCGGTCATCTACAATGAGGAGCGATTCGATCTCGGCGGCACCCTCGCGGAATCCTTCCGCCGCATCTACCTGGGCCACAAGAACTGCTACGACTACTGCATGAAGGGCAAAGGAGCCACGTGCCGGACCCAGCCGATTCCAGGCCGCGACCTCTCCGCAGTTCCCCCAGCCTGAGCGGACGGGTATCCCCGTTCTCTCTTCTTGTCTTTGCCACGATTCCAGCTACAATGTCTTGGTGTCTAAGGTTCTACCCAAACTGCGCACCGACATTGACTTCCTGCCGTCGCCGTCGCCGGAGCATCCGGGGCTGCTCTTGCGGGACCCCTATCACTATAGCTCGGCGATGCTGGTAATTCCTCCGGCGCTGGTCCCGGCACTCGGATTTCTCGATGGGCAACAAACCGACCTCGACTTGCAGGCCGACCTCTGCCGCCGAACCGGACAATTGGTCGGCGGCGGCGTGATCGAAAACTTCGTCCGCACCCTGCAAACACAGGGGTTTCTGGAAACGGGCGAATTCCACCAGATGCGGGAGGCCCGGCACGCCGAGTTTCGGGACGCTCCGGCGCGAGCCCCCGTTCACGTGGGTTCCGGTTACCCGGATCATCCGGAGGCGCTGCGCAGTCAATTTGCGGAGTATTTTGAGTTTTGTGAGAAGCCGGCTGCGAATCCGCCGGCCGCGCTGGGCCTGGCCGCCCCGCATGTGAGTCCCGCCGGAGGATGGAGAGGCTACGCCACCGCTTACAGCCGCCTCGCACCGCCACTGGCGGACAAGACGTTTGTGCTGCTCGGCACTTCCCATTACGGCCCGCCGGAGCGATTCGGTCTCACGCGCAAGCCGTTTGCGACGCCGCTGGGGACGCTGGAAGTGGATACAGGCATTGTGGACCGGTTGGCGGAGCGCGGCGGTGAGGCCGTGCTGATGGAGGATTATTGCCACGCGATCGAGCACTCCATCGAATTCCAATGCGTGTTTCTCCAATATGCTCTGGGGTCGGGATTCCGCATCCTGCCGATTCTGTGCGGGCCGTTTGCGGAGAGCCTGGCGATGGGGCGGCTGCCGGAATCGAACGGCGCGGTGGGGCGCTTCTTCGATGTTCTCGCGGAACTCGCGGAGCAGGAAGGCTCGCGCCTCTCCTGGGTCCTGGGCATTGATCTGGCCCACATCGGCAGGCGCTACGGCGACCCCTTTGCCGCCGAGGCAGAGCGGGGCCGCATGACCTCCGTCCGTGAGCAGGACCTCGAACGGCTGGGCCGCGCTTGCGCCGGAGACAGCCAGGGCTTCTTTGAGCTTCTCCTGCCGGAACAGGACCGGCTGCGCTGGTGCGGTTACTCGGCTCTCTATACATTTCTGAAAGCCGTTCCCGCAGCGCGCGGCAACCTGCTCCACTACGAGCAGTGGAATATTGATCCCGAATCCGTGGTCACGTTTGCTGCGCTTGAATTTTTCCGCGACGGAGTGTCCGAGCCGCGACCGTGAGGGAGCGGTCCGGCATAAGAAAGCCACAGAGACACAGAGGCACTGAGGAAAGAAGACAGAAGCCAAAAGACAGGAGTCAGAATAGGAATGCGGATTGTCATTCCGAGCGGAGCGAGGGATCTGCTTTTCTCCTGACTTCTGCTCTCAACGCTCCGTGCCTCTGGGGCCGATACCAACTACCATGTCAAACCAACTTTATGAGATGACCCTTGCCGACGTCGCCGCCTTGATTCGCACCAAGCAAGTCTCGCCCGTGGAGGTGACGACGCAGGCGCTCGAGCGCATCGAGCGGTTGAATCCGCGCCTGAACGCCTTCTGGACCGTTACGGCGGAGCTGGCGCGCAAACAGGCCCGCGCAGCGGAAACCGAGATTGCCAAGGGCGAATATCGCGGACCGCTCCACGGCGTGCCGATTGGCCTGAAAGACCTGATCTTTACCCGCGGCATCCGTACGACGGCCGGCTCCAAGATCATGCGGGACTTTGTGCCCAACTCCGACGCGACGGTGGTCGAGAAGTTGCGCCAAGCCGGAGCCGTGCTGGTGGGCAAAACGGCGCTCCATGAGTTTGCTTACGGCATGACCAATGACAACCCTCATTTCGGCCCCACGCGCAACCCTTGGAACCCGGAGCGCATCTCGGGCGGATCGAGCGGCGGCTCGGGCGTGGCTGTGGCGACCGGCATGGTCTTCGCGGCGCTCGGCACCGACACGGGCGGCTCCATCCGTATTCCCGCCTCGTTCTGCGGCATCGCCGGGCTTAAGCCGACGCACGGGCGCGTCAGCCTTCACGACGTTTATCCCTTGGGCTATACGCTCGATCACCTCGGCCCCCTGGCTCGCACGGTGGTGGATGTGGGGCTGGTTTACCAAGTCATCGCGGGTTTCGATCCCAAAGACGCTTTTTCCGTGGATCACGTGCTCGGCGAGGTGGGCCTGAAGAAGTCGCTCAGCGGCGTGCGGGTGGGCGTTCCTTCCGACTACTTTTTCGACTGTGTCCAGCCCGACGTCGAACGCCTGGTGCGCAAAGCCGTGGAGGTGATGGAGGACCTGGGAGCGGTCGTAACTTCCGCTTCGCTCCCCGGCATGATGGCTCTAACCGAAGCCAGCCGTATCACGTTGCTCGCCGAAGCCTACGTCGTCCACAAGCAGCATTTGGAAAGCCACCCGGACGATCTGGGACGGGACGTCAAGCTCTTGATCGAGCGCGGGAAGGAAGTGAGCGGCGCCGATTACGTGAGGATGCAGCTCACGCGCTATCGCGCGCGGCGGCAACTGGAACAGCTCTTTCACGATGTGGATGTGATCGTTACGCCTGCCACGCCGCTGACGGCGTTTCCAATCGGGGAAACCAAAGTTACCATTGGTGGAAAGGAAGAGGACGGCCGCACGGCCGGGACGCGCCTGCTGCGCGGCTTCAATGCCACCGGCCACCCGGCGCTGTCGGTCTGCTGCGGCTTCACCAACCAGGGCCTTCCCGCCGGCCTCCAGATCGTCAGCCGTCTCTGGGACGAGGCCGCCGTGCTCCAGGCCGGCTACGCCTACGAACAGGCCACCGAGTGGCATAAACGCAGGCCGCCGACGTAGCGCCAAATCCGAGCCGCGCCCGTAAGGGAGCGGCCTCACATCCTCCATCTGCTGATCATCGTGGCCGCTTGCTTACGCGCGCGGCTCGGACTCCTGCGGGTTTCTTGCGATCATTTCACCTGCGCTGCCTGTTCGAGCTTCGCCTCAAGCCGCTCATGCTCGTGGCCACACCAGGGACAAAACGGCCCAAACCTTCTCTTCCCGCATTGTGCGCAGGCCTCCACTTCTAGCTCTTCCAGTGGACGACCACAATCCATACAAAATCGCGCGCCGACAAGGTCAATTGTCGCAGGGTGGTTCCTGCAACCCTTCCTGATGATCCCCACGTTCAACTCCCATCCAACGTATGCTTGCTCAGTCCCGTGGCCGGGAATTATACCATCACGATTCGTTTGCTTGCTGCCGATTCAACTCCAGAAGTAGCCGATCCAAGGCCGAACAGTATTTGTTTGGGTCCTGCCAGCCCGTGAAGTCTTCAATGTGTTTTGATTTCAGACGAGCCTTATAGGCGATTTCCCAATTCTGCTTATCCCATTTTCCGAAAACGTAATCGTCAATTCGAACCGAAACCAGAATATCTCTCCTTTTTTCTGCATCCTCACGTTGGATGGCGCGTTCTATCTCGTCAATGACGCCTGAACTATTCAGCGAATTCTGCGAGCAAATCACGATTACCTTGTCGTAATCGTACCCGATTGCACGGCCAACCTGTTCCTGGACTCCTCTTCCGGCTCTTGCGCTCTTCGGGTAGTACCAACACTGCACACCGCGTTCCCGCAAGCTGGAGTGTAGGTGTTCGGTGAATTCTTTATCCTCGTCCGCGTGGGAAATGAAACACCTATAATACTTGATAGGATTGTTGCGCAGATCGAGAGCATACTGGATGAATTGTTCAGGTACGCCCACGCCTCTTAGAAAGGCTTCTGGGATTTTGCCTTGTGACTTCAGAATTGTGTCAATGCCAATCGTGCATGGGTAAGCATCGTGAGCGGTTTCTAAGCCGATGGCACCGCTCAAATCACAATCCGCTAATATAGTGTAACCGAATAGGCATCCCATTAGCTTTGCCTCCTGAAGGTTGGTCCGCCTTAACATAGCAAAGCCGAGCGTTGCTCCGCCCAGGTTGGCTCCTTTCAGGTTGGTATCGCTTAGGTCGGCCTCACTCAGGTTAGCATCGCTCAGATCAGCATAGCTCAGGTCGGCTTGGGTTAGATTAGCGTCGTTTAGGAGGGCTCCATGCAAGTTGGCGTGGCTCAGGTTGGCCCGGAACAGGTTTGCCTCACTGATGCTCGCCTTGCTTAAGTTAGCCTTGCTTAGGTTAGCACTGTCTAAGTCAGCCTCGTACAGATCGGCTCTGCTTAGATCTGTTGTGTTCAGGTTGGCCGCCGTCAGGTCAGCACCGCCAAGGCTTGCATCGCTCAGATCGGTATGACTCAGTTCGGCCTCGCTCAGGTCGGCCTTGAGTCCATTGGAGCCATCCGATTTAAGCCAAGTTCGGTGCGCCTCCAAAATCTCCCGCAACGGTTCCCCATTGTGGGTGATCTCGTCTATGGAACGATATTTCTTCTCGGCCACGTTGCCTCCTGCTCAAATCGCTCCCGCCGATTATATGCCAAACGCTCTGCGGCACGCCCAATTGACGCCCCCGCCTCCAAACGGTATTGTCAAATTCCTCTATGGCTGTTGTAGCGCAGGCCGCCGTCGCCGCAGACTCCCTCCATTTGCAGGTACAGCGGGACGAACAACGCGCGGTTCTGTCATCCTGAGCGAAGCGAAGGATCTGCTTTGCTTTTTTGCGGGATCAATTGCCGAGGAGTTTTTAACGGGGACCTCACACCTCTTCTTTGGTTTTGAGGAAGCACACGGCGGCAGCGCAAAAGACCTCAGGCTGCCTTGGGCAGGCTTTCCTGGGCGGAGAGCAGTTCAATCGCTCGCTTGAGCGGAGCATCTTCGTACGGTTTCTTGGTCTCTGGCTCCGGAGGCGGTTCTCCGGCCAGGGGTGTTACCTCGCGCTGGTCCGCAACCACGACGTTCGGCGTCACGCCGGTTTCCTGGATCTGTTTGCCGGCCGGGCTGAAGTACTTCGCTACGGAGAGCAGCAACGCGGAGCCGTCATCGAGCGGGATCAACTTCTGAACCGAGCCGATCCCAAACGTCCGCTCGCCGACCACATCGCCCCGGTGATTGTCCAGGATCGCGCCGGCCACGACTTCCGCAGCCCCTCCGGTCGCGTCGTTGACCAGCACCACAATAGGCTCCTCGGCCACGGCCTTGGAGGCATCGGCGATAAAACTTTGCCGGGGGTATTGCTGCCCGGAAAGATAACTGATCAGCCCGCGGCTCAGGAAGAGATTCGCCGTCGCAATGCCCTCGTCCATCTCGCCGAAGGCGTTGTCCCGCAAATCGAGGATGAACTTCGCAGCCCCGCCGCGCCGCAATTCCCGGATGCGCGCCGCGATCTTCTGGGATTCTCCCTTGGAAAAGGCATGCACGCGCAGATAGCCGATCCCGGGGTTCATCAGCCGGCTGCTGACGTCGGGGAAGTTGACGACTTCGCGGCGCAACTCGATTGGCTTCGGCTCTCCGGCGCGTTCCCGGACCACGGCCAGTTTGACGAGAGAACCGGATTGGCCCTCGAGTCGCGAAGTGACTTCCGCCAGGGACATTTCCCGCGTCGTCTGGCCGTCAATGGATTCAAAGATGTCCCCGGCTTGCAAGCCTGCCTTTTGCGCGGGACTGCCCGGCAAAATGCTCACGATGCTGACAAAACCGAATCGCTTGGTAACCACCGCTCCCAGCGAGGCCTCGCCCTTGCCCCTCTTCTGATAGGCCTTGAATTCTTCCGGGGTCAGGTAGCTGCTGTAAGGGTCGAGCGACTCGACCAGCCCATGCAGCGCCCCCTGCGTAACCTTCGTAAAGTTGGGATCCTCAACGTAGTCGGTCTGGATGCGCGACAAAACCTCGCTGAGAACCGCGAGCGGGCGGTAAGGCTCCTGAGTGCCCTTCTCCTGCCCCAGCAGCGCCCCAATCAACAACAGGAGCGCTAACCCAGTCGAAAAGGAAACCACCGCGATTTTGTCACGATCTCGAATGA
>Ga0156329_1269_pt1 | contig 12479 bp, 12 predicted proteins | sample RifCSPlowO2_12_FD_107977 | JGI IMG/M metagenome (GOLD analysis project Ga0156329, IMG submission 107977) | Acidobacteria bacterium RIFCSPLOWO2_12_FULL_60_22 | reverse complement strand
CCCCTGTCTGGTGGGTTCCCCTCGAATGGATTCTGGCTCTCAGAGCTTTCTTGCAGATGAAAGATGCCCAGGGCCTCTCCTTGTGCCATCATCGGGATGCACAGGTATCTGGCCGGCACGGTTTGCCCCAGGTGGTGGCAGTGTAATTCCGGCCGAGGGCCGCTCACCCGGTGAGTTCGTCCCCGCCGCAATGCCCAACAATGCTCCGGAGCAAAGACCCGCTCCCCGACGAGAGTGCCGCCCCAGACAGCCACGGTCTCCACGAGGTTTCGGGAAGGACTTAGCACATACACCGCCCCGCTCTGAGCTGGAAATAGACGCTGAGCGAACCCCGAGATAATCCTGTAAGCCTCCTCGAAGGTCAGTGCGGTCGAGAGTAATTCCGCCATCTCATTGAGCAAGTCCGCCTCGCGCGAGTGCTTTTCCAATTCACTGCCCCACTGCACCAGCTTTTGGTTCGTTTCCTCCAACGCCTTCGCCGCTCGCTTGCTCTCCGTGATATTGCGGAAGATGCTCCGGGTTGCCACGGGTTTGGTCCCTTCAAAACGGCAATTGGCGCTACCCGAGACGGTGATGTTCCGACCGTCCTTCGTCACAAAGACCGTCTCCAAATTGCTGATGGATTCCCCCTGCAAGGCACGTTGCAACCGTGCCGTGAACTCCTCCCGATGGTTGGGGTGAATGACATCCCACGCGGAAAGGTTCGGGATCTCATCTTCCCGGTATCCCAGGGTTTCCCGCCAGACGCGGTTCACATAGCGAAACCGGCCTTCGGGTGTTACGCTCTGGATCAGGTCACTGGCGTTGTCCAGGAAATTCCGGTAGTGCTTCTCCCTTTCCAGGAGAGCCTCTTCCACTCTGACAATCCAGCGATGGATCAGCGGCGCGCTGATCAGGATCAGCAATCCCGCATCCACCACATTCTTCAGCATGCCCTCCTGGAGGCCCAAAAAAGGCAGCACCACCATCACCAGAAACTCAAACGTTCCGACGATGGCTAAGATTCCCAGGAACATCAGAGTTCGATTCATCGGCTGCCTCCGAGAACATTCCCGCAATCGGAAAGCGAGCGAGCCGCCGGTGGAATGCTCGACCCGGCTTTGCGGATTACAACTCGGCATCGCATCGGTGGTTTCTTCAAGGCAACAATCCCGCCACAGCCCTTTAGTGCCCGAACACTCCCTAATCTCTTATCGGCAGGATCGGGCTTGAGAAGAGGCCTGCGGTTCGCTATCTTAGCGAGTGGATTTGAATGGCACAGATTGGAAGGCTCGACTCGCGAAAGGGCGAACAAGCGTCATGCACAATCCCACTCTGATCGATCATTTTCAAAACCCGCGCAACGCCGGGGAATTGCCGCCCCCGGCTGTGACCGTCGAGGTTGCCAACCCGGCCTGCGGCGACATCCTGCGTCTCTCTTTGCTGGTGCAGGAGGGACGGCTCCAGGACGTTCGGTTTAAGGTGCGGGGTTGTGTGGCTTCCATTGCTTGCGGATCCTTGTTGACCGAACTCATCAAAGGCAAGACGCTCGCAGAGGCGGAGCGCGTCTCCGCCGCGGCGGTCGCTTCCGCCATGGGCGGGCTGCCCCCGGAAGGCGGCCATGCCAGCATCCTGGCCGCCGATGCTCTCAAGGCCGCTCTCCGCGAGGCTCGTCGTCTCCCCCGGTGAGATGCTTCCATCGTTCGAGCAGGGCTTCGTAGTCCGCCGGGAAGTCCACATCGAGGACGACGCCCTCCTCGTCGCTCTCCACCAGCTCCACTTCCGCTGCATGACGCCGGACCACGTATCGCGCGCCTTCTTCCAGCGGCGCTTCCAGGAGTTCCGGGAACAGGCTGGAAGCGAACAGAACGGGATGCCCCCGACGGCCCTGGTACGTCGGAATGAGGACCCGTGAGGCGCTCTTGCCGAAGCGTTCGAGGAGAGATCGAACTACCTTTTTGGTAATGGCCGGATGGTCTACCAGGCAGACCAAGGCCCCCGCTACCGGATGGCTGCCGAGAGCGCGCAGGGCTACCCGCAGAGAGCTCAGTTGGCCCAACGGATAATCGGGGTTCCGCAAGATCCGAACGTCTGGGCCAGCTACGATCTGCTGTTCAATTTCCTCGGCGTGATGTCCGAGAACGAGGAGCAAGGGACTGACTTCACCGCGCAGGACCTCGGCGAGGTGCTTCAGAAAGGTCTCGCGGCCCAGGGGAAGAAGCGCTTTATCCCGTCCCATGCGCCGCGATTCCCCGGCGGCGAGGATGATACCTGCCACCCTTAGGACGTTGTTCACGGTTCAACCGAAATGGATTGGCCACAGAGACACAGAGGCACGGAGAAAGATCGATTCAAATTCTCTGCAACCTCTGTACGTCGCATGTAATCTCTTGGTTGTTTTAACAGGAATTGCTCTGTGGCTCTGTGGCTTATTTTGATGATTCATTGTGCCCGATGGGGTATGGGTAATCTCTTACGAGACGGCCAGAATGGACTTGGGATGGGGCTTGGCGTCCTGCAAGGCGCCGCGCCGCACGGCGATCATCTCCGCCACCACGCTGACGGCGATCTCTTCCGGCGCGACTGCGCCAATGTCGAGGCCGATCGGGGCGTGGACGCGAGCCAGTTGCGACGCCGGGATGCCTTCTTTCTCTTCCAGGTACTTGACGATTTCCAGAACCTTGCGCTTGCTGCCGATCATGCCGATGTAGCGCGCCGCAGTCCCGGAGGCCCAGCGCAGCACGCGCATGTCGTCGCGATGCCCGCGCGTCACCGCAATCAGGAACGAAGAGCTATTGGGCAGCAGCCGCTCGAATACTTTCTCGTAGTCGTCGGCGTAAACCTCGACGGCTTCCGGAAAGCGCTCCCGGTTGGCGTAGGTCTCGCGGTCGTCAATGATGATGGTGCTGAAGCCGGCAATCGTGGCCACCTTGGAGAGCGCCAGCGAGACGTGTCCGGCGCCGAAGATGTAGAGATACGGGGTGGGAAGAATCGGTTCCACAAAAATATCCAGCGTTCCGCCGCAGAGCAAGCCGCTGTCGTAAGAGGGATTCTGGTTGAGATTAAAGGTCAGCTTGCGGGGCTTCTCCTCCTCGATGACCTGCCGGGCCGCCGTCCAAACCTCGGCCTCGACGCAGCCCCCGCCTACCGTGCCAAAGATCGAGCCGTCTTCCCGGACCAGCAGCTTGGCCGATTCATAACTGGGGATCGAGCCGCGCACATTGACAATCGTAGCCAGCGCCGCCTTGATCCCCGCCCGCCGCAGCCGCGTGATTTCCTCAAAAACGTCCATCCACTCCTATCATACCGCAGCGGAAAGGGCGCTTTCAACGCGCGGCGACTCGTGTCCTTTCACCGGAGTCTCTGGAACGAACTCCGCCCGACTCCCTGCGAATGCCCTCCGCAATCCATTTTCTCAACTGAGTCTCGACGGCAATCGCTTTCCGTCGGGCAATAGACCTGGATCGCGCGACCTGTCGTGGGTTCAAGCCCAGAATTCGTGAAAGCGTGCGCTCGACATACCTCTCCCGTATCGCCTGGACCTGTTCCGGAGAAAGAAGGAGAGGCTTAGCCGGTTTCATCTGTTCCCAGATGTGGCTGGTATCGTGGGTTTCAAAAAAGGCCGCCGCCGATTCGTCGTCAGCAAAACGCGGCGTGCGGATTGCAGTCTTCATTCCGTGCGCCATATATTTTCATTTGCGTCGGAAGAGACGCCGCTCCTGTTTCGCCATATCCCTGGCCGTGATAACACGGATTCGCCTTTGCGGCAGGTGCCGGTACACAACCACAGTATAGCGCCCGGCGAAGGTCTTGCCCAATGCAAGATAGAATCAAGAGCGGCTCCTCCTTGCCTTGTGAACTCCCGCAAAAACCTCCTCCACCTCGTCCGGGACGAAGCCGTGGCGACTAATGTGCTCTATGTTACGATCGTCCCACTCCAACGTGTACGGAGCCAATGAGGAATCACACCCCGGCGGCGGGGACGCGCTCGATGGTCAGCTTCTCGATCACCACCGGCTGATTCGGCTTGTCGCTCGCGTTACGCGGGACGCGGGCAATCTTCTTCACGTTGTCCATCCCCTCGATCACCTGGCCAAAGATGGTGTGCTTGTTGTTGAGAAACTCGGTGTTGCCCTCGGTAATGAAGAACTGGCTGCCGTTGGTGCCGGGTCCGGCGTTGGCCATGGCCAGGCGCCCGGGCTTGTCAAATTTCAGCTTGGGCGAGAATTCGTCTTGAAACTTGTACCCCGGGCCGCCGGTGCCGGTGCCGGTGGGGTCTCCGCCTTGGATCATGAATTCCGGGATAACGCGGTGGAAGACGATCCCGTCAAAGTAATGAGTTTTCTTCATCGCTCCGGTCCGGGGGTCTTTCCATTCCTTGGTGCCTTCGGCGAGGTCCACAAAATTTTTCACCGTAATCGGAGCGTCTTTGTCATAGAGTTCGCAAACGATGGTTCCCTGGTTGGTCTGAAAGATCGCGTAGAGTCCCGGCTTACGCTTGCTTTGGGCCATCGCCAAAGGAGAAGAGATGCCGGCGAACGCGAGCGCGAAGCCGACTTGCGCCAACAACAACATTTTTCCGTCCATGAATCCTCCTGCCGCCCCGCCTCCTTCGCGTTCCCATCGGGAGAGGGAGGGCGAGCGGCTCTGTAATTTGGAAATCCGCTGCGTTCTTGTCCAGCGCCCCAGGCGGGCGTTCGAACAGCGCCTCCGGGGTCGTCCAGACCTCCCCTGGCTCCGCACCGGACCGCACAGGGCATTATCCCGGTCGGTAAAAAGACATGTCAACATCAATTTTTGTTGCACCGGCGGAACAATTTCCTTATTATCCGCTCTCAAAGAGCCGGATGGGATCGGTCAGGAGGGTCTAGGGATGAGCCAGGCTCCACAACCTGTCGAGGAGCGATTTACTCGGGACCAAGTCTTGCGCATCCTGGGCCTGAGCGAGCGGCAGTTGAGCGCGTGGGAGCGCCAGGGCTTGGTGGCGCCTCCCCGGTTGTCGCCGGCCGAAGTCTCCGAAAGCACGCAAAGTGAAATCCCTTTCCCGGCTGTGACTCCGTCGTCCACCCCCGATTCCGGGGAGCGGCCGTACACGTTTTCCGACATCGTTACGTTCCGGACACTCCTCCAGCTCCGGCGGAAGGGAGTCCCCCCGGCTCGAATCCGTTCGATTCACGCCGCACTGAAAGCAAAGCTAAGCGAGGTCGCAAGACCCTGGAGCGAGTTGCAAGTCCAGGCGGATGGGAAACATCTTACTGTTCACTTCCAAGGCGGCACGATGGAACCGCTGACCGGACAAATGTTGATGGAATATGCGCCGCGGGAGGAGAAGGCCAACCTTCGGAAGTTCGAGCGCCCCGAGCCGCCCGCGAAGCCGGACGAAGCCGGGATGGGGTTGCGCGCGGAGCGCTTCTTCCGGGCCGGGCTGCGGTACGAGGAGGGTGCGGAAACGCTCCCGAAGGCGATCCGGGCCTACCAAAAAGCCATCGAGCTGAACCCCCACGCCGTGGGAGCCTTGATCAATCTGGGAACGATTTATTACAACCTCGGCCAGCTCGAAGAGGCGGAGCGCCACTACCAGACCGCCCTCTTGCTCGATCCCAACTATGCGCTGGCGCACTTCAATCTGGCGAACGTTTTTGACGAAAGAAATGAATGGGCAAAGTCCCGTCGGCACTATGAAGAAGCGGTTCGCCTGACCCCCAATTATGCGGACCCCCACTACAATCTGGCCCTGGTTTACGAAAAGTTGGGACTGCACGGCAAAGCCCGCCAGCAGTGGCTCGACTACGTGAAACTGGACCCGGATAGCCAGTGGGCTTTGTTTGCCCGTCAACAACTGGCGAAGACACCCCTCCGCGTTCTCTCGCGCCAGGAGCCTTCGCGCAACGATTCCTAGCAAGCAGGAGTCAGGAGTCAGGAGAAAAACAGATCCTTCGCGGAGTTTACCCTGAGCAAAGCCGAAGGGCTCAGGATGACATTCTGGCTTTTGACTTGCGTTGTTTCGCATTCCGGCTTCTGACTTCTGACTTCTGCTGGATCGCTGGTACACTGTCCAGGGGGGGCAAAACAGACGGGTGCCGCCGGTAGTCGAGTTCATTCGAGCGAGCAAGGTGTACCGCGCCGATGGGAACGCCGTGTACGCCGTGCAGGAGGTGGACCTGGCGTTGGAACCCGGCTCCTTTGTTGCGATCGTGGGCCGGAGCGGTTGCGGCAAGAGCACACTGTTAAACCTGGCAGGGGCAGTGGATCTTCCCACGAGCGGAGAAGTACGGATTGAGCAGCATTCGACGGGCCGCTTGAACGACAATGACCTGAGCCGCTTGCGGCGGACCCGCATCGGCTTTGTCTTCCAGTTTTTCAATCTGCTCCCGACCCTGACCGTCGCCGAAAATATCGAGTTGCCTCTTCTGCTGGACGGAAAGAAACCGTCCGAAGCGCTCCGGAAGCGGATGGGCAGCTTGCTGGAGAGGGTCGGATTGCCGGAAAAGGCCCGCCACTTTCCCCATCAACTCTCCGGCGGGGAAATGCAGCGCGTGGCCATTGCCCGGGCCCTGGCGCCGGAGCCTGGAGTGGTGATCGCGGATGAGCCGACCGGCAATCTGGACAGCGCCAACGCCGAGATCGTCCTCCGGCTTTTGCAACAGATCAGCCGCGAGAGGGGACGGACGGTGCTGATGGCTACCCACAGCCGGGAAGCGGCGGAGTTCGCTTCGCGGGTCATCCAGATGCGAGACGGTCACCTGGTGACTTCATAGCAGTTGCTCATGCCCCTCGGGGCACGACGAATCATGAAAATAAGCCACAGAGCCACAGAGCCACAGAGGGTTGGAAAGCAGGAGTCAGAAGTAAAACGTCCGAAGTCCCATTCTGTCTTCTGACTTCTATCGTCTTTCCTCTGTGTCTCCGTGCCTCCGTGGCCCTCATCCAGTTTTCGACAACATAGGCCCATTTTCGAGATAGTTCATGCAGAATCTCAAGCAGGTCTTTTATGCTCCGAACCAGCTCACCATTCTCCGTTTGATCTTTATTCCGTTCGTGATCCTTTCGATCTTCCTGAGACAATACGGGACGGCCTTTGTATTGGTCCTCATCGCCGGGATCAGCGACGGATTGGATGGCGTGCTGGCCCGCCGGCTCGGACAGCAGACCACCCTGGGTATGTATCTGGACCCCATCGCGGATAAGCTCCTGTTGAGTTCCTCGTTTGTCGCGCTCGGCCTGGCGCACCAGATCCCGCACTGGGTGGTCATCCTGGTCCTGAGCCGGGACGTGATCAGTCTGGCCACGGCCTTGGTGTTGATTCTGACCACTTCCCTGCGGCCTCCACCCCCCAGCCTCTACGGAAAAATCAATACGTTTGCGCAAGTGGCCACCGTCCTGTTGACTTTACTTTTGTTGCTGTACTCGCTCGAAGCGCTGCGGTGGCTCCAACAAGCGGCCGTGTACTGCACGGCGACCTTCACCGTGGTTTCCGGACTCCATTACGCGTTTGCCACGGCCGAACGACTGCGGAACATGGAGAGGGCTTCCTGATCCCGGAACCGATTCCGCCACGCTCAGCGGAGCAAGCAAACCCAATTTCTGCCGATATGATCTCCGCCAGAACGTTGTAGGATAGATTTTGTTCCCGGCTCCCTGAGGAAGGAAATCGAGCAATGTGGACTTCGACGCATGAGTAAGCAAGGCGAAGTAGGGGTCCTGATTGTGGACGATCAGGAAATGGTGCGGGGAATCTGCCAGCAGGTCGTGGAGTCCCTGGGGTACCAGCCGTTCCTGGCGGAGTCCGCCCTCAAAGCGCTCGAGATCATCGAACAGCAGCCGGTGGACATTGTGCTCGCCGATATCAAAATGCCCGGGATGAGCGGGATTGAATTGCTCGAGCGCATCAAGGCCGGCAATCCCCGGATCGAAGTCATCATCATGACCGGCTACGCCAGCGTGCCCTCGGCCGTTCAGGCGATGAAGCTGGGAGCGTCCGATTACATCGTCAAGCCTTTCGGCGCCGAGGAAATGAAGCTGCTCCTCGAACGGCTGGCCGAGACCCTGGACTTAAAAGACGAAAACCGGTATCTGCGGGAACGGCTGCGGTCGCGTCACAGTGTGGGACGACTGGTGGGCCAGTCCCAACAGATGCAACAGGTCTTCAAACTGATCCAGCGGGTCGCTCCCAGCCGCGCTCCGGTTTTGATTACGGGGGAGAGCGGCACGGGAAAAGAGCTGGTGGCGCGTTCGATCCACGAAACCGGACCCTGGCGCGACAAGCCGTTTGTCCCGGTGGATTGCGGCGCGCTGGCCCCCACCCTGATTGAGAGCGAGTTGTTCGGATATGTTCGCGGAGCCTTTACGGGCGCCGTGCAGAGCAAAGAGGGATTGTTGCAGAGCGCCAACGGCGGCACCTTGTTTCTGGACGAAGTGGGCGAGCTTCCGGTCGAGCTGCAAACCCGGCTGCTGCGGTCCATTCAGGAAAAAGAGTTCCGGCCCGTGGGCGGCACCAAGCGGTTCCCCTTTGACGCCCGCATCCTGGCGGCCACCAACCGCGATCTGGAGGCGGCGATCCCGCAAGGCAGTTTTCGCAAGGAGCTATACTTTCGCCTGAACGTCGTCTCCATCCACCTGGCTCCCTTGCGCGAGAGGAAAGTGGACATTCCGTTGCTGGCCGAACACATCCTCCAGAAGCTTTCCCTTCCGCAAAGGGGGAGCCGGCCCCGGATGCGCTGGACGATTTCCTCGGAGGCCCTGGACCGGATGTTGTCCTATGATTGGCCGGGAAACGTGCGAGAACTGGAGAACTGCCTGGAACGGGCGGTGACGCTCGGTTCCGGGCCGGTCATCCGGGCTGCCGACCTGCCTTCCAACGTGCAATCGTCTCCTCCGGGACCTGCGGCGGAGTTCCCGGAAAGCGTCATCCCTCTCGACGAGATGGAGCGCCATGCGATCCTGCGGGCCCTCGCCGGGGCCGGCGGCGACAAGGTGCTCGCCGCCCGCTTGCTGGGGATCGGCAAGACTACCCTCTACCGGAAATTGCGGAAGTACCAGAAGAAAGAATAGAAGCTGTTGCATAACCCGTTTTAAGCCGTTGTCAGGGCACGGTTTTAACCGTGCCGAACAGGTGTTCCTAAAAGTGCGGCTTCAGCCGCTGAGGGCCAAGGACGCACCTCAGGGGCTAAAGCCCGGTCTCTTCCGGGTTCCTCTCGGCACGCCTGAAGGCGTGCCCTGACGGTGCTCCAAAGAGGTTATGCAACAGCTTCTAAGAAAGTGCCCAGAAGGACATCCCATGCCACGTGTAAAAATACTGGTTAGCGGCAAAAAAGGGAAGCTCTACAACGCGGTGGTGCGGGCCGTGGCCTCCCGCCGGGGCATAGCGCTGGAGGCCATTCCTCCAGGCGCCAGTCTCTTTGAAAAGGCGCAGTCCGGTTCGTATGCAGCCGTGGTCTTCGTTCTGGAAACGGAACCGGATTGGGAACCCGTACGCTGGTTGCTGCAACGCAACCCCGCGCTGCCCTTGGTGGCAGTCCTTCCCAAAGCGAGTCCCAAGCAGCGCAAAGAGCTGCTAGGGGAAGGCGTTTCAGAGATCATTGAAGCCGGGGACCTGCCGGCGGGAGAGGTTCGCCGGCAACTGCATGGGACCTTGGAACGATTGCAAACGAAGCCGCAGCCGCTCTCGGATTCCGATCTCCCCATTACGACGGACCTGCATACCATCCGTTCGGCGCTGACGGCTATCCTGGGCAACGCCGAACTGGTTTTGGAAAAGGTTCCCGCCTCCCACCCTCGCCGGAAAGCGCTCGAAGCAATCGTGCAGGGGGTCGCCGAAGTAGAAACGACCCTTCGCCGCGTCGAAAGAAGGCTGAAAACTCGCGGACAGTCGCGGCCATGACGACCATCGCGCTCGATGCCACCGCGGCAGCCGATCCGGAACCGACCGGGACCGGCATTTATTCCCAAAGCCTGATCTCCGCCCTGGCCGCCGGACTGCCCTCCGACGCTTCCGCTCAGGAGGGCCTACCGAACTCCCCTCCTTCCGAATTCCGCCTGATCCTCTGCCTGCGGATCGGTCCGTTCCTGAAGTGGGGACGAAAACGGCGGTGGCCGTCCGGCTGCCCGGTTGCGCCCTTCTGGGAGCCTTGGCTGCCGCCCCGTTCCGCCGCATTGTTTCACGGCTTGAATCAGCGATTGCCGAAGCGGCACTACCCGGTCCGGATCGTGACGATCCACGATCTGTTTCCGCTCACCTCCACGGACTATTCGACCCCGGAATTCCAGCGGCGATTCACCAGGATTCTTCGGGAAGCGGTTGCGCGCGCCGACTGGATCATCGCCGTCTCGGATGCGACGCGGCAGCAGTTGCTTCGTCATACCGAAGCTCGCAAGGAGCGCATTCGCGTGATCCACCATGGCGTGGAGGCCGTCTCACCGGCCACCGCGGAAGAACAGCAAGCCTTTCGGGAGCAGGTCTTGGGCTTGCGGAAGAAGGAGAAATTCTTTCTGAGCGTCGGCGCAATTCAAGTCCGCAAGAATGTCGCCAACATCGTCCTGGCCTTGAAGCAGTTGCCCGATTATCGCCTGGTTCTGGCCGGCGGGGATGGCTATGGCGCCGCTGCGATTTACTCGCGGATTGAACAGGCGGGCATGGCCGGGCGCGTGCTGCGCCTGGGACACACTTCCCGGCACACCCTTCATCTGCTCTACTCGGCGGCTGCCGCCCTGGTGTTTCCTTCCCTGGAGGAAGGGTTCGGCATGCCGGTCCTGGAAGCCATGAGTTGCGGCCTGCCGGTCATTACGTCGAACTGTTCGGCGATGCCGGAGGTGGGAGGAGAGGCCGCCGTGTATGTAGATCCTCGCAACGTGCCGGAGTTGAGCGAAGCGATGCGCCGCGTGGCGGAGGATGAGGCTCTCGCGGCGGACTTCCGTCGGCGCGGGCGCGAACGGGCAAGCCTGTTCCGTTGGGCGAAGTGCGCGCAGCAAACCTGGGACCTGTATCGGGAAGCTCTGCGAGAAAGGCAATAACGCAGGGCCGAGCGTGATTGTCCTGGGATGCCAGTGCCTCCGGGCAAGCCCCGCGCTGGCCGCAACCTCTCCGAAACAGGCCCCGCTAGACTCGGACAGTTCTCGGACAGCCGTCAGAAGCGCCGAACCTCCCCCTATACGCTCGAACCTCGCCGCCGAGTCTTTCCTAATGTTAGGATAAACTTCGGCCCGATCTCTGGGACGAATCGTCAGCGGATGAAGCACGCCGCCGGACGTTGCCTGCGCGGTCGGCAGGAAAGCCTACGGCAGGAAAGCCCTCGGCGGAAAGCCCTCGGCAGGAAGGGGATAATGAAAAGCCGGAAAACCCAGGTGCTGGTGGTCATGGCGATTCTATTGGGCGCCGCGGCCCTCGTGCTATTTCTGCGGAATCGCTCTGCCGACCGGGTTCTGGCTCTCCTGGAGTTCTTACCCCCCGACGCGGACCTTTACGTGATGGCCGACCTCGCGTCGTTGCAAGGGAATCCCGCCGTGCGGCGTTTCTTATCCGATCCCCCGCAGGTCTCTGTCGAGGAAGATTACAAGCGTTTTGTGGAGGCCGCCGGCTTTCGATACCAGGACGACTTAAAGCAACTGGCGTTAGCCAATCTGGGGTTGGGCTGGGTCGGCGCGGCGCGGGTTCGCATCGACCGGCCCCGAATCCTGCGGTATCTCGAATCGGAGAACGCGGAGAAATCGGAAGAGCAGGGGCAGACCATTTTCGTCTTTGGGCAGTCTCGGCCCTTTCGCCTCGTTCTGCTGGAGCGGGACCTGGCTCTGTTCACGGTGGGGGGAGACGCCACGCTGATCCGAAGCGCATTGCAGAGATACCTGGGGAAAGGGTCCGGTTCGGGCGCTGAGCAACTCAGAAAAAACGCTGACCTGAGCCGCCTCCCGAAAGGAAGCGCGCTGTGGGTGGTCGGCCGGATGGATCGCCTGTTGGATCGGCCGGAATGGCAGCCTCGGTTCGGGGCGTTCGAGATCGGCAGGAATTTGCTGCGAGGAAGCAAAACGCTCTATGCTTCCGTGCGGAGCGGGCTGACGCAACTGGAGTTTCATGTCGAAGATCGCTGCGAGAGCGCGACCGCGGCCGAGCGCATTGCCAAGACCCTCCGGGGGCTGCTGCTGCTCTTGCAGCCGAGACCCTCCGACAAAGCGGACCCGATGCCGGGCAAGCTCACCGCTTTATTGGCGAACATCTCCGTCGAGCAGGTTCAAGATTCCGTTTTCTTGCAGTGGCAATGGGATCGCGAGACGTTGCGGAAGATCGAGTGAATTATAGCGGTTTTACAAATGGTGTAGACAGAGTTGTGGAATCGTAAGGGCACGACTTTAGTCGTGCCGAATCAAGATCGGTTGGGGAGCGCTTTAGCGCATGAGGGAAGTTTTTTCGGGAGCTTTACCAGACAAACCTCAGCGGCTAAAGCCGCATTGCAGTGGACGACTTACGGCATGGCTGAAGCCATGCCCTTACGGTCTACACTAAAAGTGAA
>Ga0156329_1103_pt2 | contig 12518 bp, 12 predicted proteins | sample RifCSPlowO2_12_FD_107977 | JGI IMG/M metagenome (GOLD analysis project Ga0156329, IMG submission 107977) | Acidobacteria bacterium RIFCSPLOWO2_12_FULL_60_22 | reverse complement strand
CGGGATCATCTATCTTTTGCCCGGAACAACGTACAACATCAAGACGACCATCAGGAACGGGAGCAAAAAGAGCGTCAAGCTGCGGGGCTTCGGGGGAGCGGCACTCGATGGCGAGGTTGGTCCCACCATCCTAAAGTGGGATACCACCAGTTCCGAATCATCCAAGCGCGTAATCGAGTTGAAATCGAACACTACTGGTCAACACTGGGACGACTTTGAAATTTCCGACGTGACGATTGACGGCAATGCGAATGCCTTGACCGGCGTCTACCTGAACGCAATTGCCTCGTCCAAGTTCGTGAACGTACAAATTCAAAACATGAACAAGCGGACGTCAGACGGCCAGACGGCGAGCATTGGGTTTGAGCTGACGACCTCACAGGGCGAGAGAAACACCATGTTCAATATGTTCCTTAACTGTTCTGTCTGGGGCGCTGACATCGGCCTGAAGCTCACGGGAGGAACGAATAACGGCGCTGCTAATTCGTGCCATAACACCTTCATAGGCCTTAACATCGGCTATTACGCGAAAATCTCGACCAACGCTGGAATATCCCTCGGAGACTGCGATAACAATTGCATCATCCGCCCCTGGATTTTCCCAATTCCGGTCGACGGCGTCACCGCTGCTCCGGGTGTGCTCGTCGAAAAAGCCTCCCCCGATTCGGAGACAGTGGCGAGGCATGCGAGAGCGAACTATTTTTACCACGCCCAGCCTGCTGTTGACAGTTCGCAAAACCCTACAAATATTGCCTTTTGGATTAAACAAGCGGACCTCACTAAACCGGCCAAGAACCTTGTTTTTGGCTATGACCTGGAAAACGGTCAGGGGCAGCCAAGAGCGTGGAACAACGGGACGGAACTGTCGGCAACCGACGTAAAAAAATTCCTCTTCTGGATTGATTCGGTCGGCGATATTCGCGGAGGGCAGTTTGCGTAGTCTGCGTTGTAACAGATGGGAGTCTCATGTCACGAACTGAAAACTGGGCCAGAGTATCAGCCCCTTGGAGAGTATCGTTGCAACTGGCGCTTTGCCTAATATGTATTCCAGGAGTCGCTATGAGCCAATCCATCCAGATATTCTCGCTGCCGACGGGACGAACACCGATGGGAATAGCCATTGTCGGGAATCTTGGTCCGGTAAGAGAAGACCGAAAGGTTTTCGTTGTTGTGGCGAACTCGGAGGAGGACTCCGTTTCAATTTTTGAAATACTCAGTACATTTCTGGTACAGCCACGCGGTAAGATCGAGGGCATCCCTCGCCCTTATGGCGTCTCCAGTTGCGGCTCGGGCCGGGCCGTCATCACATCGCCGACCCAAAATCGAATCACAATAATACAACTGCCGGAGGCAACGATCTTGGGAAGCCTCCAGGTGGGAGCAAGGCCGTATTCAGTTGCTTGTTTCTCGATGGCATCCAGGCGAACCGCCGCCGTTTCGAATTTCGGTGACAGCACGCTGACGCTGGTGGATATTGATAACTTGTCCGTCATCGGTCAGGCCAGTGACGTGCCCGGCAGCAGCGGCTGGCGGGGCGTTTCGATAGGTCAAACACCTTCCGGCTCGCAATTCACAGCCTGGGTTGCCGGCACGGAAGCCAATCAGGTAACGCTGGTGGACCTAGGGACTCTTAGAGTCCTTGCGCGCCTCAGCGTACCCCGGCCTACTGCTATCTATGCCTCATTTGCCGTCGGGAGCGCCGGAAGAAACAGCATTATGATCTTCGATACCGAAACACTGCGGCTGGCTGACGAAATTCCCAATGTAACGAATCCGCAAGACATTCTTACCACTTCCCTGGGGAACTTGGCAGTTCTCGGCGGGTTGAACGCGATTTGGAATATGCATCTACCGGGGGGGTTCATTTCCGGTCCGGGCCGGACGATTACCACCATTCCGGTTCCAGGCGCGACGGGCTTGGCCGGGTATTCGAGCACTTCGAGGCCGGACGGCCCTGGCCTCACTTTCGTAACTAGTCCCAATTCCAACAGCTTGTATGTACTTGGGTTAGGAAGCGGGAACCCGCCAAGGGAATTCGGCGTTACTGATGTCGGCGCTCCCGGGATGCTGGCCAGCGCGTTCGCCTCAACGGGAGTGAATCAAATTTTGTATGCTGAAGGGGTTCCTCTGCCAAAACAACTCGGTGGAGTAACCGTTCGGGTCGGCGGTACGTTCAAATTTGACATCACCGCTGGCTGGACATATTCTCCCGTCGGAGCAGTGGAAGCACCGATTCTTTTTGTGAATCCAAACCAGGTGAATTTTCAGATTCCGCCCGGAGTGGCGTTGGGAAATCTGGTCCCGGTCCAATTGCAAAGGCCGGATGGCTCAATGCTGCTCTCGATCACGGACATACTGGCTGCGTCGCCACGGATCTTCACCGTCCTGATGAATTTCCAGGGGCAGGCGGCGGCGTTGAATCAGGACAACTCGCAGAACGGCAACCCGCAGTCTATCCTCGGAGCGAAACCCGCCGCTCGCGGCAGCGTGATCCAAATTTATGCCACGGGAGCGGGCGAGACCGATCCGCCGCTGCTGCCGGGTGAGCCTGCGCCTGCCAGCGGCAATCCGCTGATCCTCAATCGCGTGCTACCCCAAGTAACAATTGGCGGCATCGCAGCGCGAGTGCTCTTCAGCGGCATGGCTCCGGGCTTTGTCGGCCTGTGGCAGATCAACGCCGAAGTCCCGCCCGCAGTCCCCCCCGGCCCCGCCGTCCCGCTGGTCATCAATGCCGGCGGTGTCTCCAGCAATACCGTCACCATCGCAGTAGAGTAAATCCGAGCCGCGACAGTAATGGAGCGTCCACCCAGGTTTGCGGCGGTGACGAGCTTTCCGATACCACCACTCACGTGTGGCCGCTTGTTTACACGCGCGGCTCTGATTTGGCCGGGGGCGTCTCCAGCAACACCGTCACCATCGCCGTTCAGTAGGGAGACGGTTTCGGCGCGGCCGCCGGACCGGCTGGAGCCGCAGGACCAGAAAGCCGGCGAGCAGGAGGGAGACGACCAACGCGACCATGCCGGCGGCGGTGGTTCCGGTGGCGGTTTGGAGGTAGCCGACCGTGTACGGTCCCACGAATCCGCCGAGGTTGCCGACGGAGTTGATTAAACCGATGGAAGCGGCCGCGGCGGACTCGCTCAAGATCGAGGTCGGCAAGGCCCAGAACGGAGGCAGGTAGGTCCAGAGGCAGGCCGTGGCGAGCGTTAGCAGTACGATGGAAGCCGTCAGGTGAGCGCCCAGGGCCACGCTCAGAGCGAGCGTCAGGCCTCCTAGAAAAAGCGGCGCCGCCGTGTGCCAGCGCCGCTCTCCGGATCGGTCCGAGGACCACCCGAGCAGCACCATCGCGATCAGCGCCAGCACGTAGGGAAGAGCCGAGACTAGCGCGACCGCCAGGTTGGGCAGGCCGGAAAGTTGTTTGATCATGGTGGGGAGCCAGAGCGACACGCCGTAGCTGCCGGTAACGCCCAGAAAGTAGATCAGCGCCAGGTGAATGACATCGCGGGAGCGCAGCGCTTCCCAGACGGTAAACGAGCGAATCGCCTTCTTCTCCTGCTTCTCGCGCTCGAGTTCTGAGCGAATCCAATCGCGCTCCTCGGGGGGCAGCCAGCGGGCCTGCTCCGGCCAGTCGGTGAGGTAGAAGATGGTGATGACGCCGAAGATGATGGCGGGGATGCCCTCCAGGATGAAGATCCATCGCCAGCCCGGCAAACCGGCCCAGTGGACGCCGAGGATAAAGCCGGCGAGCGGCGCGCCGAGGATGTTCGAGACGGGGATCGCCGCCATGAACAGCGCCACGGCCTTGGCGCGATCCTCGGAGCGGAACCAGTGGGTGAGATAAACGATGATGCCGGGGAAGAAGCCGGCCTCCGCCATGCCCAAAAAGAACCGCGCCCAGTAGAACTGGTGGGCCGTCCTGACAAATCCCACCAGGATCGTCGCGATCCCCCAAGTAATCATGATGCGGGCGATCCAGGCACGCGCGCTCCACTTCTCGACCAGCAGCGCTCCGGGGATTTCGAGCAGGAAGTATCCGAAGAAAAAAATCCCGGCGCCGAAGCCGAAGACCTCGGCGGTGAAGCCGAGGCCGCGCGTCATGTCCAGCGCGGCGTAGGCCACGTTGACCCGGTCGAGAAAGGCGATGATGTAGAGGATAAAGAGGAAGGGCAACAGCCGGCGCGCGATTCGGCGGCGGGCACGGGCAGCAACGTCGGCCACAGCAGGCATGTTCAGGGAAGCATTCACCGCAGAGGACTTGAGAGGGTTTCTGGACGGTCCCTCAGCGTCCTCGGCGGTAAAAGAAAACCGGCCTCCTTTGCTACAACTGCCACAACTTTTGTGCCTCAATCAATTCTAGGGATTGGCGCGCGCGGGCTCCGCTTCCTGCTGCTCTTGCTGCGATCCCGCTTCTCCTGTTTTCCGGGACTCGGCTACGAGGTTCGTAGCCAGGCGCAGGGACTCGAAGGTTCCGGCATCGGTCCACCAGCCGTCCAGGATGCTGTGCGTCAGATTGCCCTCGGAGAGGTAGCTGTTGTTCAGGTCGGTGATCTCCAGTTCGCCGCGTCCCGACGGGACCAATTGGGTAATCCGGTCGAAGACCGTGCTGTCGTAGAAATAGATTCCGATCACGGCGTAATGAGAGGCGGGCGCCGCCGGTTTCTCTTCCACTCGGATGATCCGGCCGTTCTCGAAGACCGGGACTCCAAAGCGCTGGGGGTCCGGCACTTCTTTGAGGACGATGTGCGCTCCTTGGGGGCGCCGGCGAAACTCCTCGGCGATGGAGGCGATGCCTTTCTCGATAATGTTGTCACCCAGGATGACGCAGATCGGGGAGCCGTCGGCAAAAGGCTCGGCCAGGCGGAGAGCAGCCGCGATGCCGCCTTCGCCGACCTGGTAGGCGTAGTTGAACTGCCGCAGCCCGAAGGCTTCGCCGTTCCCCAGCAGGCGCAGAAAGTCGCCGGCGTTCTGGCCTCCGGTAACCAGCAGAATATCGCGAATGCCCGCCTCGACCAGGTTCCGGATGGGGTAGTAAACCATCGGCTCGTTGTAGACCGGCAGCAGGTGCTTGTTGGTGATCTTGGTCAGCGGATGGAGCCGGGACCCCAACCCTCCCGCCAGAACAATGCCTTTCATGAACCCTCCTGTGGCTGCGATCTCTTCCCACAGCTTCCAAGACCCTTGATTATACGATGGATGAGAAAAAGTGCAACAGGGGGAGGGAAGCGCTTCCGGATCGCCTTACAGGGAGTCCAGAAAAGCCAGTAGCGCCTCCCGCTCCGCGGAAGGGAGTGCCTGGAAAAGTCGGCGGGCCTCTGCGGCTTCCCGATCGTGCCGAAGAATGGCTTCGGAAGGACTGGCGGCAGTGCCGTCATGGAGCAAACCACGCCGGACTCGCAGACCCCACAACGCCGGTGTGCGAATCTCCTCGCCGTGGGCGTCGTCTTGCACAATCCCGTCTCCGGTTCCGACGTCGTGCAGGAGCAGGTCAGAAAAGAGCGGGACGGGACGACGGTCGAATACGGGGTTGGAGCTAGCGCCGGTCTGGAGCAAGGGAACGTGGCAGGAAGAGCATTGGATTTGCCCGAAGACTCGCTCGCCGCGCCGCACTTGGTCCGTAATCTCTCCGCGAGGCGGCGGCCCCAGCAAGCGCACGAAAGCTTCAAAATTGTCTATGCCGCGGAGACCGGTAGCTCGATCTGCCACGTCTTCAACGCCACGGGTGAGGTCGCACCGCCGCAACCGTTCTTCGTCCCCATTGGGCGCGTTTTCGAGCGGAAACAGATCGTTCGTGATGCCCATCTCTTCGAGGTAAGCCTCGGCGCAAAACGAAAGCAAGGTAGCTTGCTGGGACTTCCACCCCAAGCGCCCGGCGCGGGTTGCTCCCGAGGCGCGGTCCTGAACCCAATGGACCCGGCCCGAGATGCCGTCGCCGTCGCGGTCGTCGGGATCGGACAAGGCAGCCAAGGTCTCATCCGCGATGGCCTCCACCAGCCCCGCCCCAAATAGAGGGATGGACTTGCGCGCTGCGACCCTGTTGGCCTCGGACGGAATCCGTTCCTGGCAGTCGTGCGGCGGGATGGAGAAGAGTTGGAAGAGCGAGCCGCCCGGCAAGGAGTCGAAGCTGCCGTCGGCCAGGCGCAAACCGGCACGCTGCTCGGCGATCGAGCCTCCTCCTCCCACGGCGGGAATGTTGTGGCACTCGGCGCAGGATCGCCCGTTGAAGACCGGCCCCAGCCCCTCCTCGGACTCTTCGACTTCCAGGAAGTCTTCTAAGCCCAGGCGAAACCGCTCGAACTCCGCTGCCGTGATTCCCGGCAACGGATCGCCGAATTGTGTCGGCGAAGGCTCCCATCGCTGGCCGGACGATTGCAGAGTCAAAAGAATCCCGGACAGGAGTATTCCTACGGCGGTCCATCCTCGCGTGCGTCGTACCCGGTTCCGAGGCATACGCTGGTTCAATCCTCCACGATAATGACGCCGCGCATCGTATTGTGCCCGGCGCCACAGGGACGAGAACATTCGAAGAAATAGGTTCCGGGCTGGGTAACTTCGAAGCGAATCCGCAACTCACCCTTGCCGCGCGCGGGGATCACGCTTTCCATGCCGGCGGCCGGAAGATGGAACCCGTGAGAAGTGTCTTCGCTTTCGGCGACGATCTCTACGATGGTCCCTTTTTTCACCTGGATCCGGGAAGGGGTGAAGCTGAAACGCTCGGCGGTGATTCGAACGGTTTTGACCGCCTGAGCTTGCTGCGCCTCCGGTCTAGCTTCCAAAGCCAGAACTCTTCCAAGTGGCGCAAACAATGGCGACGGGGCGAATGTTGGGGCGAGAAGTGCGGCCAGTATCATCGAGGCGACCCAAAGGTGTCTGGAACTCATGATTCTCCTCAAAACCACCAGCCCAGGCCCAGGTTGAACTGGTGGGGTGTTTTCACGACCGTACTCTCGTTGCGATGAACCTGGTAGTCGGCTTTCAGGGCGATGTCGGGATGCGGATAGTAGGAGGCTCCGAAGGTCCACAGCGAACGGTCGAATTGCTTCAACGGGAGGAATCCGCGCGGCATCCGGTACTGGGTATCGAAATTCTCATAGCGGAGAAAGCCGACCAAGTCATGTTTGCTTGCTCGCGGGAACAGGTGCGCGGCTCCTTCCCAGTAGAAACCCCGAATTTGGCGGGCAACATTCGGATGGATCCCCCCGCGCCGTTGCAAGGCAAGGTTCAACTCGCGCGCTTTGGTGATGTACGCGGTGGCGAATTCGCCCCGAAACTCAAAGCGATTCCAGCGGTAGCGGCCATCCAACTCGGCGATGCGGACCACCGGATGGACGGTGCGCAGATCAAAGCCGGCCCGGCCATTCCAGAAGCTTGTTCCCAAGACGAGCCGCGGAACACCCCGGTACTCGAACCGCAAGGCCTGCGCCCAGTTTTGAAAAAACGATTGGGAACCTTTCTGCCTGCCTCCTCGCAATCCCTCCTCCGCGTTGAACTCGGCGGCGTTGAGCGGAGACATTCCGTAGAATTTGTACGAAAGTCCCTTCCCCCAATCGCCGAACACGCCGACCCCGGTGTCAAACCATGTCGAGGGAATAATCACAGTGTCCACCTGCGGCCGCAGCACGCTGTAGAACGAGGGCGGCTCATGCCTCTCATTGATGATGCCCATCGGCGTCAGCAGCATTCCTCCGCGGAAATTCAACGCCGGGTGGAGAAGAAAATCAAGGTAGGCCTGCTCGAGTTCGAGTTCGCCCTTTTCTTCCCTCCCCTCGACCAGGGCATGTTCCAGTTCGAGCTCCGACCAGAATTTCAAACGCTCGGAAAAGCTGTGCCCAAAGAGCAACACGAAACGACGGAAGTCAAAGGTTGCGGATTGCTCCCGGGGTTTACTGAAGTTCAGTTCCATGTATCCGGCGACCGGCAAGCGCATTTCCCCCGAGCCGGGAGCGGGCGTCTCTAATTTCCGGAGCGGCGGCACGGACGCTTGTGGGGTTGGGGCGTTGGCTGCGCTCTCCACTAGACGGAGCGGGAAAGCAGGCGTCGCGTCCGAATCTGCGGGGGAGGGAAATTGCGCCAGGAACTGCTGTACCTGGCTCTCTAAGGCGGAAACCCGAGCCTCCAGCAAGAGTGCTTCGCTGGGGGCGCCGGCTTGCCGCCCTCCAGTCGAGGTCGTACCCACTCGCCGGCTCAATTCCGCCACCTGCCGTTCCAAAGCTTGGATGCGCTCTGCGAGAGCAGAGCCGTTCGTCTGAGCCGGCAGAGGCGCTGCCCAAAAACAAGCGCTGACCCACCCCAAGCAACAAAAGCTCGCAAGGCGTTTCCCCGCGGTGCAGTGGTTCCAGAGCGGCCTCCGCGGGTCGCGGACTTTTACCATGGAAAATACCTCCCCCGGAATTCGGACTCACGGGAGTCCAAGAGACGGGTTCCAGAACTTGTAAATTATAGCTTACTATCAATGTTAATGTTCCTTATAATTTTTCCAAAGTATAGTTTAACGAGGACCCTTGTGCAGTTCTGATCCGAAGGCTTTGCAGAGGGCGCCCGCCGGGGGAGAGACGAAACAATAAGAAAGGGAAGGGCGGGCTGGGATTCCCGGGATGCCGGCAAGGAGAGCGGGGTCGAGCCAATGGATCGCGCTGGGGAACCGCGACGCCGGTTTGCGATTCCGGGTTACCGTCCGACCATGAGGCGGCGAGCCAAAAATTCGGGCAGACCGGCCTGCCGCATCTTGGTCATGGTGGAGGCAATATCATAGATGGCGCGGCCAAACTCGACAAAGCCCGCCGTGTCATAAATGGCAAAAGCGGCGCGGTTGTCCCCATCGCGAGGCTGGCCCACCGATCCGGGATTGAAATAATAGGTCTGATCGCTGCGGACCTGCCAAACGCGACGGGTCTTCGCCCTTGGCACGTGCATGGGAAGCGTCTCCGCCAGCGCATTCGGACTTCGCAGGAATCCGCCTTGCAGATGGGTATGGCCGAAGAAGGAAATCGGAAACGGGAGAAGCTGGAAGGCTTCCTCGGCCTCCCAGGAAGTCGTCACGTACTCATCCTCATCGCGAGGACTGCCGTGCAGAATGGTAAACCGTTCCGCTACCTCGCGTGGTCCCAGCGGAAGGTCCCGCAAATACTCGAGATTCTCCGGTTTCAAATGCCCGCGAGTCCAGTAGGCCGCGGCGCGCGCGGACTGGTTGAACTGTTCCGGATCATCCAATCCGGCACAGACCCGGTCATGGTTCCCGCGCACCACCGCGGCCACGCTGGCCCGCACCCAGTCCACCACGGGGTCCGGATCGGGACCGTAGCCCACCAGGTCCCCGCAACAGATAATTTCGGAATAGTCTCCCACCGTCGCAGCCAAAACCGCCTGGAGAGCTTCCAGATTCGCATGCAGGTCACTGACGATCAGATATCTCATTCAAACGATTCCCCAGCACCGTCCCGCCGTCGTTGAGCTAATCATCTTACTTCTTCTTTCCAGAAGGATAAACTGTTTCGGGTGAAAAAGGGAACCCGCCTGGGAGGGAACAACGGCGCCGGGCCAGGGAGTCGCTGCGGAAAGGGATCAGGATTCGTACTCCCGGTAAGCCTGGCTCTTGGAGATGTGGCGTTCGCGGGCCACGGTCTTGAGAGCTTCCATGCGGCTCAGCTTTTTTCCCCGGATCAACTCCTGCACCCGCTCGCGGAGAGGCTGCGCATGGGCGGCGGCGGGCGGTTCTTCTCCGACGGGGCCGATCAGCAATGTGACTTCGCCCTGAATCGCCGGGCGTTTGCGCAATTCCTCCAACACTTCCGAACAGCGGCCGCGGAGAAACTCCTCATGCAGTTTGGTGAGTTCCCTCGCCACCACCACGGGGCGATCCCCCAAAACGGACAGGAGGTCCTGGAGAGCGTCCAGGAGCCGCCGGGGCGATTCAAAGACGACGGTGGTGCTGGCCAGGTCGGCCAGGGTTTTCAAAAATTTCCTGCGAGCGATCTTCCGGGCGGGCAGAAACCCAAAGAACTGGAAGGCGTGAGTGGACAGGCCCGAAACCGACAACGCGGCCACCACCGCGGAAGGTCCGGGAACCGGCGCCACTGCAATCTTGTGCCGGATGCAGAGGTGCACCAACCGGTAGCCGGGGTCCGAGATTCCGGGCATGCCCGCATCGGAGACCAGGGCAATCCGCGCTCCCTCCTCCATCCGCATGACCAGCTCGGGAGCCTTGGTCATCTCGTTGTGTTCGTGGTAGCTGGTCGTTTGCGTCTCGATCCGAAAGTGGTTCATCAACTTCTGAGTCTGGCGGGTATCTTCGCAGGCAATCAGGTCCACCTGGCGGAGAACGCGCAAGGCCCGCAGAGTGATGTCTTCCAGGTTCCCGATCGGGGTCCCTACCAAATAGAGAATCCCCTGGCCTGTTTCCGGAAACCCCCGAACCTCCGCGATGCTCTTCGCTTTCATATTGCTTTGCCGTGGCTAGCGCTCCGTCGCAGCCAGTCTCAGGATACCATAGCCGGCCCTGCCTGCGGCCTTCCCCTGTTCTCTTTCTCTCACTCGAACGATCCCCAGGGGAGAGACGATGTGCCTTGCCATTTGCAGCGGATTGGTAGTGGGTAAGTTTCCGAGAGCAGGCTACGCGCCCAACACCGCGCTACGCGGGCTACTGCTTCGAGAGCGCGAACCCGTCCACCTGCACCTCGAGTTGGTGATTGACGCGGATGCCATAGATGCCGTCGGTCTTCGCGGTCTGCCCCGTCTTGGGCAGCGTGTTGACGAGCGTGGCGTTGATGAAGAGCTCGATCTTGTCGGCCAGCACGCGCACTTCGAGCGCGTTGGTGGACTTGCCGCTGGCGTCGGGCTTCTTCACGGCGTCGCTGGGCGTTCTCGGCACCACTTCCGGCGTGGCGTTACCGTCTCGGCGTTTGATGAGCCAGGTTCCATTCTGCGCCACCAGGAAGTAGAGGTAGCTCTGCCCCGCGCCTTCCAGCTCGCTCCCACCGAACATGAGGCCGTAGTAGTTCGCATGGCTGCTCGGCTTCATCAGCGTGAAGGTTCCCTTGAGCGAGTAATTCCCGCTGGCCGTATTCGCCGGGTGCCAGAAGACGGCCGCCTGGGGGTTGGTCGCATGGAAGCCCGAGCCCATCGCGACGAACTTGATGGAGCCCGCAGCGTCAGGGTCCGACGCGCTCGTGCTGCGATCGGCGCGCAACCTCCAGCCCGCTGGGGCCTGTGCGATCAGCGGCACTTCGATCACGGACACCATGGCGAGCAGCGCCAGCACCGCCACAGAAACGGATTGCTTCATCTGTATCCCTCCTCCGTAAATGGGTCTCTCGAATTATACTCTCCCTGCGCCCCGGCCTGGCAATCCCGGGCAGCGTTTCCCGGTTCGTGAGCGGTAGCCACAGCACGTTTTTTGTGCCGTGGGTTCGTTCCTGGTTGGTTCCAAATCCGAGCCGCGACCGCGAGGGAGCGGTCAGCAGTGGTAGCCACGACCAATTCGCAGTTCCCATTTGTGGGGCTTTGGGGCTTCCCCCCTGGGGATCCTCTGGGGACGGGGGTTTGTAAACTCCGCCGCAATGCCCACGGCGAGAATAACGCTCACCGTGGCTACCAGGACTCAAGCGCGGGCGGTGTGGGACACGCTACGCTTAACGTTATGGCGCGTACCCGCGGGCACGCCGCAATTGTACCAGCCGCCATCGGCTGCAACGCCGTGTTACGCGGATTGCAACCCGTAACGACATCGGTTACACTGATCGGCGTGGCGATCCAGGGATTTCGACACAAAGGACTCGAACGGTTCTTCGCCACCGGCGCCAAGTCAGGGATTCAAGCAAAACACGCGCACCGGCTCCGACTGGTCTTCGACTACTCCTGGGCCGTCTGAACGCGGCAACGAGCGCCCGCGACATGAACTTGCCGGGTTTGGAACTCCACGAACTCCATGGCGGCCGAAAGGGAACATGGGCCGTCAAGGTGAGCGGCAACTGGCGCGTTACGTTTACCTGTGCCGGCAAGGACGTTGATCGCGTGGACTACGAGGACTACCACTGAGGTGACCATGAAGATGCATAATCCGCCGCACCCGGGTGAAGTGCTCAAGGAGCTGTGCCTGAAGCCCCTAAACCTAACCGTCACGGAAGCCGCGCGAGCGCTCGGCGTGAGCCGCAAGACGCTCTCCAGCATCCTGAACGGGCGCGCCGGTATCAGTCCCGAGATGGCGGTCCGCCTCTCGATCGCCTTCAACACCAGCGCCGAAAGCTGGCTCACCCAGCAGCTTCAGTACGACCTCTGGCACGCAGAAAGAAACCGGAGGCGGCTCCACGTGGCGAAATTGGCTGCCGCCTGATCCCGTAATCCCTCCGGCCGATCAATTCCGGCCAACGGCCCAGCGTTGAGCCGCCGCCGGGATGCGCGCTCCCCCCCGCTCATTCGAGGAGGTAGCCACGGTAAATTCACGCCGTCTCGTGCCTCAAGTTTTGGGTTGCATTTTACTAGACACATAACGTTTTGAAAGATTTACCAACAACTTATTGCGCTTTTCG
>Ga0156329_1007_pt1 | contig 12560 bp, 8 predicted proteins | sample RifCSPlowO2_12_FD_107977 | JGI IMG/M metagenome (GOLD analysis project Ga0156329, IMG submission 107977) | Acidobacteria bacterium RIFCSPLOWO2_12_FULL_60_22 | reverse complement strand
GTGGCGATAGACAGCGGTCATGAGAGTCTCGCCAGATTCTTGGTGGAGAAGGGCGCCAACCCGAATGCGGCGGACAGCAGCGGATTAACGGCGTTGCACTACGCGCTCTTGAAAGGACTTTCCATCATCCAAGGACTTCGCTTCAGGATCACCGATCCGATGACACCGTATTTGTACCGGAGAAACATGGCGGAACTGGTGAAGGTTCTCCTGGCCCACGGAGCCAAACCAAACGAGCGAATCTCGAAACAATTGCCTCCGAACTCACGCAACCGCCAGCACCATTATTTGAGGCCGCTGGGGGCCACGCCATTCTTGCTCGCGGCTGCCAGTGGAGATGCTGGGACAATGCGGTCGCTCGTGCAGGCCGGCGCCGATCCGCTGCTGATGACAGAAGACCGCACGACGGCGCTCATGCTGGCAGCAGGCGTGGGACGGGATGACGACCGCATGAAGGAGGAAGAAGAGGGTGCTCTGGAAGCCGTGAAGCTGGCGCTCGAACTGGGAGCCGACCTCAATGCAACGAATCGGAGCGGCACAACCGCGCTGCACGGGGCGGCCTTTATCGGGGCGGACAGCATTATTCAGCTCTTGGTTGAAAAGGGCTCGCGGCTGGAGGCGAGAGACAAATGGGGGCAAACAGCCCTCAGCATTGCAGACGGCGACCCCAACGGCTTGACAGATGATCGCCGCCGTCGGGAACATCCCAAGACTGCGGAACTCCTTCGGAAACTGGGAGGGGATGTTTTGGCGCAGGTGCCCGCGGGAAGGACGGGCGCCCTGACGGAAAACCCGGTCCAGTAGTGATCCACGATGGCTCTTGCCGGCCGGATGAAATGAGCGGTGGTTCACAGCAAGTCAACGGTCTCGGGCGGGAATCGTTGCCTAAACAAACCAGTCCCAACGATCATCCAAACTTTTTTACGAACCCTGCAAGTCGTGGTCGAAACCTCGGGCCGGTAATGGAACGTGCCCCGGAGAAACACACGTGAGGAAACCCTGGTATTTCGACGCCCTTCTGGCGTTGTTCTTCTTGATTCAGGTTCATCTTTCCTCGGCCCAGCAGCCCGCGACTGTGCTGGTGATTGAAGGCGGTACTTTGATTGACGGGCATGGAGGAATGCCCGTTCGCGACGCCCTGATCGTTGTGCAGGGGAACAGGATTGCGACCGTGGGGCACAAGGGGCAGGTAGCCTATCCCCCGAATGCACAGATTATTCGCGGGGATGGGAAATATATTCTCCCCGGTCTGTGGGACTGCCAGGTAAGCACCGGTTGGTATTACGGAGAGTTGATGCTCAATCACGGAGTGACCTCCACCTGTGATGTCGGCATCGGTTATGAATTGGCGGTACCCCACCGCGAAGCAATCTTTCATGGGAAGATTCGCGGGGCCCGGCCGTTTACCGGAATCGCTTTTATCGCTTCCAACCCCGGGAGGCGTGGGACAGGTTTAGAAACTCCACTGACTCCGTCCCTCGTGCCGAAGTCGGCCGAAGACGCCAGAGAAATGGTGAAGATCCGGATTGCGGCCGGCGCCGATTACATCATTTTTCAAGATGGCGGTCTTCCGGCAGAGTACTACCGAGCGGCTATTGACGAGGCTCGTAAGTCGGGGAAACCCGTCTTTACAAGGGCCTCGGGACCCGTTCTGGGGGCGAAAGAGGCCGCGTCGTGGGGGGCAGCGGCTCTTCCGCACGCGAGGGGGGTTGGACCTGCCGTGGCCAAAGACCCCTCGAAGTGGAACAACGACCTCGATCGGTATGCGGACATGGATGACTCGAAAGCCGCCGAACTGATTCGACTCCTGGTACAGAATCGGGTCGCTCTGACGCCTGCTCTCAACCATAATGCGCCCGCATATCCGAAGGATTGGTCGCGGTTCGAGGCGGAAGACCGCAGGTTGTTTTCCGATCCGGACCTGCTGGCGTATTTCCCCAAGCTCCACCTCGAGATTTTGTGGGCAAATTATAAGACGCAAGACCGCGGAGAGGTACGGGAGCGGAGACGGAAAGGATTTCAGAACGCGTTGCGATTCCACAAGATGTTCGTCGAAGCCGGAGGACGCCTGCTGGCCGGTGGGGATACAAACGAAAGCCATGCGCCGGGGCTGAATCTGCATCATGAGATGCAGGTATTCGCAGAGGCTGGGATTCCCCCGATGAATATCATCCTGTCTGCCACCAAATGGCCCGCCGAAACCCTCGGAGTCCAGGACCGGTTGGGAACCCTGGAAGCGGGGAAGCTGGCCGACATCCTGATAGTCAACAAAGATCCCTTGCAGGATGTTAGGAACCTGCAAGATATCGAGGCGGTTATTTTTGATGGGAAGATTGTGGACCGCACCTACCATGCCGGGTTTGGTGATCCCTTCCTGATGGATGCAGGGGACAGCCCGGCCGTCGAGGCATTACCCTGGGTCCTATCCCTGAAGCAGGCCACCTTCCGAGCGGGAGGCGGTGGGGCTGCCCCAGATCCTGTCGAAGCACCGCAGCCGGGTATTGAGACCATCTCTCCCCTAATGGTGACGGCGGGAAGCCCAACCACCACGCTCACGCTTAAGGGATTCAATTTTGTGCGTCGTTCGCGCGTCTACTTTGACGGCGGGTCGGTACCCTACCGGCTGGTGACTCCGACGGAATTGCAAGTAACGCTGGATGAGAACCATCTCCGGAGGGCAGGAAGGTTCGATATCGTAGTCATGAATCCCGAACCCATCGCAACCCCGGAATGGGGGAATGGTACGTCGAACAAAGCGCACCTGATCGTAAACTACAAGCACTGACGGGATGCTGCGCCGTTGATGGCAATCGGGAGCAAGCGGCGCGAGTGAATGACTGCGGCGGAAAGACGGAGGGAGCGCGTTCTTGAAACTGGACGCCCCGCCCGGACATTCCGCTCAGACCGGAGCGATCAAGGGAAGGAGATGCGAGCCTTGAAAAGTCTTATTTGGATCGTAAGCGCAGTCTTGCTCTGGCCTGCGGCTCCCTCGTGGGGGCAAGCCGACCCTCAGACGAATGAAGCGGGGAGAGTGGTATGGCCGCTCGCCGGAGGAACGATGCGGTTGGAGCCGCCCAATGGGGCAGGCGTAACCATGGGCAACTGGGGCACGATTGTGCGGAATATAGAGGCAACCAAGAAGTTTTGGATTGCCATGGGAGGGACCCCTGTCAATCTCGGAGGTCTTGACGTCATCAAGTTCCACGGAGCATTGGTTTTGCTCATTCGTGGCGAACCCTCCGGGGGCAGTATGGGAACCGTGGCAGATCACCCTGGGTTCCAGGTCCCGAACGGCGAGGAGTTCCTGGCGAAATTGAAGGCCGCGGGTGTAAAGACGGATCCCAATCCGCGGAATCCCGCACAGGGCTACGTATTCAGCCCGGATGATTTAAGGGTCGAGATCCTGGAGGACAAATCTCTAACCGTCCCCATCGTGAACCACCACATCCATTTCTCCTTGCCGGCATCCTCCATTCCAGAAATGCAAGCCTGGTACGCTAAATTGTTTGGGGCCCAGCCAGGGATGCGAGGCACGACGCCCCTTGCCAACCTTCCCGGCGTGAGCCTGCGGTTTTCAACTGCGCCCGAAGCGAAGTTGCCAACGAGAGGACGTGCCCTGGACTCCATCGGCTTTGAGGTGAAGGACCTGGAGGCGTTTTGCAAGAAGCTGGAGGCAATGGGAGTGAAGTTTGAGAAGGCCTATAGCAGGGCGCGCTACACTGGCTTTGCGAGCGCGGAGCTCACGGATCCCTGGGGAACAACCATTCAACTGACGGAAGGTTTGAACGGATTCTGAAAGGGACGCGGTGGGTGGTACAGCGCGTTCTTGCATCATTCCAAAGGAGGGGAGAACCGATGATCCGGATGCTGAAACATAAGGGAACGGTACTGGCTGCCATCATTGGGTTGCTGGCACTGATCGCGGGAGCGGTGTTCGACTTGGGGGAAGTCACCACGAGAGAGTTGCTCGTTGCGCAAAAGCCGATCGGGGAAGCTCGCCTGATTTCAATTGAGCCTCTACCGGCGATGCCCGCAGAGGGAGGGGTGACCGCAGAAGGCGAGATGTGTCAGTGGATGCCGGCCAGCGCCAGCAACAGCTTTGCTGCTGCCCTGCTGCAAGCAGGGCGGGCCAGTTCGGAGTCTCCCGTTACGGACTTTCCGGGCCGGAAACCCGTGCGGATGATCCGCGACCGCTATCCAGTTTTTAGCGGTGTCGCCCTGGACTCCACGAACAATGAAGTCGTTCTGGCCGACGAGAACACGTTCAGCGTTTTGGCGTACGACCGCATGACCCATACACCTCCCAACGCTGCTTTTAGCGAACCGAAACGTCGGATTGGGGGAGTGAAGACGGGGGGACAATACAAGTGCGGTGTGTATGTGGACCCGAAAAACGGCGACATCTATGTGCTGACCAGTGAAGGCCATACCATGTCCATCTTTTCGCGGGACGTTCAAGGCGACGTTCCACCCACGCGGGAGCTGGAGGCTCCGCACGGGACGTTCGGCATTGCCGTGGACGAGGACGCTCAAGAAATGTTTTTTACCGTCCAGCATGACAGCGCGGTCGTGGTTTTCCCCAAGCTGGCCCAGGGGGAGGATGTTCCCATCCGTTTGCTGCAAGGGGACCGTACGCGCTTGGCCGATCCCCACGGGATTGCCTTGGATACGAAGAATCATCTGATTTACGTGACCAACCATGGCACAACGCACTCCGTGGATCCGGAACAAATCAAGAGACTGCCTCCGAGGGCAATGTTCATTGATGGGAGCCTCAGCAAGCCCAACTGGCCGCTGAGCCGGAATTACTCCCTCCCCGGGTCCGGCAGGATATTCCCTTCCTCAATCACCGTCTATGTCAAGACGGCCAAGGGGGATACCGCCCCGCTGCGCGTGATCCAGGGGCCTAAGACGCAACTCAACTGGCCCAATGGAGTTACCGTGGATCCGGAGAGCGGCGAACTGTATGTGGCCAACGACATGGATAATTCCGTTCTCGTGTTCAGTGACTCGGCCAACGGGGACGTGGCTCCGGTCCGGGTGCTCAAAGGGCTAAAGAGCCTCGTCAAGAATCCGGTCGGCGTGGCGCTGGATTTGAAGAACAAGGAACTCTGGGTCTCGAATTTTGGAAATCATACGGCGACGGTGTATCGGATGACCGCGCAAGGCGACACGCCCCCGCTGCGGGTGATCCGGAGCGCTCCGCTCGACACGCCCTCGCCCTTGTTGAGCAATCCGGTTCCGATTGCTTACGACGACAAGCGAGAACAAATCCTGGTCCCGAACTGAGTGGGTCACCCGCAAGTGGCGGCATTCGCCAGGCTGGCGGATGGAAACGCAACGATGATCCGGGAGATTGCGGGAGCAAAGACGCTGATGGGGCGAGCCAACCACAGCATTTCCTACGATTCCCTTCACGACGAGTTCACGATTCCGAACACGCTGGGGCAGGCCATCCTGACGTTCCGGGGAGGCGCGAACGGTGACGAAGCGCCCATCCGAGTCCTTCAGGGACCCCTCACGACGTTGCGGAATCCGGACATTCTGGCTGTGGACCCGATCCACAACGAGATTTTCGTTGACGAGAACTACGCCATCAAGGTGTTCTCCCGCGAGGCGAACGGCAATGTGGCGCCACTCCGGGTTCTGAGGGGTCCCGCGGATGCGCCGCTCAACACCCAAGGGCTCGCCGTTGATCCAGTTCACAATCTCCTCGTAGTCAGTAGTCGGACAGGACAGAGGCGGTCCCGCGTTTCGGGAAGCGAGCGGACGGATCGAGCCGAGGATTCCCGGCTGCTGATCTTTAACCGCACCGATGAGGGCAATGCGGCACCCAAAGCAGTGATCGGCGGTCCCAAGAGCCGGTATCGCAGGCCGGGTTCCACTTTTATTCTTTACCCGCCCAAGGGCTGGATCGTCACGAGTGTTGGCAGTCAAGGCCGCGATGACGGCGAACGGCTGGCGCACGCGGAGGTGACTTCCTTCATCGGCGTCTGGAGTATCAACGACAACGGAGATGTTCCGCCCAAATGGACGGTGGGAGGGCCCAAAGGCGCGGTGTGGCAGCCCAAGGCCATCGCGTTGGATCCCAAGAACAAGAGTCTGATCGTTTCCGATATGGGACTCAACGCGGTGCTGACCTTCTTCTTTCCCGAGATGTTTTGAGCGGACGCGTCTCCGTTGCGACGGACGATTTAGGAATCGGGGGTTTTGATTGTGGCACGGATACGATGGGTTGCGGTGTTCCTGCTGGTGCAGGCCCTCGCGTTCTTATCACCTGAGTTGAGCAAAGGCCAGACCTCGTCTTCTACGGCCCTGACCGGGCGTGTAAGTTCGCCGGAAGAGGGCAGGATGGAAGGCGTGCTGGTCAGCGCCAAGGGAGAAGGTTCCTCGCTCACGATCACTGTGGTGAGCGACTCTCAAGGGCGGTACAGCTTTCCGCGGGGGAGGTTGGAGCCGGGCCAGTACTCTCTGCGCATCCGGGCCGTGGGATACGATCTGGACGGTCCCGGTCGGGTCGCAATCCCGGCGGAGAAAACAGCCCAGGCCGACCTGAGACTCCGCCGGACGCACGATCTGGCGTCGCAGCTCACGAACGCAGAGTGGCTGTTGAGCGCGCCGGGAACTCGCGAACAGAAGACGGAGCTTTTCGAATGCGTAAGCTGCCACACGCTGGAGAGGAGCTTCCGGTCGCGCTACAACAAAGACGAGCTGATAACAGTCGTGCAGCGAATGGGAACTTACGCTGCGGGCACAACCCCGGAACGCCCGCAGATTACTCCGAACCGACCTGAGGGAGGCCGTGACCGGATTCCCGCCGAGGCGATCGAATATCTGAGCACGGTTAATCTGAGTGACGTTCCCCAATGGCGATTCCCGTTGAAGACCCTGCCCCGGCCCAAAGGTAAGGCAACACGGGTCGTTATTACCGAGTATGACCTGCCCCGGCCCCACGCCATGCCTCACGACGCTATCGTGGATTCGAAGGGAGCGGTGTGGTATTCCGATTTCGGAGAACAGTATCTTGGGCGGCTGGACCCGAAGAGCGGCAAGGTGGTCGAGTACGATGTGCCGGTATTCAGGTCGGGGATGCCTACTGGATTTCGGGTCGTTGAGTTCGATCCGGAAGGAACGATTTGGTTGAGCATGTCGGGCCAGGGAGCGGTCGGGCGGTTCGACCCGGCAACAAGAAAATTCCAGACCTGGAATGTCCCAAAAGGGCTGAATGGTGCTTCGGGTGTGATGCCACGGTACTCCAACGTGGACGGCAAGGTATGGATCCTGGCCGGAGGGATGGTGCAACGGCTGGATGTTAAGACTGGGGAGTGGGAGCGGGAAACGATCAACGTGTTCCGAGATCTTCCGAAGAATTTGCCCGTGGCGACGCGGCCCCAGAGCATCTACGACATCTTCTCTGATTCGAAAAACAATCTCTATGTCTCAGTCTTCCGGAGTGAGTACATTGGAAGATTGGACGCCCGGACCAAGAAAGTCAGTTTCTACGAGACTCCTACCTTCGATTCCGGGCCGCGGAGGGCTCGCTTCGACAACCAGGACCGCCTTTGGTTTGCCGAGTATCGAGGCAATAAGATTGCCATGTTCGACACAAAAACGGAACGAATCCGGGAATGGGAAATTCCCAGTCCCTTCAGCGGCCCCTATGAAGTGGTGCTGGACAAGGGCGGATACGCCTGGGCGGGCGGGATGATGACGGATCGCGTCGCACGGTTGCACACGCAGACAGGCGAAATCGTGGAGTATATGCTCCCCCGATCCACGAATATTCGCAGGGTAGACGTTGATAATTCAGCCAACCCACCCACATTCTGGGCAGGCAACAATCATGGGGCTTCGCTCATCAAGGTCGAACCGTTAGAATAGCCTCGGCTGCTCCTTGAGGTCATTGCTCAGAACCGACTCAGTCCTTCGGTCAACTCAATGGATGTTCCCCATGGGTCGGTAAATTCCGCGCTCGCATAGTCACGGTACCGCGACTTGCTGTAGGGGGAGTCGAACTTCACTCCGTTCGCTTCCAGTTTCTTGCAGAACGCTTCCAGGTTTCTCACCTCGAAGCCGATGTGGTCCAGGGCGCGTCCCTTGGTGGGCAATTTTGCGTCGGGGGATGTGAAAAAATTCAGTCTTACACCTGGAACTTCGGCGATGGGGATGGTGCCGCGCATCCCTGGTTTCGCGCCGAACATCTTCACGTACCAGGCTTGCGCCTCTCGCACGGACGATTCCGGAACCACCAGATGGATCTGGCGGTTCGCAATCGGAGCGGTGACGGATTTGTCCTCATGAATCTCGATATTCATGTCGTCCGGGGAGTACACGTGGCCCCGCTCCGTTTTCACTCCCGCAGCCTTCAACTTCGCGATGAATTCCTCCTCACTGTTCGGCACCGAAACCCCGACGTGATTCACCACGGTCCCCCCACTGCCGCCGGAAGGGGCGGTCGGACTCAGAAAGACAAAGGCCCCGGGGATTCTTAGGACGTCCGCTCCGCCGACCTTGACAACGGTCGCTCCCAGGAGCACCCAAAACTTTCGCGCGGCCTCTGCGTTCCGCACATTCAAATGCAGGTGGCCCATCGCGACACCCATTTCATTCGGAGGCATCACCTGAGCCCTCATTGGAGCAACCGGCCACAGCACGACAAGACTCAAAGTCAGAAAGAATCTCTCCATAAGATATTCCTTTCAATCATTCGTTGCGGCCAGCAGCGGTTCCTTCCGCTGCAGCAGCCGAGCCGGATATCGGGCGAGGGGTCTCATTCCTTCGATCAGTGTGAAGCCAGCTTGCGAGGTCCCTGGGCGTTCTTAGCGCGGATCGCCTGAGCGCGGGCATCCATGGTTTCGGCCTCATCCCGGCGCCCCATTTTTCGTAGAAGCTCCGCATAGTTCCCCAGTAACACTTCCACCTGGGGATTCTCCGGGCCAAAGGCCTGTTCTAGAATCGCCAGATCCCGGCGGTACAGTGGTTCGGCTTTGGCATAATCCCCCTGGTCCCGATATAGAATCGCCAGGTTGTTCAGGCTCTGAGCCACGTCGGGATGGTCCGGCCCGAGGGTTTTCGCCTGGATCGCCAATGCACGCTGGAAGAGCGGTTCGGCCTCCACGTACTTTTTCTGATCCCGGTAGAGGTTTGCCAGGTTGTTCAAGCTCTGAGCAATGTCGGGATGCTCTGGGCCGAGGGCTTTCTCTCGAATAACCAGCGACCGGCTGAAAAGAGGTTCAGCCTCGGCATACTTACCCATCTTGTAGTACAGCGACGCCAAGTTATTCAGGTCCGTAGCCACCTCGGGATGCTCAGGTCCCAATGTCCTCTCGTCAATCTTCACTGCTCGCTCGAAGAGCGGCTCGGCTTTGTCGTACTTGGCTTGGTCGTCATATAGCAGTCCCAGATTGTTGAGGGTAGTCGCCACGGCGCGATCCTCCGGCCCGAGGACCTTTTCTCGAATCGCCAACGACCGTTTGAAAATCGGCTCGGCCTCGGAATACTTCGCTTGGTCCTGGTACAGCCCCGCTAAATTATTGAGGCTGGTTGCCACATCGGGATGCTCCGTCCCTAGGACTCTTTCCTGAATCTCCAGCGACCGTTTAATCAACGTTTCAGCCGCATCGTACTTTCGCTGATTTCGGTAGAGCGTCGCCAGGTTGTTCAGACTCATCGCGACATCAGGATGCTCCGGCCCTAATGCTTTCTCCCAAATTGATACGGCCCGCTCAAGAAGCGACACGGCTTCGGCAGGTTCGCCCTGTTGGTAGTACAGTGTCGCCAGGTTATTGAGGTTCGTGGCTAGGCGGGGATCTTCCGGGTGAAAATTTTCTGCTTCCTGGAGGGCGGCCTTAAAATGTTTCTTCGCCTCGAGATAATTGCCATGCTGATATGCGTCCTCCCCAGCTTTCATGTGCCGTTCCCAGCGGGAGTCGTGGGAGCACCCGTGCGCAAACACAAGCGTTGCACACAGGGCTGCGACCACCCAGGATCGCGCTGGAGTTGTCATTCGAGCCTCCCCGCCGGATGAAGGCAGTAGACCAAGCAGCACAGCCTTTATCTTCTTGGCGAAGATTGTACCACAAACCAGTCTACCGATTGCCGGCAGAATACCTGCAACCGACCTATCGCCGGCTGCGCAGCAAACAGCAGCGCTGTATACATGACGATTAACTTGACACAGATCGCAGCTTTGCTATCCTACGGGAGGTTATGGCTCACCTCCTGGCGAATTATGGATGTAATTGAGGTCTACCTCTTATAGTGATGCCGACGATTCGTCAGGCGGTCTTTGGTGGGTTGTGGGGACTTGTGGAAGCATCACTATGTTCTGAAATCCTCAGTAGATCGTGCAACGCGTTCGAGAAACCTCCAGGAGAAACGCTGTGAAACGAGCAAGCTGGTGTTTACTTGCTTTTCTGATTTTATTCGATTGGTCCGGTCCCTTCAGTGGCATCGTCCAGGCACAGCAGCCGCCCGCGCTGGTGATCGAAGGCGGGACCCTGATTGACGGCAACGGAGGAACGCCCGTTCGAGACGCACTGGTAATCATTCAGGGGAACAAGATCACGGTCGTGTCGCGCAAAGGACAGGTCCCCTATCCCGCCAACGCCCGGATCATCAAGGCCGATGGGAAATATCTGCTTCCGGGTCTGTGGGACTCACAAGTTACGACCAGTTGGTATCAGGGAGAGGAGTTGCTGAACCACGGCGTCACTTCCACCATTGACGTCGGCAATGGTTATGAACTGGCGGTACCCCATCGCGATGCTGTATTTCGCGGAAAGATTCATGGTCCCAGGGCGTTCACCGGCATTGCGTTCATCGCTTCCAATCCAGGCAGGCGGGGGACAGGCTTAGAAACCCCACTGACTCCATCTCTGGTGCCGAAGTCAGCCGAAGACGCGAGAGAAATGGTGAGAATCCGCGTGGCCGCCGGGGCCGATTACATCATTTTCCAGGACGGCGGACTCCCCTTGGAGTATTACCGTGCTGCTTTTGAGGAGGCGAACAAAGCAGGCAAGCCCGTGTTTACGCGGGCCTACGGTCCGAATCTGTTTCCAGAGAATGCGGCCCTGTTGGGATCCGCTTCCTTGCCCCATTCCGCCGGAATCGGCGCAGCCGTTGCCAAAGATACCTTCATGGGAGGCCGGGACGACAGCAATGAATTGGACCGGTTTGCGGAGATGGATGATGCGAAAGCCCGGAAATTGATCGAGGTTTTGGTGCAGCATCAGACCGCCCTCGTTCCCACGTTCATGATCAATTTTCCGGGATATCCAAAGGATTGGGCGCGCTTTGAGGAAGAAGACCGTAACTTGTTTTCCGACCCCAACCTGCTGGCGTATTATCCGGCGGTTCGCCAGGCTTTGGCGAGTTACGGCAGAATTGATCGAGGGCCCGTGCGGGAGAGGCGGATGAAAGGGTTCCCAAACGCATTGCGGTTCCATAAGATGTTCGTAGACGCCGGAGGACGGTTGGTGGTGTCAGCCAACACGAATGACACCAAGACGCCCGGGCTTAGCTTGCATCACGAGATGGAAATTGTGTCGGAGGCCGGGATCGCGCCGATGCAAATCATCCAGGGTTCCACCAAGTGGGCCGCTGAGCTGGTTCGGAAGCAAGACCTGTTGGGAACAATTGAATCGGGGAAGCTGGCGGATGTGGTGATTGTCAATGAAGATCCCTTACAGGACATTCGGAACCTAAAAGGGATTGACACGGTCATTTTTGATGGCAAGGTTGTGGTTCGCACCTACCATGCGTGGTTTGGCACTCCCTTTCAGATTGTCGCCGGCGATAGTCCAGCGGTAGAGGGGTTGAACTGGGTAGTTGCCCTCAGGCAAGCCACTTTCCGAGGAGGGCCAGGCGGCGGAGGGCAGGCGGGCCGGGGAGTGCCTGACCCGGTCGAAGCGCCTCAGCCTGCCATCGAGACCATCTCTCCTGTCATCGTCACGGAGGGAAGCCCGACCACAATCCTCACGCTCAAAGGGTTCAATTTTGTGCGCAAGACGCGAATCTTTTTTGACGGAATGTCCGTCCCATACCAACGCGTGAGTCCGACAGAGTACCAAGTGACCCTCGATGAGAACCTCCTACGACGAGTCGGACGGTTCGCCATCGTTGCAAAGAATCCAGAGCCGCTCGAGACCCCGGAATGGGGCGATGGTACCTCGAACAAAACCTATCTGATCGTGAATTATAAACAGTGAGTTCTGGCGAGTGTTAGTAGCGAATGCGGACACCGAAAAGCGGAGTTTTGGCACAGTCCTGGATGTTTTCGTTTCCTCAAATTTAAGCAACTGTTGTAAAATCAAATTGATACGATGTCGGGGCGTAGCGCAGCCTGGTAGCGCACCTGCCTTGGGCGCAGGGGGTCGTAGGTTCAAATCCTATCGCCCCGACCAAACAACTCAAACATTTACGTGGCGGGAGTCCGGCTGAACACCCCAAAACCCGCGTTCCAAGTGTTACCCCAACTGTTACCCCAATAGCTCGCAAGTATCGCCCGCGAAAGTTTTCTGTTTTTCCCGGAAGCGAACCTACAAAACCATCAAAACCTC